>Ga0209181_10008609_pt1 | contig 13648 bp, 10 predicted proteins | sample MAT05_FD_187208 | JGI IMG/M metagenome (GOLD analysis project Ga0209181, IMG submission 187208) | Freshwater microbial communities from Lake Fryxell liftoff mats and glacier meltwater in Antarctica - MAT-05 (SPAdes) (version 2) | ecosystem: Environmental > Aquatic > Freshwater > Ice > Liftoff... | reverse complement strand
GCTGTCCCAGCCCTTCGGGCTGAAGAGGGGTGATTGGTTTTCAGGCCAACGGCCTGGGACAGCATAGCCCGGGGCAACGCCCCGGGACGCGATCAAGCGGCCTCGTACAATCCCCTCCGGAGCCCGTACCATTCGGAGACCACCCCCCATGAAGCGGATTGTTGCCGTCGCCCTGTTCTCCGCCGTCGCCGGCGCCTGCTCGTCGGCCGAGCCGACCGCCCCCGGCGGCGAGGAGCAGGTCGGGACCGTCGTCGATTGGGCCGGGATGAAGTCGGCGGCGCCGAAGGAGTGGAAGGAGGTGACGCCGTCCAGCTCGATGCGGAAGGCGCAGCTCGCCGCCCCGAAGGTCGCCGGCGACCCCGAGGACGCCGAGGTGGTGATCTTCGAGTTCAAGGGCGGCGGCGGTGTCGACGCCAACCTGAAGCGGCAGTTGGCCGTGTTCCAGCCGCCGGCCGGCAAGGACAAGGTGGACGAGAAGCAGGAGAAGGTGAAGGTCGGCACCAACGACGGCGTCCTCCAGGAGGTCGGCGGCACGTTCCTGAAGAAGGCCTTCCCGATGGACCAGAAGGGGACGCCGGTCGCCGGCTACCGGCAGGTGTACGTGGTGTTCGAGACGAAGGATGGGATCACCGCGTCGGCGTGGCTCCGCGGCCCGGAGAAGACGGTCGAGAAGCACAAGCCGGCGTTCGTCGAGTGGGTGCGGAACTTCAAGTGACGCGGGTGTCGGCTCGGGGTTTGAGCCCCGAAGGGGCGGCAGGTAATAGCCCAGGGCGTAAGCCCTGGGAAGCCTGTGGCGGAGTTCGGGGGGTCACGCCCCGGTGACACCGCCCAGGCACCCAGGGCTTACTATTACCTGTCGCCCCTTCGGGGCTCAAACCCGAGCCCGACCTCCCCCATGTTCTTCGACTACCCCCTCCCCGACCGCCTCGTCGCCCAGCACCCCGCGGCGCGGCGCGACGACGCCCGCCTCCTCGTCGTCCGCCGCGCCGCCGGCGCGCTGGAGCACCACGTCTTCCGCGACCTGCCGGACCTCCTCGCCGCCGGCGACCTCCTCGTGCTCAACGACACCCGCGTCATCCCGGCGCGGGTGATCGGCCGGCGCGAGGCCACCGGCGGCAAGTGGGAAGGGCTGTTCGTCCGCACCACGGCCGACGGCCTGTGGGAGCTGCTGGCGCAGACCCGCGGATACGCCCAGCCGGGCGAGGCGTTTGCGCTGGAGCCGGGGCCGCTGCGGCTGACCCTCCGCGGCCGCACCGCCGACCGCCACTGGCTGATGGAACCCGACCGCCCCGGCACGCCGGCCGAACTGCTGGCCCAGGCCGGCCACGTGCCGCTGCCGCCGTACATCCGCAAGGGCCGCGCCGCCGACGCCGACCGCGCCCGCTACCAGACCGTGTTCGCCGCCGCCGACGGGTCCGTCGCCGCCCCCACCGCCGGCCTCCACTTCACCCCGGAACTGCTGGCCCGGCTCGCGGACGCCGGCGTGAGTGACACCCGGGTGACACTCCACGTCGGCCTCGGCACCTTCGCGCCGGTCATGGCCGCCGACCCGACGAAGCACGCGATCCACGCCGAGTGGTGCGAGGTGACGGACGGCGCCGCCGCGGCGGTGGCGGCGTGCAAGGCGCGCGGCGGGCGGGTGGTGGCGGTGGGCACGACGGCGGCGCGGGCGATCGAGACGGCGGCCCGCGGCGGCACCGTGACCCCGTTCCGCGGCGAGACGGATTTGTTCATCCACGCGCCGGGTTCGTTCCGGGCGGTGGACGCGCTGGTGACGAACTTCCACCTGCCGCGGACGACGCTGCTGTTGCTGGTGGGGGCGTTCGCGGGCGAGGAGCTGCTCCGACGGGCGTACGCGGAGGCGGTCGCCCGGGAGTACCGGTTCTTCAGCTACGGCGACGCGATGCTGGTGCTGTGAAGGCGAGCCGGCCGCCGTGAGGCGGCGGGTGATAGGAACGTCACCCGCCGCCTCACGGCGGTCGGCTCGCCTCGACCGCTGGTCCGGCGTCACTCCCGCGGGATCGGGATGCCGTCGTTCGCGCCGATCCAGATGCGCAGCGCCTCGGGGCGGGTGTTCGCCGGGAAGAACCGGACCGACCCGTCTCCGAGCGCCGCCTGGAACCCGCCGACCCCCGGGAGCCCTAGCGGCGGCGGGTCGTCGTCCGGGTCGAACGGCAGGTCCATCGGCCGCGTCCACTCCACCGGCTCGGCCGCTTCCACGACCATGATCGTGTTCGACAGGCCGTCCGACATCTCGCTCATACGCCGCCCGACCGTCCGCCCGAACATCGTCTTCACCGGGGCGGTCTCGGCCGTCGTGAACACCTGGTAGTGCGTCTTCCCCGGCGGGGCGACCGACCGCGGGCTGGCGAACACCTTCGGCATCTGCGACAGCAGCTTGATGTTGTTCGGGCCGTCCCACGGCTCGTCCTGCTTGAACTGCGCGTACAGCGCCTGCTGCTCGACGTACGGCAGGATCGCCACCCGCCAGCTCAGCAGCTGTCGGCCGCGCGGGTTGCCCGGCGGGGTGGTCCCCGCCGCCGGGAACCGGCCGTTCACGTCGTGGTAGTTGTGCATCCCGATCGCCAGCTGCTTCAGGTTGTTCTGCTCCTGCACCCGGCCGGCGGCCTCGCGGACCTTCTGCACCGCCGGCAGCATGAACCCGGCCCCCAGCGCCGCGACCGTCCCGTACGCCCCGGCCACCGAGTCGATCGTCACCGACGCGCTCAGTTCCGGCCCCTCGCGCTCCAGCGGCGGGTTCGCCAGCCACTCGTCGAGCATCCCTACGGCGCCGAGCGCGAACAGCCCGCCGACCGCCTCCGGCAGGTCGCCCGGCGGCCGCGGCTTCGCCCCGCCCGGCCGCCCGGCAACCGCCTCCAGCAGCTTCGTCTTCATCTCGCCCAGCGACTTCCGCCCGGCCTCGGCCCCCGCCCGCAGCTCCTTCTCGGCCCCCTCGGCGCTGGCGTCGTCCTTATACACCGCCCGCAGGTCCACCTTCATGCCGCGGCCGACCACCAGACCGGCGGCCAGGGCGTCGGCCCGCCACAGCGTGTTCGCCTCGGGCGGCAGCCCGCGGGTGAAGTCGGCCGGCGGCCGGTACGCCTTCAGGTTGATCGCCCCGACCACGTGCCGGTTGCCGCCGGCGGCCAGCTTCAGCGCCGGGGCCAGCGGCCCGTCCGGCGTCTTCTTCTGGATCAACAAGTTCCGCACCGCCCACTCGCCGCCGACGATGATCGTTCGGTCGCCGTGGAAGGCGAGGCAGGTGCCGCCGGTCTCGGACCACATCTCGTGCTCGCCGGCGATCTGCTTGATCCCCTTCGGCAGGTTCGCCTCGCGCACCTTGGCCGGGTCGAACGCGGTGTTGAAGTTGAGGAGGAAGACCGTGTCCACCTCGGGGCCGTCGCCGCCCATCCCCTGCTGGGGGCCGAACCCGCCCTGCCCCGCCGGCGGCCCGAACCCGCCCTTCGGCGGGAACGCGCCCTTGCCCGGCGGGACATTCAGCACCGGCCCCCCCTTGCGGCCCGGCTTGGTCATCACCACCACCGTCGCCCGGTCGAGCGTGGACGGGGCGGGGACGAAGCCGTCGTCGAGCGCCTTCAGCGCGTCGTCGCCGGCCTTGCCGACCACCCGCCGGTAGTCGGTCATGGCGTCGGTCTTCCACAGGTCGGCGGCGCGGGCGTGGACGAACCCGGCGGCGTCGGCCGGGATCAGGTCGAACTCGTCGGCGGGGGCCAGCGACACCGCCGCGACCTCGCCGGCGGCCGGGTTCTTGCTGCGGTTGAACACCCACACCAGCCCGCCGCCGACCCACGCGCCGGCGAGGAGGCCGACAAGCAGCGCCAGCACCGCCCGCCCGGCCCGTCGATTCGTGCCGATCCGCATGACCCGTCCTCCGAGGGGGAACGCTGCGAGTGTACCCCGCAAGGAAGGCGGCGGGAAGGGGGTGGCGCCCGAGCCGGCCCCGTCAGGGGTCGGAGTGTCCGGCGCGCGTCGAGGCTCCGACCCCTGACGGGGCCGGCTCAGGGCCGGTTCAGCCGCGCATCCGCGCCAACCCGCACCGACCGCCCGCCTTCGCGGAACTTCCCATCCAGTTGTCGCCGCGGGGCGGCGCAACCGGTGCGGGCCGGGTACGCTTCCCCGGCACACCCGGTCGCGAGCCCTGCCCATGACCCGTTCCCTATTCGCCCTCCTCGCCCTGACCCTCGCCGCCGGCCCGGCCGCGGCCGCCGACCCGCCGGGCACGCGCTACTACTTCCTCCTGTTCGGCGGCCAGTCGGTGCCGTTCAAGCCGCGCACCGGCCACACCTGGGCGACGTGGGCCAAGGCCACCCCCACCGGCGCCGGGCCGGTGATGGTCGAGAGTTTCACGATCAGCTGGCTGCCGCCGGACGGCCGCGTCCACCCGTGGCGCCTCCGCAGCGGCCCCGGCCACAACTTCACGCTCGACGAGACGCTGGCGATCATGGCCCGCGAGAACTCGCAGGTGTCGGTGTGGGGGCCGTTCGAGGTGGACGCCAACCGCTACGCCCTCGCGTGTCTGCAGGCCGCGAGCCTCGACACGGGCGGCGTGCGGTTCCGGTCGTTCGACTCACTCGGCCGCAACCGCGACGTGATGCACTGCGTCCACGCGGTGACGTTCGCCGACCCGGCGGTGAGCCGCTACCGGCAGCCGGTGCTGCGCGTCGGCGAGCCCGGCACCAGCAGCCTGGCGGAGAAGTACCTGCGCAGCGGCGCCTTCGTCGGCGGCGCGGCGACGCACGACTGGCTGATCCCGGCGCTGGGGCTGGACCGGCACGCGGTGATTCGGCGGGCGCCGGGTGAAGCGATTCCGCGCGAGTGGCGGTAGGTTTGGTGAGAGTACAGGATTGCCCCGCCGCATCCCGTTGCGCGTGCGTGGTCAACCCCTCCCCCGGCCCCTCCCCCAAAGGGGGAGGGGTGCCCGCGCAACACATCCTCCCGTAACACCGCGGGGCGTGATACAGGGACCGGCAAGTCGGGCGGTACGTCCCCCCCCTTCCCTCTTCGGGAAGGGGGCCGGGGGGTTAGGTTACCACGCACGCACCCCGTCGAGCTGCGGCGACCGGTCGTGCCGGCGGTAGCGATTCGGCGGAGCCCACCCGTTGCGACGGGTGGGCTTACTTTGTTCCCCCCCGGCGCCGTCAACCGTCCGCGCTCCCGACCCGACCCGAATCCCCGACGGGCGTCGCGGCCGATGCATACGATGGGACACCCGTCGGCCGGAAGCCGCGGGCGCACCGCACGGAGGCAACGGATGAGGCGCGCACTCGGGCTGGCGGCCGTGGCGATCGGGCTGGCGGCACCCGCCGGCGGACAACCCACCGCCTCCCCCCCCGGGCAGCCGGCCCCGTGGGCCAACAAGTTCTTCCTCCCCGACATCGCCGACCAGCGCGACCAGGCTCCGCCGCCCGTCATCACGCACAACTTCGGCGACGTGCCGCACGGCACCCTCTGCACCCACACGTTCAACGTCACGAACATCTACGACACGCCGGTGCAGATCGTCGACATCCGCAAGAGCTGCATGTGCCTGAACTTCGTGCCGCTGTCGAAGGTGCTCCAGCCGAACGAGAGCGGGCCGCTCACCGTGACCATGGACGCCGGCAAGTTCGTCGGGGCGAACACGCAGACGTTCTACGTCACGTTCGGGCCGAAGTTCGTGTCCACCGCCGTGGTGCGGGTCAGCGCCGTCAGCAAGACGGACGTGTCGGTGAACCCCGGCGCCGTGGCGTTCGGCAGCGTCGCCCCGGGGGCGAAGGCGGCGCAGGCGGTGAAGGTGGAGTACAAGGGCCGGATGCGCGACTGGCGGATCACCGAGGCCGTGACGCCGCACGGCCCGTTCGACGTGCAGGTCACGGAGACGAGCCGCGGCGGCCCGCTGCGCGGCGGCGCCGAGTACGCCGTGACGGTGGCGCTGAAGGCGAACGCCCCGCCCGGGTCGCTGGCCGACACCCTGACGCTGAAGACGAACGACCCGGCGAACCCGGTGGTGACGCTGGCCGTGACCGGCGCCGTGGCGGTGCCGCTGGAGGTGGCACCGGCGCGGGTGCGGTTCGACCCGGTGACGGTGGGTCAGTCGGACACGAAGCGGGTGCTGGTGCGGGCGGCCCGGCCGTTCCGCGTGCTCGGCGTGGACGGCGCCGGCGGCGACATCACCGTGGAGTTGCCGGCGACGATGACGCCGCTGCCGCTCCACACGATCACGGTGAAGTTCGACCCGACGCGGCTCGGGGCTGTGTCGCAGGAGTTGCGCATCCGCACCGACCTGGACGGCGGCGCCGCGGTGACGCTGCCGGTCGAGGCGGAGGCGCGGTAAGGCGGAAGACAGAAGCGGGATTAACCACAGAGTCCCAGAGAGCACAGAGGGAAGACAGAAGACCGAGGGAAAGACAGAATTTGATTTCGTACTCGGCTTCGTCTCGGCTTTCTGTCTTCCCTCTGTGCTCTCTGGGACTCTGTGGTTAATCCCGCTTCTGTCTGCGTCCCGCCCTACAGCTTCGTCACCTTCGTCCGCTCGTCGAGTGCGACGCTGGTCAGCTCGCCGTTCGGCTTCGTGAACCGCACCACCGGCACCACCAGGTCGTCGTCCTTCACCCGCTCGGTGGTCACGCCCGTCGCCAGGTAGGCGAGGCCGCGGAACTCCCCCTCGGCGACCGCCGGCCACACCCGCGCGCCGACGCGCACCGTCTGCTCGACGCGCACCCGGTCGCCGGGCTTCAGCGCCCGCAGCAGGTCGATCAGCCCCGGGTCGAGCCGGCGGGTGGGAAGTACGATCGGGTCGGTCACAACACCCTCCGGGAAATCCGCAGAAATTCGACATCCGAAATTCGAACACCGACCATTCGGATTTCGAATTTCGTGCTTCGTGCTTTCCCCTCAGGTTCCTTCGTCGGCGGTCTGCGGGCGGGCCTCGCCGCGGACCAGCGCGATCCGGCCGGTGCGGGCCAGCTCCAGGATGCCGTAGGGGCGCATCAGCTCGATGAACGCCTCCACCTTCCCCTCGGTGCCGCTGATCTCGATCATCACGTTCGCCAGCTGGATGTCCACGACCCGGCCGCGGAAGCTCTCGGCCAGCTGGAACACCTCCGGCCGCTTGTCCGACGGGCACGACACCTTGATGATCATCAGGTCGCGCTCGACGAAGTCCTCGGCGCTGATGTCGTCCACCCGGATGACGGGGACGAGCTTGTCGAGCTGCTTGCGGACCTGGTCCACGACGGTGTCGTCGCCGTGGACGACGAAGACCATGCGGGAGACGTTGTTCCGCTCGGTCTCGCCGACGGCGAGGGAGTCGATGTTGAACCCGCGGGAGGCGAGCATGCCGGAGACGTTGGCCAGGACGCCGGGCTGGTTGTGGACCAGGGCGGAGAGGACGTGCCGCATGCGCGGGCCTTTCGGGGGCAGGTTCGGAACGGGGGTTATTCTATTGGGTTCCGCCGCTCGCGGCGGTGCATCCGCCGCAGCACCCGGAACGTCTCCCCGCGCAGCCCCGGCACCTCGGCGAACCGCGCCAGCTCGGCCGCGAACGGCTCCCACCGCTCGAACAGCGGCCCCGTCACGTCGTGGATCACCACCACGTCCGCGGCCCGCAACCGGCCCGCCAGGTCGTCCAGCTCCGCGGCCGCGGCCACCCGCGGCAGCAGCGCCGACGACCGCACGCCGTCCACCTCCGGGAACAGCACACGTCCCGCCCCCGACGGCGTCAGCACCAGCACTCGCTCCGTCGCTGCCAGGTCGCGCACCCGCGCCCACGCCGCCGCGTCCGCCGGCGGGGCGAACAGCCGGCCCGTCGCTTCGGTCTGAACGCGGTCGCGCCACAGCGCCGCGCCGTGGAAGCCGAACCCGACCCAGCCGCACACCGCCACGACCGGCAGCCCCGCCGCCAGCCACCTCGGCACCCCGCGGCCGACCACCCCCGCGGCTGCGAGCACCGGCAGGAACGAATAGTACATCCACGACAGCTCGTTCCCGAACAGGAGGCACACGAACGCGACGTGCAGCGCCGCGCACGCCAGCACCGCCGCGGCGCGCGGGTCGCGGCGGTCGCGGAGCAGCCCCGGCACCCCCGCCAGCGCCACGGCCGACGCCAGCAGCCAGAACCCGGCAGGGCCGAACAGGTAGTACATGAGGCTCGGGCTCTCCGGCCGCCAGAACCGCCGGCCGATGCCGCCGAAGAAGCCGAACCCTTCGCCCTCGTAGGTCTTTGCCCCCGCCACCGGGAACAGCGTCTCGAGCACGGGCCCCACGCCGAACCACGCGGTCAGCAGCGCCCCCACGACGGACCCCAGGACGGCGCCCGGAATCAACTCGCGGAGGCGGCTTCGCCCGTTCGCCGGGACCAACCGCGGACCGAACAGGATGAGCGCGAGCAGACCGGTCGCGTAGACGGACGCCAGGGCCGATTTGACGAACACGCCGGCGACGGCGGTGGCGAACGCGGCCCGGTGGTTGCCGCGGGCCTGCCAGGCGAGGGCGTGCGCCAGCAGCACGGCGTCGAGGGCGTGGGTCGGGCTGGTGTAGCGGAGCGGCATCACCGCCACGGGCACGCCGGCGGCGAGGAGCCACCGCGCCGCCGGCGGCAGCTCGACGGCGCGGCCGAAGCGGAGGAGCCCCCAGGCGAGGAGGCCGTTGCACGCGAACAGGAACAGGGTGTCGGCGGCGGCGGTGCGGCCGACCGCGGCGTACCAGGCGCGGTCGACGGCGACGCCGAGGAGGCCGTAGAAGTACGTGAAGTCGCGGGTGGGGACGCGGCCCTCGGCGACGAGCGCGTCCGTCGCCAGGCCGAGGCCGGGGTCGCCGAACGCGACCGCGCCGAGGGAGTGAACCTCCGGGAGCTGGCGGAGGAAGTTCAGCGCCGCGAGGAGGAACACCGCCACGCCGACGGCCGCCCAACTCGTCGCGGCGGTGGGGGGCGATGATGCGTGCGGCACCCGGTGACCCCGCGTACGTGGTTCCCCCCACCCCGCCGCCGTCGCCATCAGAGGCTGTCCAAGAAGACTCGCCGCAAAAAAGCACAAGAGGCACAAAACGAAGACCGAGACCGATCTGATCCATCCGTCTTTTTGTGCTTTTTGTGCCTTTTTGCGGCGATTCTTCTTGGACAGGTTCTCAGGCGCGCCCCACCCGCCGCCTGACGGCGGTCGGCTCGCCTTCCCGAATTACTTCTTCTCGCCCGCGTCCGGGTAGCGCAGCTTCCGGTCGGGGTCCGCGAACCGCGCGTACACCGCGCCGCCGCCGGCCCGCGCCGCGATCGTCACCGTGTGCTCGCCCGGCGCCAGCGTCACCTCGATCGCCACCTCGTCCGGCCGCACCCGCTCGCCGCTCCCCTTGCCGATCCCCGCCGCCTTGCCGTCGATGCGCACCTCGAAGTCGGCACTCGCGCCGACCAGCAGCGTCAGCTTCAGCGCCTCGGGCGCCGTCACGCGGGCCTCCACGACGGCGGGCGCCCCCTTCGTGTCCGGCAGTGGAATGCGGCCGTCCACGCCCACGCGCGCCGCGGCGCCGTTCACCGTCGCGCTCGTCACGAACGGGTTCGCCATCAGGTAGCGGACCAGGTCGCGGAAGTCCTGCGGGGTCATGTTGTACCCCAGCCCCTCCGGCATCAGCGACCGCTCTGCCAGCTGCACCGGGCCGTCGAGGTCCGCCTTCGGGATCGTCTTCAACACGCCCTGTTCGAGCTTCAACGTGATCGACTTTTCGTCCTCCGCGTGCAGCACGCCCTGGGACACGGTGCCGTCGAGGAGGCGGGCGGTGCGGAGGAAGTACGGGGCTCCGATGACGCGGTTCGGGTCGATTACGTTCGTGAGGATGTACTCGATGTCGCGGGCGGCGCCCTCCAGCGGCGGCCCCACCTCGGCGCCCTTGCCGTCGAACTTGTGGCACTTGGCGCAGTTGTTCTCGAACACCACCCGGCCGCGGGCGAACGACGCCGGCTCGCCGACGAACGACGCCCGCGTCTTGTCGATCGTCGCGTTCAGCTCGACGGGCGTCGGCCGGGTGCGGCCCCACGCCTTCTCGATGAGAGCGTTCAGCTCGCGGTCATTGAACGCCTGGATGCGGAGGATGGTGTTGTCGGTCACGGCCGCGCGATCGACCGTACCGCCGGCCATCGCCCCGAGCAGTGCCTTCGCCCCCTCCTTGCGGCTCGCCAGCGTCGTCACCACGTCGGCGCGCACCTCGCGCGGATACCCCTTCCAGCCGGCGAGGAGGTCGGCGGGGAGCTTGGGGTTGTCGAAGCCGGCGAGCGCCCGCGCGGCCTCGGCGCGGAGTGGAACGGGGTCGGACCCCTTCACCAGACCGAGCAGCAGCGGCGCGGCTTCGGGCGGCCGCAGCGCCGCGAGCTGGCGGACGGCCTCGGCGCGGGCGGCGGCGTCCTTCGCAGCGTCCTTCGCGGTGTCGAGCGCGCGGCGGATCGCGGCCGGGTCGCGGAAGCTGACGGCGAGCTTGTTCGCCAGCGGCACAATTCGCGGGTCGCGGCCGAGTTCGGCCTGGAGCGCGGCCCAGCTCGGTGGCGGGGCGACGGTACGGCCGGTGAGCCCGACGGCGAGCCCGTCGAGCGCCTTCTCGCGGCTGTTCGCGTCGCGCAACCCGGCGACGAAGCGGACGCAGCGTTCCAGGTCGTCGGGCTGCCCGGTGGCGACGAGGCGGCGCATGACGCGCGGGATGATCTGGTCGCGGACGAGGATGTTGGTCGGCGCCTGTTCGGCGAGCCACGTCAGCTCGGCGTCAAGCGCGGGCGAGCGGCCCGCGTCAGCGGGCTGTTCCTGAGCGGTACTGATGCCCTGAGGAACAGCCCGCTGACGCGGGCCGCTCGCCGGGGCTCGCGTCAATGTTTTCTCGTAGGCGAGCCACAGGAGGTGCGGAATCTGCGGGTCGCTGGCGTCCTCGGCGTGCGCCATCAGCGCGTGCAGCAGCGGCTTCACGTCGTGCTTGTCGGCAAGCCGGATCGCGGCGGACGCGAGTTCGCGGCGGACGGTCGGGTCGGCCTCCCCGCCGCCGGCCATCTGGAACGCGTTGGCGTAGTTGGACTCGTCGAATAAGCGGGCGTACCACGCCCGCACGGCCGGGTTTTTGTGCCGCTCGGCCTCCTCCTGCGAGATACTGTTGGCGTCCAGCAGCCACAACCCGCGGAGCTGCGCGGCGGGATCGGCCGACCGCAGCGCCGCCTGCCCGAACGGCTGGCCGACGACGCCGTCGGGGGAGACGGTTCGGCCGGCGGCCTGGTGGGCCTGCAGCCTTCCCTGCAGGATGCGGAGGGCAGTCCGGTACTCCCACGGGTCGGCCCCCGCGGCGACCGTCTCGCACAGCTCCCGGTGCGACCGCGCCGACAGGTCCGGCGCCTTCTTCGTCTGCGTCCCCTTGAGCTGGATGCGGTAGACGCGGCCGCGCTCGTAGTCCCAGTCCTCGGCCTTCGCCTGGTGGCACGGGTTCTGGTCGTGCCAGTCGATCACGTAAATGTCGCCGTTCGGACCCCACCGCATGTTGATCGGCCGGAAGTTCTTGTCGCCGCTGACCAGGAAGTCCTCGCCCTCCGACGCCACGAAGCTGCTCCCCTTCGCCTTCAAGATGTTCTGCTTGATGCTGCACCCGTGGATGCTGCCGAACACGACGCTGTTGCGGTACTTTTCTGGCATGTGCGGCACGTCCAGGGAGATGAGCCCGGCGTGCGCCCAGCCGCTCTTCTTGTGGAACGTGTGGTCCGAAATCTCGTTGATCTGCCCGAAGGCGTGCGGGTTGAAGCTCGCCCCGGCCTGCCGCTTGTACACGCCGCCCGGCACCATGTGGTACAGGTGCGGGATCACGCAGCACGCCAGGATGAACTGCCCGTCGGTGTTCCGCCAGTCCATGCCCCACGGGTTCGACGTGCCCTCGCTGAAAATCTCGAACGTCTTGCGGGTCGGGTGGTAGCGCCAGACGGCGGCGTTCATCCGCACCTCGGGGCCGTCGGCGGCCTTCACGTTGCTCTGCGTGAAGACGCCGTGCAGGCCGTACAGCCAGCCGTCCGGCCCCCACTGGAAGGTGTTCAGCGTCTCGTGCGTGTCCTGGCTGCCGAAGCCCTTCAGCAGCACGTCGAACTTCCCCGGCTTGTCGTCCTTGTTCTCGATGAACCACAGGTACGGCGGCGCCCCGACGAACACGCCGCCGTGACCCACCTCGATGCCGGACGCCATGTCGAACGCCCCGAGCCCGGCCTTCTTCCGCTCGTCGGTGACGGGGAAGTCTTTGCCCTCGGCGAAGACGGTGCGCTTGTCGGCGCGGCCGTCGCCGTCGGTGTCTTCGAGGATGACGATGCGGTCGCGCGGCGTCTTCTTGCCGGCCTTCGACGGGTACTCGAAGCACTCGACGCACCAGACGCGCCCCTTCTCGTCGATGGTGAAGGCGATGGGGTTGGCGAGCTGCGGCTCGCCGGCGAACAGCTTCGCCTCGAACTCGGGCGGCACCTTCAGGCGCGCGGTGGATTCGTCCGGCGTGAGGTACGGCTGGCCGGACGCCTTGCGGTTGTCGAACCCGAACTCGCGCTGGGCGGTGGCGGTGCCGGCCGCGGCGAGGAGCGCGACGACGGCGGGGAGGAACCGGCGCATGGGAGGTGTCCGGGGGGTGGGGCGTGGTGGGGTGAGGATACGCGGCGCGAAAGGGGACGGCGAGGAGTGAGGAGCGACCAACTCCACAGAGTGCTACTTCACGATGGCTTTGTAGACCAGCACGGTAGGCGTGATCGCGCCGATAAGAACCACCAGCCAGAGCCAGAGTTCCATCGCAAGGATTTCTATCGTGAGGAAGCTGCTCTCCGGCTCACCATCAGGGTCGGGCACATAGTCGGATCCGGACGCTGCCTCTTGCTCGCGTTCGGGGTCTTTATGCGGTACGGCACTCCCCTCCGCTCCACGGCGATCCGGTCGGCGTACCCGTCGAGCGCGTTCGGGGTCTTTATGCGGTACGGCACTCCCCTCGGTGTCGCGGGTGCGACCTACTTCCGTCGGGAATGTGGGCAAAGGAACCAAGATGTAGGTGCCGATCGCCGAAGGCGTTTCATCGGGCAAGCCCAACAATTCCGGCTCGGCCGTCTGCTCAGGCTCCTCTCGCAGTGGCTCGAACGCCCTGATCGCGTCGGCTCCGCAGCGCCAACACTTTTGGGCTCCAGCGGTACATGTTGAGCAACCGCACATTCGACAGGTGACGTACTCCAGCACCTTCGGCGTAGAGCGAAAGTGAGGTGCGGGCGGAGGCGGTGGGCTCGAGGGAACGTAGTACGTAAAGGGCTGCTTCGACCCGCGTGTAAAAAGTGGTGCCGATGGTTTCGGTTGCGGCTTTGCTTTTGGCGTGAGCTTCGGTTGCGGAGGGAGTTGCACATCACCCGGCCCACTACCGCCAGTGTAGGCATCACCGCTCGCAATGAGCCTCGCCAACTCCGCGCGATCGACTTGCTTGGACCGCCCATCTAGACCCAGTGACTTCACGCCATTATCGGTTAGTTGATACGTGACGGGTCTCGATTTGACATTTGTCCTTACGTAGTACCCTTCCTTGCGCTTGTACTTGTGTGCGCGGGGCATGCATTGTGTCCGTTAAGACATACGCCCGATCCGTTCCTGTCGGGTGGTTTGTCGGAGAAGCTTAATCAACTCAATCC
>Ga0209181_10008606_pt1 | contig 13650 bp, 18 predicted proteins | sample MAT05_FD_187208 | JGI IMG/M metagenome (GOLD analysis project Ga0209181, IMG submission 187208) | Freshwater microbial communities from Lake Fryxell liftoff mats and glacier meltwater in Antarctica - MAT-05 (SPAdes) (version 2) | ecosystem: Environmental > Aquatic > Freshwater > Ice > Liftoff... | reverse complement strand
TCGATGATGCCGCCTGGGTTGGAAGCGACAATGAAGCCGCAGGATCTCGCCGACCTGCTCTCGTTCATCAAGGGCGAGGCGAGGGCAAAGTAGGCGAGGTTTTCCAACCTCGCGAGGGGAGCGCCGCGAGGGGAGCGCCGCGCGTCCCGCCGGCCACATCCATGCGCCGCAGGCCTGATCTTTTCTTCGGAGTCCGCGTGAAGCCGGATGCAAGTGGGGAAGTAGTGACGCTGCGCGTGGTGTCGTCGTGGCCGCCGGGACGGGCGGCGCTCCACGCTTGCTCCGCGCCATCCCGCCGCCTTCGCCCATCCTCCCGCGCGAGATTGGAAATCTCGCCTACTTTGGCGGCGCGCTCGGGTGGCGGTCTTTTGTCTGAGCACTGAATACTGACAACTGAGAACTGGATTCCGCTCGCCTTCACCCGCGGCGCCAATAGAACGAAGCTCCTCACCTTCCCCGAAAACTATGAGCAAAAAATACAACGTCGCCGTCATCGGCTATGGCTGGGCTGCCACGGCCCACATCGCCGCCATCAATGCCAGTTCGCAAGCGCAAGTCACCGCCGTGTGGAGTTCGCGCAAGCTGGACTCCGCCGAGCTTTCCGCGAAGCACGGCTCGCCCATCACCGCCTACACCGATCTCGCCGCGATGCTCGCGGACAAGGACGTGCATGTCGTGGACATCACAAGCTACCCGAACCAGCACGCGCAGCAGTTCATCGCCGCGGCGAAGAACGGGAAGCACATCATCGTCGAGAAGCCGCTCGCGATCGAATGGAGCGACATCCTTGCGATGAAGGCCGCGGCGGAGTCGTCGGGCGTGAAAGTGTGCGTGTGCTTCGAGTGCCGTTACTCGTCGCAGTTTCTCTCGACGAAGGCGGTCATTGATTCCGGCATGGTCGGCTCGCTGCATTACGGCGAGGTGGATTACTACCACGGCATCGGGCCCTGGTACGGCCAGTACCGCTGGAACACGAAGAAGGAACTCGGCGGCAGCGCGCTGCTCACCGCCGGCTGCCATGCGCTCGATGCGCTGCTGCTTTGCATGGGCGGTGAGGTCGAGGAAGTGACGAGCTATGCGACGCAGAGCAAGAATCCGATTTTTGCAGCGTACGAATATCAGACCTGCTCCACGAGCATCCTGCGCTTCAAGGGCGGCGCTGTCGGCAAGTCCGCCGCGATCGTGGACTGCCTGCAGCCATACTATTTTCACACGCACCTCGTCGGCAGCGAGGGCAGCATCCTCGACAACAAATTCCACAGCCAGAAGCTCGGCGGTCTGAACAAGCACGCGTGGTCGCAGCTTTCGATGAAGATGCTCGATTCTGGCGACGTGAGCGACCACCCATACCAGGCGCAGTTCCAAGCGTTCTTCGACGCGCTCGATGCGGGCAAAGACATGCCGCTGACGAGCTTCGCCGACGCATTCCGTTCGCACCAAGTCATCGCCGCCGCAGACAAGAGCGCCGCGGAAGGTCGCCCGGTGAAGCTGAGCGAGATCCCGGTGAGGTAGCGGCAGGGGCCGCGTGCTCCTTGAGCCGCGTTTGCCACGAGCTTTCGACGATCATGAGACTCGTGTGGAGGTGGCGTGGACGTCGTAGGCGCGCTCGGAAGAACGCGGACGTGGGCTCCCGCCCACGCCTGATCGAGCCGAGAGTCTGCTTGTTTCTCAACAATGGTGTGATTCACCCGCCGGCGGCGATCCGCAGCAGTTCAAACTGGTCGCCGTCTCGAATCGGGCGCTGATTCCACTCCGCGGGGCGCAGGGCCATGCCGTTGTGTTCGATGAGGACGGTGCCGCTGGCGAAGCCGAGTTCCGCGATGAGCGCGGAGACGTTATCGCTCGCGGTTTCCCGGCGCTGGCCGTTGATGATGACGCTTTTCACTGCGCGCCGATCGCCTGGTCCCAGTCCTTCCACACGGCCTCGAATCCGCGGCTCCGCAGCAGGTCCGCGATCTGACCGGCGCTGCGGGTGTCGGCGATCTCGAACTGGCTGGTGGCGAGTTGATCGTGATTGCAGCCGTCGCGCGGGGTTGCGGGGAGTTCCTCGCGCCGGCCACGAACGGTGAGATGGAGATCGCTCTTTCCTTCGCCCGTGTAGCCGCCGGGCTCGGTGTGGCTGCCGGCGCTCATCATGGTGATGCCGAGCGGCAGGAGCGCATCGCGCAATGATGCCGGCTCGCGGGTGCTGAGGACGATGCCGACGTGCGGGAATGTAATCCGAAGCGCGGTCACGAGCTGGACGAACTCGCGGTCCGGCAGCGAGTGCTGCGGCGTGAACTCGCCGGCGCACGGGCGGAGGCGCGGGAGGCTGACGGTGAACTGCGCCTTCCAGCATCGACGAAGCAGATGGTCGAGATGCGCTGCGAGCGCGAGTGCCTCGCTTTTCCAGTAGCATAGCCCAAACAGCGCACCGATGCCGATGCGCCGGAAGCCCGCGTCGTAGGCCCGCTCCGGGCAGGCGAGGCGCCAGTCGAAGTCGCGTTTCGGTCCCGCGGTGTGCAGCTCGGCGTAAGTCTTCCGGTCGTAGGTTTCCTGGTAAACGACGAGACCCTCCGCGCCTGCGCGCACGAGCGGGATATATTCGGCGGTCTCCATCGGCCCGACCTCGAGTGCGACGGTCGGGATCTCCGGCGCGAGTGCGCGGATGCACTTTTCGAGGTAGCCGTTCGAGACGAACTTCGGATGTTCGCCCGCGACGAGCAGGATGTTGCGGAACCCCTCCGTGGCGAGATGCCGCGCCTCGAGCACGACGCTCTGGACCTCCAGCGTCACGCGGAGAATCGCATTGTCGCGCGAGAAACCGCAGTAGGCGCAGTTGTTGATGCACTCGTTGGAAAGGTAGAGCGGCGCGAAGAGGCGGATGGCCTTGCCGAAGTTGCGCCGTGTGAGCAGGGCGGACTCATGCGCCATCGCTTCGAGCTGCCCGTCGGATTTCGGCTCCAGCAGGGCGGCAAATTTCCGCAGCGCGGCGGAAGGCCGTGCGGGATTCAGGATTTCCTCTGCTGGTGTCATCGGGGTTCATTTACGTGCATCCGCTGGCGCTGGCAACTTCCGCGGGGCTTGCCAATTTGCGCGCGGGCGCTTCCGCTGTCGCTCACATGGTTGCGCAGACGATTTACCACTGGCTCATCCTCGGCGGGCTGCTGCTCCTTCTCGCAAACGTCGTGGCGAATCTGATCACCTTCGACAGCCTGCGTCCGGGAACGCCGCCAGCCGATCCGCCGCTGGTTTCCATCCTCGTCCCGGCGCGAAATGAGGAGCGGAGCATCGAGGCATGCGTGGGTTCGCTGCTGCGGCAGGATTATCCAAACTGCGAGGTCATCGTGCTCGATGATCATTCGGACGATGGCACCGGTGCGATCGCCGGGCGGCTGATGTCATCAAGCCCGGCAACTGCGCGGTTGATCCGTGGTCAGCCGCTCCCCGAGGGCTGGACGGGCAAGAACTGGGCCTGTCATCAACTGTCGCAGGCTGCACGCGGAGACTTCTTCTTTTTCACGGATGCGGATACCGAGCACGCTCCGGGCACGGTGACCGCAGCGGTGTCGTATTCGCTTCGAAATCGGGCAGGCCTCGTGTCGGCGTGGCCGCGACTGCTGACCGGCACTCTGGGCGAGAAGCTCGTGGTGCCGGTGATTCTCCTCGTCGGCCTGGCGTCCTGCCCGCTGTGGTTGCAGCGGTGGATTCAGCAGCGCCCTGAACGTGCGAAAGGGCGCGACGTGCGCAGGCTCGGCGTGGCGAACGGGCAGTTCATGTTCTTCAGCCGCCGGACCTACGAGCTGGTGAAAGGCCATGCAGGCGTCCACTCGCACGTCGTGGAGGACGTGACGCTCGGACGGCAGGTCGCGGCCTTGATTCCTGAGGGCGAGCGGCTGTTTAACTGCGATGCGCTCCAGTTTTCCACGGTGCGGATGTACCGCTCCTTCGGCGAGACGTGGGAGGGATTCACAAAGAACATCCGCGCGGCGTTCGACGAGCAGCGCGTCACGTTCTGGGTGTTTGGCTGGGTTCAGGCCGCTTTGTTGGTGGGACCGTTCGTGGCGATCTTCACGGCTCCTGCATCGCTGAAGCCGCTCATCGGAGTGCAGATCGGGCTCATCTTTTCCATCCGCTTTCTGCTCGCTGCGCGCTTCCGCACGAGCTGGCTCGGTGCGCTGCTGCATCCGTTCGGTGTGCTGCTGATGATGCTCATCGGGCTCAATAGCTGGCGGCTTTCGAATGGCCGCGGCGTGGTGTGGAAGGGCCGCACTTACAAACCGGAGATCTGAGGGCGTGTCCGGAAAGTCGGAAGATAGCCTTCCAGGCTGTCACGGGACGCAGGCGTCTCGCCTGCGAACGCCATGCCTGCGCGGGCTGGACGCCCTCGTGCCATGACAGGCGCGACGCCTGTCTTCCACGGCGCGAGACTTTCCGGAAACGCTCTGACGCAGCGGGGGGCGAGCGCCGCAGGATTGAGGGCCGATGCCGACGCATGGCGTGCCCGAGAGTGCCACCGGCGAGGCCCCGGCCCCACTCCTGCCGACGTGCCGCAAGCACCAGTTCGTTAAACTTCGCGCGCATCACTTCCAAGTCCGCCAGCGTTGGCGGACCATTGGTGAAAGGGCCATCTTTCAATTCTCAATATTTGCCTTGACGGGAAGATCCGGGTCAGCCGTGTTCAATGAGGTGCGAATGCCATCGCCACCTGTTTGGGACACTTCTATCTCTGGGTAGCCTTTGGGAAATATTCTGTTGGCGCCACCGCGCGCTTAGACCTGGGTTTGGCTTTCAGAATGGCAGTGCTCATCGCTAAATGTCGTTTCGGTTGCCGACAGCATATTGACTGTCACCCAGCGACCTTCGAGAGCAAAAAGCACCCGGTAGTCGCCGACCCGCAGACGGTATTCATTGTCGGAGCCTTTGAGCTTCTTCACGTTGCCGCCCAGGTCTTCCTCCAGCAGGAAAAGCTTGTGCCCGATCTCCCGGCGCAAGGGCAGCGGCATGGCATGCAGCCGGGCTTTGACTTCGTCGGTGAGAATGACGGTTAGCGCACGGGCATCGGTTTATCCGCTGTGAACTACGCGGCAAAGCGCGGAATCACTCCGGGAGAAGGAGCTTGAGCGCGCGATCGCGCAGGCCGCGGCATGGCTCGAAGTCGCGGCGGTCGGTGGTCACGAGGACGGCCTTGGGCGACAGTTCGGCGAGCGAGACGAGGGAGGCGTCGGCGGCGTCCATGGACGGGTATTTCAACATGACGTGCTTGGGTGTGCGAGAGGTGCTCGGGCCACGGTCGCGCGAGCACGATGGCGCCCTTTCTCACCAGATCGAGAAGCGCGTGGGCCGCCTGCGTGTTTCCACCGAGATGCCAGCACGCTTCGCCGAGCACGATTTCCGTCGTGTGTAGCGGCCCGCGCCGCGCCGAGAGTGCCGACACGCTCCATGCGTGCCATTGGTCGGCTTCGTTGAGCCAGCCGACCAGCGGGCCGGCGTCAACGATGGTTCTTATCTCCATAGCCCTCGCGGCTGGATAGGTTGGCCGGGCCTTTGAACATCCCGCGATAGGGTGCGGCGAGCTTTGCAAAGTCCACGTCGCCTTCCTCGACTTCGCGGGCCAGCGCGCGTCGGGCGAGGTCGGAGAAATTTTCCTTCCGCCTCGTGAGTGCCCTTCGGATTTTCACGTCGAGGCCATCGGGAATTTTAAGGGTCACCGTTTTCATCGTAATACGATCTGTAATACCCGAATCTCCCGTGTCAATGCCGGGAACAGGCAAAGGGACAAACAGTCGCGGTGCACGGCGGATTCAATCGCAGGATTTGGTGCGCAGGTCGCATTGCGTGCAGCATTCCAGGTTCATCGGCAAATATCGTTCCGATGTGAGCCATGCCTCTCACTCCGCCGGCGGCTCCTCGCGGACGAGCGCGGTGGGTTCATCATGCCCGGCTTTTGCGAAGGAGACGAACTTCACGCCGCGCGCGGCGGATTCGCGCTCCCGTTCCCGGACGTAGTCGAAGAGGCGCTGGAGGTCGTAGCCCGTCTCCCGCGCGAGGTCGTCGCGCGTCTGGCGGATTTCTTGGAGGATTGGGTCGTTCACGGCTTCGGCGGCTCCTCGCGCACGACACACGTTGGTTCCCCGATTCGCCGGGGCGGGAGCGATACGACCTTCCAGCCCTCGGCCTTCAGGCGTTCGAGTTCCTCGCCCATTTTGGCGAAGATGACATCCACGTCGCAGTTGCACTCCCGCGCGTGCTCCGCACGGACGCGGTGGATTTCGGCGATGATTTCGTTTTCGATCATGGTTCAGGCGCTCATGAGTTCGGCCGGTGTGCAGATGTCCGGACACAACATCCCGGAGGCTTCGCACGCCTGCTCAATCCGCGAGCGGATTCTGTGGTTGTTGATGTGCCTGCAGTTCCATGTGAGCAAATACTCCATCCCGTGCGCGGACAATGCGATGTGCGTCGCATCGTCCGTGGCGACTGCGGGGATGATTTCATCCCGCAGCAGCCGCTTGGCGAGTTCCGCGGCCTCCGGCAGGTTGCTCAGCAGGGTGAAACCGGCCAGTTGCACACGGCGCGCCGCGGCAAAAGCCGGATCGTCCCGCATTGCTTCATCGAGGACGGTTTGCGAGGTGAACAATTCGTAGTCGTGACGACGTTCGTCCCACCACTCGTGCGCGGCCAGTTGATCGGCAGCCAGCCGGACATCCCGGCTGGGCCTCGCGACGAGGTAGCTCGGGATGGTCGCTTCGAGGCAAAGGCGCGGGGGCATTCCCGGGCCTTGCGGTTTCGGCGGCTCCTCGCGGAGGATCAGAGTCTCTTCCGCCGTTCCGTGCTGCCGGGCGGACGCGGTGTGGGCACTGTTGAAAAACTCCAGCAGCTCCGCGCGGCTCATCCCCTCCGTCTTGCGGGCGACGGATTCCTTCCAGCGGCGCGATTCGAGCACCGCATCAAAGTTCTTCTTCCTCGTCGTTTTCATGGATCAATTCGAGTGGGGAAAGGAGACGGACTTGCGGGTAGCCCTGCAACAGGTTCACGGCGTTGAACCCCGCCTCGCGCCGCGGGTTTGCCAGATGGCGAAAATTCCAGCTCACGATCACCTCGAGCCCTTCCTCCGTGGCGATGGCCACATGCCGCGCATCATTGGGGGAGGCAGGGACTGACAGAACGCCCGTTTCTGGACGCGCTTTTCATCACGCCCTTTCGCGCCGTCGCGGCGAATTTCTTTCCGCCGCCGTCGCGCACTGATAGCGTCGCAGCGCAATGAGCATCACGCACCTCGACGATCTCTTTTCCTTCATCCGCTTCCCCAGCGTTTCCACCGAGCCGTGCCATGCGGGCGATGTCGCGAAATGTGCGCAGTGGCTCGTGGCGAAACTCACCGCCATCGGGCTAAAGGCGGAGCTGCACGCGACCGGAGGGCATCCCATCGTCACCGCGCGCAACGAGCACAAGCCCGGCCGGCGCACCGTGATGATCTACGGCCACTACGACGTGCAGCCCGTCGAACCGCTCGCGGAATGGACCACGCCGCCTTTTGAACCCGTGGTGCGCGACGGCATCATCTACGCGCGCGGTTCCACGGATAACAAGGGCCAGATCCTCGCGCACATCCTCGGCGTCGGCGAGACGCTGCGCGAAAAGCGCGAGTTGCCCGTGAACCTCATCTTCCTTATCGAGGGCGAGGAGGAAGTCGGCAGCAAGCACCTCGCCGCATTCCTCTCCGCAAACCGCGAGGCGCTCCGCTGCGATCTGATCGCCATCAGCGACACCGGCATGATTGCGCCGCGCACGCCCACCTTCACTTACGGCCTCCGCGGCATCACCGCGATGGAAGTCCGCGTCCACGGCCCGTCCATCGATCTGCACAGCGGCATCTACGGCGGCACTGTCGCGAACCCCGCCACCGCCATAGCCCGCCTCGTCGCCACGCTGCACGACGCCCGCGGTCGGGTCGCCGTCCCCGGTTTTTACGACGAAGTTGCACCGCTCGAGCAGTGGGAGCGCGACGCATGGGCGAAGCTGCCTTTCGGGGAAAAGGAACTCCTCGCCGTCACCGGAGCCGCGGAGCCATTCGGCGAGGAAGGCTACACCTCCGTCGAGCGCGCGTGGGCTCGCCCGACGGCAGAGGTGAACGGCATCGGCGGCGGCTTCCAAGGCACGGGCAGCAAGACCGTCATCCCGCGCGAGGCCTTCGTGAAACTCACCTTCCGCCTCGTCCCCGGCCAGCGCCCCGCCGACATCCTCGCGAAGGTCCGCGCGCACCTGCTCGCGCACTGCCCGCCCGGCGTCCGACTCGAAATCTCCGACGGCCACAGCGGCGACCCGTATCTCACCGATCCGCATTCCGCCGATGGAAAAGCAGCGCAGCGCGCCCTCGCCGCGTCCTTTCCCGGTCAGCCGCTCGCCCTCATCCGCGAAGGCGGCAGCATCCCGATCGTGAACACCTTCCGGCAAATCCTCGGCGTCGAGACGCTCCTGCTCGGCCTCGCGCTTCCCGACTGCCGTGCGCATGCGCCGGATGAAAATTTCCCGGTCGAAAACTTCGAGGCCGGCATCCGCCTGAACAAGGCCCTGCTTGAAGAACTCGCCCGCGGGTGAGGCGGGAGTTTTCCCAATCTCCCCAGGAGACTTCCCAAGCCGGCGGAGCCGGAACCAAGGAGGGGAGGCATCATACCACCCTCTGGCAGCGGTCGCTCCGCGCCGCTGCCAGCTCCGGCGTGGCAACGCAAAAGGATTCTCGAAATCTGCACGCTCCAGGCGGTGGCTACGGCTGCGGCTCGAAGCGGCGCGGAGCGTCCGCGTCGAGAGGGCGCTATCAAAGCGCCCCTCCTTGTGCGCCCCACAAGAACATCGAAAACTTCGAGGCCGGCATCCGCCTCAACAAGGCCCTGCTTGAAGAACTCGCCCGCGGGTGAGGCGGGAGTTTTCCCAATCTCCCACGGAGACTTCCGGAAAAAGCGAAAGCGCGCCACCGCAGTGGCGCGCTCTAAAAGTCGACGGTGGCAGATTGCGCCTAGCGCATCAGCAGCGCCTGGCGGGCGCGTTTGATCGCGTTGTTGATTTTGCGATGGAAGTTGGCTGGCACTCCGGTCTGGCGGCGGGGGAGAATCTTGCCGGCTTCGGTGACGAAGCGCTTGAGCAATTCGGGATTCTTCCAGTCGATGGCGTCGAGCGCGATGTCCACGCGGCGGCGCGGCATCGGGCGGTTGGCCTTGCGAAAATTGGAACGGCGTTGCGGTGTCTTTGGCTGGCTCATGGATTACTTGATCTCCCGGTGCAGGGTGCGACGGCGGAGGAAGGGGTTGTATTTGACCTTCTCCAGCCGGTTCGGCGTGTTGAGGCTCTTTTTGTTGCGGGTGGAGATGTAGCGGGATGCAGGTTTGCCTTCCGCTTTCGCCTCCGTGCATTCGATGGTGATGAATTCTCGGGCCATGGTGAATTATTCTTCCTGTGGTTTTGCTGGTGTTTCTTCGGGCTCGTCCGCTTCGCCGTCGGACTCCCCTTCGGTCTCGGTGAGGCCGAAGAGCGACGTCACGGGGACGCGGGAGCGTTGGAAGCGGCGGGTCTTTTCGACCTCGGTCTGACATTGGACGGTGAAGCGCGCAAAGGGCAGCGCTTCGAGACGCGGATGCGGGATCGGCTTGCCGCTCATCTCACAGACACCGTAGGTGCCGTTATCGACGCGCTTGAGGGCTTCCTCGATTTCGTAAAGGGCGTCCTGCTCCTGCGAGAGAAGGCTGAGGGCGAAATCCTTGTCGTAGGCGTCACTGCCCGCATCGGCCTGGTGCATGCCGAAGGCGCTCGCTTCGCTGCCTTCGGGGCGGGAGCGGAGGGTGTCCTTGGCGACGCCGGCCATCGAGTCGAGGATGCTGTCGCGGAGCGCCATGAGGCGCTGTTTTTGCATCTTGAGAAACGGCGTCAGTTTGACTGGCGTCATGGGCAGCGCCCTTCGATTTCCCAACGGGTCCGCAGTTGTGGAGTTCACCACGGGCTTGGGGGCCACCTTCGTTTTCGCGGCGGGTTTGGGAGCCTTCGCTTTTGGCGCGGGCTTTTTGGCGGCTTTCTTCGGCTGCGGTTTTGGCATGATTAAAGGGTGTCCTGTAACGAAAAGGGCGGGATAGATACGGAACCCACCCGTGAGGCGCAAGGGGGAAATAGGAACATTTTTGTTACGGCGGCCATGCCGATGCCGATGGGGGACCGGCGGTTCCCGAGGCGTCCGCTCATGAACTCGCGCTTCCGTAACGTCGCAGCGCGAGCAGCCAGAGCGCGCGGGTTCCGACGAGGACGATGACCGTGGCTGTCGCGAGTGTCGCAAGTCCGGCAACGGGAGATTCGAGCGGACGTGCCAGGATCTTGGCGGGAACATTTGAGACGAGGATGATCGGGATCAACCAGGTGAAGATGAAGCGGAACACGCCGCGGAAGACCGCCTCCGGGTAGCGACCGATGTGAAACAGATTGAAGTATCCGTGGATGAAACTTTGCGCACGGATGAACCAGAAGCTCATGCACGAAAGTCCGAACATGACCGCGTAGTGGACGGCGACACCGAATGGCACCGCCGCGGCGAAAAGTGCGAGCTGCATCGGGCTGGGCACCGTGCCGAGCTTCGTCATCGCAAACGTGACGATGCCGATTCCCACCAGCGAGTTCACCAGGCAATCGAAACTCACCTGCCGCGTGCTGATGGCGAACTGTGCATCCACCGGCAGTGTGAGCATGAGGTCCAGGCGTCCGGTGCGCACGAGTTCGGGCAGGGCGGCGAGATTGACGTAGAAGATCGCCTGGAAGAGTTGGGAAACGATCTGGTGTACGCCGACGAGGGTGACCACCTGCCATTTCGACCAGCCGGCGATGTCCTGCACCTGCCCGTAGAGCACCTCGATGAATGCGAGCTGCCCGACGAACCAGAGCAGCTCGACCACCATCCAGAGGAGGAAGTTCAGCTTGAAATTCATCTCGCGGATGAGCGAGTTCCGCGCGGTGAGGCGATAGATGGCGACGTAGCGATTCATCGCGTGTTCAGCCTCCGACCGCCTCGTAGCGCTTGATGCCGAGACGCCAGAGGCCGACTGCGAGCAGCCACATCACCACAGCCCACGCGGCCTGAATCGCGAGCCCCGTGGCGAGCGCAGCGCCGCTGATGCGCTCCATGAATATCTGCACCGGGAAATAGAGTTCGTAGGGGAATGGCGTCCATTTCACGATCGCGCCGAGCCAAGGTGGTAGCATGTCCAGCGGGAACACCTGCCCGCTGAGGAAATACTCGATCGAAAAAACGATGAAGATGACCGTGGAGATCTCCAGAATCCAAAACGCGAGCATCGCGAGCGCGTAGGCGATGAAGAACTGGATGAGCGCGGCCAGTCCCGTGCTCGCCGCGAATGCCAGCCAGGTGAATCCATGCGAGGGCAGCGTGATGTGCTCGCGGAGAACGATGAAAATCACGGCGATGCCCGGGAGCAGCACCGCCGTGTAGAGCACCCGGTAGCTGGCGTACAGCGTGAAGCGATAGGCGAGGTAATTGATCGGCTTGAGCAGGAGAAAGTTCATCCGCCCGTCGCGGATCTCGCCGGCGATCTGCCATTCGTCCTCGGTGGGCGTCACCAGGTTTTCGACGAAGATCGTCATTGCAAAATAGAGGATGAGCTGGCTGTAGGTGTATCCGCTGAGATGGCCGCTGGCATCGCTGCCGAACATCGCGCGCCAGAGGTAGATCGTCCCGATCAGCGGCACGATTCCGAAGACCGAGCGGAGGATGAAATTCCACCGGTAAACGAAGGTGTTCTGCGCCCCGACGTTGAAGACCTTCAGATACTTGGCGAGTTCGGCGGCCATCGTGGGTTGGTCGCCGGCCGCGGTGCTGCGCGCCGGCTTGCGAGTGTGCTGTGCGGGAGCGCGACTGCGCGCGGTCGGCGGTTCAATAGACCTTCACAAACGCCTTCTTCCTCAGGCGCTGCAGCCACTCCTGCTGGTCCTTCTGCCTCTCGATCTGGATCAACCTCCGCTCGATCTCGCCGTGCAATTCCTTGAGAGGTTTTGAAGTGCCGCCCTTCTTTTGCTCGGCGAGCATGATGTAGCAGGTCTCGTGGATCTCGATGATGTCGCTCACTTTGCCCGTGGGCAGATTGAAGACGATCTCCTCCATCTCTGCGTTCAGATCCCCGCGCTTGATCCACCCCCAGTCGCCGCCCTTGTCCTGCGTCGAATCCTCCGAGTAAACGCGCGCGATGTCCGCAAAATCCGCCCCTTTCACCAGCCGCTGATGAATCTCCTGCGCCATCGTCCTTTTCCGGTCCGCTTCCTTGCCCGGCACGAGTTTGATCATGCGGAGCTTCACCTCGCTGTTTGTCGTCCACTCCTGGATGTGCTGGCGATAGTAGCTCTCGATCTGGCCCGGGGCGATGATCGGCTCGCTCTTCGCCTCACGGGACCGCATCGCCTGGACGATGATCTTCTCCTCCTCCATCTTCCGAATCCTGTCCATAGTGAAGCCCTGCGCCGTGATCGTCTTGATGAAGGCGGACTTATCGCCCCCGAACTCCTCGCGGATGATTCCATTGATCCGGTCATCGACCGCATACGGCGGGATCTGCCCTTTCATCTTCTGGAACTCCTGCAGGATGAGCTGCCGGTCGATCAGGTCATTCACCGCGCGCAGCCGGATTTCCTTGATGCGGTCCGCCAGGGCGTTGCCGGAGTAGTTGGTCCTCAGCGAATTTTCGAGCGGCCCGGTCAGTTCCCGCACTTGGGAATACGTAATCACCTGATCGTTGACCAGCGCCGCCATCCCGTCGAGCACCAGGGGCTGGGGCTCCGCGGCTCCAACTCCGGCAGGTGCGCAGGCAGCGGTGATTACGAGAAGGCAGAACAGGCGTTGAAGGTTCACAGGATTACGGTTCGGAATTCGTCGCAGGCTAGGAACCGCACCCCGCAAGTCAAGCGAGGCCTCAACCCTTGCACCGGGTGGAGCATGATTCAAAGTGAGTCCGAAGGCTGGTTGCCGGCCAAAGCCGGGCGGCGCATGAGTGCCGCGAGGCTTTGGAGTGCGGAGGCTCGACTCCGCCTTGGCTTTGCGGAGGACAGATGGGCGAAATCGCGGAATGCGCCGCGCGTACGAAAGGCGCTGCGTTCCTTTGCCGGGCAACGGTGAATTTGCGCGTCGGACCCGAGGCGAAGGGAAAAGCGGCGTCAACCCGCGCGCAGTCCAAAGGCTGGTGCCACGCTCGTCGCCACCGCTTCGCTCATCCACTGGACTCACTTTCAATCACACCCCACCGGGTGCCGATCAAAAAGGCGTGCTCGCCACTGTGATGCGGCCCGCCTTGCAAAGCTTCCCGATCCCGTCGGTCAGCATTTCAGTGTGTACGCCGAGGTCCCGCACGCCGCCATCGAGCAGCGGTGTGCAGACCGCGTCCGGCATGCCGCCGATGCCAATCTGGAGGCACGAGCCATCCTCGATCTCGGCGGCTATCCGGCGCGCGGCGGCGAGATCGGTTTCGCCCGCCGGCGGATTCGTGAGTTCCGCGGGCGGCTGGCCGTCGCCCTCGATGATGTAGTCCGCCTCGCTGACATGGATGCCGTTCATTTCCCCATCGACGCGCGGCAGGCCGCGCGTGACCTCGACGATCACCATCTTCGCGCAATTTATCACCGCGCGGTGCC
>Ga0209181_10008604_pt1 | contig 13653 bp, 12 predicted proteins | sample MAT05_FD_187208 | JGI IMG/M metagenome (GOLD analysis project Ga0209181, IMG submission 187208) | Freshwater microbial communities from Lake Fryxell liftoff mats and glacier meltwater in Antarctica - MAT-05 (SPAdes) (version 2) | ecosystem: Environmental > Aquatic > Freshwater > Ice > Liftoff... | reverse complement strand
GACCGCGCTCAATCGCTCGCGTCAGCGCCAATTCTGCGGAGTGATGCTGGCCCGCGAGCAGCGCTTGCTGCACCACGCGATGCACCGTGAAGGTAATGCGACTGCGGTAATGCGCCGCACGATGTATGGCCCAGTTTTCGTCCATGCCGAGCAGGCAATCGCCACGATACAAGTCAAACAGCCGCTTCACGTAGCGCGTCGACTCTGCCTCGGTCGTGCCGCACCCTGTCTCCGGCATGGCCTCCACGTGCGCCTCAAACGCAGTCACATCAGTCCACACTTTTTCGCTGTTGAGACGCAGCCAGCCATCGTTTCGATGAATCAGGTCGTCCTCAACAAACAGTCGACGCAAGCGTTGCAAGGTCATGGTCAACGTGTGCGCTGCCTGATCGCCGTCGTGACCTGGCCAAAGCGCATCGAGCGCAGTCGCGACCGGCACCCCCTGAGCGCCGTGTGCGGCGATGAGTTTGAGCAGCATCAGCGGACGGCTCGACGCCTTGTCCGCGCGCTGTCTTTCGGAGAGCGTCGCGTCAATGCGAAAGCCGCCCAGGCAACGCAAGCTCATCGCCCACGGCCAATGCTCGTCGGCCCAGATCGGCGGTGACGTGGGCACCAGCTTCAAGGCTGAGCGCACGAACTCGGCTTCAATGTCCTCGCGCAGCGCCAGCGCGCATAACGCGCCGCGCACGGCTGGCACCGAGAAAAAGAAGTTGCTGGTGGACGACTGTCGCATCGCTGCTAAACCGAGCGTGAGCTGCTCGCGCGACCGCTCACGTTGTGACACGTCAGCGTCACTTTCATAGTGAACCTCCACGGCGCGCGCCAACGCCGCGAAGCCACGAACCAGCGACGCCTGAACGCTGCTCACGCTCCGCGCACAATATTCGTAAATTTCCGCCACTTTTGCATAGTTGCCCACAGCGAGCTGAATGGCTGATTCACGAAATCGGTAACTGCTGGCGATGCCTGGCGGACAGTCCGCCGCAAGCAGATCGCGGTTCATATGCTCAATGTGCAGCATTGCTGCATCCATGTCCTTGCGCCCGCCTGCGCGCGTGATCGCCATCGCGTTGTAAATCACCCGATCCATCGGCCGCTCGGGCCGAAGCGCGGCCAACATGTCGTGAAACGCGGCATCAATGAGCGCATCATCCTGCGCATGAATTGCGGCTTCTGCTGCGATGCGCGCGGCGCGAAAGTGCAGCCCCGGAGATGCGCCGGTAGCGACTTGATCGCGCAGCGTGGCCAGCGCATCGGGCAAGCGCGCCGGATCGCTGAAATGCAGATGCTGCGCCCACGCCGCAAGCCACAACCCGGACAAATATTTCGTAGCGGCATCGTGCGCAGACCAGCGCGCCCACACATCCGTCATTCGCGCATGCAGCACCTGCGCATCGGTGACGCCGCGTGCCATCTGTAACCACGGCAACAACACGCCGGCAGCCAGCGCCATATGCGCCGCGTTCTCTGCCGAGTTGGCGGTGCGCCACAGCGACTGCACCCGCAATCCCAACGCGGTCTGCAACTCCGCCGTATCCTGACGCAAAAGTGCGCAGGCCAGCGCACCTGTGGCGCGAGCGAGGCTCAACTCAGTATCCATTGACTCGGGCAACTCCGGAAGCGCAAGGTTGGCCGCGTCAAATCGCGCAACCCACATCTGCCAACCGGTAAACCGACCCCAGTCCGCCAGCATGTACGCCAAAACGTGCGCAGAAAGGGCCGCCGTTGAAGCATGGTCGCCCGCCTGCGACGCCCGCAGTGCCGCAGCGTCCATTTGCTCGATCACGGTCGCCTGATCGTTGCAAACGGCGTCATGCAGGCTGGATTGCCACGGCAGGTGAAACGCGACAGACAGACGGGTGACGGAGGAGGCAGCCATTCGATTCCGTAAAAAAGCAGAAATACGACGATCTTTTGCGAAATTATCCTGTTTTGTGGTTTAGCTGTGGGGTGGCTATCCCTAACCTTGGGGCAGGTCGCTCGATGTGACGATGCTTCATCTTTCAGGAGAACTCTATGACACGTCCATCTGCCTTGTCACTGGTGGTCGCGCTGGTGCTGGGGCTAACGAGCGTCGCACCACCATCTCACGCAGCCCCAGGCGGTCTCGATCCCACCTTCGGTGGTGGTTTCGGACGCGTGCGAACGCCCGTGGGCGGCAGCTTGACCTTCTCACAGTTCAACACTTCAGAAGTGTCTGGGCAACCGTCGATCGCATTGCAGCCAGATGGCAAGATAGTGGTCGCAGGGTCGTGCAAGATTGACGCAACATACGACTTTTGTTTGATACGCCACAACAGCAACGGCAACCTCGACACCACGTTTGGTAGCAACGGCCTGGTCAAAACGGACGTTCAGGGTGCCGATGACCTCATCGCTGGCGTGGCGATCCAACCCGACGGAAAAATTGTCGTTGCCGGGACCTGCGAAAGCAACATCTTTGCCACCCGCAAGAATTTTTGTCTGGTTCGCTACACCGCCACAGGCGCGCTAGACACGAGCTTTTCCAACGATGGCAAGCTCACTACATCGTTTACCAGTTTTGATGATGTAGCTACCAGCGTGGCGCTACAGGCAGATGGCAAGATCGTGCTGTCTGGATATTGTGCCAACAACGTTGGGGACATCAATTCGTCAGCTACGTTCGGCATCGAAGTTTGTCTCGCGCGATACACGTCTGCTGGCACGTTGGATACGAGCTTTAATGGCGACGGCAAACTGGTGACATCCATCGGCGGCGCGATTTCGACCAGGGTTAGAAACAAAGCCAATGCCATAGCGATTGCCGCAGATGGAAAAATTGTTGTTACCGGGTCTAACTACACCGGGACGACGGCTAGTTTCGGCGACACCAACCTGCTGTTGCTCCGTTTTCTACCGAACGGCACGCTCGACACCACATTTTCTAGCGATGGAATTGTTACCGTCACCACACCAGACTGGATCGTAGGCAACGCGGTCGCGATACAACCCGATAACCTGGTAGTTGTCGTTGGTTATGCCGTGTCGGGTTGCTCGGCGCCCGTAGAGTGCGCCGTCGCGCTGCGGTTTACAGAAACGGGCGCGCTCGACTCCACGTTTGGGGTTTTCGGTCGAGTCGATATTGCTCATGGCAATCCCGCAAAGAGTGCGTTTACCTATTCCGTGGCGCTTCAGAACGACGGCAAAATTGTGCTGGCTGGGCACTGCGCCGAGGCTGGTGGCAGAAGGAGTTTCTGCTTCGCTCGGCTTAACGCGGAAGGTGGCATCGACAAGAGTTTTGCGGCGAATGGCTTCGGTTCAGTTCAATTTGACGCCTTCGACTATGACTATGGGTTCGGTGTTGCCGTTCAATCAGACGGAAAGATTGTGCTTGGCGGTTTCTGTTCGTTCAGCCCAAACCCCGATTTTTGTGTGGCGCGCCTGGAAGGCGGTCCGTTCGGTGCCCGCAATTGTTCGCTGGACATTGACGGCGACGGCAAAGTGCTCGCCACCACCGACTCGTTAATTCACGCCCGTATCGCGCTCGGCATCACCGGCAGCGCCGTGATCGGTGGCATCACCTTCCCGGCGGATGCAACACGAAACCTGTGGGGTGGCAACGGCACGGGTGACATTCGCAAATACCTGAACACGCAATGCGGGATGGCGTTGCCATGAAGGCGCGTGGTGTGACCCAGCGACGGATCGACGCACGCGCAAAGACCGAAGCTGGCGCGCCACCGAGCGACGGAATCGAGTCGAAAGTGGTGCTTAACTGGTGGATCATCGCGCTGTTTCCCGTGGCACTCGGCTGCTTGATGTATTTCGTGGAGGCCAGCGACTTCGAGAAATCCAGACTGGTAAACCCGGTGGCCACGGTGGGCGAATTTGTGCGGGGGGAATGCAGGACCTATCGCAAGGCGGGTGCGTTTGTACCCCCGCATTACATGCGCGTAACCTATGGGTTCAAAGCCCCGGACGGGCAGTCTTATGACGCTGCGGGGGCGATGGGAGAGCGCTCGGCGCAGCCGTTACGGTTGTTCACTGCAACCAAAGACGTGAGCTACCAGTCATGGGCTGAATGCGAGGTCGCCCTGCCCTTGATGCGGGATGGGAAAACGTCACGCCCGGTTTGGTACGAGCTCGCCAGTCCGGATGCTGCGCGCACCTCGCTGGATGCGCCCGACAGCATTGGCTTTTTGTGGTTAGGCCTGGCAACACTGCCGCTGGCGCTTTACGCATGGCTGCTGGGAGTGCTGCGGCAGCGACACGGACAAGTTGGACTAAATCAGGCGTCCGAAGCCTCCACGGCCTCCACCCGATGCCTTGAGGTATCCCCTGCAATTCGTGAAATTTACGCGAAAGCCGGTTTTCAAAAAGACACTCGTCTACCTCTTCTTCCTGTTTTTGATCGGCGGCTTTGTAGCCCAATTTTTCTGGGCCATCGACAAAGAGCGTGCAGGCAAGGCGCGGCTTCGCGCAGCAACTGCGCAGGCAGGACAGCAGCCATGACAACCCGTTTTCAGGAGAAGGTAAAGTGTTGACCCACGTCACAGCGGTCGCAGATTCCGAACGAGCCGCAACGATACGAGCTGACCGAAGCACTGTTTTTGCGGGCAGCTGCGACGATGGCAGCGGATGTGACGCCTGCATCGCTCGCCGCAATGGCGATGACGCCCCAGACGCAACCTTTTCAACCAACGGCATCGACATCGCCCCGATCAGCACCGATGGTCATGACAAGGCCGCCGCGCTCGCCAGTCATAGCGACGGCAAAGTGCTGGCCGCCACCGGTTCGCTGATTTACGAGCGCATCGCGCTAGGTATCAGGTTCCCCACTGAGGCTAAACGCCCAACGTGGATTTCAATCCGCACTTGCCTCGTCACGCAATGCGGAATGTCGCTCGCGCCATGAACAGCCCGCGCGTAGGATGGGCAGCCCCTGACCACGCGTCGGGTCACTCGAAACACGCCATCGTTGACATTGGCAACCCGGGTTCGTCCGCATGGGCACGGGATGCCCACCCTACCCGGCTGCGTGTCGACATGGCGCAATACGTATACGAGCTGCGCCTCTATACGCATTATCGAACGCACGCATCGCAACAACGTGCGGCACACAATCCCCGTCCTCGCCATGCCTATTTGTTAGCACCACTACTTCTATTCGAGCCTAACCATGTTTAAGACATTGACCACCTCCGGCACGTTGACTTCAACCTTTGCGATGCTGACCTTCGTCGCCGCTACCGTCGCCTACGCGGCCCCGCCCACAAAGCTCTCTCCGCCCAATACCGACAGCGCCTCTTCTACGCGTGTTTCGACGCCCGCGAATCCGGCCAACGCGCGGGCGGTGTTTCTCGCAAAAATCAGCGCAACTGGCCCCTATGAACTGTGGAGCACACCGATTGCAGGCGGGAGCGCTGTCAATCTTTCTGGCGCACTGGTCAACGGCGGTGCGGTCTTGTCATACCAGCTGTCCAAGGACGGTGTCCACGCCGTATTTCGCGCCGACAAAGAGATCGACGAAACATTTGAACTCTATAGCGTGCCCATTGACGGCAGCGCACTACCAGTCAAGCGTTCCGGCACGCTGGTCTCGGGCGGCGATGTGAAGTCCTATGAGATCGGCAGCACCTCACAGCGCGTTGTGTACATCGCGGACAAAACAATCTCTGGCCGGGACGAGCTCTGGAGTGTGCCCATCGCAACGGGTTCGGGACAGAAGATTGCAGGTAGCGCCACGCCCGGTCGCGACGTCACGTCATTTCGCATCAGCCCCAACGCGCTGCGGGTCGTCTTTATGGCGGATTTCGATGCCAGCGATGTCTTTGAGCTTTACACCGTGGACATTAACAACAACGTAGTTACAAAGATTTCTAAACCCTTGGTGAGTGGCGGCGCGATCTCCGACGACTACAAGATTAGTACGCAAAGCACCTCACGCGTGGCCTACCGGGCTGACGCAGATACGCTGGGCAAGACCGAGCTCTACAGCGTATCCATCACGGGTGGCGCAACAACCACACATTCCGGAACGCTGGTGGCTGGAGGCGACGTCAAAGAATTTGCGTTTTCGCCGAACGCATCGGACATCGTCTTCCGAGCGGACAAGGACGCTGATGGCGTCGACGAACTCTTCAGCGTGTGGGTTGGCGGTACGCCTCCGATCAAAATTTCTGGCCCGGTTGCACTCTACGGTGAAGTCGAGGAATTCCAGATAAGCCCGGATTCATCACGGGCGATCTACAAAAGTTCTGAAACTGGCTCCACGCAGCGGCTCTATAGCGCGCCACTCACCGGTAATCAAACCGTACCCTTGTGTTCTTTGTTGGGGCCCGGTGACAGCGTTTTCGGTGACCAGTTCGCGATCAGCCCAGACTCCATGAGTGTGGCCTTCGTCGCCAGGGTCGCAGCGACATCGACCGACGCACTATTCTCCGCACCCATCAACGGTGGTAGTTGTGTTGACCTTTCCGCACCGATGGTCGCGGGTGGCAATGTTGACGGCGACGATTTTCAAATCACGCTTGATTCCAAACGGGTCGTCTTTACCGCTGACAAAGACACCGAAGGCGTCACCGAACTCTACAGCGTGCCGATTGCAGGTGGGATGGCAACGAAAATTTCAGGTGAACTCGTCGCGGGCGGTGATGTGAACAATCTCACGATCAGCGCCGATTCGAAATGGGTCGCGTTCATCGGTGACAAGAGCACTAACAATGTATCCGAACTCTACGCCGTCGCGCTCGATGGCGGCGGCCCGTTGCTCGACATCGACGGCGATGGACAAGTGCTCGCCACCACCGATCTGTTGATGGTCACCCGCTACCAACTCGGCATTCGCGGCGCAGCGCTCATCACCAACGCCGTGAGCGGTACGGCCACCCGAACCACGTTCCAGGTGATCGAAGATTATTTGCGGCGCGTCATGTCAGCGCCTTCGCCACTGTGACACCGTCGAGCGATATGAAACAAATTTATCCACTTGCAAGCCATGTAGGGTGGGCACCCCGTGCCCAAGCGTTGGGTCGCTCGAAACACGCCACCGTTGCGATTTGTACCCACGCATCCTTCCCTGGTTGCGTCGCGGCACGCGTTGCTTTGCTGGCATCTCTGGCACTGCTCAGTTTGATGGGTTTGACCCGCATTGCTTTTGCCGCGCCCGGCGATCTTGATCCCAGCTTCGGATCGGGTAACGGCAAAGTCATCGCAGCCATCGGCTTGAACGACGACGTCTCGCACGCGATGACGCTTCAACCCGACGGCAGAATTGTGGTGGTGGGTTCATGTGGCACGCCGACAGTACGTGATTTTTGCGTGGCGCGGTTTGAGCGCAGCGGGGCGTTGGATACGACGTTTTCGAACGACGGCAAGACCATTACGCAAGTGGGTTCGGGCAATTCAGACGCGTACGCGGTCGCAATACAAACGGATGGAAAAATTGTGGTGGCGGGCCAATGCGGGATCGTCGGCAGTCGTGACTTCTGTCTGGTTCGCTATACGGTCAATGGTTCGCTTGATGCGAGCTTCGCAGGCACCGGCAAGGTCGTGACCGCTGTGGGAACGGGCGACGATGCGCTGGAGGGCATTACGATTCAAGGCGACGGCAAAATTGTGGTCGCGGGCACGTGCCAACTTAGTGCCAATGACACGTTCTGCGTCGTGCGCTACAACGTCGACGGCAGCCTCGACAATGTGTTTTCGGGCGACGGCAAGGTGCTGACGCGCGTCAGCTCAGGCGATGATGTCGCGCGATCAGTGGTCATGCAGTCCGATGGAAAAATTGTGGTCGCAGGGTACTGCCGCGCCTCCCCATCGAGTGCGTTTTTTTGTGCAGCGCGCTACCTGGGCACAGGGGTGCTCGATACCTCTTTTGATTTTGACGGACGCGTGACTACGGCGATCGGCAACTTTATCGATGCGCCCTTTGCGCTGGCCATGCAAGCGGATGGCAAGATCATCGTGGCAGGCGCGACGACATCGACCGGCAGCGACACCATGGTTGGCGCGTTGCGCTATAACCCGTTCGGCTCGCTCGATACGAGCTTTTCCGGCAACGGCACGTTAGCGTTCAGCATCGGTATCGGTGCAGATTCTGCGCAGGGCGTAGCGATTCAAACTGACGGAAAAATTGTGTTGGCAGGCAGTTGTGAAGACGGCAGTGGCTATGATTTTTGTGTGGCCCGACGCAACAGTGACGGTTCACAAGACAACACGTTTTCAACCAATGGCAGCGTCATCACACCGATCAGCACAAATGCTGACGATAGGGTTTGGGCTGTCGCTATTGATGCTGAGGGCAACATTGTCGTGGCGGGCAGTTGTGGGGCGTCACCGAACCGCGATTTTTGTATTGCACGCTATGAAGGCGGCCCATTCGGCGCACGGCAATGCTCGTTCGATATCGACGGCGACGGAAAAACGACAGCAACGATTGATGGTTTGATCGTCACGCGCGTGATGCTCGGATTAACGGGTAGTGCCGTGATCGGCGGCATCACATTCCCCGCCGACGCAACACGAAACCTGTGGGGTGGCAACGGCACGCGCGACATTCGCAAATACTTGATCACGCAATGCGGGATGGTATTGCCATGAAGGCGCGTCGTACCAGCCAGCGACGGGTCGACGTACGCGCAACGACCAAAGCTGGCGCGCCACCGAGCGACGAAATCGAGTCGAAAGTGGTGCTTAAGTGGTGGTTCATCGCGCTGTTTCCCATGGGACTTGGTTACCTGATGTATTTCGTGGAGGCCAGCGACTTCGAGAAATCCAGACTGGTAAACCCGGTGGCCACGGTGGGCGAATTTGTGCAGGCGGAATGCAGGGTCTATCGCGGCAGGGCGCAGTCGGCCCTGGACGCTGGCCACATGCGCGTGACCTATGGCTTCAAAACTCAGGACGGCCAGTCGTATGACGCCGCAGGCGCGCCGGTAGAACGCTCGGCGCAGCCAGTCCGGTCGTTCACCACGATCAACGATATCCCGTACCGATCATGGGCTGAATGCGAGGCCGCCCTACCCGTAGTGCAGGCAACAAAAGCCTCACGTCCGGTGTGGTACGAGGCTGGTAATCCACACGCTGCTCGCCCCTCGCTGGATCCGCCCGACAGCTCTGGCTATTTTTGGGTGGGACTGGCTGCAATACCGCTGGCGCTGTACGCATGGCTGCTCGGCGTGCTGCGACAGCGGCAGGGACAAGTCGGACTGAATCAGACGCCCGGAGCCTCGGCGACCTCTGCTCCCGGCCCATTGCGGTACCCCCTTCAGTTCGTCAAGTTCACTCAAAAGCCAGTATTCAAAAAAACTTTCGTTTATCTCTTCTTCCTTTTGCTGACGGGCGGATTTGTCGCCCAGTATTTCTGGGCTCACGACAGGGAGCGGGCAGGCAAGGAACGGGTTCGTGCGGCGGCTGCGCAGGCGGGAAAATAATTTGAGAGCTGCAGCCGCCCCATCGGCACCGGTCGACGTGCTCTCACCGCTTGATGCGAATCTGAGATGGCGCGTAGCGCAGGTGTGGTTGTCCGCAAGAGCCACAGCTCGTGAACCGTTAAGTCAAGAGTTTGTGTGCAGCGTGCGACTGCTGGGCATCCTTGACGTCGCTCTAGTTTTAGCGGCGCGACTGCAAAAGAATTTGCGTCCTTACTTCTATGGCGAACCTATCAAAACTAACTTTGACTCACTAAAAATTGGAGATTCAGATGACTATTTCCCGACGTAACCGCTTGAATGCGCTCGTCACGCCTGCTCTGGCTATTACCGTGAGCTTCACAATGATGGCAGCGGTGTCACAAGCGCAAACGCCTCAGGCCGTCTGCGCGAAGTTGCTACCCGCCGCCAAGCTCGTGGCAGCGGCAGGTGCTGGCTTGAAAAATATCGATGCCGAGGCCTCGGACGGATACACGGCGTGCTCGTGGTCGCGCACCGACACCGGCGCAGGCAACGTCATGCGCGAGGTTATGGTGGTGGTGAAACATCACCACAAGCCATCGATGGCAACCGGTGCCGACGCAGGCAATCTCGACGAGTGGCTGAAGGTCGCCGTGGATGAATCTGCAGGCGACAAAAAGGACACGCGTCAGGCCGTTGCCGAGTTGGCTCAGCCAGGTAAGCGCGCGGGCATTGCTACGCGCGGTGCAAAGTTGATCGTCGCTGTTGAACTCGGTGGCGGTGGCATGAAACGGGTTGAAACCAGTTACCTGACGCGCACTCAGGCGATCAGTTTGATTCAGGCCGTGACGGCGAAATAGCGATGGCGACTCGGACGTACGGTGGGCAGCCCCTGCCCACGCGTGGGGTGACTCGAAACACGCCATCTTTGACATTGGCAACCTTGGTTCGTCCGCGTGGGCACGGGGTGCCCACCTTACGAGGCTCGCTATTTACGCAAACACCAACGGCGCGGCTTAGCGCTTTTCACTCAGCAACCGGACGCCCAGCCCATGAACACCGCACAGAACGTCACAAAAATCTTCTCCACTTTGCAGCGGCACCGCCGACGGGCGGCAGCCATTTTCGCCACGCTGCTCATGACCGCAGCGCACGCGCAGGTCTGCCCCTTCGATGATGGCAACTCAACGCTCGCGGTTGATGGGCTGATCCTCACCCGCTACGCGCTGGGTATTACCGGCGCGCCGCTGGTTGCGGGCACCGACATCAGCGCGGTGGACGCCCCGACCGTGGAGGCCACGATCAACTGCCCCAGTTGCGGCCTGAACATTACCGGCAACCTACCATGACCGTGGCCGACGCCACCATCATCAGCCGCAAGCTCGCCGGGTTCAGCGGTGTCGCGCTCACCAACGGGCTCAATCTGGGCAGCGGCAGCAGAAACACTCCGGCGGCGGGCAACTCATTTTTACTCGCGGGCTGCGGTGCGACCGGCGGCACGGTGACCAGCATTACCGCAGGCACCGGCCTCACCGGCGGCGCTATCACAGCTAGCGGCACCATTGCCGCCGACACCGCCTATTTGCAGCGGCGGGTGGCCACCGCTTGCGCGGTGGGCTCCAGCATCCGCGCCATCGCAGCCGATGACACCGTCACCTGTCAGACCGATACCACTGGCGGCACTGGCACGGTGACCGCCGTTGCCACCGGTCCTGGCCTGCTTGGCGGGCCGATCTTTACGTCGGGCGTCATCACGCTCGACGTCACCCAACGCCTGCCCACGGTCGCCTGTGCAGCCAACCAGATCGCTAAGTGGAGCGGCACCGCCTGGCTTTGCGCCACCGACGCGACGGCAACCAATGCCTGGGTGCAGGGCGGCAATGCGTTCGGCGCACCGGGCGGCAGTCACGACGATCACCCAATACTGAAACATCAGTGGTACATCATCGTTGCGGTGTGTCTGGCGTGCATGTTGCTGAAACGCAAGAGAAAGGATCAACGCGCGGAGCGGTTCGCAGAGCTTGCGGCAACCCTGCATCGAGACATTACGGTCGTTGATGAGTTTGAGCGTCGGTTCACCACCAACATCGATGGCCGTGATTTCGTTGTGACCGAGAACTACGATAGCTCGCGCACAAATGATGCCGCAGGCTGGTGCTTGTACTCGTCCACGTCCCTCGTTGATGACATGTGGAAAGATCGATCCGTCAAGATTTGCAAAGGGCAACCGGTGCAAGTGTTCGGGTTCGTTTTACCGCGAGTTGTGTCAGGCAACGAGGTGTTCGATGAAAACTTTGTGATCACTGATGTGGCCGCGAGTGCCAAAGATAAGAGCAAGACGTTACGCGATCAACTGGACGAGAACAAAAACAGGTCGCTCGTGCCATGGCGGAACGACGCCACGCGAAACGCGATTACCGCTTTTTACGACCTGGCCTTGCCACTCGAACCCTTGCTCGTCGATGCGTCCAAGCTCATTCACCACGTGGCGTGGCCATGCGAGGGCATCGACGCAACCACATTGACCAGTTTGCTGCGTCACCAAAGGGGTTGTGGCAAGCGCGCTCGACGGCGGTTCAGGTTCGCCGCAGTTTGACCTCTCGATTTGATCACCATGCAATTGACGTCAGTTGAAATCCTGAGCTTGCTTTTGTCGTTAGCGGCGGTGGGCTTTGTGGTGCTTTATCGGTTTCCGGGCATCGCGTTCGCTTTCGTGAACTGGCTCCGGCGGGCGTTACGGCTGCCTTCGATTTCGTTTGATTCAAACGGTCGGCGCAACCGGCTCATGAGGAATTGGGGCCCTTTGCTGGGCATCACTTTATTGCTGGGCAGTACGGCAACTTATTTGTACTTTGAAAACCAGCCCGATCGCGAGGGGCTTGCAAAAGCGCGCAGCGAATTTGCTCGCCTGACGCTGCCGCACGCCATCACCCACTGTTTCGCGATCTCCAACGAAATCAGTTACACGCCACCGGTGGCTTTTGCGTGGCAGCCCCAAGCGCTGGATTTGTACGTGCCGGAGGGGAATTCCAACGCGCAGATGCGGCACTATTCATGTGACGGTACCGGCGGACTGGTGAAGGGCGAGCGATACGAACGGGTAATGCTTGCGCGCGTTCCGCTGCAAAACGGCAAGCCCAGCCGCGCATGGCCGCAGCGAAACCTGCTTGAAAACTACGCCGAGTTTTCCGACGCGAACGTGGTGGCGCTGCAAGCCGCGCTTGATCCCGCCACGGGAGCGGTGGTAGAGCGGCGATGGCTGATCGGCGGCGGCGTGCAATCGGTGGGCGAAGATGGCAGCGATTTCCCGGTTGTGCTGCGTCGACCGTCGCCAGGCTTGGCTATCGTGCCTTATGCGGCCAGCAAGGTGATCGTACGTCCTGACTGGAGCCGAGATCATCAAGCCGTCTTTGCGCTACTGGAAAAAAACATCCCCCCCGGCCAGCGAATTGCGCAGCTGCGCTTTAGTCAGGACGGCATTCAGGTGACGCTCGTCGGGCTTGCGGAAGCAACCGGACAGTCGCCCGCGAACTTCGCATCAATGAGTTTTGATGCCTATGGGATTGCCACTCAGGACGAGTGGGCGACCACCGTCGCTCAGGCCAACACGTGTACCCAGGGCCGCAGTTTGCGCGAAGTGCGAGAACTATTGTTTGAAAAGCAGCCGAGCGCACAAAAGCTGCTGTACGCATCGTTTGGCTGTGACGCCAAAAGAAGCCCCAGCCCGTTGGGCGACTGGACGCTGCGCAACTCCGATCAGCGTCGCTAAGAGAGTTTCGTCGGAGCTGGTGGTTTTTTGTCATCGAACAGCGCAGCCGTCGCTCGGCACCGATCAACGTTCACAGAAACTTGCCAGAGAGCGGCAAAAAGGAAATCGTGAGACGCATGAAAAAAAATCGGGCTCGCGTGATCGTTACTGAAGACGAGTTGCGCGCCAAAGCGGCCGCAGAAGAAGCTGGTGTCGTTGCTCAATCTGAACAGGCGGTTGAACATCTCACTGCGGTGTCGCGAACCGCTCCAGCACGAAGCCCGCTCACGGTTGGCTCGGCGTTGCTGCAACCGGCCTGGATGTGCAGCGTGGCGCTGTACGGTTTGCTCTGGGGTGGCTGGTCTCCTGCCAGCGTAATCGTGTGCTTCTGGTTTGAAAAGCTCACCAGGGTCACCTTGATGGCGGCGCAAATCTACATCCACCGCGAAACCACGCAAAAGCGCGGCCACTTTCGTACCCAGCACGAAATTTATAAGGGTGGTCCGCAGCGCTCGAAGAAGCGTGATCACGCCATCCTGGGCTCGGCGCAGC
>Ga0209181_10008603_pt1 | contig 13654 bp, 12 predicted proteins | sample MAT05_FD_187208 | JGI IMG/M metagenome (GOLD analysis project Ga0209181, IMG submission 187208) | Freshwater microbial communities from Lake Fryxell liftoff mats and glacier meltwater in Antarctica - MAT-05 (SPAdes) (version 2) | ecosystem: Environmental > Aquatic > Freshwater > Ice > Liftoff... | reverse complement strand
CACAGGGGAGTGGTTTGCTCGCGAGGCCGAGGCAGATAGTGGGCATTTTGCCGGTAGCCGCGGCGATGATCTCGGCACGTTGCTGGCGGTCGGCGCCGGGGGGCCATTGGATGACGACGACATGGCAACGCTCGGACGTCATGGCTGCTGGCGATCGGGCTGGAGCGTGGGTTCGGCGGCGGGCACCGGCTCGGTGCGCTCGGCGGGATCGACTTTGATGACGAGGGACGCGTCCTGCTCGCTGACGAGTCGGTCGGGCTTGCGCTGCGAGTTCTCAAAGATGAGATAGGAAGAATCGCCGATACGGACGCGGCCGACGGGCTCTGGGCGACGTTCCGCGAGGAGTGTGGTGCGCAGGATGAGTATGGCGCAGGTGAAGTAGATGACGATGCCGGTGACATCGACGAGCGTGGCGACGAAGGGCGCCGAACTGGTGGCGGGATCGAGCTTCACCTTCTTGAGGGCAAAGGGGAGCATGGCGCCGACGACACAGCCCCAGAGGACGATGCACAGGACCGAACAAAGGATGGTAAAAGCGAGGAGGTGATAGTGCTCCTGGGCTTGTGCGTCATACCAACCGAGCGAGCCCCAGAGGGTGACGCGGAACATACCCAGCAGGCCGAGGGCAGCGCCGAGCATGGCCCCGCAGGCGACCTCGCGTTTGAGGACACGGAACCAGTCCTTGAGGCCGATTTCGCGGAGCGCCAGGGCGCGGATGATCAGGGTGCTGGCCTGGGAGCCGCTGTTGCCGCCCGATGAGATGATGAGAGGGATGAAGAGTGCGAGCACGACGGCGCGCTCGATTTGATGCTCAAAGGTGCCCATGGCGGAGGCGGTGAGCATCTCGCCGACGAAGAGGACCGCCAGCACCAGGCCGCGCTTGCGGACGAGTGAGAGGAGCGGCGTGTTCATGTAGGGATCTTCGAGGGCTTCGAGGCCGCCGATTTTCTGGAAATCTTCGGTGGCTTCCTGCTGGGCGATGTCGGCGACGTCGTCGTGGGTGACGATGCCGAGGAGGGCGCCGCGGGAGTCTACGACGGGGAGGGCGACGCGGTCGTATTTTTGGAGGGCCTGGACGGCATCGTCCTGGGGCTGGTCGGCACGGAGGGTGATGAACTGGCGGTTGAGGAGGGAGGTGATGGGCGCATCGGGCTCGGCGATGATGAGTTGGCGGAGGCGGAGATCGTCGACGAGCACGCCCTGCTCATCGACCACATAGAGCACGTTGATGGTCTCGGCATCGCGGCCGGCCTTGCGGACGTGCTCGATGGTCCGCGCGACCGTCCAGTCCGGGCGGATGCGGATGTAGTCGGGCGTCATGATGCGCCCGACGCTGCGGGGGGGATAGCCGAGAATAGCCTGAGTCACACGCCGGTCTTCGGGGGGGAGCGATGCGACGAGGCGGGCGGCGACCTCGCCGGGGAGTTCGTCGAGCAGGCGGACGCGGTCGTCGGGGTCCATGGCTTCGACGATGCGGAGGGCGCCCGCTTCACCCAATCGGCGGATGAGTTCTTCTTGAAACTCCGGAGGGAGATAGGCGAAGCACTCGGCGGCGTCATCGCGCGGCAGGAAGCGGAACGCGATGGCTGCTTTCTCGGGCGAAAGGCCGCTGAGGATGTCGGCAACGTCGGCCGAGGGGACGGTGTGGAGGGCTTCGCGCAGCTCCCCGTATCGACCTGCTTCGAGCAGTTCGATCACTTCGGGCTCGATGAGTGCAGCGACAGGGTTCACGCGGGGCAAGTAAAGGCCGCGGGAGATGCGGGCGGCAACTTGAACGTCTCGAATCGGCGAGAGTATTGCGGATTGGCGGGCATGAAGACGGTGTGCGGACCGGGCCCGTGGGGGCCGAAGGCGGAGGGGGGGCGACAGCGGCGAAGTGGCCGCAGGGGTGGATTCAGCCACTGAACCCCGCGAATTATGGGCTCGGCGACACCTTCATGCCGCGAACGCGCGAAGATACCGAAATCCAGCGCCACAGCGCACGCGAGTTGCTGGCGCGTGTTCTCATGGATCGGTGCGATAAGGGCGGGCGTCGGCGGTTTACGGCGCGGTCGCGGCGGCGTGGGTTGGCAGCTCGTCGCAGAGGTCGATCATGATCTGGAAGGTGCTGGCGGCACCGGCCATCACGTCGGCGCGCTCGGCGGACGTGAGGGTCACGGTGTCGAGGAGTGTCTTAAACTCGGTCCAGCGCTCGCGCTGACTGGTGCCGTGGGGGTCAAGAAACGTGTCGCCGGTGCCGGTCTGCAGGCCCAAAGCCTTGCGGACGGCGGCGGCGATGAAGCGGCCACCGTTGGTGCTGCCTTCGAGGACATAGAGCACGCCGAGGGTGCGGAGGGAAGCCGGGGAGTTGCCGGTGGTGTCGCCTAGGTTGAGCCCTGCGACGAATCGAGTGACCGACGGAGCGGCGGGAACGGTTGAGGCGGCCGGGAGGGTCAAGGCGGCAAGGTCGCGCTCGGCGTTGACGGCTCGCTGATGGTGGGAGCGAGCGAGGGTGCCGAGGGCGGGCCAGCGGGCGGGCTCGGCGATGACGCGGGCGAGTGTCGCGTCGAGGGGCGCGTGCAGGTGGACCATCTGCGCGAGGTAGTCGGCGTATTGCTCGCGGTTGGCGGTGCCACCGACAAGCCGTGCCTGCACGGGATGCTTCTCGGCTTGGGCGTGGAGCGCGGCGGTCGATTCTTTGAGATCAACGGCGAGCGGTTTGGCGGCCTCGCCGGAGGCGGAGCGAGCCATCGCGGCGAAGGGGCAGCCGCCCGATTTGACGGGGGCGGGTGGCGTGGTTGGGTTGATGTGGGTCATTTGGTACCTTGGTTGAAGGTGCGGAGGGGGCTGCGAGAATTCGGTCGGGGAGCGGCGGCGGGCGGAAGCCGGTGAACATGGTCGGGGGGTAGGTCCGCAGGTGGTTGCGGCGGTGAGCGTGGTCACCGCCAAATGGCCGCAGCACCGCCGGACGCAAGTGCTATGTACACCAGACCCTTCAGGGTGCAAAACACCAAGTAGCCCACGCCCAACTTGGCAGCCAGGCGCTTGAATCGCGAGGAAGTCGGTGATGGCGTGACTGGCGGGGCATCGGGAGCGACGGCGGGATATGACATACGACCTCCAAACAACTGAGACTCAGTCTCATCTATCTTAACACGGTCTTGGTTGTACGGCAAACGGGGTTGGGGTGTTGGTCAGATAATTGTGGAGAAGTGATGGGGTTGCGTGCCAAATTGCCTAAAGCGCCGGCGGGCGCTGGCTCGGACGCGGTTATTCATGTACACTCTATCAGTCAGTGGAGAGAGTAAAGCATCTTCTTAATGCGTCCGTCGTTGAACCGGGCGACCCTCGCTGCTGACGTTTCGTGAACCGTTTTCGGTTCTTGAAACCAGAAACCGCACGCGTCGTATCTCTATGGTGAGAGCCGCGCTTCGGCGGGTGAATATGCCACAGTATCGACTCCGTGTCGATATTTGCGTGCGGCCGGGTTGCCTGGTCGTGAGAGAAGCCCCACGTAGAAGGATTGGAGAGAGAACATGATGAAACAAACAGTCTTGGCTGCTGCGGGTCTTGCGATCTGCGCCGGCACCGCGCTTGCCACAAGCGGCACGGTCAACTCTGGCTTTGGAATTGACCATCAGTTCGGCCCGCCCGGCGGCGTGCAGTTCACGCTCGGCGCGACAGCGCTGACGGAGCCGACGGCGACGTTCCGTGGCGACCGCATCGATGCCAACCCCGGCACGAACACCACGATTCCCGATCGGTACACCGCGTACTGCGTTGAACTCGGGATCGACTTGTTCAACCCCACGGTCAGCTACACGGCTTACGACCTGCTGGGCGGCACCACGAGCAGTGGCGGCCTGAGCGGACCGGTCACGTTCGATGCCATTCGGACCGACCGCTTGCAGCGGCTCTGGGGCACGTTCGAGGCTTCGGTGAACTCGATTGGCTCGTCGGCTGCGTTCCAACTGGCGATCTGGGAACTCGCGTTCGACAACGATCAAACGCTGGTGACGGGCACACTGTTTGTCAGCGGTGCGCAGTTCCAGTTGGGCGTGACTGATCTTGCTGAGTCGTATCTCTCGGTCATCCGCAGCGGCGGGGGCGTCTCGGTCCCGCTCGTGCTTCTCTCGACCAACAACGGTGGTGAGAACGGCGCGGACTCGCAGGACATCATCACCACGCCGACACCCGCCGGCGCTTCGATGCTGGCGCTGGGCGGCCTGGTGGCGATGCGTCGCCGCCGGCGCTGAGTTGCGGAAAGAGTATAGAAATAACGGCCCGCGGCGTTCGATTGAACGCCGCGGGCTTGTTTTTGGAACTTATTTTGTGGTCGGGTTCTCGGCGGGCGCGTTGGCCGGGGCCCATGTCGCTTCTGGACCGTGCTTGGGCATGGTGATGACGTTGAGGGCGATGGCGGTGCCGTAGTTGGCGGTGCGGCGGAAGACGCGGTCGTCCCACGAACCATCTTCAAGGCGGACGGAGAAGAGTTGGTTGTAGAGGCGGCGGCGGTACTCGGCGCGCTCGGGCTTGGGGAGCAGTTCGATGGCGACGGCGGCGTAGTGGTGGGCGAACATGAAGTAGTAGGGGGCGACCGAATAGGGCGGCACATGGGTGCCTTCCTGGGCGCGGCGTTTGTCGAGCCAGTCCCAATGGACGAAGAACGCGTCGAGGGCTCCGCGGACGCGATCGGGCGAGGACCGGCCGCCCAGGGAGAGAGCGGACTCGCTGGCGAGCATGCGGCCGACGGCGCCGGGGATCGGGTCGCCCTTGCTCTTGTCCTTGAGTTCACCGGAATAAGTAAATGAGCCAACGGCCGAGCGAGCTTTATCGAGGAAATCGAGGCCGCGGGTGACGACGGCATCGTCGATGGTCATGCCGGCGCGCTTGGCCTCAAAGAGCGCTTGGAGCGCGGCGGGGGTCATGAAGGGCGAGGGGCTGCCGACGGTGTCGCGGCCGCTGGGGCGGGCGTAGTTCCAGCCGCCGGTTTGTGGCATCTCGGTTTTTTGCAGCGCGTTGAGGTACCACGCGGCGGACTTGTCGGTTACTTCGGCGAGATCGGCAGGGACCAGATTGCGTTCCTTCAAGTTGGCCAGAAAACGCAGGCCGTAGATGTATCCCCAGCCGCGGACGTCGTAAGTGCCGTCGTAGTCGGCCTCGCTCATGAGGGGATGCTCGATGCCGGCGCAGACGAAGCGGATGGCGCGGGCTATGGCTTCCTGGCGCTTGGGGTCTTGGTCATAGCCCGGGGCATCAACGAGGGCGAGGGCGGCGATGGAGGTGCCGCCGATGCGGTAGCCGACGGGGATCTGCCCGCCGACGCGATAAACGCCCTCATACGGCCACTCGGCTGGTGTGGCTTCGGGCTTGCCGGCGAGGCCGCCTTCCTGCATGGAGAGGAGGAGTTCGATGCACTTGGCTTGCGCGGCTTCGACATCGGCCGCTTTGACCTGGGGCGGGGGAACGACGGCCGGCGTAGCTTTTTGCTTTGGCGAGGGGGGCAGAAGCGGGAGCGGGTCTTTGGCCGGTTTTTCCTGAGCGATGACGGGTGAGGCAAGGAGCGAAGCGAGGAAGAAGCCAAGGACGGCGATGCGCATGGAGAACTCCCGGCGGACGACGTGGTAATGAGGCGGAAGGAGCAGGCGAGGTTACGCGGGCTTGTGAGCGCGGGTTTCGTCGAGGAAATCGACGGCACGGCGGAGGTGGGGGATCACAATCGAGCCGCCGACGATGAGCGCGACGTCGAAGCACTCCCAAAGTTCCTGGTCGGTGCAGCCTTCCTCGGCGCAGCGATCGATGTGGTAGGCGATGCAGTCGTCGCAGCGGAGGACCATGGAAGCGACGAGGCCGAGGAGTTCCTTGGTCTTGACGTCGAGGGCACCGGCCTTGTAGCAGTTGGTGTCGAGGTTGAAGAAACGCTTCGTGTTGAGGGTCGCGCCGGTCTTAGACCGGGCGGGATCACCCGCGCCGAGGATGCGCTGGTTGAGGCGGGTGCGGAACTCGTGGAACTGCTCGTAGCGTGACATGGGCAGACGGTAGGGGGCGGGCGTGGACGGATGGTGGGCGGATGGTCCGCCCGGATTGGAGGCCGATGGGAACTCCGATTGTCTGGCCGGGCCCATCTACCATCACGACCCATGTCTACAGCCGACCATTCCAACCCTGCGAGCGCGATCCCGGCCGGCCCGGCGCGGCATTTCCTTCATGACATTCTCGATGGTGACAACGCCAGCGGTCGCTTCGGCGGACGGGTGCACACGCGCTTCCCGCCGGAGCCTAACGGTTACCTGCACATTGGTCACTCCAAGAGCATCTGCGTGAACTACGGCCTGGCCCAGCACTACGGTGGGCTCTTCAACCTGCGCTTTGACGACACCAATCCGGCCAAAGAAGATCAGGAGTACGTTGACGCCATCATTGATGACGTTCGCTGGCTGGGCGCGGCGTTTGACGAGGGCAACTCGTTCGGCGGCGGCCTTTTCTATTCATCAGATTATTTTGAGCAGATGTACGCGTTCGCGGTCGAGCTCATCAAGAAGGGCAAGGCGTATGTGTGTACGCTGACGGCCGATGAGGTGTCGAAGTGCCGCGGGACACCGCAAGTGCCGGCGACAAGCCCGCATCGCGACCGCCCGGTGGATGAATCGCTTGCGTATTTTGATGACATGCGTGCCGGCAAGCACCCCAACGGTGCCATGACGCTTCGTGCTCGGATTGATCTGACGAGCCCGAACTTCAACCTGCGCGACCCGATCATGTACCGCATCGTACACGAGAGCCACCCGCACGTGGGCAGCAAGTGGTGTATCTATCCGATGTACGACTGGGCGCACGGTATTGAGGACTCGATCGAGGAGATCACGCACTCGATCTGCACGCTTGAGTTTGAGAACCACCGTCCGCTCTATGACTGGTTTATCAACTCGATCAATGAGGGGCGGACGGCCGATGGTTCGGGGCCGTGGGGCAAACGGATCCATCACAGCCAGCAGATTGAGTTCGCGCGGCTCAACCTGACGTACACGGTGATGAGCAAGCGGTTTTTGCTCAAACTGGTTGAAGAAGGGCGCGTGAGCGGTTGGGACGACCCGCGCCTGCCGACGATCCGCGGCATCCGCCGGCGCGGCTACACGCCCGAGGCGGTCCGCGCGTTCTGCGATGACATCAGCGTGACGCGTGCCGAGAGCGTGATCGACGTTGCGCGGCTTGAGAACGCGTGTCGCGATCATCTCAACAAGGTCGCGCCGCGGGCCATGGTGGTGCTGCGGCCGCTCAAGGTGGTGATCGAGAACTGGCCGGAGGGCAAGGTTGATGATCTCGACTTCCTGATCAACCCCGAGGACGCTTCGGCAGGCACACGCAAGGTGCCGTTCAGCCGGACGATCTACATTGAGAAGGAAGACTTCATGGAGGTTCCGGCCAAGAAGTTCCATCGCCTGGCACCAGGGGCCGAGGTGCGATTGCGCTGGGCGTACTTCATCAGATGCGTGGGCGTGGAAAAGGACGCGGCGGGGAACATTCTGCACGTGCGCTGCACGGTTGATGAGGCCACCCGCGGCGGCGATTCACCCGCCGGGCCCAACGGTGAGCCGGGCCGCAAGGTGAAGGGCACGCTTCACTGGGTGAGTGCCGACCACGCCATCGCCTGTGAGGTGCGGCTGATTGATCGGCTCTTCAACGCGGAAGAGCCGGGCAAGCGGACGGGCGAGATGATGGATGATCTGAACCCCGGCGCGCTGGAGACCGTGACGGCATTCGCCGGCGCGTCACTGGCCAGCGCCAAGGTGGGCGAGCGTTATCAGTTTGAGCGACTGGGCTATTTCTGTGTCGATCAGGATTCGACGCCCGGCAAGCTTGTGTTCAACCGAACGGTGACGCTCAAGGACAGTTGGGCCAAAGCCGACGGAGCGAAGAAGGCTTGAGCCGTGAACTCAGACGGGCGGGTGTCGGTAGGCGAGCGGTAGGTTGTGGCGGCTGTGCCGCGGCGCGATGGGCGGTCTTGCACAACGAGCATTCAGACCCGCGCGGCTTTGACCATCGCGAGCGCATCGCGCAGGCGCTTGAGGCCGAGGAAAATCCGTGTCTTCACGGTGCCAACAGCGACGCGCTGCGAGGAGGCGATTTCTTCGCGCGAGAGGCCGCGGAGGAAGGCCATCTCGATGGCTTCGCGCTGCTCGGCGGGCAACGCGGCAAGGGCCTGCGCGACGGCGGTGGGGCCACCGGCGCCTGCTTCGTTCTGCACAAGTTCGCCGCCGAGCACGGCGCTGAGATTGGTGCTATCGGCCGCCAGCGCAGTGCGGGGCTGGCCGCCGGAGAGGGCCTCGGTGGCGACGAGGGTTTCGCGGGCCTGCGAGCGGATGCGCGACCGCAGCCGGTCGATGGCGCGCGACCTGGTGATTCGCAGCACCCAGGTTGAAACGCTTCCCAGGTTGGCGTCGTAGTCCTTGGCGCTCCGCCAGACTTGCAGCCAGGTATCCTGAAGAACCTCTTCGGCATCCTGACGGTTTGAGACGATGGTGATGGCGAGGCCGAAGATGCGGGGAGAAAGCGAATCGAAGAGTTGGCCCAGCGCAGCACCGTCCCCGCTCGCGAGGCGAGTGAGCAGCTGCTGATCGTCATGGGTTGCGGGATAGGTCACTTCGGTCTAAGCGGTCGCATCGTGGGAGGGCCTTAGGGTCAAGGAAAAAGCGCAAACCCCGGAGGCGGAGGGTTGGGCTGTTGCTGCACGAGACGCATGTCTCGGGCAGGGTGGAGTCTTGCGTTCGATCTGCGAGGAGATTCAGAGAATCGTTTGTGGGTGATGAGGGACACAGGTACGGGGGGTGGGGGGCTTGGGCGGTTGCGGGGGGCGTCACGCTGACTCCCGAGATGCCGCAGGGTTTACATCGAGGTGATGAGGCAGAGGCAGCCGCTGGGGGAGAAACCGCCCAAGTGCTGCGAGCCCTTGGTGTTGTGCATGTAGTCGCCCGAGCCGAAGCGGCGGCCGTCGTCGTATTCGAAGTCACCTTCGAGCAGCAGGCACTCTTCGTCAAACTCGTGGATGTGGCCGTCAACGCGGGCCCCGGGCTTGAGCCGGAAGAGGGCCGAGTTGCGGCCGTCTGGGTGCTGGTGGAGCAGCCGCATTGAGACCCCGGGGGCCACGTCCATCCAGCCGGACTCGGCGGCAATCGAGACGACCGAAGGGGCGACCTGTGACGCGGCGAACTGGTTGAGGACCCGCATGCGGGTGAGCGCTGAGGGCTTGACGGGCGCGATCGAGGCGAAGAGCGCTTCCTCAGCCCCGCGAGCATCGGCGAGGGCGTGGGCAGCGGCTCGATCACCGGAGCGGGCCCGCGTTTCGAACGCGGACGCATCGGCCGGGCTCAGAGCGCCGGCAACAAACAACAACGCGAGATCGGCGTCGGTGTCGGGATGATTCAGCGAAGGATTCATGCAGTGGGCGGATATCCGACACCGAAGGCAACATGGCCCTCGGATCGGCCGGAATTATGGCCGGGAACCGGGTCATCGCCACGTCCGCAGAACAGAATCTTGAAATCAAAGGGGTGGATGCGAAGAAGCGAATTTGCAGGCTTTAGGGCCGAAATCGCGGCTGGGCGGGTATGCTTGCGCGAAGTGAGCGGCGGCTGCTCACCCGGTGGTCATGGTCGGCCATCGGCTCAAGAAGTTTCGCGACGGAGCGAGCCCGCATGCCTACTGAACAAAAGATATCGGGCGAACGCCTGTTCATTTTCGCGGGCGGCGGAACGGGTGGGCATTTGTATCCGGGGCTGGCGATTGCCGAGCAACTCTGGGCCCAGATGGGCGAGCGGTGTTCGTGCCTTTTTCTGTGTTCAACGCGGGCCATCGATCGGCGCGTGCTTGAGGCGGCTCGGCACGGCGGGGCAGACGAGGCCGGAGGGGCAGGCGGGCAGCCGATCAAGTTTGAACCAATCGCGGCGCAGCCGCTGTCGGTCAGGCCGCTGGCGCTGCTTCGGTTCCTGCGTGCGTGGGGGCCGTCGATCCGCTCGACGCGGGTAGCAATCGCGACGGCGCGAGCGCGGGGCGCAAGCGTGCATGTGGTGGCGATGGGCGGGTTCGTGGCGGCACCGGCGGTGCAGGCGGCGATCGCCGAGCGCGTACCGGTGACACTGGTGAATCTTGATGCGGTGCCCGGCAAGGCCAACCGATGGATCGCGGGCCGCATTCGCGGCGGAAAGGTTTTTACGGCGGCAATGGTGGATGACCCCATCGCACGCGAGTGGGTCACGGTGCCGCCGATCGTTCGCGCCGGGGCGCGGGCGAAGTGCAGCGCGGCCGAGGCGCGGGCGGCGCTGGGGCTGGCCGAGCAGGGCCCGACGTTGATGGTGACGGGTGGAAGCCAAGGGGCGGGCTCGGTCAACCGATTCCTTGCCGGGTTCGCCAAGAGCGAGCACGCACATAGCAAGCCCGCACATAGCAAGCCCGAAGCCCCGCTGCGCGGCTGGCAGGTGCTGCACCAGAGCGGTGATGAGGACAATCGCGAGTTGGCCGCAGCGTATGAGCAGGCGGGGGCGACGAAGGTGGTGGTGACAAAGTTTGTCGATCAGATGGGCCTGTGGTGGCGCGCGGCGGACTTGGCGGTGAGTCGGTGTGGCGCGGGGAGCGTGGCGGAGGCGTGGGCGAGTGGGTGCCCGTCACTGTTCTTGCCGTATCCGTTCCACAAAGATGAGCACCAGCGCAGGAACGCGGTGGTGCTGGAGCGTGCCGGTGGAGCGGTGGTGGTGACTGATCTGGTTGATCCGGCGCGAAACCTGGCGGCGAACGCGTCGGTGCTGATGGGGCTGCTGGGTGATGAAGCGCGGCGAACGGCGATGCGGCGGGCGATCGAGGGGCTGGGGCCGGTGGATGGGGCGGCGCGGGTGGCGCGGGCCTTGGCGGGGACCAGCTGAAGCGTAGGGAAAAGCGCCTGAGGCGTTCGCCCGACTGGTGCGCCACTTCTTTGGGGTGCTGGTACTATGTTGCATGTCCGAGACCGTTTCCGATCTTGAGCCCACTGCCGAATCGGGATTACCGCCGCTCTCGATCGTCGCGCTCGACGACGATGCGGACTTCCGCCAGTTCATTCGCGCGTTGCTGGTGGCGCAGGGGCACGATGTTCGGGTTTGCGCGACGCCGGAGGAGTTCTTTGCCTCGTGCGAGGTGCGGTTGCCCGATGTGGTGCTGCTGGATATCAAAATGGGTCGCTACAGCGGCGAATCGGTGCTTTTGGAGATCCGCAAGCGCTGGCCCAAGCAGTGCGTGATCGTGGTGACGGGATATCCGTCGATGGATTCGATGCGTCAAACGTTCAAACAGGACGCGTTTGACTACCTGGCCAAGCCGTTCTCGCCGGCGGATCTTCGCAAGACGCTGGCTCAAGCCGCGACGTCGCTGGGACTCGGCCAGCGACCGCGCGACCGGCTGCGGGCCGAACTCGGTCGGCAGATTCGTCTGGCGCGAACCGAGCGCGGTTGGACGCTTAAAGAACTCTCCGAGGCAAGCGACGTTTCCGTCAGCCAGCTCTCAAGCGTGGAGCGGGGGACCCACCTGCCCAGCATCGAGTCACTCATCAGCATTGCACAGGCACTGGATAAACCCCCGTCGTCGTGGCTCATTGCGGCGGGTTTTTGATAGCGAGCGGGAAAACCCTATCAAAAACTGAACAGGTGGCCTTGAAGTATAGGTATTTATATCTAAGAACTCCCGCGCCATACTTGGGTAATAAAGCCCATTTGTCAGCAATTGAACGGATTTCACGACAAAAGCGTCATCCAATCTCGCTTAATACTCATAGAGGAATCAAAGAGTGGCCCCGGAGTCGGTGTCGGAGGGTCTTTTAGCCCACTGACGCTCCTCGGCAGCTTTGGCTGCCGGTGAATCACCGACTTTGGGTCGATCTGCCGCTTGGTTTCTTGTATGCCCTCGCGCACACAGGGCAGACCCGGCCGATGGCGATGTTGACCCGGATCGCTGAGGTCCGGAATCAGTTTTCTCCTCGGGTCGACCCTCTTCCCCCAGCCCACGTTTATCGTGGGCTGGGGGTTTTTATTTTTACTGGCTTGGCGGCGCGCTTGTCAATCGGAAGCCTGCCGATGAGGCCGGGCGGAGACTGAGTCTCCTGCGCGGGTCGGTGGTGTCTCGACTCGTCCCCTCCGGCCGCGATTCAGCAACGCCTCACCGACGCGCCACTATCATGGCCCATGAGTGATACCTCGCCCGTTCAGGCCCCGATCTCCGAAGCTTCCATCACCGAGGTCCGCACGGCCTACGGCAAACTCCGCGAACAGATCGCCACCACGATCGTCGGCCAGAACGAGGTCGTTGACCAGATTCTGACGGCGGTCTTCTGCCGCGGGCATGCCTTGGTTGTCGGTGTGCCGGGTTTGGCCAAAACCTTGCTCATCTCGACGATCGCCCGCACGCTGTCATTGGGCTTCTCGCGCATCCAGTTCACGCCCGACCTCATGCCCAGCGACATCACGGGCACCGAGGTCATTGAGGAAGACAAGTCATCGGGCGTTCGCGCTCTGCGGTTTGTCAAGGGTCCGATCTTCAGCAACGTGATTCTGGCCGACGAGATCAACCGAACCCCGCCCAAGACCCAGGCCGCGCTCCTTGAAGCCATGCAGGAGCATCAGGTGACCGTGGGCGGCATGCAGCACAAGCTGCCGCAGCCGTTCTTCGTCCTGGCAACGCAGAACCCCATCGAGCAGGAAGGCACCTACCCGCTTCCCGAAGCGCAGCTCGACCGGTTCATGTTTGAGGTGAAGATCACGTACCCCACGGCGGATGAAGAACTCCGGATCGTGCAGCGGACCACCGCCGGCGGGCACGCCCAGCCGCAGGCCGTGATGGGCGCGGCGGACATTCAGCGTGTGCAGATGCTGGTGCGCTCGATGCCCGTCGCCGATCATGTCGTGCGATATGCGCTTCGGCTGGTGCGCGCCACGCGCGTGAAGGAACCGATGGACGGCGGCGTGGCCCGGCCCAAGATCATCGAGCAGTACGTTGGCTGGGGCGCGGGCCCGCGGGCGAGTGAGTACATCGTGCTGGCGGCCAAGGCACGGGCCATGCTGGCGGGCAGTTCGATCGTGACGCCCGAGCACGTGCGCGACGTTGCCAAGCCGGTGCTGCGGCACCGGATTTTGACGAACTTCAATGCCGAGGCCGACGGCGTGACGACTGATCACATCATTGACGCGATGATCAAGGACATCCCCGTTGAGGGTTTGTCGGCGGGCGAGAAGCGGCAGATGGACGCGGTGATGAAGGGGTGAGGGGCGGGGGGGCGGGGGGTGGCACCGGGAATGAAAAACGTCGGGTCGGCCCGGCGCGGTGGAGTACGTTGAACATTGAGAGTTTGCGCGGCCTTCGCCAATCAGCGGGGGCCGGGGCCGCCGCCGGTCGCACCGTCAACACCACCGCCACCGCGTGTGACGCTGCAGGTGCAGCCCTTGTTGCCGTTGGCACCACTCACGCCAGAACTGCCCGATCCGTTAACGCCATTCGGACCTGCGTTTCCGTTTACGCCGCCAAACACTGATGTGCCAGCCGCACCACCAAGCCCTAGCGCTCCGGGATTGGATGAGCCACCACCGCCACCGGTGCCGCCATTCCCCGCCCCAATGCCACACCCACCGGTACTACCGTTCCCGCCATTGCCACCGGCAGC
>Ga0209181_10008602_pt1 | contig 13655 bp, 6 predicted proteins | sample MAT05_FD_187208 | JGI IMG/M metagenome (GOLD analysis project Ga0209181, IMG submission 187208) | Freshwater microbial communities from Lake Fryxell liftoff mats and glacier meltwater in Antarctica - MAT-05 (SPAdes) (version 2) | ecosystem: Environmental > Aquatic > Freshwater > Ice > Liftoff... | reverse complement strand
ACGATGTCGTGGTCACCTACCCCGGGGAGGCGTAGCCGTGGCCCCGTGGCTCCCCGACGTGCCGGCCCCGCCGCACGACCCGCTGCACCTGCTGCTCGACCCCAAGACCTGGGCGGACGAGCCGACGGACTTGAAGCTCGCGCTGGCGAAGAGCGTGGGCGTGACTGCGGCGGCGTTCACCGGGTCGGGCGCGGTGCGGCTCTCGCCCACCCTCGACAGCCAGCTCGCCGGCTGCGTGTGGCACCGGGTGGTACTCACGGCGACGGTCCCACGCGGGACGCGGGTGGTGGTGTGGGCGGCGACGGCCGAGACGCCGGACGACGCGAACCCGGCGTGGGTCGAACTCCCGCCCGCGACCGCCGCCGACGCGGACGGGACGTGGGACGCGCTGCTCCGCTGCGCGCCCGGCCGCTACCTGTGGCTGCGACTGGTGCTCGCCGGGGTGGGGCCGGTGGCCCCGGCGGTGACCCGGGTGCGCGTCGAGTTCCCGCGGCTCGGGCTGCTCCGCCACCTGCCGGCGGTCTTCGCCGAGAACCCGACCGCGGCCGACTTCACCGACCGCATGCTCGCCGTCCTCGACACCACGTTCCGAAGCGTGGAGGCGCGGCTGGACGGGTTCGGCCGCTACCTCGACCCGGCGGCCGCGCCGCCGGACGCGCTGCGGTGGCTGGCCGGGTTCGTCGGCCTGTCGCTGGACCGGAACTGGGACGACGCCCGCCGCCGGCGGTGGCTGGCGGCGGCGTGGCTGCTGCACCGCGAGCGCGGCACGCCGGCCGGCCTGCGCCGGCTGCTCCTGCTGTTCTTCGGGTGGACCGACCCGGCCGACGCCCGCGCCCCGATCCTGGTGCTGGAGCACTTCCGGCTGCGGCGGTGGCTGGCGCTCGGCCGCGGCCGGCTCGGCGACACCGCCGTCCTGTGGGGCCGCGACCTCCTCGAGCGCGACCGCGTCGGCTCCGCCCGGCTCGGCGTGGCCGCCCCGGAGGGCGCCGCGTGCGACGACGACCCGGCGGCCTTCGACGCCCACCGGTTCACCGTGTTCGTCCCGGCGGCGGCGCTCCGCGACCCGGCCCGGCGCGCGGCCGTCGGGCGGCTGGTGGCGCTCCACAAGCCGGCCCACACGGCGCACCGGGTGGAGCCGGTGGAGCCGCGGTTCCGGGTCGGCGTCCAGGGGTGCGTCGGGTTCGACACGGTCGTCGGCGCGTACCCGACGGCCGCCCGCCTCCCGTTCGCCGCCCTCGGGGCCGACTCGCTGTTGGCCGCCTCCGCCCCGCGGGTGGGGACGGCCGTCCGGGTCGGCGTGTCCACCGCCCTCGCCCCCCGCCCGGAGTCCCCCCCATGAGCCCGCCGGCCTGCCCGCCGTGCGCCCCGGCCCCGTTCGGGCGGAACAACTACTTCACCGGCAAGCTGCTGGTCGAGCGCGACTTCACCGACGAGCAGCAGTACCACGCCGGCATGCTGCGCCACCACCAGAAGCACCTCCACGGCCGCGGCGTCGTGTGCGGGCTGAAGGTGAAACCGCACCCGTCGCCGGCGTGCCGCGACCGGTTCGTCGTGGTCGAGCCCGGCACGGCGATCGACTGCTGCGGGCGGACGATCGTGGTGCCGGCCGAGGCGTGCGTGCCGTTCGCCGACGCCGCGGCCGTGGCGGCGCTGAAGGCCGCGAACGACACCGCGGCCCACGTCCTGCGGTTCTGCCTCCGCTACCGCGAGTGCCCGACCGACCCGGTGCCGGTGCTGTACGACGAGTGCGGCGACGGGTCGCGGTGCGAGCCGAACCGCGTGGTCGAGTCGTTCGAGGTGGACGTGCTGGTGGACCCGCCGACAGCGACCGCCGACCTTACCGCCCCGAAGCTCGAGTGGCAGCACACGCTCAACGCCGCGCAGGCGAAGGCGGTCGCCGCCCACGCCGGGTCCGGGCGGGTGTACGTGCTGACCGACGGCGCCGCGGCGACCGTGTTCCGGGTGGACGCCGCGACCGGCGAGTTCCTCGCCCCGCCACTCGCGCCGGCGGGGGCCGGCGAGGGGCTCGTCGTCTCGGGCGACGGGGCGGCCGTCGTCGTCGCCGTGCGGGACGCGGCGGGGGCGCTGTCCGTGGCCGCGTTCGACGCCGCCGACCCGACGCAGCCGGCCGCGGCGCTCGCCCTTCCGGCGAACGCCGCCGCGGTCGAGCTGGCGGTCGCGCCGGACGGCCGGGTGTTCGGCGTCGTCCGCCTGACGGACGGCAAGACGACGGTCCGCACCTGGGGCGCCGACGCGCTCGCGCCCGCGGTCGCCGACGTGCTCGCGCCGGTCGCCGCCGCGCTCGCCGGGCCGGTGTTCGCGGCCGACGGCACCCGGCTGTTCCTGATCAACACGGCGACGAAGGCCGTGGTGGCGTACGACCTCACGGCGGGCGGGGCCGTTGCCGCGCCGGCCCCGTGGCCGCCGCCGTCGGCCGCGGCCGCCGACCTCCTCGCCGTCGCCCACGACACCGCCGGCGACACCCTGGTCGTCGCGGACGTGGCGGCGCGGACGATCCACTTCCGCGCCCCGGACGGGAGCTGGTCGGCCGCGACGATCGCCGAGACGCCGGTCGCCCTGGCCGCGTCGCCGGGCGGGGCGTGGGTGTACGTGCTGGGGACCGACGGCACGGACCACTTCGTCCGGGCGGTGGGCGTGTACCGGGCGCGGAAGAACCAGCCGCAGCCGGCGGAGGCGACGAAGGTCGGCCGCGGCGCCCGGCAGCTCGCGGCGGCGCCGGGCGGCGGGTTCCTCGTGCCGTTCCTCGGCGTCCCGCCCGCGCCGACGGCCGGCGGGGTGGCGCTGGTGGACGTGGCCGAACAGGACTGCGGCGAGCTGTTCTGGCGGTCGCTCGACGGGTGCGGGGCGTGCGGCTCGGCCGACTGCGTCGGGCTGGCGACGGTCGTCGGCTACCACGTCGGCGACCGGCTGGAAGACCCCGCCGCCCCGTCGACCGACACGGCGCAGCTGGCGTTCCTCGACAACCGGACCGGCCGCGACCTGCTGCCGAGCACGCAGACGCTGTACGACGTGATCCGCTGCATGCAGGAGCACTGCGGCGACGGCGGCAGCGGGACGCAAGGCCCACCGGGGCCGACCGGCGCGGACGGCCCGCAGGGGCCGCAGGGACCGGTGGGGCAACAGGGGCAACAAGGCCCGCAGGGGCCGCAGGGGCAACAAGGCCCGCAGGGGCCGCAGGGCGAGCCCGGCACCCCGGCTGCGCTGCCGAAGTTCACCCAACTCTGTCGGGTGAGCTGGGACCGCGGCCGGAACGTCGGCCCCGCCAGCGCCAGCCGGCTCCCGCTCGTCTTCGCGTTCACCGACCTGTTGCGGAAGGCGGACGTGAACACCACGACCGAGATGAGGCAGGTGCTCCGCATCCTCCGCCGACACACCCGGGAGGGCGACCCGGTCGGCTACGAGTGCTACTGCGAGGTCGGGTACGACTACGAACTCGTCAAGTTCAGGACGCCGTGCGACCCGGATTCGGGGGTCGAGCCGGACGCCGCCTTCTTCAACGCCATCCGCGTCCCGAACATCAACCTGTTGGAGAAGGGCGTGGTGTACCGGGTCGTGTTGCAGGGCAACTTCCTCCGCGACCGGCAGGACAAGGCGCCGGACGTGGACTACCTGCCGCCGTGGAGGCAGACCGGCCGGTTCGGGGACGGGGTGGAAGGCGGGACGTTCGAGAGCTGGTTCACGTACACCGGGTAACCCGCGGGCGACGGCCCGACGCACGGAGTTCGCTCATGCAGACCACGACGACGGCGGCCCGGGCGTGCCCGGCGTGCGGCGGGCTCGGGTGCCTGTGCCGCCCCCGGTTCCGCGCCGGCCAGGTGCTCACCGAGACGGACCTGAACTGCCTGGAGGAGTACGTCGTCCGCAAGCAGGAGCGACACAACCGCTACCTGCACGGGTCGGGCGTGGCGTGCGGGCTGGGGGTGGCCTGCCACCCGTGCCCCGGGTGGGTGACGGTCGGCGCCGGGTTCGCCCTCGGCCCGTGCGGCGAGGAGATCGCCGTGCCGGCCGACCACCCGTTCGACGTGTGCGCGGCGATCCGGGCGTGCCGGGTGGCGACGCGGGCGGACTGGTCGTGCGCGCCGTTCACGCCGCCGTGCGGCCCGACCGCGACCGCGTCCGACGACGAGAACTGGTACGTCACCATCCGGTACGACGAGGTGGAGGCCCGCGGGACGGATTGTCATCCGTGCGGCGCGGGGGCCGGCGGGTGCGGGTGCGGCGGGGCGAAGGCCGCGGGCGGGAAGTGCGGGTGCGGCGGGGCGAAGGCCGCGGCCGCCCCGCGGCCGGCGCCGGCGGCCGCCCGCCCGGCCCCCGGGTGCGAGCCGAACCGGGTCTGCGAGGGCTACCGCATCGAGATCGCCCCCGCCCCGCCGGACCGGCCGCCGTCCACCCCGGACCTGCTCGTCGGCACCTTCGTCGGGGCGGTGCTGCCGTGCTTCCGGGAGTTCACCGAGGTGAACAAGAAGCGCCCGCCGACGAACGCGTCGGCCTTCTCGTCCGCCAACGCCGTCCAGGCCGCCCACGCCGAGTACCGCGCGGCGGTGGCCCGGTTCCTGAAGAACCACCCGCCGGGCGCTTGCGGCGCCGTCCCGGAGTTGCCGCCGGTGCCGCCCGCACCGAACGAGGGGGAGACCGCCGCACAGTTCCAGTCGCGCGTCGGGATGACGGCCGCCAACGACGCCCTCTACCGCGTTGCCGTGCGGCTGTTGTGGGCGTGCCTGTGCGAGGCGTTGCTCCCCCCGTGCCCGGCCGACCCGTGCGACCCGCGGCTGGTGCTCGCCACCGTCACCACCCGCGGCCCGGACTGTCGGGTCGTGAAGGTGTGTGCCGCCCGCGGCCGCCGCCAGCTCATCACCCCGCCGACGCTCCAGTACTGGCTGTCGACGTTCCCGCTGCTGTGGGCCACCATCGAGCAGTTGTGCTGCCCGGCGCCGCCGACGGGCGTTGCCGTCCTCGTCGAGCAGCCCGCGGTGCCGCAGGCGGTGGGGAACGTGCGCGAGGCGTCGCCCGCGGCGGCGGTGTTCGAAACGAGGGGCGAGCAGCCGAGCACCTTCCAGGAGCACGAGGTCACGCTGCCGGCGGTCGCCACCTTGCTGTTGATGCTGTTGAAGCAGGTTCAGGAGACCCTCGGCGACGCCGACCGCGGGCCGAAGCGATGACCCCACGTGCGGCGGTCGGCCGGGTGCGGGCCGAGTATCTGGTGCCGCGCGAGCACCCGGCCCCGGGGGCCGTCCGGCGGCGCCTCGACCGGGTGGCGGCGGCGGCGGTCGAGGCCGGGGTCCGCCGCGCGGTCGAGGCGGCGGCGGGCGACGACCGGGTGTGGGTGATCCGCCGGCTCGACCTCGGCGTCGTGCTGAACCCCGCGGCCGACGACCCGGCGGTGACCGGGGTGTGGGCCGACCGGGTGGCGGCGGCCCTGACTCGGGTGTTCGTCGCCGGGCCGGACGGCGACAACGTGCTCGTCTTCCCGACCCGCGCCGCCCTCGTGGCCCGGTACGCCGCCGACCGCGCCGCCGGCCGGCCGGGGGCGTGGTGGGCGGCCGAGTTCGACGGGCTCGCCGCCCTCCCGCCGGGCGCCGCCGTCCGCGAGGCGCTGACCCGCGACGCGCCCCGCGCCGCCGCCGTCGTCCGCGAGCTGGCCCGCGACGGGGCGCTCGAAGCCGTCCTCGCCTGCCTGACCGCGCGCGACGCCGACGACGCCTGGCGCGCCGTCCGCGGCGCGGCCGCGACGCCCACGCCGGAAGCGGTCGAAGCGGCGCTGGCGGCGTGGCCGCGGGCGGGCGTCCGGCCGACGACCGGCGGGGTGGGTGGGCCGACGAACCGCCTCCGGCTGTTCGCGGCGACCGCCGCCGGCGCCGGCGCGGACGACGCGCTCGCCGCGGGCGTGGAGGTCGTGCTGGCCGCCGCCGGAGCGGGTGACTCGGCGGCCGCCGACGGATGCGGCGGGCCCGTGCCGCCGGCGCTCGCCGCGCGGGTGGCGGCGGTGGTGGGGCCGACCCGGGCCGGCGACGCGGCCGTCGGCCCGCGGCTGGTCCCGACGGCGTTCGCCGGGCTGTTCCTGGCGTGGGCCGCGGGCGCCGCCGCGGGACTGACCGCGGTCGGCGGCGCGGCGTTCCGCTACCTCATGGCGCTGAAGGTGCTCGGCGGCGCGCGGGCCGCCGAGGCGTGGCACGACCCACTGCCACCGCTCGCCGCCGGGCTCGACGGCCCGCCCCGCGACTGGCCGACCGCCGCCGACCGGCCGGCGCTGCTCCGCGAACTCGTTCGCGCCCTGGCCCGCGCCCGACAGGTGTGCGGGCGCGTCACCGCGGACCGCGTGACCGGCGGCGCGGTGCTGCTCCGCGACGCGGACTCCGGGGCGTGGCTGTTCGCCGCGCCGGCGGACGAGCCGGACGCCGACCGGGTGCGCGAAGGGCTCGCCATCGTCGAGGAGGCGACGGGCCGGCCGTGCGAGCTGGTCGCCGGCCCCGCCGCGGACGCGGACGCGGAGCTGGCGTACTTCGCGCTCGCCGGCCGGCCGCTGCCGCCGGGCGTGGGGGCCGACGCGGACCTGGCCGCGACGGTCGCGGCGCGGGCGGTGCTGCGGGCGTTCGCGGCGCGGCTCCGCGGGTTCGCCGCGGCTTCGCCCGAGCACCTCGGCCGCAACTTCCTCGCCGCCCCCGGCACCGTCCGGGTCGCGGACGGGGTGGTGGACGTGCGCGTCCGCCCGCCGCCGCTGCACGTCGTCCTCCGGCTGGCCGGCCGCGACGCCGACGCCTTCACCCTCCCCGACGGCCGGCCCGCCCGCGTCGCCCTCGACCCCGACTGATCCCTCATGGCGTTGATTCGTTTCCGTTGCCCGTGCGGGGGGCGTGGTCCGTCGGAGCCCGGAGCGTGAGCGACGGGCCAGCAGTCCCCGTCGTCCGCCGACGCGGAACAACGGGGCCGCTCGCCCGTCGCTCACGCTCCGGGCTCCGACGGAAAGACGGGCCAGCAGTCCCCGTCGTCCGCCGACGCGGAACAACGGGGCCGCTCGCCCGTCGCTCACGCTCCGGGCTCCGACGGAAAGACGGGCCAGCAGTCCCCGTCGTCCGCCGACGCGGAACAACGGGGCCGCTCGCCCGTCGCTCACGCTCCGGGCTCCGACGGAAAGAATCAACGCAACCCGATATGACGGAGATCCCCGTGGCCCCGTTCGCCGACGGCGTCGCCCACCTGCTCGCCGAGCTCGACGTGCTGGACCTGCGGCTGGCCGGCGAGGTCGCCCGCCTCCGCGCCGGCCGGGCGTTCCAGGACGACCCGTTCCGCGGCCTCCACATCCCCGACGCCCTCGCCGACGCCGCCCTCGCCCCGGCCGCGCTCGCCGACCCGGCGTGGGACCGGCGCGTCGAGGAGGCGGCCGCCGCCGTCGCCGCCCGGGTCACGCCCGACCTGCCGCTGCCGCGGCTGACGGCGCGGTTCGGCCTGGACCGGTTCGAGGTCGATGTCCTCGTGCTGGCGGCCGCGGCCGAGGCGGACGAGCGGTACGCCACCCTGTTCGCCTACGCCCAGAACGACGTGACCCGGAAGCGGCCGACGGCCGGGCTCGCCCTGCGGCTGTTCCACCCCGCGCCGGACGCGCGCCTCCGCGGCCGGGCGGCGTTCGGCCCGGCGGCGCCGCTCGCGGCGTTCGGCCTGGTCGGCTTCGCAGACGACCCGGCCGACCGCGACCCGCCGCTCCCCGCCCGACCGCTCCGCGCCGCCGACCGCGTGGTGCGGTTCCTCCTCGGCGACGCCAGCCTCGACCCGGAACTGGCCGGCACGTGCCGGTTCGACGCCACCTCTCCCGCGGTCGCGGACCTGCCCCACTCCGACGCCGTGCGGCGGGTGCTGGACGGGGTGGCGACGCGGCTGGCGGGCGGCGGGGCGTGCGTGTTCGTCGGCCCGACCGGGTCGGGGCGGCGGCTCGCGGCCGGGGCGGTGTTCGCCGCCACCGGGCGGTCGCTCCTGACGGTCGCGGCCGACCTGCCGGCCGCGGCCGCGATCGCCGTCCGCCGCGAGGCCGGGCTGCTCGGGGCGGGGCTGTGCGTGACCGGCTGCGACCCGGCCGACGCGGACCGCCTCCGCGCCCTGGCCGCCGGCCCGGCGCCGGTGGTGTTCTGCGCCGCCGCCGCCGTGCCCGCGCTCGGGCCGGCGGTGGCCTTCCCGCCGCTCCCGTTCGGGCCGCGGCTGCGGCTGTGGGAAGGCGCGCTCAACGGGTCCGCGACCGCCGTCCCCCCGGCCGACCTGGCGGCGGTGGCGACGATGTACCGCGTCGGCCCCGACGGCATCGCCGCGGCCGTCCACACCGCGCGGGCCACGGCCGCCCTGCGCGGGCCGGCGCCGGTCACCGCCGCCGACCTCCGCTCGGCCGCGGCCGGGCACGCCGGCCCGACGCTGCGCCGCCTGGCCCGCAAGGTCGAAAGCCCGCACGCCTGGGCCGACCTGGTGGTCCCGGCCGACACCCTCGCCCGGCTGCGCGAGGTGTCGGCCGCGGTCCACCACCGGCCGACGGTCCACGCCGCGTGGGGCTTCGGCCGGCGGCTGGCGACCGGCGGCGGCGTGGCCGTGTTGTTCTCCGGCCCGAGCGGCACCGGCAAGACGATGGCCGCCGCCATCCTGGCCCGCGAGGTCGGCGCGGAGCTGTACGCCATCGACCTCGCCGCGGTGGTCAGCAAGTACATCGGCGAGACGGAGAAGAACCTCGACCGGCTGTTCGACGAGGCGGCGGCGGCGAGCGCGGCCCTGTTCTTCGACGAGGCCGACGCCCTGTTCGGGAAGCGGTCGGCGGTGGCCGACGCCCACGACCGGTACGCCAACATCGAGGTCGCCTTCCTCCTGCAACGGCTCGAACAGTTCGACGGCCTGGTGGTGCTGGCGACGAACCTGCCGAAGAATCTGGACGACGCCTTCGCCCGCCGCCTCGGGCACGCGGTCGAGTTCCCGTTCCCGCCGGCGGCGCTGCGGGAGCGGCTGTGGCGGTCGGTCTTCCCGTCGCAGACCCCGCTCGGCCCGGACGCCGACTTCGCGTTCCTGGCGCGGCAGTTCGAGCTGTCCGGCGGGAACATCCGCAACGTGGCGCTGGGGGCGGCGTTCCGGGCGGCGGGGCGCGGCGGCCCGGTCGGGATGGCCGACCTGATCCCGGCCGTCGCCCGGGAGTTGCAGAAGGGCGGGAAGCTGCCGGCGAAGGCCGACTTCGGCCCGTACTACGACCTGATCCGCCCGCCCCGGGAGCTGCCGTGACCGCCCGCGCCCGCACCCCCGCCCCGACCGCGGCCGCGCCGACCCCGGCCGCGCCGGCGCCGCAGCCGGCGGCGCTGCGGCTGCAGCGCGCGGCCGGGAACCACGCGGTCGGCGCGCTGGTGCGGGCGAAGCTCGAACTCGGCGGCACCCACGACCCGGAGGAGCACGAGGCCGACCGCGCCGCCGAGGCGGTGACGGCCGGCAAGACGTGCGCGTGCGGCACCGCCGGCGCGGGCACCTGCGAGACGTGCCGCGGGTCCGGGGCGGTACGCCGGTCGGCCACCGGTGCGGCCGGGGCCGGGGCGGCGCCGCCGGCGGTCCACGCCGCGCTGGCCGGGCCGGGGGTGCCGCTGTCGGCGGCGCTGCGGGCGGACATGGGGGCGCGGTTCGGGCACGACTTCTCGGGCGTGCGGGTCCACACCGACGCGGCCGCGGCCGACTCCGCGCGGACGATCGGGGCGCGGGCGTACGCGGCCGGGGCGGACGTGGTGTTCGCCGCCGGCCAGTTCGCCCCCGACACGGCCGACGGCCGCCACCTGCTGGCGCACGAGCTGGCCCACGTCGTCCAGCAGGCGGGCGCCGCGCCGGCCGTCCGCCGCGACCCCGGCGACGGCGGGGTGCCGCCCGCCCCGACCGACGACCGCGACGCCGGCGTGCCGGAAGCGGTCGTGGCCGACCCGGTCGCCGGGGTGGTGCCGGCGTCGCAGGTGCCGCCGTCCGACCCGATCTCCCAGATCCGCGACATCCTGGCCCACCCCGGGCTGTTCGAGTTCTACGACAACAACCGGATCGAAGACCTGTGGAACTCGTTCGGGGCGGCGCTGCCCGAGGTCGCGGTCCGCGAGCTCGAGCTGTTCAACCGGTGCGTCGCGCGCGGCATGGACGTGCTCGACCTCACCGCCCTCTGGCCCGTCCAGGAGAAGTTCAAGGCGGACGTGAAGCAGCTCGCGTTCGACCACATGTTCGCCAACCGGGAGCTCATCGGGGCCGAGCTGGCGCGGTTCGACACCGGCGAGGAGCCGGGGCCGATGACCCCGGGGCCGATGTCCGACGACCAGCGGGCGGAGGTGGAGGCCGTCCAGATCGCGGCGGGGGAGATCGACCGGGCCAAGCAGTACCAGGAGGAACTCCGCCGCGTCGCGGTCGGGTACAACTACTACTGGGAGACGGACGACTACGGCCAGGGCGAGGAGATCAACGACCCCCTCTACTTCTCGCCGGGCGGCCCTCCGAAGGCCCCCACGCGGGGCCTGCTGCTGCGCGGGGACCGGCCGTGGGACGAGGTCAAGAAGAACTACGACAGCACCCAGTCGGCGATCAACGGGCTCTCCCGCCAGTACCCCGCGGCCGGGGCGCTGTCGACGCTCGACCGGCAGGGCGACGTCGGCGGCGACGTGTCGCCCGAGCAGGCCCGGCGGGTGATCGCGCGGGCGCTGAACAAGGTGCTCGGGAACCTCGAGCGCACGGTCGGCCGCCTCTCCGAAGACGACCTCGACTACCGCGACCTCCAGCCGCTGCACGCCCAGCTGTTCGCCGGCGCCTGGGCGGCCCCGGTGTACAAGGACGTGGCCGAGGCCGTGCTGAAGGACCACGAGCAGACCGAATTCTGGATCGCGATGGGGCTGGGGGCGGTGGGGGCGGCGGCGTTCATCGCGGCCGAGTTCGCCACCGGCGGGATGGCCACCTTCTTCGTCGGCGCCGGGCTCGTCGCCGGCGGCGCCCAGGCGGCCCGGAGCTGGGAGAGCTACATCGACCTGGCCGAGGCCAGCAAGGCCCACACCGACAGCCGGTTCAACCTCGTCGGCGAAGGGCAGGCCAGCGCCGCCCTCGTCTCCGCGCTGCTCGACACCGTGTTCTTCTTCATCGACGCCATCGGGGTCGGGCTGAAGGCCGCCCGCGCCGGCCAGAAGGCTCTCACCCGCCCGGCCGCCGGCGTCACCCGGGAGTCGGCCGAGCGGGGGTTGCGGGACATGGCCGAGTTCGAGACGGCCGAGGCCGCCGTCCGGGCCGGCACGATGACCGAGGCCGCGGCCGCCCGGCACGTCGTGGCGGCGTCGGCCGACGGCCAGTTGAAGCTGACCGTCGGCGGGTTCCTGTACCGCTGCGCCTCGCCCTGCCGGATGCTCGCCGAGCGGTACGCGGGGGTGCTGGCCCGGCACCCGGAGTACGCCCAGCTGATCGCCAAGGTCGAGCACGACGTGGGGGCGGCGGCGGCGGCCGTCACCGCGGCCGAGGAGGCGGGCCGGACGGCCGAGGCGGCCACCCTCCGGCGCGAGGCGCAGGTCGTGTTCCGCGACGCCGCCGAGGCGCTCGACACCCGGCTGTACGCCCTCGACCTCGAGCTCGCCGCCGAGGCGGGCACGTCCGCGGCCGCGCGGTTCGAGGCCGTGACCACGCGGGAGGGGCTGGAGCGGCTGCGGATCCAGGCCCCGCACCCGGCCCGCCCGCCGGCCTGGCTGCGGGAGGCGGACCGGGGCCTGTGGCAGGAGTACACCGAGTACTACGAGAAGCGGATGCTCCAGCTCGAGCAGGACCTGGCGAACCCGGCGCGGGCGCGGAGCAAGCCGCCGCTGTCGTTCGAGGGGTACCGCGACTTCCTGGGCAACACCCGCCGCGGCACCGTGTTCCAGGCCGCCCAGGACGCGGCCCTGGCCGACGAGTTCGGCCGGGAGGCGGTCTACTCCAACGTCGGCGTGTCGCAGTCCCTCTTCAACGAGGTCCAAGGCGACGTCAAGTTCGTGGACCACTTCATCCGCCGGTCGGAGAACTCGTTCGCCGGGATGTCGAGCAAGAGCCGGGACTTCGCCGGCGTCCTGGCCCGCAACGAGGGCGACGTGACCCGGGCGCTCCCGGAGGTCCTGGACCAGGTCCGGGCCGACGTGCAGGAGTTGTTCGACAAGTACGGCGGGTGGATGTCGGTGCGGCGGGAGGGGTTGGCGGCCGGCGGCGAGCCGTTGAAGGTGACCGAACTGATTCTGAACCTCGACGGCTCGCTGATCCCGAAAGCGTTGCGGGCGGAGGTCGAGGCCGCGGCCCGCGCGGAGGGGAGGGTGGCGGCCCAGCAGGCGGCGACGACGTACCGCAACGCGGGGCTTACCTTCGACATCCGCTTCAGCCCGTGACGCCGGCGGTACGCGCCAACGCGGATTCCAGTACTTTCAAGTCCGGCGGCAGCAGGGGTTTTCAGGCCGAAGGCCTGACAGTCCTCAGCCCAGGGCAAGGGCCGAAGGCCCGCCGCCCTGGGTACGCGGGGCGTGGGGCCGTGCAGGCTGAAGGCCTGCCAGCCGGCTGGCAGGCCTTCAGCCTGCGGGGTGGTTGGATGTGCGAACCCAGGGCGGCGCCGCTTCGCGGCTTGCCCTGGGCTGAGGGCTGTCAGGCCTTCGGCCTGAAAACCCCGACGCCACCCCGAACTTGAAACGACTGCACCGAAAGGGGAATGGCCGGAATCGTCATGCCGTCCGGGGCGCCTCGTTGCTCTACTTCCGTGTTCGGACCCGTGCCGTGAGCCGCCGATGCCCCACCTCCGCGTCCGAGGACTGGTTCGCGCCCTGCCCGACGCGGCCGACGCGCGGCCGGACGCCGAGCTGCTCGACCGCTTCCACCACGACGGCGACGCGGACGCGTTCGAGGCGATCGTCCGCCGGCACGGGCCGCGGGTGCTGTCCGCCGCCCGCCACGTGCTCGGCCGGTCCCCCGACGCGGACGACGTGTTCCAGGCCGCGTTCCTCACCCTCGCCCGCACGGCCGCCCGCATCCGCCGGCGGCCGGCCCTCGGCGGGTGGCTGACCAGCGTCGCCCACCGCCTCGCCCTCCTCGCCCGCACCGACGCGGCCCGCCGCGCCCGCATCGAGGGCCGGCGGCCGAGTCCCGCTGCCGTCGAGCCGCCCGACATCACGGTGCGGGAGGCGCACGACATCCTGCACGAGGAGCTGAACCGACTGCCGGAGGCGCTCCGGCTCCCCCTCCTGCTGTGCTACCTCGACGGCATGACACGGGACGAGGCGGCCCGGGAGCTCGGCGTCGGCGTCGAGGTCCTCCGCGGCCGCCTGGAGCGCGGGCGGGACAAGCTCCGCTCCCGGCTCGTGAGGCGCGGCGTCTCGCTCCCCGCCGGGCTGCTCGCGGCGGCCGTCGGGCCGGCGACGGCCGCCCCCGCCGAGTCACTGGTCCGCGCCGCCGTCGCGGGCGTCACCGCCGGCACCGCCACCGCCGCCGTCCGCACCCTCACCCGCCTGGGGACCGCGTCCATGATCCTCGCCAAGGTCAAGTCGGCCGCGGTCGTTCTTGCGGCCGTCGGGCTGGTCTGCTGCGCCGTCTTCCTGGGGGCGACGGAAGCGTCCGACGGGGGACAGCCGGCCCCGGCGAAAGCGGCCGCGCCGGCCGCCCAACCGGCCGCC
>Ga0209181_10008599_pt1 | contig 13658 bp, 8 predicted proteins | sample MAT05_FD_187208 | JGI IMG/M metagenome (GOLD analysis project Ga0209181, IMG submission 187208) | Freshwater microbial communities from Lake Fryxell liftoff mats and glacier meltwater in Antarctica - MAT-05 (SPAdes) (version 2) | ecosystem: Environmental > Aquatic > Freshwater > Ice > Liftoff... | reverse complement strand
GCGCGAGGTCGAGGCGGTGGTCATCGACGTGCCGGCCGACTGGCGGGCGCCCGGGGTGTCGCCGCCGGACCTGGTGGACAGCGCCGAGCCCGGGAAGGAGAACGGCGCGCGCCGGCCGCTCACGGTACGCCTCGCGGCGGCGCAGAAGCAGCCGTTCGACCTGGTGCTGACGGCGACTCTGCCGGTGCCGCCCGGGGCGTCGGCGGCGGCGGTGCTGCTTCCGCGCTTCCCCGGGGCGACGGAGCGCGACGCCACGGTGACGGCGACGGTGGCCGAGGGGCTGGAGGTGCGCGGCGCCGCCCGCGAGTGGGACGGCGACCAGCCGGCCGGGTGGGGTCAGCCGCTCGCCGCCGACCCGAAGGCCGGCAAGGGGCCGCCGACGGTGACCTGCCGGTCCGACGCCGGGTTCGCCCGCGTGGACCTGAACTGGTCGCCGGACCGCGTCGAGCTGACCGGCGAGCTGCGCGCCGAGGTGACGGTGCAGGCGGGGCAGGTGGTCGTTACCGAGACGCTGCGGCTGAAGGCTCCCGAGGGCTTCGGCAAGGGCGTGCGGGTGCGCGGGCCGGCGGCGGCGAAGGGATTGAAGACGAGCCCGCCGCTGTCGCCGGCCGGCCCCGGCGAGTGGGCGCTGCCGGTGCCCGCCGACGCGAAGGAGGCGACGCTGACGGCGACGTACGCTCTACCAGTGGGCGGCGCGGCGGTGCCGGTGGGGCTGCTGTGGCCGGTCGGCGCGACGCGCGTCGAGAGCACGGTCCGGGTGTGGAACGGCAGCCCCGACCGGGCCGTCGGCGTGGACCCCGGCCCGTGGCGCGAATTGCCCGCGGAGCCGGCGCCTGGCCGCGACGTGCTCCCCGTTCGCACCCTCGCCGGGTCCGGCGCCGACCTGACGCTGTCGCTGACCCTGACCGCACCCACCGACCTCGGCGGCGCGACGGCGCGGCCCGAGCGCGGCCTCGTGCAGGTGCGGCTCGGCGGCGACGGCACCGCCGCCGGGCGGGCGCGGTTCGTGCTGACGCGCTGGGTCGGCGACGGGATCGACGTGGCGCTGCCGGCGTCGGGCGCGGCCGCGGAGGTGCGGGTGGACGGGAAGCGGGCCGAGGTGGCGGTCGGGCCGTACGGGCTGCGGGTGCCGCTGCCGGAGGCGAAGGCCGGGCGGGCGGTGGTGCTCGACGTGCTCTACCAGTTCGCGGCCGGCGGGTGGAAGCCGGTGGCGGTGCCGGAACTGGTGGGCGCCGCCGTCGGGCACGTCCGCGTGCAGGTGACGGCGCCCGGGGCGGTGCCGCTGCTGGCCGGCGGCCACCCGGAACAGCGGTGGGCGCTGCGCGGGTTCGTGTTCGCCCCGTTCGCCCCGGCCGACGACGAGTTGGAGGCGTGGCTCCTCGGCGGCGTGGAACCGGGCGGCGGCGGCGGGGCGGCGCTGGACGCCGCGACCGTCCGGGCGGACGGCCCGGTGCGCGCCGCCGCGGTGCCGCTGGCGGCGCTGGTGGCGGCGTGTTCGGCGGTGGTGCTGGTGGTGGGGCTGCTGGCGGTGAGGCTGCCCGGGTCGGCGGCGGGGCCGGTGGTGACGGTGGCGGCGGGGGCGTTCGCGGTGGGCGCGGCGCTGGTGCCGCAGCCGGCCGGCGCGGCGGCCGCTGCTGCGGCGCCGGGGCTGGTGGTGCTGCTGCTGGCGCTGGCGGCGCGGGCCTTCACGCGGCGGGCGGCGCGGCGGCGGGTGACGTACCTGCCGGGCTTCTCCCGCGGCCGGCCGGCCGACGACGCAACCCCGCGGCCGGCGCCGTCGGTGCGGCCGCGCCCGGCCCCCGCGGGTTCGACCGGCGACCTCGGCGCCGCGGCGCCGGGGTGAGTTGAACGGAAGCCCCGAGCCACCTAACCCCCCGCCCCCTTCCCCAGGAGGGAAGGGGGGGACGAACCGACCGACTTGCTGGTCCCCATCACAAGCACGGCGGTGTCACAGGAGGGTCTATTGCGCGGGCACCCCTCCCCCTCTGGGGGAGGGGCCGGGGGAGGGGTTAACCACCTTCGCCCGTGTTCAACTCACCACGCGCTGCGAGAGCGACATCCCGACGAGTACGCTTCATGTCTCGCCCCCGGCTGCTGCTGATCGGCGTGGTGCTCACCGCGGCCGTCGCCACCGCCGCCCCGCCGGCCGAGGTCGCCGCCGTCGGCGCCCCCGCCGTCGTCGGCCGGGCGGCGGCCGACGTGCCCGACCCGTTCCCGATCGCGCGCGTCCGCGTGTCCGAGGCGCAGCTGCCGGACGCGGCGAAGGCGCTCGCCCCCGGCCCGCTCACCCGCCTGCCGCGCGCCGCGTTCGAGGCGAAGGTCCGCGCCGCGGGCGCCGCCGTGCTCGCCGCGAAGGCACAGCCGCGGCTCGTCGAGGCGAAGTACGCCGCGGCCGCGACCGGCACGTCGCTGGCCGGCACCGCCGAGTGGACGATCGCGCACGCCGGCCGCGGCCCGGCCGTGCTACCGCTCGACCCGCTGAAGCTCGCCCTCCGCGGCGCCGCGTGGGCCGACGGCACCCCCGCCGTTGTCGGCGCGTTCGCCGGCCTCCCGACGGGCGTCGGCGTGTGGCTGCCGGGGCCGGGCCGACACGTCCTCCGCGCCGCGTGGACCGCCGCCGGCAGCGGCCCGTCCGCCGAGCGCGCCTTCGACCTCCGCCTGCCGCCGTGCCCCGCGTCCGTCCTCGACCTCGACCTCGGCGACGACCGCACCCCGTCCGCCGGCGCCGACGTGCTCCTCACCGGGCCGCTGCCGGGGGCGCCCGCCGGGCGCAAGACGTGGCGGCTCCGGTTCGGCGAGAAGGCCCGCCTCGACCTGATCGTCCGCGGCCCCGCGGCCGGCGGCGGGCCGGTCGTGTTCGCCGCCGCGACGCGCTACGACCTGGCGCCCGGCGAGGTGACGTGCGAGTTCGACCTGGACCTGCGCGCCGCCCGCGAGCCGCTCGCGGAGTGGGCGTTCACCCCGTCCGCCGGGCTCCGCGTCCTCGACGTGACGGTCAACAACCGGGCCGGCTGGCGGACCGACGCGACGACGAAGGAACTGCGGGTGGCGCTGCGGCAGCCGGCGGCGTCGGCGAAGGTGCGGGTGACGGCCGCGGCCGCGCGGCTCACCGGCCCCGGGTCGCTCGCCGCGCTGCCGACGCTCCGACCGGTGAACGGCCTGCCGACGCAGGAGCAGGTCGAACTCCACGTCCCCGCCGACCTCGACCTTTCTGGCTGGGAGCCCGGCGACTTCCGCGTCACCGACGCCGCCACCGCCGCCGACGGCGCCCGCACCCTGGCGCTGACCGGCACCCTTCTCCCCGCGGGAAGCACGCTGCCGGCGCGGCGCCCGCCGGCGGTGGGCGTCGCCGACGCGGGGCCGCAGTTCGACACCACCGAGGACGTGACCTGGGAGGCGGACACCGGCCGCACGCACCTCACTGCCGCGGTGCGGGTGCGGGTGCGGCGCGGGCCGCTGTTCCGCGTCGCCGTCCGCCCGCCGCCGGGCTACGCGCTCGGCCGCGCCGCCACCGACCCGGCCGACGCGCTGGCGACCGCCGGTCCCGGCCCCACGGGAACGACGACGGTCGAGTTCGCGCGGCCGCTCGCCGCCGGGCAGGACGTGCGGCTGACGCTCGAATTCCGCGGCCCGCCGGTGCCGCCGGGGCCGGTGGCACGGCTGCCGTTCCCGGGCGTCGGCGTCGTCGGGGCGGCGGAGCGGCACGGCGCGGTGCGCGGCTTCGCCGGCCCCGGGTGGGAGGCGCACCCGCACGTCGTCCGGCCCGCCGCGCCGCCCGACGCACCCGACCCGCGTGAGTCGTTCCACGTCCCCTACGTCGGCGCCGAGCCGGCCGGGGAACTCCTCCTCGCGTCGGTCCGGCCGACGTTTGCGTCGTCGGTCGAGACGCGACTCGACTTCACGGACGGGCGGTTGACCGCCACGTCGGTCGTGCGGCTGGACGTGAGCGCAGGGCTGGTCGGCGGCGTCGCCGTGTTCGACCCCACGCCGACCGCACGCACGTGGAAGGTGACCGACGGGTCGAACACCGTCGCCGCCGCGACGCCGACCCGCCTCGGCAGCTTCCCGGCGGCGCTGGCGCTGCTCGGCGGCAACGGGCTCGGGTCGCTCACCGCGGCGTCGGCGGCCGGCCGCGCGGACCCCGGCACGCTGTGGGTCGTCCGCTTCTCCCGGCCGGTCGAGGACGAGTTGCACCTGGAAACGACGACCGTGCTCGGCACCGGGCTGACGCACGCCGACGCCGCCCGCCGCGCCGCCGCGTGGGCCGGGCTGACGGTCGCCGGCGCGGGCGAGCGCACGACCCGGACCGACCTGCCGCCGGCGCTCGGCGGCGTGCCCGCGACGGCCGTGCGGCCCGCGTGGGTGGTCGGCGAACTGGTGCTGACCACCGAGTGCGGCGAACACGACCAGTCGGCCGTGCTCCGCGGCGTGGTCACCGCGCGCGGCGGCCGCGAACTGCCGGTTCGGCTCCCACCCGGGGCGCGCGTTCATGCCGCGGCAGTGGCCGGGAAGGCGGTCGATCCCGCGTCGCTCTCCGGGGCGGAGTTGCTGCTGCCGGTGCCGGCAGGAATCGACCCCGCGCCGTTCGAGGTGCGCTACCGCCTGCCGCGCGCGCCGGGCGGGCTTGGGTGGCGCGTCGAGAGCCCGATTCCCGAAGTCCCCGGCGTCGCGGCCGGCCCGCGGCGCGAGTGGGTGTTCGCGCCCGGCGTCGCGGCGGCGTGGCCGTTCGGCGGAACGACGACCGACGCCGTGGTCGTCGTCCCCGAGCGACTGGCGACCGCGGCCGGGCTCGGGCTGGCGGCGCTGGTCGGCGGGTTCGGCTGGGTCGGCGTGCGGACGGTACACCGGTCGGCCGGGTTCGCCCTGCTCACCGTCCTGGCCGGCGCCGGGGTTGCGGTGCTGGCCGGACCGGCGGCGTGGGGGCGCGTCGGCTGGCCGGTCCTCGCCGTCGGCCTCCCCGCGGCCGCGGCCGTCGTGGTTTCGCGCGGCCGGGTGCCGCGCCGCGCTGCTGCCGTCGCGCTGGTGTTCGTCGCCGCCGGCGTTTCGGCGCAGCCCGGCGCACCGGACGTGGTGTTCGTTGTGACCGGGGCCGACGGCGAAACGGTGCTCGCGCCACCGCCGCTGCTCGCCCGGCTGGAGGCGCTGGCGAAGGCGGACGCGCCCGCGCCGGTGGTCGTCGCCGCGACCTACGACGGCCGCGCCGAAGACGGGCTTGCGCGAATCACGGCGGCGTTCACCGTGCAGGCGTTCGACGCGGCCGGTCTGGCGGTGCAACTGCCGCTCGCGGACGTGCGGCTCGAGCGGGTGACGGTGAACGGAGCGCCGGCGAACCCGGCCGCGGTCGGCGGCGGGCGGTACGCGGTGCCGCTGCCGGGGCCGGGGCGGCACGCCGTCGAGGTGCGGTTCGCGGTGCCGGTCGGCGGCGGCGGCGGCGAGCGCGAGGTGAAGTTCGGCGTGCCCGAGGTGCCCGACGCCCGGCTCACGTTCGCCGCCCCGCCGGCCGCGCGGCAGGTGCAGGCCGGCGGCCGGTTCGGGGAACAGAAACTCGCCGGCGACCCGACGCGAATTGCGGCCGACCTGGGGGCGGTGAAGGCGGTGAGCGTGCGCTGGCGCGACGCCCCGCCGGGGGCCGGCACGCCGACCGTCCGCGAGGGGTGCGTGTGGGACGTGTCGGAGGCGGGGGCGGTGCTGACCGCGTGTTACGACGTGCGGGCCGAGGCCGGGGCCGCGGCCGTGTTCCGGTTCGACCTGCCGGCGGGGCTGGAGCCGGTCCGGGTCGCCGCGCGCGGGCTTGACGCGGCCGCGGCGGCGGTGCAGGCGTGGGGCGTGGTGGCGGAGAAGGGCGGCGGCCGCACCCTCCGCGTGGACCTGGCCGCCCCGGCCGACGGCCGCGTACTCGTGACAGTCGAGTGTCACACCCGGGCGGCGCCGGCCGCGCAGCCGGTGCTCCGGTTCCCGCGGCCGCTCGGGATGGAGCGGCGCGGCGGCGTGTACGGGCTCCGCCCGAACCACGTCGCGGTCGGCGACGTGCCGCGGGACGGGGTCATCGACTTCACCGCCGACGCGCTGGTCCGCGAGTTCGGCACGGTGCCGGAACTGCGGCTGGCAGTGGTGCCCGGGTTGCAGGCGTTCACCCCGCGGCCCGACGGCGTGCCGCCCGAGTTGCGGCCGGTCCTCCGCGCCGGGCCGGACCCGGGGACGGTGCGCGTCGAGGCGGCGTGGGGAGCCGACCTCCGCGGCGCGAGCGGAACAGGGTCGCTCGCGTGGTCGGCGACGGAGCCGGCGGCGCTGATCGAGTTCGCTCTGGCGGCCCGGGTGCGCGAGGTGCGCGCGGCCGAGTTGGCCGGCTGGTCGCAGACGGGCGAGCGCGTGCAGGTGTGGTTCCGCCGGCCGGTGGCGGCGGCGACTGTTCACTGGGTCGCGGACACGACGCACGGCGCGGCGGGGGTGGAGTCGGTGGCGTTCGAGCCGCCGCTGCCGCGGCCGGTCGGCCCCGCCGTCGGGGCGACGACGGTGCGTGTGCGGCCGGCCGACGGCGTGGGGCTGAAGGTCGGGCGCGACACGGGCTGGGCCGCAGAGCGCGTCGGCGACGGCCGCGAGTGGGGCTTCCAGGCGCCCGGCGCGGCGGCCCCGGTGCGGGTGGAATTGACCGCGACGCGCGCCGGCCGGCCGGCCGGGTTCGGCCTCCTCGACCTGACCGCGAAGGAGCCGACGTACCGCGTCGCCGTCGAGCTGCCAGTCGCGGCCGGGCGGCCGGTTCACGCCGTGGTGCGCGTGGCGGGGCTGCCGGCGGACGCGAAGGCGGAACTGGAACCGATCGCGGGGGCGCGGGTGACCGGCCGTTCCGACCCCGGCGACGCGACGGCGTGGGATGTGGACGTACCGGCGGGGCCGTTGCGGGCGGTGGTGGCGGTGCGATTGCCGGCCGGGTGGGCGGGGCCGCTCCCGGCCGTGTGGGCCGGCGCCGGCGCCGACGTGCCGGGCAATTGGGACGTGGTTCGATTCGTCGGACGGATCGGGCGGTCGGACGTGCGACTGAATGGGGCGACGCCCGCCACGCCGATCGAGCAGAGCGAGGCGCACGCGACTTGGCCGGGGGAGATCGAACGATTGCGGCGGACGGGCGGCGAGCTGTTCACGGCCGGCGGGCAGGTTGCGGTCGAGTCGCCGGCGCCGCCGGCCGCGCCGGTCGATCCGCCGCCGCCCCCGATCGCGGTGGCGCCGCCCGCGCCTGCCGCGGGTCCGCCGCCCGGGACGGCGGAGGCGGCGGGGTGGGTACTGGCGCTGTTGGCGGTCGGGCTGCTGTTCGTGCGGCTGCCGCGGGCGACGTGGCCGGAGCAGGCGGCGGCGCTGGCGGCGCTGTTCGGCCACGCCGTCGCCGGGGTGCCGTTCGTGGGGCTGGCGGTGTACGCGGCGGCGCGCGGGGTGTGGTTCGCGGACCGGTGGAAGGCGAGCCGCCCGCCGTCAGGCGGCGGGTGACGTTCCCATCACCCGCCGCCTGACGGCGGGCGGCTCGCCGGTCCCGACTTCACTTCAGCGGCGAGTAGTCCGTCGGCACCAGGTACTCGGACAGCACGCCGCCGGTCGCCTCCGTCAGCGAGCCGCCGGCCTTGTCCTCGCTCGCCTTGCGGGCGGCCAGCCAGACCGGGTCCAGGCGGAAGGCGTCGAACGCCTTCAGGCCCGCCGCCTTCGACGGGTGCGCCAGCAGGTACGTCAGGTTCCGGTCGGCGTCCGGCTGCCCGGCGGCGCGGTGCCAGTACACCACGTTCGTCATCCCGTGCTTCTCGAACAGCTTCATCGTGTGGTCGCGGAACCGGGCGTCCAGGCCGGGCAGGTTCCCTTTCGTCGTCGTGTACGTCCGCAGCTCGAACACCCGGCCGCCCGTCGTCTCGACCTTCGGCGCCGGCGAGTAGTCGGTCGTCGTCAGGAACACGGACTCGATCTTCGTGAGAATCTTGCCGTCCTTCTCGGACGCGGCGGCGGCGGCCTTCCACGCCGGGTCGGCGCCGAACGCCTTGAACGACGCGGCGCGCGCCTCCTTGTCCGGGAACGACAGGAAGTAGACGAGCTTGTTGTCCTTGTTCTCGCCCTCCGGGACGAAGTAGCCGACGTTGGTCATGCCGTGCTTGGCGAACAGCTTGACGGTGTGGTCGCGGAAGCGGGCGTGGAGGGCGTCGAGCTTGCCGGGCGGGGCGTAGTACGTCCGCATCTCGTAGAGGCGGGCGGTGGGCTTCTCCTGGGCCGGGGCGGGCGCGGTGGGCATGGCGAGGGCGGCCGCGAGGCCGGCGAGGGGAGCGAGGAGGCGCATGGGGGAGGGTGGGTTGTGGGGGTGGGTGGACGACGAGCACAGTGTATGCGCGAGGAAGCCGGCGAGCCGACCGCCGTGAGGCGGCGGGTGAGTCACACGTCACCCGCCGCCTCACGGCGGTCGGCTCGCCGGCCCGTTACTTCTTCGGCAGCTGAGGCAGCAACTCGGCCTTCGCGTACCGGGCCGGGTCCGTCTCGAACCGCTTCTTCGCCAGGTCGTTCCAGAAGTACACCTTCACCCCCATGTACGTCGTCGACGGGTCCTTCGACGACACCCGCTTGTCGCTGTACACCGGGCAGTACGCCTGCGCGATGTCGCGCGGCGGCAGCTGCTTGCCGGCCAGCCCGGGGATGATCTTCGGGTCGGCGTACGCGGCCGGGTCGCGCTTCCACCGGGCCACGCACGTGTCGCAGCACAGGTACACCTTTACCCCCATGTACGTCACCGTCTCGGACGCGTTCGGGTCGATCTCGTCCTGCGTCATGACGGGGCAGAACTTCTGGGCCTTCTTGCCGTCCTGGGCGTGGCCGGGGGCGGCGGCGACGAAGGCGGCGAACAGGACGAACAGCACCAGGTGGCGCATCGGGCGGGCTCCGGGACGGGGTTAGCGGGCGGGGGGCGGGCCGTAGCCGAGGAACGACAGGGCCACGAGGAGGAACAGCACGTCGAGGACGGCCAGCGCCAGGAACAGGAGGCCGACGCGGCTGAGTTCGCGCACCCACTTGAGGGCGGTGGGGGTCGGCAGCGGGTCGGGCGCGGCGGGCGGCGGCACGGCGAACCGGGCCTTGATCGCCGGCGGCAGGTCGTCCCACCACCCGGAGGCGCCGCCGTCGTGTCGGTTCCGCATCACCATCGCCCGCCCTCGGCCGCCGGAGAGGCGTGTTGATTCTACCAGATGCGCCGCGGGGCGAAAGTGTGAGTCCGGGGCGTTCAGCCCGGATGAGTCGCCAGCAGGTCCACGATCTGCGTCAGGATGCGGTCGCGGTCCACGCCGTCCAGCGCCAGCGCCAGCTGGGCCGTCAGCAACCCGTACTTCCGCCCCGTGTCGTACCGCTGGCCCGCCACCTCCAGCGCCAGGTAGCGCTCCCGGCGGGCCAGCTCCCTCAGCGCCCACGACAGGTCCGTCGGGTTCGACGCCGCCCCCCCGGACAGCACGTCCAGCAGCGCCGGCGTGAACACGTGGACGCCGAAGAAGCAGAGGTAGAAGCCGGCGCGCAGCCCCGGCACGTGCAGCGCCTGCTCGGCCTCGCTCGGCGTCGGCTTCTCCAGCACCTCCTGCACCTCGTACAGGTCGGCCCGCTGCGGCACCCGCCGGCCGCCGACCGCGCCGTAGAAGCGCAGCACGCTCTCCCGCGTCGGCTGCACCGCCGACACGGCGCACCCCTCCGCCCGCGCCAGGTCGGCCACCTGCTTCGCGGAGCGCACCGGCCCCCGCGCCACGTACAGGTGGTCGCCGACGAGGTGCAGGAACGGCTGGCCGGCGGTGAAGTCGCGCGCTAGCAGCAGCGCGGCGCCGTACCCGGTCGGCTGCTCCTGCGCCACGACGTGCAGCCGACCCGCGTGCGGCCCGGCGGCGGCGCGGTAGGCGGGCTCGTCGCCGGGGGCCACGACGAGACACACTTCTTCCGCCCCGGCGCCGACGGCCTCGTCGAGCACGACCTCGAGCGCCTTCTTCTCGGCGCCGTCGCGGTCCACGAGGGTTTGCAGCGGGAGGCCGCGCTGGGCGCGGCCGGCGGCGGTGATGACGGCCTTGGTAAGGTGCATGAGGTGGTGATATGAAGGGGGCGGGTGGCCGTGAACCGACCGGCCCCGCACAACGACCCCACCCCCGTCCCGGAACCGCACCCGTGCCCGACCCGCCCGCGCCCGCCGACGCCCGCCGGTTCGGGCCGTGGACGGGCTACCAGGTCGTCGTCGGCAGCATGATCGGCGCCGGCATCCTCGTCACGTCCGGGTACACCCTCCGCGACACCGGCAACCCGATCGGCCTCCTCGCCGTGTGGGCCGTCGGCGGCGTGCTCGCGGTGTGCGGGGCGCTGACGGTCGCGGAACTGGCGACGACGCTGCCGCGGTCCGGCGGCGACTACGTGTACGTCCGGGCGGCGTTCGGCCGCGGGGCGGGGGTCGTGGCCGGGTGGGCCGGGTTCGCGCTCGGCTTCGCCGCGCCCACCGCGCTCATCGCGCACACCGCCCTGTCGCACCTCCTCGACCCGTTCACCGCCCCGCTGTCGGCCGCGCTGCCGTGGTGGAACCCCGACCTCGCGGTGAAGGCGGGGGCGACGGCGCTGGTCGTCGCGGTCGGCGTCGGGCACACGCTCGGCCACCGGCACAGCGCCCGCCTCCAAACCGCGGCGACGCTCCTGACGCTGGCCGTGCTGCTGACGCTGAGCGTCGGCGGGCTGCTGTTCGGCACCGGCAGCTGGGGGCACTTCGCGCAGGGCGGTTGGCCGCGCGAGCGGGAGTGGCCGGCGCTGGCGATCGGGCTCATCTACGTCGGCTACGCCTACGCCGGGTGGAACGGGGCGGCGTACATCGCCGGCGAGCTGCGCGACCCGGCGCGGACGCTGCCGCGCTGCCTGGTCGGCGGCGCGGTGACCGTCATGGCGCTGTACCTGTTGGTGAACGTGGCCTACGTGTACGCCCTCGACCCGGCCGGGATGACGGCCCGCGGCGAGGACGAGGTGAAGCCGGTGGCGACGCTGGCTGCGGCGGCGCTGTTCGGGCCGGAGTGGGCGCGGGTGACGTCGGCGGCGATCGGGCTGAGCCTGACGGCGGCGGTGAGTTCGTACCTGCTGACCGGCCCGCGGGTGGCGTACGCGATGGCCCGCGACGGCGCCTTCCCGGTCTACGCCGGCCGCCTCCACCCGGCGCGCGGCACCCCGGCCGCGGCGACGCTGACGCAGGCGGCGCTGGCGGTGGCGCTGCTGTGGTCGGGGACGTTCGAGGAGCTGCTGAATTACACGACGGTGGGGCTGGCGGCGCTGACCGGGCTGACGGTGGCGAGTGTGTTTCCGCTGCGGCGGGCCGACCTGCCGCGGCCGTACCGGCTGCCGCTGTACCCGCTGCCGCCGCTGGCGTTCCTGGCGCTGACGGCGTGGACGGTGGGGTACGCGGTGCTCGACGAGCGGACGCGACGGCCGGCGCTGTGGGGCCTGGCGACGATCGCCGTGGGCGTGCCGCTGGCGCGGCTGTTGCCCGACCGCCGCTAGCGGACCGGAACGACCGCCGGCGATTCGTGCCCCGCCACGGCCTTCGGCTGGCCGGGCGCGCCGGGGCGGAGCCGGAGTTCGCCCGCCACCTTGACGCGGTACTGGTCGCCCGCCGCCGGGGCCGCGGTGAGGGTCTCGAACCCCGCGTCGACGGCGAGCGTGTCGCCGCCGACCGCGGCGAAGTGCCTGACCTCGAGCAGCTTGACCCAGACGTCGGTGCCGGCCCGCTTCGTCTCGTAGGTGAGCGTGACCGCGACGGTCGTCCCCTTCGCTTCGGCCGGGAGGCCGGTCAGGGTCGTAACGCCCTTGATCCGCCAGTTGATCGGTCCCTTGTTGAACTGGATCGTTCCCATGCTGCAGACCGTGTCCTTGAGCGCGGGGTCGGCCCGCACCGCGGCCGGTGCCGCGCCGAGTCCGAGGGCGCACAGGAAGCCGACGCACAGCACGCGCGGCCCGGTTCCCGCTCGTCGTCGCGGTCGCATCGCAGCTCCTCCCATTCGTGGTGCGTGTCAGTCGAGGTTCGCCACTTCGCCGCCGGCGGGCGTGACGAGCGCCCAGAACACCGACTCGCGGACCGACGGGGCGATTGTCCGCACGCTGCCGTCGAAGAAGGCGACGGTGAGCCCGGCCCGGTGAGGCGTCTGCGGGATGCTCGGGTCGGCGTCCTCCGGCCGCGGGGCGACCTGAAACGTCTTGCCGGGAACCGACGGCCGGGTCGTGCCGCTGACGGGGTCAGTCAGCGGCATCACATCCTGCCAGCCGCGGTCGGCGAACGTCGGCCGTCGCATGCCTGCCTCCTGTCCGGGCAGCCGGTCGTACAGATAGGAAAAGTTGTTCAGGACCTGCGACACACCTGAAGCGAGACTCCCCCGGACCGCATACTTGTCCGCGAACGCGAGGGTCTGACTCAACCCGTCCGGGTACGACGCCGCAAGATCAATCGACCCCTCCGCCGCGAAGATGTTGAGTGCGTAGCTGCACTTGCCGCGCGTGTGCGCAAACACCGGGTCGTTGTCCCAACTCAGGTCGGAGGGGTTGCGATACGCCTTCACGTTGGGCGCGATCAAGTCCTCCATCGTTTCAAGTGTGAACGCCGCCGGCAAGACCCGAGGGCCGTGAAGGATCGGGGTGATGCGAAAGAACAGTGAGGCCTCATAATCCCCCGCCGGCACACCTTTTACCGGCGGGCGGATCAACGGCGAGATCCGCCCGTCACGCTCTCCGGCCACCTCGTGGACGGCGAGGATGATCTGGCGGAGGTTGTTCGCGTTCTGCGACCGCGCGGCCGCCTCACGCACTTTCTGAACAGCCACCAAGAGGAGGCCAACCAGGACGGCGACGATGACGATGGCGACGAGCAGTTCGAGCAGCGTGAATCCCTGCCGAGATCGGAGTGTGGGTACCATATGTCTCCGCTCCTTGAGAACTGGGAGAAGCGCATCGCCGCCCATCCAGTCGCGTTGCGGTAGGTGGGCGGCACTTGTCGGTGGACGACCATCTTGCGATCGCTGAGCTACATCGCCGCACTGCGACGATGGACTACTTGACCGCTACTACGGGGTCGGAATCCTGAGTGCCGAGGCCTTTAGCACTACAGCGCAGGTGTTCTCAACGTATTGCCCGTGCTGATGTTGCGTCTGTTTTCCCGCCTGGGCCACTGGTCCTGCAGGATGGCTTGGTGACGCCAGCATTGCGAACTGCTGGAAATCTTGGAGAAGGCAGACGGCCCCCTCCGGTTGAGGAAAGTAAATGGCCCGGCCGGGAGGGCAACTGTGACGGCACAACCGACTATGCTGGAAGAACTTAGAAAACACCCGCGCTGTAGTGTTAGGCCGAATGGTGTTTAGTCGTACTCACCGAGTTGGGTCGTGTCCCTGTACTTCTCCCCACCGCGTCTCGCCCCTCCAAAGGATCGTACCGCTACACGCGGGCGGTCGCAAGAAGATTTACCGGAGATGAACCCGAGGGGGACCGGGTACCGAACGACGTGTTCATCCGCCCCGCGGACGGCTCAGCGCACGACGGCGACGCGGCCCGGCGGCGGCACCCGCGCCGCCAGCCACGCCTCCGCGGCGGCGCGGTCCCAGCCCTCGGCCGGGTCGAACGCCACCGCCGCCGTGAACGAACCGGCCGTCCGCAGC
>Ga0209181_10008593_pt1 | contig 13661 bp, 10 predicted proteins | sample MAT05_FD_187208 | JGI IMG/M metagenome (GOLD analysis project Ga0209181, IMG submission 187208) | Freshwater microbial communities from Lake Fryxell liftoff mats and glacier meltwater in Antarctica - MAT-05 (SPAdes) (version 2) | ecosystem: Environmental > Aquatic > Freshwater > Ice > Liftoff... | reverse complement strand
CGGAAGTGCCGGCCTGGTCGTCCAGCTCACGCCCGGATGATGGCACTCGTCGGACCCAACCGCGACGGACGGTCCCGCTACTCTGTGCGGCATGAGCGCCAGCGCCAGCCGCCCGACCACGGTCACGCCACCGCCGAGCGACCGGACCAAGGTGCGTCGCCTGCCGGAGCGTGGACGGTACGACCGAGCGACCATCGATGCCATCCTGGACAGTGCCCTCATCGGACACGTGGGCTACGTCATCGACGGCCAACCGTTCGTGACGCCCACGTCCGTGTGGCGCCAGGGCGACCGGCTGTACTGGCACGGTTCGTCGGCGAGCCGGATGCTGCGCGCCACCATGGACGATGTGCCCGTGTGCGTCACGGTCACCCTGCTCGACGCGCTGGTCCTCGCTCGTTCCGGGTTCGACCACTCCATCGACTACCGCTGCGTGATGGTGCTGGGCACGGCGCGCGCCGTGGACGATCCGGACGAGCAGCTGGAGTCGCTGCGCATCTTCATGGAGCGGCTCTACCCCGGACGCTGGGACCTGCTCCGACCGGTGACCCGCCAGGAGCTGAAGGCCACCACCGTGCTCTGGACGACCATCTCCGAGGCTTCCGCGAAGTTGCGGGTGGACGGCCCGCACGATGAGCCGGGGGACGAGACCTGGCCCGCCTGGGGCGGCCTCATCCCCGTGGAGACGCGGCTCGGCGTACCCGAGGGGGACGGCTTCGTGCCCGATGGCATGCCGACACCGCTGGTCTCGGCGCGCATCTTCCCGGCCTGAGCCAGACCCTCGCACGGTGCCCCTCATCATCGCGCGAGCCAGCGCGGACGACGCGGAGATGCTGGCGCCGACCCTGACCGCCCTGTGCCGGCGCTCCAAGGCTTCGTGGGGCTACCCAGCCGAGTTGCTGGCCCGCTGGGCGGACGACCTGCGCATCGCACCTGCCGATATCGAGCACGACGCCGTGCTCGTGTGCTGCCGGCCCAGCGGCCCCATCCTCGGCTTCAGCCGTGTGGCGCTCCGTGACGACCATAGCCAACTGTGCGACCTGTGGGTCGAGCCGGGAGCGATGGGCATGGGCGTCGGCCGGGCGCTGTGGGATGCCGCCGTCGAGGTCGCGCGCGCCCTCCCCTTCGACCAGCTGCATCTGGACGCCGACCCCAACGCGGAGCCGTTCTACGAGCGCATGGGCGCCCGACGCATCGGCGAGGTCGACTCCGAGGTGGTGAACGGCCGACGCCTGCCGCGGATGGCGTTCGACCTGCGCTCGTGATGTCCGGCCAACGACGGCCTACTTCGGGATGACGATGCTCTCGATGCCCGGCTCGGCGGGCGGGTACTTCGGGTCGAGCCGCTCGAGCGTCTCGCCCAGGACGTGCGCCACGGCGAGGTTGCGGAACCACTTGTGGTTGGCCGGGATGAGATACCAGGGTGCCCACTCGGTCGATGTCTTCTGGAGCGTGTCCTGGAAGGCGGCGATGTAGTCGTCCCAGAGTTCTCGCTCGGGGAGGTCCGCGGACGCGAACTTCCAGCGCTTGTCGGGGTCATCCAGGCGAGCCTGGAGTCGCTCGCGCTGCTCGTCGCGGTCGATGTAGAGGAAGAACTTGACGATGGTCGTGCCTTCCTCGGTGAGCATCCGCTCCCACTCGTTGATGGTCCGGAACCGGCCGCGCCACACCTTCCTGGGCACCAGGCCGTGGACCCGGACGATGAGCACGTCCTCATAGTGGCTGCGGTTGAAGATGGTCACGGAGCCCTTGCCGGGCGTGTGGGCATGGATCCGCCACAGGAAGTCGTGGCGTAGCTCCTGGGGCGTGGGAGCCTTGAAGCCGACGACGCTGCAGCCCTGGGGGTTGAAAGCGTCCATCACGGATCGGATGGTGCCGTCCTTGCCCGCTGCGTCGATGCCTTGGAGCACGATGAGCAGGGAGTGCTTGCCCTCGGCCCAGATGCGCTGCTGGAGCTCGGTCAGCTTCGCCTCGTACTGGGCCTGCTCCGCCTCGGCATCCTCCCGCTTCCAACCGAAGGTGTGATCCGGGTCGACCTTCCCGAGGTCGAGCTTCCCGCTCGGGGCGACTCGCAGCTGGTCGCTCAGCCGGTCGTGGATCTTCGCTGCGGCCACTCGGACCTCCTGCTGGCTGGGGTCGGGCCGGATGGGCCTCCGGACGCATGCGCTGCAGGATACCTGTGCGCCGCCACGCGACCCCTCGGCCGCGCGAGGTCAGGGCGCGGCACTCGGCCGCGCGAGGTCAGGGCGCGGCACTCGCCGCTGGCGCGGCACTACCGGTGGGGAGTGGCGGCGACGCCCAGTCCGGATGTCCCGGCATCGGCGGCAGCGTATCGCTCCGCAGCCAGTCCTCCAGGAAGCGCGACAGATCCGTGCCCGCGACCTGTGACGCGAGGGAGATGAAGTCGTCCGTGGATGCGCTGTCGCCTGCAAATCGGTCGAGCCACGCCGTCTCGATGTCCCGGAACACGGTCGCACCCACCTGCTGCCGGAGGGCATAGAGCGCCAGCGCGCCCTGGTCGTAGATGGTCGAGTCGTACGCGTATCGCGGCGCACGCGGCCGGTCGGGTGGCCCGCCCCGGTCGCGGACCGACTGACCGTGCTCGTAGATGCGGCGCATCCGCTCCGCGAGACCCAGCGCATCGCAGCCGGATGCAGCGTCGTACAGCCGCTCATAGAACGTGGCGTGTCCCTCGCTCAGCCACTTCTGGTCCCATCTCAGCAGGGACACCGAGTCACCAAACCATTGATGGGCGGTCTCATGGACGACCAGGCCCCGCCAGTCGCAGTCGCTGACGCGTGGATCGAGCATCCCGGCGCCGGCCAGGATGAGCGTCTGGCCTTCCAGGATGGCATCGGTCGACCCTGGCGCCACCAGCTGGAACCCAAGCGACCGGAATGGGTATGGCCGCCCGATGGCGCCTTCCAGCCACGAGACGGCGGCGCCCAGGACACCCAGGCGCAACGGTGTCAATGCGGCCAGCTCCGTGGGCACCGACGAACGCTGGTGGGGCGCGCCGGGTAGGTCCGACTCCAGGACGCTCCAACGCCCGACGCCCATGGCCAGCACATGCGTCGCGACCGGGTCCAGCGAGGCCCAGGTGGTGGTCGTGGTGCCGTCCTCGTTCGCGGTCTGCTCCACGCGCGTGCCCGTGGCCACGCCGAGCATCCCGGCTGGCGCCGTGAGCCGCACCGTCACGGGTGCCTTGTCGATGGGCGTGTCATTGGCCGGGAACAGGCTGTGCGCCCCATTGGGTTGGGAGGCCATGAAGAAGCCGCCGTGGCTGTCCGACAGGAACCCCCGCGCCAGCGACTGGAGCGCCTCGATCCCGGAAGCGCCCGGGCCCTCCAGTGGCAGCTCCTCGCCGAGCTTGTTGACGCCCATCGGCGTGGCCGTCCAGGAGACCGACAGGGTCGTCTCGAAGCCCGCTGGCAGCGCGGTCTCCGGGGTCACGATGAGCTTCCTCCCGAAGCCATCGGCGCGGTGCGCCACGGGCCGACCCTCGATGGCCACACCCAGCACGCGTGTGTTCGCGCGGGTCAGGTCCAGCGAGAATTCCGCGAGATCCACATCCGGCACGAGGCCGATGGTCGCCACGCCCTCGATCCAGCCCGCCGGCCGGACGGTGTCCGGGACGTGCCAGGTCAGGTCCAACTCGTAGTCACGAACGTCATATCCGCCGTTGCCGAGTGTCGGGTAGAACGGGTCGCCCACGGTGCGCGCGCCGATGACGCCGGGCGCGGCGGACGCCGTCACGGCACGTGATCCCGCCTCGGCGGGTGATACCACCGCAGCGGGTGCTCCCGCCGCAGCGGATCCGCTGAGCAGCGCGAGGCTGATGCATGCGAGGCCGAGGGTGCGCCCCCCGACCCGCGACACGTTGATGTGGGCCACCCTGGCAGCCTATCGTGGTCACCCGGGAACCGCTGCGCCACGGGTTGCGTCTTGCAGGAGACACAGCGCCCTTCCGCGCTGGCAAACCCCCGCCCTACCATCACAGGAGGCTTCATGTCCACCAACCTGACCGTCCATCGCCCGCAGCGACTCGGCTGGCTCGCCGGCGGGGCGCTCGTCAGCGTCCTCGGCGCCATGCTCATCGCGCCGACCATCGCGCCGGCTCTGGCCCAGTCCCCCTCCCCCTCCCCCTCCCCCGACTCGGCCTCGAATCACACCCTGAGTGTCTCCGGCACGGGCATCGTGACGGTCAAGCCCGACACCGCGGACGTGACCGTCGGTGTCACGGTCCAGCGCGACCAGGCCTCGGCTGCTGCCAATGATGCGGCCAACGTCATGGACGCGGTCATCAAGGCCATCAAGGCACTCGGCGTCGAGGACAAGGACATCCAGACCTCGTCCCTGGCGCTCAATGGGGTGTACGACTACAACAACAGCCCCGCCCGGCTGACCGGCTACCAGGCCACGAACCTGGTCACCGTCACCGTGCGCGATATCACCCAGACCGGTGCTGTCGTCGATGCCGCCACAGGTGCGGGCGCCACCGACGTCAACAACATCAGCTTCCGCCTCGACGACCAGACGGCTGCCGAGGCGGCGGCCCGCGAAGAGGCTGTCAAGTCGGCCCGCGTCAAGGCGGACACCATCGCGGCTGCCGCAGGTGTCGAGATCACGGGTGTCATCTCCATCGTCGAGACCGGTGCCCCGACCCCCATGCCCATCTACTTCGAGAGTTCTCGCGCATCGGGCGTCGCGGCTGACCAGGCGCCGACCCCGGTCCAGGGCGGCACCATCGACATGAGCGTCACGGTCGCCATCGTGTACAGCATCCCCTGACGGGGACGATCCACCACAACGCCGGGGAGCGGCGGTCCACATGGGCCGCCGCTCTTCCATGTCCGGCAGGTATCGGCCGAACTGGGGCAGCGCCTACAGGGCGACGGCGCCCAGCTCCCGCGCTGCCTCGTCGGGCATCAGGAACCAACGCAGGTCGTGGAATTGCTGGTCCACGCCCAGGTCCTCCGCGCCCTGGGGCTGCATCGCGGGCGCGGGTGGCGTGATCAGCAAAGCCCGCGCATCCGCGAGGTGTCCCGCCAGCGCCGACTCGGGCAGCGTGGTCTGGCGCGCCTGGTACTCCATCCTGCCCGCCGCGTACCGCACGTCTCCCAGCGACAGAGGCGGCATCGCGACCCCGCCGGTGTGGCGCCAGATACCCGTCGCCGATTCGAACCGGTACTGCGGCAACAGCCGCCAGCCTTCGGTCGCGATGAGCTCCACGGCGTCCAGGATGTACTCGAATACCGCTTCGCTGATGAAGTAGTTGAAGTTGACACGCACCCAGCCGGGCTTGATGCCCTCGCAGCCGAGCAGGACCTCCTGCTCCAGGCGACGTGCCGTTGCCAGGTCGATGCCCAGCAGTCGATGACCGTATGGCCCGGCGCAGGCACAGCCGCCCCTGGCCTGGATACCGAACAGGTCGTTGAGCAGCGCGACGACCAGGTTGTGGTGCAGGTATCGACCGCTGTGGCGGACCGTGAAGCTGACGATGGACAGCCGTCTCGCATGTCGGTCACCCAGGATGTGGATGCCCGGCACCCGCTCCCAGCGCTCGATGGCGCGCTGGATGAACGATCCCTCGCGATGCTCGATGGCTGCGGTGCCCACCTGCTCCTTGAGCTGGAACGCGAGGCCAGCACGAATGGAACCGATGATGTCCGGCGTGCCCGCTTCCTCACGGTGCTCCGGGTCGGACAGGTAGCGATGGCTATCCGAGTTCACGTACATGACCGTGCCACCGCCGACGACCGTGGGCACGCGGTTCTGGAACATGTCTCGGCGGGCCACCAGGACACCCGGGGTGCCCGGACCGCCGATGAGCTTGTGGACAGAGATGAACACGGCGTCCTTCTCGTCCAGGTGCGCCTCGGCGGTGTCCCCATCGGGTGCTGGCCGGTGAGGCGCCATCTCGATGGCCACGTACGGCGCTGCCGCCGCAAAGTCCCACAACGACAACGCGCCGTGCCGATGCAGCATCACGGAGACGGCTCGGGTGTCGGACAGGATGCCCGTGACGTTGGACGCCGCCGAGAACGAGCCGATGCGCAGGGGTCGATGGGCGTATCGGAGCAGCTCCCGTTCCAGGTGCGCCAGGTCGATGCGCCCGTCCGCATCCTCATGGATGGTCACGACATCAGCGATGGATTCACGCCACGGCAACTCGTTGGAGTGATGCTCGTAGGGTCCGATGAAGACCACCGGTCGCTCGTCGGCCGGGATCAGGTCACGCAGCCCGTAGCGCTCATCGAGCTCCGCGGGCAACCGCAGGCCGAGCACGTCCACCAGCTTGTGGATGGCACCCGTGGACCCCGAGCCCGCAAAGATGACCGCGTGGCGGTCTGGTTGCGCGCCCACGGCGTTCGCGATGATGTGGCGCGCCTCCTCCCGGAAGCGAGACGTCTGGAGGCCCGTGCCGGACGATTCGGTGTGTGTGTTGGCATAGCGCGGCAGCACCGCAGCCCGCAGGTAGTCCTCGATGAACGACAGGCTGCGTCCGGATGCGGTGTAGTCCGCGTACGTCACCCGCCGCGGACCGAATGGACCGTCTGTCGCTTCGTCATCTCCGATGACCGAGCGGCGGATGGTGTCGATGAGCGCGTCCGGATCGTCGTCCGAGCCGTGGATCACGGCCGGCTCCATGGCGTCGACCGGTCCGGGGGAGGTTCGCATCGGTGCATCGTAGTCCCGCGGCGCCGCCGCATCCACGGGGACCGCCGACAGCGGCGCGGTCAGGACCGATGGTGCGGGTCGAGCCGGACGCGGCGTAGGACGGGGGAACTGATCGTTCGACTGCGCGGGCCCGGTCACGTTGCGCATCGGGTCCGCGTCGGACGGGTGCTCATCCACGCCCGGAGCGAAGGCGAAGTCCGGGGATAGTACGCGGCCGGCGGCGCGCTCCCAGTAGCTCGCCACCGGCCGCAGGCCAAATCGATGATCGTCGCACCTGGCTCGGACGAGTCCGGTGCGACCACAAGATACATGAATACTTGACGACCGTCACGCGAAATCGGCGGGCGGCCGACTGACCGGCTCGCCTAGCGTGCGAGGAGCGGCGCCATCGCCGTAGGAAGGCTGGCCGGCTGGAGCGCCTCGCGCGTGAGGTCGAAGGCCTCTCGATGACGGCCAAGGCGTGCGAGCAGGTCGGCCCACTCGGTGAGAGCACGCCGCAGTCGCGGCAGCGGCCCCGAGGCACGCAACGACTCGGCGGTGACGGCGTATGCCTCGAGCGCGGCGTCCATGTCGTCGGCCGCGGCATGTGCCCGGGCGATGGTCAGGAGCGCGCTGGACCGCGCACGCTGGTCGGCGGTCTCCGTCGCGTGGCCAAGTGCACGGCGTGCGAGTCCCAGAGCGCTGGTCGTGTCCCCTGTCGCGAGGGCGATCTGGGCCTCGGTCTCCAGGACGTATGCCAGAGAGCGCCGGTCATCGTCGGCCTCATGGAGTCGACGAGCGTCCGCGGCATATCCGGCGGCGCGCTCCAGGTTCCCGATGCGTAGATAGGCCAGGGCGAGGTTGTTTTGGAGCAGTGCCGTCTCCAGCCTCGCCTCGATGGCGCGGAAGAGCGACAGGCTCTCCAGCCCTGCCCGGATGGCTCCTTCCATGTCACCGACCTCGGCGCGACTCGTAGCCAGGAGCGACAACATGGATGCCCGGCGGCGGTCGTCCCCTTCCGGAGCCAGGGCCCGTGCCTCCTCCAGGTACGTGACGGCTGCGGCGTGATCCTCCTGGTCGGAGGCGACCGCGGCGAGCGCCATCAACACGCGCGTCCGCAGGTCGTCGCTGGTGGCCAGGGCCGTGTCTCGGCAACGATCGAGCAGGCTCAGCAGCAGCGAGCGAGCCTCGATCGGATTGCCGGCCTGGGCATGGGCGTACGCCAACCAGTAGCCGGCCAGCAGGGCGTCGGACCCACGACCCAGCGCGACCAGCAGCTCCACTGCTTCCGTCGCGGGTGCGACCGCATCCCGGCCGCGCTCCAGTCGGCAGAGCGCCTCGATGTGGCCCAGCAGTGCGTCGGCGCGACCGGTCCGATCGGGCTGCAGGTCCAGCTGGTCAGAGTAGGCATCTGCCGCTTCCAGCCAGCGGCCAGAGGCCAGCAGCAGGTCGGCCTCCACGCGGCCCCACCGAGTGTCTTCGGCCAGGAACCGGGATGCCGGCATGTCCAGCCGACCGGCGATGAAGTCGAGTGCGGCCATGGACGGCTTGGCGTGGCCCTTCTCCAGGGCGCTGATGTAGGCCTTGGTGTAGCGGCCGGTAGCCAGCTGCTGCTGGGTCAGGCCCGCGGCCAGGCGGGCCGTCCGGATACGGCCACCGATGCGCGACGCGAGCGCGCTGTCATCCACGACGATGCGGGTCCTGTTGCCTGCCATGAGGCCTGAAGTGTACCGCCACAGCCACCCAGCAAGCGACCGACCGGTCATGCCTCGTGCGAGCCAGGGTATCCCCTACGTTTGGTAATGGTATTCGCGCAGGTGTGATCTCCCTAGTCTGCCCCAGAGGTCACCGCTCGGTGACAGACCCATCTGGAGGCGCATCATGCAGGCTCGATCGAGAGGCATCCGCGGACTGGTCGTGATGGTGCTGGCTGCACTGGCGACACTGGCGACGATCGCACCCGCACTCGCCGATGTCCGCTCCGGGCCCTGGCCCTGCTGACCCTGCCGATGCACGGCTGTCGGATGCCCCACCATGGGTGCGTGAGTGCGACAGGCATCGACCGATACGCTGGCCCGCCACCCGAGATCCTGGTCAGCGTGGACGTGGAGACCTCCGGCCCCACGCCGGGGACCGGCAGCCTGCTGGCCATCGGCGCGTGTCTGGTGGAGGATCCGGCAACCACCTTCTATCGTGAGCTGCAGCCCGTCCCGGGGCTCCCCTGGGACGAGGCAGCGGCCCGGGTCCACGGGCTGGATCGGGCGCACCTGGAGCAGGACGGCGCAGCACCGTCCGTGGCCATGACCGACTTCGCCGCATGGGTCGACCTCGTCCGTGACGGCGGCCGGGCGGTGTTCGTGGGCTTCAACGCCCCCTTCGACTGGATGTTCGTGGCCGATTATCTATGGCGGTTCGCGGGTCGCGATCCGTTCGGGTACTCAGCGCTGGACCTGAAGGCGCTGTTCATGGGCCGTGATGGCGTGGTGCGCTGGGACCAGACGGGCAAGCGCGAGGTCGCCGCGCGCTACCCGGTGAGCGAGGTCCACACCCACAACGCCCTGGACGATGCCCGGATGCAGGCCGCGCTGGCTCGCCGGCTGCTGCACGATCCACGCTGAGCGGCGAGCGTACCCCTGGGCCGTGGTACTACCGGGCCATACGCGTTGCGCTGCGGCACCACTACCTTGGTCACAGCGATCAACCCAACGGATGATCGCGGGAACGTCATCACGGCCTCCCCTGGAACGGTAGAGACCTCCTCACCGCCCATCGGAGAGACGCCCCGCGACCCTCGTCCGTACATTGACCGGTGGCAAGGTCGGATCCTCCTCCCCGACCCTGGCCACCGGTCTCTTCATGCCCGGTTCGACGAGGCGCGCCGCCCGCCGCAAACGACTCACCTGGGGTCAGGCCTCGAGGTTGGGCACCCCGATGATGTTGTAGCCGCCGTCGACGTACACGACCTCGCCGGTCACCGTCCGGGACATGTCCGACGTGAGGTAGAGGGCCGTCTGGCCGACCTGCTCGATGGTGATGGCGGAGCGCATCGGACTGATGTCCTTGAACTGCCGATGGAGCGTCTTGAAGCCACTGACACCTGACGCGGCAAGTGTCCGCACCGGTCCGGCACTGATGGCGTTGACCCGGATGCCCGATGGCCCCAGGTCCACGGCGAGATAGCGGACACACGCCTCCAGGGCCGCCTTGGCGACGCCCATCACGTTGTAGTTGGCGACCACCTTCTCGGCACCGTAGTAGGTGAGCGTCAGGATGCTGCCGCCCTCCGCCATCAGGGGCGCGGCGGCGCGGGCAAGAGCCACGAGAGAGTACGCGGAGATATCGAGCGCGACCGCGAAGCCTTCCCGGGAGGTGTTCACGAACCGCCCGTCCAGCTCCTCGCGCTTGGCGAAGGCCACCGCGTGGATGAGGATGTCCAGTGTCCCGTAACGATCCTTCCAGACCTCGAACACGCTCGCGATGTCGGCGTCCTGCTGGACGTCGCAGGGCTCCACGAAATCAGCCCCGATGCTCGCCGCCAATGGCCTGACCCGTTTCTCGATGAGCATCTCGGCAGAGCTGAAGCCCACCGTGGCTCCCGCCTCGTGCAGCGCCTGTGCGATCCCCCACGCGATCGAGTGGTCGTTCGCGACCCCGAAGATGAGTGCCTTGCGGCCCTCGAGCAGTCCCATCCGCCTAGTACCTCCCTTGCAGCCGATAGCATGCACCGGATGCGAGGTCAGCGGCGTGGCGGTCGCGTCGCCCGGTCGGTACGGGCGCGGCGGTCGCGTCGCCCGCCGGGGCGTGCCCGGCAGCGCTCAGGGGGTAGACGTCGCAGCCGGCGCCACGGGCAGCGTCGACTGCAGGATGTAGCCGTCGAACTCCACGGGGCCTTGCCGGACGGTCACGACGACTGTGTGCTCACCGCCGCCGAGCACCCGGAAGATGGTGACCACGTTACGGGGCGTCTTGCGACCCTGACCCATATCGATGGTCCGACAGCTGCCGGGTGTGGCGGCGGCGGGATCGACACAGGCCTCGACGATGCCGCTGCCCTTGCCGGAGGTCATGACCAAGCCAACGGTGTCGCCAGTGATGGTGACGGTCGCAGACGATCCGGGCCTGATGGTGCGGCGGGCGGTCTTGCCGGAGCTCAGGGCAGCCGACGTCTTGTCCCAGGGGCCCGAGAAGTCGACGGAGGCGTCCGACTCCTGGACCAGCCTCAGCGCGAATGGTGCGGCCTCGATCCAGTCGCCCGCCTGCCGGCCGACTGCGGCGCGGAGTCGCAACTGGTACGTCCCGGGCTTCATGTTCTTGTTCAGGCCCGTGCGGCCGCCGGCGATGGCGAAGGGCTTGTACTTGCCCCACTTGCCCTTCACCGCCTGCCGGATCTGGATGGTGTATCGGACACGGCTGCCCTGGGCAGCCTCCTTGCCAGCGGACCAGGTCACGATGGTCGCGATGGATCCGGTCGGTGACACCGGCACGCGTCGGATGACGACCACGGGCGCGGTCGGCTGGTCACGCTCCGGGACGACGTCCAGGATGAAGGTGTCGACGCCCATGGCACCCTGGGCGTCGGTGGCGACGACCGACACGGACAGTTGACCGGTATCACCCGAGGCAGGTGTGCCCGCGAAGGCCAACGTGGTGACATCGAAGGTGAGCCAGGCGGGCAGCGGCGAACCGTCCTCCAGCGTGGCCGAGATGGTGACCGAGTCGCCGTGGTCGGCATCCGCATCCGTGAACATGTCCGCAGTCAGCACCAGCGAGAACGACTGGTTGACCGTGGCCTGCTGGTCCGGCGTGGGCTGGGACACCAGCGGCACGTCATTGACATCGTTGACCGTGATGGTGAAGTCGCCCGAGGCATCCAGACCAGCGCTGTCGGTGGCCGTCACGGTGACCAGCAGGCTGCCGGTATCGGCGTCCCGCGGCGTTCCCGAGAAGGTGCCCGTGGCCGGGTCGAATGTCAGCCAGAGGGGCAGCGCGCCACCATCCGGACCGGTCGCCCGGAGGGTGATGGTGTCGCCCGTGTCCAGGTCGGCGTCGGTGAAGGCGTCCTCGGACAGCGTGAACTGGAGCGGCGTGTCCTGGTCCAGTTTCTGGTCCGGGATACGACTGACGAGCGCGGGCGGATCATCGACGTTGATGACCTTGAGCGCGAAGTCGGTGGTCGCCGTCGCACCCACCTTGTCCATCGCGGTGACGGTGATGACCAGGGTGCCCACATCCGAGTCACGAGGGCTGCCGCTGAAGGTCCGGTCACTGCGGGCGAACGCAAGCCAGGACGGGAGCGGGCTGCCGTCCTTCTGGGCCGCGTCGTAGGCGAGGGTATCGCCGTCGTCCTTGTCCTTGAAGGTGTCCTTGGCGAACGTGAACGTGAACGCCTGGTCCTGGATCGCCTTCTGCTCGGAGATGGCCTTGTTGACGTTCGGCGCGTGATTGATGCGCGCGATACGCAGGTTGAGACCCGTCTGGATGGACAGGCCGCCATCGTCGGTCGCGGTCACCAGCAGGCTCAGCTGTCCGATGTCGTCGCGCGAGGGAGTGCCTGTGACGGTGTTCGTGGCAGGGTCGAAGCGCAGCCACGCCGGCAGTGCCGAGCCATCCCCGCTGGACATGCTGAGGGTGAGCTGGTCGCCGGAGTCGAGGTCGTCATCCATGAACGCGGTGTCGGGGATGGCGAAGGTCCAGGTGGTGTCCTCGGTGGCGTCCTGGTCGGGGATGGGCGTGACCGCCTGCGGCGGGTCGTTGCTGTTGCTGACCGTCAACTCGAACGTGGTCCGGCCGGTCAGCCCGGACGGATCGGTGGCGATGACCGCGACGGTCAGCGTGCCCACATCGGCGTCCCCAGGGGTACCGGCGAGGGTCAGGCCCTGGGCATCGAAGAGGAGCCAGGCAGGCAGGTCGGTGCCGTCGGCCAGGGCGGCGGTCCAGGTCAGGGGCTCGGTGTCCGTGAAGGTCGCCGCGGGCACGTCGAGCGAGAACAGCTGATCCTCGGTCGCGGTCTGCGCAGGGATGGGCGCGGTCAGCACGGGGGCGCCAGGCACGGGCGGATCTGACTGGCCCACGTCGTCGGCGCCCCAGCAGACGAGGATGCCGTTGGAGGCGATGCCGCAGGTGTGGTCGCCGCCGACGGCGATCTGGCTGAGGATGATGTTGGGGGTCGGGACCCCGCGGGGTGCGCTCGTGTCGCCCCAGCAGCCTGGCACACCCGACGCGGCGACGGCGCAGGCGTAGGTGCCACCCACCCCCACGGACACGAACTGGCCAGCGGGTGCCGTGGCCTGGCCGGCATCGTTGGCACCCCAGCAGGCGAGACTGCCGTCCATGGCGATCGCGCAGCTGGTGGCATCGCCCGCGCTGAGGGCACGGAAAGCCCCTGCGGGCGGGGTGGTCTGGCCCTGGTCACTGGCGCCCCAGCAGGCGAGGCTGCCATCGCCAGCGATGGCGCAGCTGGAGGTACGACCGACGCTGACGGCTGAGAAGGCCCCTGCAGGCGGCGTGGCCTGGCCGGCGTCGTTGGCGCCCCAGCAGGCGAGTCTGCCGTCGACAGCGATACCGCAGGCATGGCTATCGCTCACGGCGACCTGGCGCAGCGCGACGCTGGGTGGCGTGCCCGCGATGGGCGCGCCCCAGCAGCTGACGGTCCCGGCCGTGGCCAGGGCGCAGCTCGTGTCGTCACCGATGGTGACCATGTGGAACGTCCCCTGGGGGCTGGCGCTCTGCCCGGCATCGTCCGCGCCCCAGCAGATGAGGGAGCTGTCGCTGGACACGGCACAGCTGTGCCGCGCGCCGGAAGCGATGGTCCAGTGACCGACCGGTCCGGGCGGCGCACTCAGCGCGCTCTCGTAGGTCTCGTAGCCCCAGCACTTCAGGGTGCCGTTGGCGAGGATGCCGCACGTGGTCAGGTAGCCGGCAGTGACCTCCGTGAAGGTGTCCGCGGGTGGCGTCGACTCGCCATACGAGTCGTTGCCCCAGCAGACGGCACGGCCGGTCTG
>Ga0209181_10008592_pt1 | contig 13662 bp, 8 predicted proteins | sample MAT05_FD_187208 | JGI IMG/M metagenome (GOLD analysis project Ga0209181, IMG submission 187208) | Freshwater microbial communities from Lake Fryxell liftoff mats and glacier meltwater in Antarctica - MAT-05 (SPAdes) (version 2) | ecosystem: Environmental > Aquatic > Freshwater > Ice > Liftoff... | reverse complement strand
TGCACCGACAGGTCCAACGAGGCACGTACCGGGCGCTGCCCGTCAAGCGAAGGTTTATCGCCAAGCAAGACGGCAAGCTGCGCCCGCTGGGCATCACGGCGCTGGAGGACAAAATCGTCCAGCGCGCCGCCTGGTATGCAAATGGCTCAAGGCGGGCGTACTGGACCAAGGGACGTGGAGCCAGAGTGAGACGGCCACACCGCAAGGAGCGGGGACTTCACCGCTGCTGGCCAATGTGTTCCTGCACTGTGTCTACGACTTGTGGGCCGTGCAATGGCGCCAGCGACAAGCCAAGGGCCAGATGATCACGGTGAGGTATGCCGATGATGTAGTGGTGGGCTTCGAGCTGGCGGCCGACGCACGGGCTTTCTGGGACGCGATGCGCGAGCGGTCAACAAGGTGATGCGGCTTGATGCGATCAGAAGCTCGCCCACCCGCCGTCGGTGCCGGTGGCCCGGGTCTGGGCCTGGGTCTGGGTCGGGGCAGGCATCGACCGTACGGCAGGCGCGGCGGTGAAGCGCGGGCGCACGACGTTGCGGGCGCGGTTCTCGCCGCGGCGGTCAGGACCGTTCCAGGCCGGGGCGGCCATGCGGGCCGGTGTCTCCGGCGAGTCGGCAGCCGCAAGTTGCGGCGCCGCGGCTTTGGACGCCAGCTTGAAGAGCGCCACCGCCTCCACCAGCTGAACGGCCTGGGCTTTCAGGCTCTCGGCGGCGGCGGCGCTTTGCTCCACCAGCGCAGCGTTCTGCTGGGTGGTCTGGTCCATCTGCGTGATCGCCTCGTTGACCTGGCCGACGCCGGCGCTCTGCTCGATGGTGGCAGCGGTGATCTCGTTCATGATCGTCGTGACGCGGCCGATCGCGGTGACCACCTCCTGCATCGTGCTGCCGGCCTGGTCGACCAGCGCCGTGCCTTCCTGCACCCGCTCGACACTGGCGGTGATCAGCGTCTTGATCTCCTTGGCGGCATCGGCCGATCGGTGCGCCAGGCTGCGCACTTCGGTGGCCACGACGGCGAAACCGCGCCCCTGGTCGCCGGCACGCGCCGCTTCCACGGCGGCGTTCAACGCCAGGATATTGGTCTGGAAAGCGATGCCGTCGATCACGCTGATGATGTCGGCGATCTTCTTGCTGCTCTCGTTGATGCCCTTCATGGTTTGCACCACCTGCACCACCACCGCACCGCCGCGCGCCGCCACTTCAGAGGCGCCCAGTGCCAGCTGGTTGGCTTGGCGCGCGTTGTCGGCGTTGAGGCCGACCGTCGAGCTCAGCTCCTCCATCGACGCGGCCGTTTCCTCCAGCGCACTGGCCTGTTCCTCGGTGCGGCTCGACAGATCGTTGTTGCCGGCGGCGATCTGCGCGCTGGCGCTGGCCACGCTCTCGGCGTTCTGCCGCACGGCAGTGACGGTCTGCGCCAGGCTCTCGTTCATGCGCTGCATCGCTGCCATCACGCTGGTGCTGTCGCCCGGGCGCAGGGTGATCGGCCGGGCCAGGTCGCCGGCCGCCACCGCGTCGGCTGCTGCGCCCACCTCGGCGGGTTCGGCGCCCAGCGCGCGGGTCAGGCTGCGCGTCAGCCGCCAACCGAACAGGCCGGCGAGCACCAAGGCGAAGACGATGGCGCCGCCGATCGCGGCCTGCAGGCGGGCGTAGCTGGCGGTGGCGCCTTCGTATTCACGTTGTGCGATGTCGATCTGCAGCTTCGTCAGCGCCTCCAGCGTGGCGCTGGCTGCGGCATAGGTTTCCGGCATCACCGTCAGGGCCAGCCGGCGCGCCTGCTCCTGGTCGCCGCCCAGCAGCGCCTGCTTGATCGGCAGCAGCGCGGTCTGCAGAAAGACCTTGCGCGCGCCGATGAATCTGTCGCCCAGGGCCCTCTCTTCCGCCGTCAGAGCGGTGCCCATGTAGACCTCCCAGGTGCGGGTAATCGCCGCGGCGTTGGCCTCCAGCTCCGCCATGCGCCGGGCCACGGCCTGCGGTTGCGGGTCGACCAATGAGGTCAGCACCAGTTGCTGGTTGACCATCTGGCGCGCGTACACATCGCGGAGCTGGCCCATCGGCACGACACGGTCGTCGTAGATGGTGCGCGTGGCGTGGTGGCTCTGGTTCAGGCCGTACAGGCCCATGCCGCCGCCAGCGGCGAGCAGCAGGCACAGGCCGCCCGTGAGCAACGTCAGGCGGGTGGAGATCTTGAGGTGGTTCATGGTGGGTTCCGGGTGGGGGATCAATGCAGTTCAGTGGTGGCGGCCAGGCCGAGACTGGGGCAGTCCAGCAGCTTGTCGATGTCGAGCAGGGTCAGCGTGCGGTCGCCCAGCGCGCCGATGGCCTGCAGGTGGGCGTTCGGCACCGTGTCGTTGAACGCGGGCAGCGGGAGCAATTGGTCCGTTGCCAGGTGGATGACATCGGAAACCGCGTCGACCACCACGCCACAGACGCGTCCATTCGAGACCAGCACGATGACGACGGTGAACTCGTCGTACACCGGCCCGGCCAAGCCAAAGTGAATTCGCAGGTCGACGATCGGCACGATCACGCCGCGCAGGTGGTGCATGCCGAGCAGGTGCGCCGGCGCGTTGGCGATGCGCAGCGGCAGTTCGAAGGAGCGAATTTCCTGCACACCCAGGATGTCGATGCCGTATTCCTGGCTGTCGAGCTTGAAGCTCAGGAATTGCCGCGGCTGGCGACGGGCTGCGGCGTCGAACGCGGCTACAGGGGCTACCGCGGCTTTCTGGGCTGCGGTGGTGAGGATAGGAAATTGGATCATGGCCGTCCTTGGATGCTGCAATTCGCCGCAGCGGCGGGTCGCCAACTGCAAGTAGCGCAATGATACAAATGATTCGATACAAATGATATCTACGAAATGAGTAATCGGTAAAAATGCGGTTTTTACGCAATCATTCGACTTGTTCCGCCGGCGCCCGGCGGTTTCTGCGATCAGCCCAGCGCCAGCACTGCGGTGCGCAGCGTCTGCCACAGCGCTTGCAGCGCGGCGCCGTCGGCAGCGGGGTCGGCAGCGGCGGCCTCCAGCGCACACGCCTGTGCCGATGCAGCGTCGGCGCCCAACAGCAGCAACACGGTTTTCAGGTTGTGGGCGTGGCGGCGCAGCGCCGCGGTGTCACCGGCCCGGCAAGCGGCGTCGCCATCGACCACATCGGCTGCAAACTGCTGCACGCTCGCCGCGCGAAAGGCGTCGTAGAGCGCGGCCTGGCCGCCGAAGTGGGCGTCTACCGCAGCCTCTCGCACGGCCGCCGGTTCGGCCTGCGGGGGCGGTGGCTCGACGGCCGGCACCGCAGCGGCGTCGAGCGCCTGCGCAACGCAGGCACTCAGCGCCGCGAGCGATACCGGTTTTTCGAGCAGACGCCAAGCCCCCAGCGCCTGCGCCTGCTGGCGCACCAGGCCCGAGATGCCGGCGCTGCAGACGATGGCACGCAGGCCCGGCTGCAGCGCCGGCGCGGCATGCAGCTCGGCCAGCAGCTCCAGGCCACTGCCGTCGGGCAGCATCAGGTCGGTGATCAGCAAATCAAAACGGCGGCCGGCCAGGGCTTGCCTGGCCTGCGCCAGCGTGACGGCGACCACCACGTCGACCGGCAGGTCTTCGAGCGCCAGGCTGAAGAAGCGGCTGATCAGGGCGTCGTCTTCGACCAGCAGCAGCTGCGCGCGCGTCATGACGGGAATGGTCGAAGCGCGCCGCCTGGCATGCATCGCCGCCGGGCGCGCTCGTCTGCTCAGGCAGCCGGGCCGGCGCCGAGCGCCTCGCGCAGGCGCACCGGCAACTCGGTGACCAGGCGCGACTTGTGCACCACCGCCACGCCGTCCAGCGCCAAGCGGTAGGCCTCGCGATCGGCCTCATCCAGTGAAGTGATCACGATCAGGCGACTCGCGGCGAACTGCGGGTGCGAACGAAGGCTCAGGATCAGCGTGGCGCCGTCGATACCAGGAAGCAGGATGTCGACGATGAGCACCTGCGGTTGCAGTTGCCCGGCCAGGGCCAGGCCGGACACACCTTCGTCGGCCAGCGTCACGGCAAGGCTCGGAAAATGTTCACGCAGCAACAAGGACACCAGGTTCTGGTAGTGCTTGGAGTCCTCGATCACCAGCACCTGACCGCGCCCCGACGCGCGCCCCGCCACGGGCGCGGCGGCCTGGACCGCCGCTGCGTGCGCCGCCGAAAGCGCAGCGGCCGGTTTGGCGGCCGGTGCGGCGGCAGTGCCCTGGCGTGCCGCCAGCCACCGATCAACCGAACTGCGCGCAATGCGCCGGTGCCCCCCCGGCGTCTTCCAGGCTTCGAGGTCGCCGCGGTCGACCATCAGCTGCACCGAGCGCACGGCCATGCCCAGCAGGCGCGCCACTTCCAGCGTGCTGCAGTCCGTGCCATCAACGTTCGGCGGGTTGCTCATTGCGTGAATTTTGCCAGTTCCACCTGATGTTGAATATCATTTTTATCGATGATCCAAATGATAATTATGATGAGACGATCTTTGTAGAACCCGACAGCAACCTCACCTAGCGAAGCCGCCAATGAGTCGAATCCTGATCGTTGAAGACCACGCCGACATCCGCCGCCTGATCCGCATGACGCTCGAGTTCGCAGGCTACGAGGCCGAGATCGTCGAGGCGGCCGACGGGGCGACCGGCCTGGAACTGGCCCGTTCGTTCCTGCCCGACGTGGTGTTGACCGACCTGATGATGCCGGGCGGCCCCAACGGCCTGGACCTTTGCCGTTCGCTGCGTGCCGACCCGCGTACCTGCAACGCTGCCATCGTGATGATCACGGCCCGCGGCCAGGCGGTGGACCGCCTGGCCGGGCTGGACGCGGGTGCCGGCGCCTACCTGGTCAAGCCCTTCAGCCCGCTCGAACTGATCCAGACGCTGGAAGACCTGGGGCTGGCGGCATGAACCTGTCTGACTTGCCGGATCTCGGCGCGACCGCCGCGCAACCCGGCGCGCAGGGCGAAGCAACGTGCTTCGACGCCGACGCCGGCGCGCAGATGGAGCGGCTCGTCACCGACCTCGGTCGCATGTACCGCGAGCGCAATGAGGCCCTGAAGGAAGTCGTCAGCGCCCACCACGACGCCTTGTTCCGCCTCGCGCTGGCGGCCGACTTCAAGGATGACGACACCGGCATCCACATCGTGCGCATCGGCTTCCTGGCCGAGCGTCTGGCGCTGTCGCTCGGCCAGGGCCGGCCCTGGTCCGAGATGTTGCGGAAGGCCGCGCCGATGCACGATATCGGCAAGATCGGCATCCCCGACGCGGTGCTGAAGAAGCCCGGCCGCTTCGACCCCGCAGAGCGCGCGGTGATGAACCGCCATCCGCGCATCGGCGCCGACATCCTCGGCCAGTCGCGCATTCCGCTGTTCCAGCTGGCCGCCGAGGTCGCACTCGGCCACCACGAGCGTTTCGACGGCGCCGGTTACCCCGCGCAACTGGCTGGCGAGGCCATTCCCCTGTCGGCCCGCATCGTGTCGGTAGTCGACTTCTTCGACGCCTTGACCATGGACCGCTGCTACCGCAAGGCACTGCCCGACCAGGAGGTCATGGACATGCTGCGCGCCGAGAGCGGCCGGGCCTTCGACCCGCGCATCGTCGACATCTTCCTCGCCCGCTGGGCCGACTTCGTGGCCCTGCGGGACGAGGTCACGCTTCGCAGCCTGACCTTTGCCGATCTCGTCCGTGGCCCGGTCGAGCTGGCGCTTCCTTGAAAGAGCCCCCACCATGAAGCTTTTCCATCCCCTGTTCCGCCGCTTCGGCGCTGCACTGTGCCTGACCACCCTGCTGGCCGCGCTGCCGGCCGCCCCGGCGCTGGCCGGGCCGGTGCTCGACCGTGTCAAGGCCAGCGGCACGGTGCGCGTGTGCATCTGGCCCGACTATTACGGCGTGACCTTCCGCAACCCGCGCACGCAGCAGCTCAGCGGCATCGACATCGACCTGTCGGCGCAGTTCGCGCAAGACTTGCAGGTACGTTTGGAAACGGTCGATTCGTCCTTCGCCACGCTGATCGACGACGTCAAGGGCGGGCGCTGCGACGTCGCGATGTTCGCCATCGGCATGCTGCCGCAGCGCATGGAGCACCTGCGCATCAGCCGGCCCTACATGCGCAGCGATATCTACGGCGTGACGACCAAGGCCAACCGCGTGGTGCGCCAGTGGGTCGACATCGACAAGCCCGGCGTGGTCGTCGGCGTGCAGTCCGGCACCTTCATGGAGCCGGTGATGCGCGCCGCACTGAAGCAGGCCAGGATGGTGGTCATCGCGCCGCCGGCCACGCGCGAGCGCGAGCTCGAGGCCGGCCGCATCGACGTCTTCATGACCGATTACCCGTACAGCCGGCGCTTGCTGGACAACGCCGACTGGGCCGAGCTGATCACCCCGCCCGCGCCCTTCCACGTGCTGCCCTACGGCTACGCCGTCAAGCCGGGCGATGATGAATGGTTTGCGGCCATCGACAGCTTCGTGCAGCGCATCCAGCGCGACGGCCGGCTCGAAGCGGCGGCCAAGCGCAACGGCCTCGCGCCGATCGTCGTGCGATGAAATCCAGGCGCGGCCTGCGCACCGGCTGGCCGGTCAGCCGCCTGGTGTTGCTGGCCGGCCTGACGCTGGCGGGGGCGATGCTGGCGGCGCTGGTGCTGATGTTCACCAAGGAGCGCGAGCACGCCATCGACGAGCAACGCGCACGCGCGGTGATGTACGCCCGGGTCCTGGAAGACCACGTCACACGCAGTGTCGACACGGCCGCGCTGTCGATCGCCAACCTGGCCAAGGCGGTCGCCGATCAGGGTCAGGGCGGCGGCGCCAGCAGCCCCGTGGCACTGCAGCAAATGCTGATCAGCCTGCCCCAACTGCGTGCGCTGGCGGTGCTGGGCAAGGACGGCAGGGTGCACGGCAGCAGCGTGCCCGGCGAGATCGGACTGAAGGTCGACATGGCGCGTCTGGGCCCGCTGCCGCCGATGGGCAAGGACGCCCTCGGCCCTTACGTTGCAGGCCGCTCGCTGGGTGACCTGGCCCTCGGCCGGCCGGCCAGCGCCGCGCCGCAGGGGGTGGGTTTCGTGCCGCTGCTGCGTCACACCAGCAGCCGCGATGGAGACCGCGTGGTGGTGGCACTGATCCACCCCGAGGGCCTGGCCACACTGATGCGGCTGACCGTGCAGGAGCCCGGCAGCAATGTCTACCTGAGCGACTATGCCGGTGCGCTCATCACCAGCACCACCGGCCTCGCGCCCGGACTGCGGCTGGCGGCCAGCCCGGTGTTCCGAGATTTCCTGCCGGCCACCGAACACGCCAGCTACCGCGGCGCCGGTGTCGAGCCAGGCGAGCAGACGGCGGCCTTCCGCGTTTCACGCACGCGGCCGCTGGTGGTGATCGTCGAGCGCTCGGTGGCGAGCGTGGTGCAAGATTGGTTTGCCGCGGCACGCGGTCGCGCCATCACCGCCGGGCTGGGTGTGTTGGCGGTGCTGCTGTTGTCGTGGACGGCGGCACGCAGCCTGCGCGCCCGCGAACTGGGCCACCGCCACCTCGACGAGGCGCAAGCCCAGGTGGCGCGCAGCGAACGCGAACTCAGCGTCATCGTGCGCAGCGTGCAGGAACTGCTGTTCCGCACCGACACTGCCGGCGTGCTGACCTTCGTCAACACCCACTGGGCGGCGGCGGGCGGCGGGCTGATCGACACGCTGATCGGCCGCGACTTCGCGGCCCTCGTCGCGGCCGACGAGCAGCCCGACGTGCGCCGCATCTTCGACGCGGCTGCCAGCACCGGCGTGCGGCGTGCCAGCGTCACGCTGTGGGCGGCGCAAGGCGCGCCTCGGCGCTTCGACCTGGCTGTGGTGCCGCTGCTCAACGGCACGCGCGTGGTCGGCTTTGCGGGCAGCGGCGTCGACATCACCGAGCGGCTGCTCGCCGAGAAGAAGCTGAAGACCCAACTCGCCTTCACCGAACAGTTGATGGACGTGAGCCCGCTGCCCAAGTCAGTGACCGACCTCGATGGCCGCTATGTCTTCGTCAACCGTGCCTGGGAAGACTTCACCGGGCAGCGGCGCAGCGACGTCATCGGGCGCGTCGGCGGCGCGCACCTGCCGGCCGGGCTGCGTGCCGCCAACTTCGCGCGCGACCACGAGGTCGTGGCGACCGGGTTGCCGGCACGCTACGAGATCAAGTTCCCGCACCAGGACGGCAGCCATCGCGACGCCGTGGTCAGCAAGCTGCCGGTGCCGGGCGAAGACGGCCGGCCGGCCGGCGTGCTGTCGCTGGTCTTCGACGTGACCGAATTCCGCGAGGCCGAGCGCGCCACCCGCGAAGCCCGCGATGCGGCCGAAGAGTCATCGCGCGCGAAGAGCGAGTTCGTCGCCAACATCAGCCATGAGTTGCGCACGCCGCTGCAGTCGATCATGGGATTCTCGGAGCTGGGCACGCTGCGCGCGCGCGGCAACGACAAGCTGGGCGCGATGTTCGGCGACATCCTGGCCTCGGGCCGGCGCATGCTGGCGCTGGTGAACGACCTGCTCGACGTGTCGAAGATCGAGAGCGCGGTGGGCGCCTTCCACCTCGAGCGCACCGACGTGCGCCCGCTGCTGCGCGAAGTGCAGCGCGAGCTGGCGCCGCTGGTGTCGGCCAAACGGATGGCGCTGCAGCTGACGCTGCCTGCGCATCCGATGGCCGCCAAAGTCGACCCGCTGCGCTTTCAGCAGGTGGTGCGCAACACCCTGGCCAACGCCATCAAGTTCTCACCCGAGGGCTCCGAGATTCTTCTGCACGGCGACACTGACGACAGCGGCGCGGTGCGCGTCAGCGTGCGCGACCACGGCCCCGGCATCCCCCCCAACGAGGTCGAAAAAATCTTCGAGGCCTTCGTGCAATCGAGCAAGACCAAGGACGGCTCGGGCGGCACCGGCCTGGGCTTGGCGATCTGCCGCAAGATCGTGCAAGCGCATGGCGGCACGATAGCCGCCGAGAACATGCCCGGCGGCGGCAGCCGCTTCAACATCGTCTTTCCGCTGATCCCCGCCGGCGAGACCCAGCCGGCCGAGCTCGACGCCTGAGCGGCCGCAGCCGCAGCCGCCCGCCGGCCGGGCAGGGCGGCTGCGCAGGCTCAAGGCGGCCCGGGCCGCGCCGATATATCCCATGAGGCGAGCCGCTCGTCTCTGCGTGGCCCAAGAGGCCCTTGCTGCCAGCCCGGCAGCGGCACACCCTGCAGGCCCCTTATCTCGACCGCCATGCCTAACTTTGCCCATCACCGCCATGCCGCCCGCCGGGTGACCCTGTTGCCCGCCGGGCCGCGGCGCCCATGAAGCGCTGGCTGTCCTGGCTGGTTCAGCACGCGGCAACCGGGCTGCCCGCGCTGGTGCTGGTGGCCGGCACCGCGCTTGCCGTCGGCAGCGCCTGGTGGCTGCACAGCCGCACCCAGGCTGACGCCGAGGCCGACTTCCGCCGCCTCGTGCTGGCCGACTCGACCGAGATCAGCGCCCGTTTTCTCAAACCCGTGTACGGCTTGAACGATGCGCGTGGCGTGTTTGCCACGCACACCACGGTGCAGCGCGACATGTTTCGGCGGCACGTGGATTCGCGCAACCTGGCCCAGGAGTTTCCCGGCGTGCGCGGTTTCGGCTTCATCGAGCGCGTGCCGCGTGACGGGCTCGCGGCTTTTGTTGCCACCGAGCGCGCTGACGGCGCGCCGCAGTTCACGGTGCGCCAGCTGGAGCTCAAGGGCGAGGCCGACCTCTACGTCATCAAGTTCATCGAGCCCGCCGCGGCCGACGCAGGCGCCCTGGGCCTGGAAGCGGCTTCGAGCGCGGTGCGTCGCCAGGCTTTGCTGCAGGCGCTGGAAACCGGTGAGGCCACTCTCAGCGGCGTGACCACGCTGGTGCAGGACCAGCGCCGCGGCCCCGGCGCGCTGCTCTACCTGCCGGTTTACCGCGGCACGGCGAATGGCCCGGCGCCTCAGCCCAGGGCCGAACTGCGTGGCCTGGTCTACGCGGCGATCGTGCTCGACGAGCTCCTGGCCGACTTGCACTACGCGGCCACAGACCAGCTTCGTATCGAGCTCTTCGACACTGCCAATGGCACGGCGCAGGGCGCGCTGATGTATGACACCCACGCATCGCTGCCCGACACCCAGGCTGCCGGCAAGGTGCCACCCGCGCGTTTCGAAATCATGCACATGATCGATCTGCCGGGCCGGGCGGTCACGCTGCGGGCGCGCAGCACGCCGGCCTTCGAGGCGGCGCACCGCCGGGGTGGGCCGTGGGTGCTCGGCTTCGGTGTCTTCGCGTTGAGCCTGCTGATCGCCCTGCTGCTGCGCCAGCAGATGCGCAGCCGTTGCCGCGCCGACCGGCTGGCAGGCGGCATGACAGCCGAATTGAGTCGCCTGGCCCTGGTGGCGCGCCGCACCACCAACGCAGTGGTCATCACCGACGCCCAGCGGCGCATCACCTGGGTCAATGAGGGTTTCGAGCAGATCACCGGCTTCAGCGCGGCCGAGGCCTTGGGCCAGTCGCCCGGGGCGCTGTTGCAGACCGAGCAGACCGACCCGGCCACGATCCAGGCGATGCAAGTGGCGCTGAACGCACAGCAGGCTTTCAGCGGCGAAATCCTCAACCGCAGCAAGACGGGTCAGATGTACTGGCTGGCGCTGGACATCCAGCCCCTGCACGACGAGGCCGGCCGTTTCATCGGTTTCATGGCGGTCGAGCAAGACATCACCGAACGCAAGAACACAGAACGTGCCTTGGTCCGCCAGCAGCGAAGCCTGCAGAACATCATCGAGGGCACGCAGGTCGGTACCTGGGAATGGAACGTCGAGACCGGCGAGACGGTTTTCAACGAACGCTGGGCGCAGATCATCGGCTACACGCTGGCCGACATCGGCCCGACCAGCATCGACACCTGGGCGCGCTTTGCGCACCCTGAAGACCTGCGCCAAAGCTCGCTGCTGCTGGAGCGCCATTTCGACGGCATCAGTGACGCCTACGAGTGCGAATCGCGCATGCGCCACAAGGACGGGCACTGGGTGTGGGTGCTGGACCGCGGCAAGCTGTTCAGCCGCAGCGACGACGGCCGGCCGCGCTGGATGGCCGGCACGCACATGGACATCACCGAGCGCAAGCAGTCCGAGGCGGCCTTGCACGCCAGCCAGGCGTTCCTGAGCCAGACCGGGCGCATCGGCGGCGTGGGCGGCTGGACGATGGACATCGCCACGCAGCAGATCGCCTGGACCGATGAGACCTGCCGAATCCACGACCAGCCACCGGGCCACCAACCGAAGCTCGACGAGAGCGTGGGTTACTACGCCGAAGAGGCGCGGCCGGTGATCCAGGCCGCGGTGCGGCACAGCGTCGCCACGGGCGAGGGCTTCGACCTCGAATTGCAGATGGTCACCGCCAAGGGACGCCCGATCTGGGTGCGTGCCATCGGCGAGGCCGAGTTCGCTGACGGCCAGGCGGTGCGCCTGGTGGGCGCCGTGCAGGACATCACCGCGCGGCGCGAGATGGCTGCTGCGGTCGAGCGTCAGCGCGAGATGCTGCAAAGCGTGATCGACAACCTGCCCTGCGGGCTGACGGTGTTCGACGCCGACCTGTGTCTGCAGTCCAGCAATTCCGCGCTGTCGATGCTGTTGCAGTTGCCGCCGCACCTGCTCCAGGCCGGCCAGACCCGGTTCGAGGAGATCACCCTGTTCCAAGCCGAGCGGGGAGACTACGGCCTGCTCGACGCCGAGGCCTTGTCGGCCTGCGTGAAGGACAAGGTCGAACACGCACGCGGCCTGATCGTGCCCCACGCCTACGAGCGCAGGTGCCCCGACGGCCGCATCATCGAGGTGCGTGGTGGTCCGCTGCCGGGCGGCGGCTTCATCACCACCTATACCGACATCAGCGCGCGCAAGCGGGCCGAAGACGACGCCCGGCGCAGCAGCGAGCTGCTGCGCGGCGCCATCGACGCCGTCGACGAGGCCTTCGTCATCTTCGACCCGCAAGACCGACTGGTCATGTGCAACGAGCCCTACCGGCAGCTGCATGCCGGCGTGGCCCACCTGATGGAGCCGGGCGCGACCTTCGAGACGCTGGTGCGCGCAGGGGCCGAACGCGGTGACTATCCGCAGGCCATCGGCCGTGTCGACGCCTGGGTGGCCGAACGCATGGCGGAGCACCTGGCTTCCAACGTCGTGACCGTGAAGCCGCTGTCGGACGGCCGCGTGCTGCGCATCGTCGAGCGCAAGCTGCCCGACGGCCACATCGTCGGTTTCCGCATCGACATCACCGAACTGAGCGAGGCCCGGCAAGTGGCCGAGCAGGCAACCCTGGCGGCCAGCCGCGCGCTGGCGCGGCTGCAGGCCATCTACGACATCCTGCCGGTCGGCATCACGCTGACGGACCCGCAGGGCGACATCATCGATTGCAACCCGGCGTCGGAGCGGCTGCTCGGCATCAGCAGGGCAGATCACCTGGCGCGCAACTACGCCAGCAGCGAGTGGGTCATCCTGCGTGAAGACGGCACGCCGATGCCGAGCGACGAGTTCGCCGCCGTGCGCGCGCTGAAGCACGGCGTGGCGGTGCACGGCGCCGTGATGCAGGTGGTGACGCCGCAGCACAGCGTGTGGTTGTCGGTGGATGCCATGCCGGTGCAGCACGACGAACTGGGCGTGGTGGTGGCCTATTCCGACGTGACCGAACAGCGCACGCAGCAGCAGGCGCTGATCGAAGCCAAGGGGCAGGCCGAGAAGGCCAGCGTGGCCAAGAGCCAGTTTCTGGCCAACATGAGCCACGAGATCCGCACGCCGATGAACGCCATCCTGGGCATGCTGGCGCTGCTGAAACGCACGGAGCTGTCTGCGCGGCAGGCCGACTACACGGGGAAGACCGAAGGCGCGGCGCGCTCGCTGCTGGGGCTGCTGAACGACATCCTGGACTTCTCCAAGGTCGAGGCCGGCAAGATGACGCTGGACCCGCAGCCCTTCCGCATGGACCAGCTGATACGCGACCTGGGCGTGATCCTGTCGGCCAACGCGGGCGACAAGCCGCTGGAGGTGCTGTTCGACATCGACCCGGCGCTGCCGCGCGGCCTGGTGGGCGATGCGATGCGGCTGCAGCAAGTGCTGATCAACCTGGGCGGCAACGCCATCAAGTTCACCGAAAAGGGCGAGGTGGTGGTAGCCATGCGGGTGCTGGCGCAGGCCGCCGACACGGTGACGCTGCGTGTGTCGGTGCGCGACACCGGCATCGGCATTGCACCGGAAAACCAGACTCGCATCTTCAGTGGCTTCACGCAGGCCGAGGCCAGCACCACGCGGCGCTTCGGCGGCACCGGGCTGGGGGTGGCGATCAGCCAGCGCCTGGTGGCGCTGATGGGCGGCGCGCTGCAACTGGACAGCGCGCTGGGGCAGGGCACCACCTTCCACTTCAGCCTGACGCTGCCGCTGGCCGCCGATGTGCCGGGGCTGGACGAGCGCCCGCCACGGGATGCCAGCCCGGCCGACCCGGCAGACCCGGCGCGCACCGTGCAGCGCGTGCTGGTGGTCGACGACAACGCCACCGCCCGGCAGTTGCTGGCCGACATGGCCGCGTCCATGGGTTGGGCGGCAGAGATGGCCGACAGCGGCGAAGCGGCGCTGGCCATGCTGGACCGTGCCGGCCGAGAGGGCTGGGCCTTCGACGCCGTGTTCATGGACTGGCAGATGCCCGGGCTCGAC
>Ga0209181_10008590_pt1 | contig 13663 bp, 10 predicted proteins | sample MAT05_FD_187208 | JGI IMG/M metagenome (GOLD analysis project Ga0209181, IMG submission 187208) | Freshwater microbial communities from Lake Fryxell liftoff mats and glacier meltwater in Antarctica - MAT-05 (SPAdes) (version 2) | ecosystem: Environmental > Aquatic > Freshwater > Ice > Liftoff... | reverse complement strand
CGGCCAGCCGTAGACCGCGCCGGGAATAATGCCGAACATGTTCTTCATCGACAGCGTCACGCCCGCCCAATGATGCGTTTTCACCTTTGGCATTGACACGACAATGTCGGCGCCGGCTACGGTTTGGGGAAGCCACAAGGTCCCTAAACTCGTGTAGGAGCTTCCTGCGTTCACCTGCACCAGTTCGTCGCGGTTCAAGTCGACGAAGGCCAGGTTTCTGCCATTCAGTTGTTCCTCGAGCTTGCTTTCGGCCATTACCAGACGCGTATCCCGCTCGTGCCCGGGCCCTTCCCCAACGATCACGTTCCCTGCCCCGAGGCGAAGGAATGCCTCCGCGGCGGCGCCGACAAGCCAGCAGGGTGGATTTGCCCTTCCACAAAATCCATGTAAATTCAACGGTTTAGCTAACAAGCTGGACAACGCCAAATATTCCTGGTATAAATCTTTGGATGGAATCGACGGAATTCACAAGCGAAGCACTCAAAGAAATCCAGGTACGCCCCGTCGAACGAAGCGAGGAAGCGCGTTATCAAGAGCAAATGGCGAGTCACCACTATCTTGGCGCACTGGCAAAGATTGGGGAGACGGTCTGGTATGTCGCGATTTGGCGCCAGCAGTGGGTGGCGCAACTCAGCCTATCGGCGGCGGCGCTGAAATGCGGCGTTCGTGATCGTTGGATAGGCTGGGACTTTCGTTCGCAGTATGGTCGGCTGAACCTGATCGCCAACAACAGCCGCTTCTTGATCCTGCCCGGCTGGCGCCGGCCCAATATCGGTTCCCGCGTGTTGTCGCTGACCGAGCGGCGAGTGGCGGGCGATTGGCAGACACGGTTCGGTCACCCGTTGTTGCTGCTGGAGACTTTTGTTAACCCGCAGCGATTCCATGGCGGCGTGTATCGTGCGGCCAACTGGATGGAACTGGGACTGACCCAAGGGTATCGACGCACCAAGGAAGGCTACAGCGCGCAAGCCGATGTCCCCAAGCGAGTCTTTGTGCGTCCCTTGCGGCGCGATGCGCGCGCGCAACTGACCCACGCCGACCGAGATCGTCTGCAACTCACAGGAGCCCCTAAGATCATGCTTAATGCCGAACAGATGCGCCAGCTACCGCAATGTTTCAAGACCATTCCCGATCCGCGCCGCAGCCAGGGGCGGCGCCATCGCCTGCCGGTGGTGCTGAGCATCGCGGCGGGCGCTATCCTGTGCGGCATGCGCGGCTACAAAGCCATCTCTGATTGGGCCGATGGCTTGGGGCAGCAAGCCCGCGAACGTTTTGACTGCCGGCGCGAGAACGGACGCTATGTCGTACCCAGCGAATATGTGATTCGAGACTGCCTGGTGCGGATTGAACCGGGGGCGCTGGATCTGGCGCTCAATAGGTGGAATCAGGCATGGGGAGGGCAAGACGAAGCGCTGGCGATGGATGGCAAGACGATGAAGAACGCTCTCGACGAGACGGGGCGTCAGACGCACATCATGAGCGTCGTCGGGCATGAGTCGAAACGCAGCTACGCCCAAAAAAAGTAGGCGCCTTGCCTGTTGCAGGCAGTGATAAGGAAAAGCGGACCAACGAAATCGGCATGGCGATTCCGTTGCTTGCCTCCTGCGACATCGCCGGCAAGGACATCAGCGGCGACGCCCTGCTGACGCAACGCTCACTTGCCGCCTATGTGGTGGAGCAGAAGGCGCACTATCATTTCACGGTAAAGGGCAATCAGCCGACGTTGGAAAGCGATATCGCCTTGCTGTTCAAGACGCGCGGCGCCCCTGATTTCGTAGAGGTCACGCCGCCGGATCATGGGCGTATCGAGACGCGGAGTATTTGGTGCAGCACAGCGCTCAATGCCTACCTCGACTTCCCGCATGTTGGGCAGGTCTTTATGATCGAGCGCGAATCCATCAACAAAAAGACCGGCGTGCAGAGCCGTGAGATCGCACTGGGGATCACGAGCCGCACACCGCAAGAAGCTTCGCCCAAACGCGTACTGGCCGTCAACCGCGGGCATTGGAGCATTGAAAGCGTTCATTACATCATCGACTGGAACTACGATGAGGATCGCAGCCAGATCCGAACCGGCTTCGGCCCGGAAAACATCAGCCGTCTGCGCCGCTTCGCGGTAGGCATTCTCAAGTCATTTCAGAAACCCGCTCAATCCATCGCCGCAATGATGCGCAAACTCACGTTCAGGACCCGTCTCGTCTTCGACTACTTGCGGATGACTCGAAATTCGAGCGCCCGGGGACTCGCCTATTGAGAACAAATTTGCCGTGGTAGTTAAAACGCGGAGGCAGTGATTTCAAAGGAACGGAGGCGGTCAGCGTGGTGGAAGGCGTCGGTCGAGAGCATGACTTCGTCGGCGCCGGTGGCGGCGAGGAATGTCTCGAATTTGTGTTTCACAGTGGCGGGGGCCGCCGACGATGGCGGCGGCGAACTTGCCTTCGACGATTTCGCGTTCGGCTTCGTTCCAGAGGCCGTCCATCGAGTCGACGGGCGGGACGGTGAAGATGGGCTCGCCGCGGATGAGCTTTAGGAATCGTTGCTTGGGGCTGGTGGCGAGGCGGTTGGCTTCTTCGTCTGTCGGCGCGGCGATGACGGGGACGCCGGCCATGACGTAAGGCTCGGCGAGCGATTCGGAGGACTGGAACTGCGTACGGTAAAGGCGGATGGCCTGGTAAAGAAGCTCCGGGGCGAAGTGACTGGCAAAGGCGAAGGGCAGGCCGAGTTTGGCAGCGAGTTGGGCACTGAAGGTGCTGGAGCCGAGGAGCCAGACGGGGACGCGTGTGCCGGCGCCGGGGAAGGCGGTGACGTGCTGGCCGGGCGCGGCGGGGGCGAGGTAGTGGAGAAGCTCATCGAGAAGTTCGGGAGGTCGTCGCCAGTTTGGCGGAGGGTGCGGCGGATGGCGCGAGAGGTGAGGCCGTCGGAGCCGGGGGCGCGGCCGATACCGAGATCGATGCGGCCGGGGTAGAGAGTTTCCAGGGTTCCGAACTGCTCGGCGATAAGGAGCGGGGCGTGGTTGGGGAGCATGATGCCGCCGGAGCCGACGCGGATGGTGGAGGTTCCGCCGGCGACGTAGCCGATGAGGACGGAGGTGGCGGCGCTGGCGATGCCGGGCATGTTGTGGTGCTCGGCGAGCCAGTAGCGGGTATAGCCCCAACGCTCGGCGTGGCGGGCGAGATCGAGGGTGTTGCGGAGCGCTTCTGCGATGGCGCCGCCGGCGCGGACGGGCGCGAGGTCGAGGACGGAGTAGCGAACGGGTTTGGAGGGCATTATTGGGGGAAGTAGGTTTCAGGAATCGAGGCGCGTTCGCGTCGGCGGACAGTTATTACGTTGGGGCTGTTGTAACCGGTGATGGGATAGGGAAGCGTGCCGCCAATGGTGATCGGCCGGGGGGCGAGGTGGGCGGCGAGATCGGGGAGGTCGTAGTGCTTCAGGACGTTGGGGATGACGACGTCGAAGATCTGGCGGTGGATGGGCGTGGCGGCGAGGGTTTTGTAGGCCGGAGGGAGGTCTTCGAGGACGAGCCGCGTGAGGCGCGGGTCGAGAACAGCGGCGTGGAGGAGGGCGACGCCGGGATTGCCGTGGGCGAAGCCGATGACGCCGTCAGGGCTCTTTATCTTAAGGGCGTCGAGAACATCGAGGGCGCGGACGATGTCGGTGATGCGCAGGCCGGTAACGGTGCGGCCGACCATGAGGGTGAGCCAGATGGCTTTGTCCTGGGGGAACCAGCCATCGGAGTAGCTGCCGGCGCGGTGGGCCGTTTCACCGGTGAGAGCGACGTCGAGGGCGAGGACGGTGTAGCCGGTGGCGGCAAGTTGTTGGGCTGCGGCGGCGGAGGCGGCGGCGAGGACGACGCGGCCATTGGCGTTGGCGGGCTTGTAGAGCCTGGCGGGAACGCGGCGGCCTGGTTCGGCTTCGAAGGAGAGGCTCCCGGTGTTGGTGCTCTGGATTTGGAGCGGGCCGGATTGGGGCTGGTAACGGGTAAGGGCGCGGATTTGCGAGGGGAGATCGGCGGCTACGGGCGTGATGGCGGTGAGACGCTTAATGTTGAGCGTGCTGGCGGTTTCGCCTCCGACTTGCCCGGACTTGGAGGCATTGAGATCCTCTTCGAGTTCGACGGTGAAAGCGGGCTCCGGGGCGGGGCCGGGCTTGTTCTGAAGCCACTTTCGCATCCAGGCGTAAACGGCGGATCGAGTGTCGGCCCTCATGCCGTGGTCGCCGGGGGCGGTGAACCAGGCGATCTTGTCTTCGGCTCCGAAGCGGTTGTAGATGCGCTGGGCTTCTTCGAAGGTCCGTTTGGCGCCGGAGAGGGGGAAGAAGTCCTCGGTGGTGGAGCAGATGAGGTAGGGCTTGGGAGCCATGGCGATGAGGAGGTCGCCGTGGTCGAAGCCGTCGAGGAGTTGATCAGGGAACTGCTGTTCGGCGTCCTGGGGTCCGGCGGTTTTGAGCTGATCTTCCCAGGAGGAGATGTAGCAGGAGGGGGCGGCGGCTTTGACGCGATCATCGAGAGCGGCGAGATAGGCGGTGAGGGTTCCGCCGCCGGAGCAGCCGCTGACGCCGATTCTGGCGGGGTCGACCTGGGGGAGAGACTGGAGGAGATCGAGGCCTCGGATGCCGTCCCAGATCATGGGGCGGGCGATGCTTTCGCCGCCGAGGAGCGACTGGACGCCGACCATCTGATGTTCGACTGTTGTGCCGCCGACCTTGGAATCGTTGAGGTCGCGATCAAAGAAGATGCGGCGTTCGCCTTGGCCGAGGGGGTCGTAGGTGAGGACGACGAAGCCGTATTTGACGAGGCCGATGGAGAGGCTCTGATAGAGCTCGCGGGCCTTGGCGGTGAGGCTGTGGCCGGTGGGTTGGAGGACGGCCGGATAGGGGCCATTACCGGTTTTTGGGGTGTAGAGATTGGCGGTGACGAAGAAGCGGGGCTGGCTTTCGAAGATGATTTTTTCGACGCGGTAATCGGGGTGTTCGATGACGCCGGTGCGCTGAATGTTGAGGGGAGTGCGCTGGGCCGGGAGGCCGCCGATCCACTTGAGGAGATTGGCGCGAACTTGTTGCGCGCGCTGGCGGATTTGATCGGGGGTGGTGAGTTGGGCGACGGCTTCCTTGCGCCGGGCGAGTTGGCGTTGGGCGATGTCCTGGAGCCAGGGATAGGGATCCTGTGCGGAGAGCATGGGGAGGACGAGGAATAGAATGAGACGGGCTGGCACTTGTTGACTACGTTATTACACAATTGGGGCGAACATGGAAAATAGCTACTGGGAATGGACGGATTCGTTTGAGCGGAAGATGCGGCTGGTGAAGGCTGCATGGGCGAAGAAGGACTTCCGATTGGCGCGGGCGTTGCTGGCTTCGATGCGGGTGACGGCGCAGCAGGCGGCGGCGAGGCCGGGGGAGGCAGGGGATAGCGCGATTCCGAAGAAGGCGATTTGGGAGGCGCTGCGGGATTGCAAGGACGAGCAGTTGTATAACTCCGATTTGAGCGTTGTGGACTTGGGCCTGGTTTACGATGTGCGGGTGCGGGCGGAGACGGTTTACCTGGTGATGGCGATGCCGAATCGGGGGCGGCCGCGGCTGATGCGGAATCCGGGGGTTCGGAAGGTGGTGTTTGAGCAGACTTGGGAGCCGGGGTGGTCGTCGAACCGGTTGACGGAGGAGGGGCGGCGGAAATTGGGGGTATAAGTTCCGGGTTTTGGTGGCGAATTTCCGGGTTTTGGCGGCGAATTTTCTGGTTTTCGGGGTTGGGTTGATTTGTTAAGTCTAGTGTTTTCAAATAGATTTGGGTTAGACCGCTCGGATTCGACTGTTTTTTGATCCTTCGGCCCCCGCAGCCACCTGCGCCATTTAGGCATAGCTCCGCTGTGGGCGCAGGTGGGGTAAAAAATGCCCCTTGGTGTTGCAAGCAGGTTGTCAAAGAACAGTTCGGCCCTGGCGGCGATAGCTGTTGAGCTAAGACCGGAGGGCCGGGGTAACGCAGTAAGGGCTCGTCTGTTTTGGCAGACGAGCCCTTACTTTTCCATTATAGCAGGGTGTCAAGGGGGGGTTGCGGTGAGCAGCATGTAAGTTCTTTGTTTTCAGCGGACAAAAGAGATTAGTGGCGTGTGACCGGGGTGGATTTGGGGGTGGGAGTTTCGAGGTTAGGTATACTGTCCCCGAAACTCCTTATATCACCGCGGCTTCCGCCCGCCATTCCACGTCCCTGGTTTCGGCGTATCCGGCGGCCAATAGCCGTTCGAATCTTCCTTCCATTCCTTGCCGCAGAGCCGCGAGATCACCTTCCACTCCGCCGCCCCCAAATTCAAATCCGGGTGGTAAATGAACCGCTTCAATCCGGCACGGTGGGACGCCTCCAACAGCCTCTTCAAATCATGGGCTGGCATCGGATCCCCGGCATGTGGATTGCGGCCGGTCGAGACCCAGGCGATCACCTTATTCGGATCGCCCGTCGCCTCCAGCGCACGCTTCGTCTCCGAGAACACCACCTCATCGAAGAACTCGTCGGGGAACCCGTTTTCCAGATCCGCCAGCTTGTTCACCCCCGGCAACTGCAACCCGAACAGCACTTTCACTACGCCAAAACAGTCGGCTTCGGTTAGGCCCGGGTTCCACTCGCGGAGCGTCGCCACCCAGCGCGCAATGGTCCCGTACATCCCGTCAAAACCGCGATGCCAGTAGTAATGCTTCGGGAAGATGTAGTCGAAAAAGCCATGCGTCTTTTGGTAATCCTGTGTCGTCAAAACGGAGAACGCCGCCGACCGCGGGATCGTTCCCAACTTCGCTTTGCGAGGCAACCCGTCCCATTGCTTCCGGATCGCCGCCATGTTCCGCAGCGTGGCCTCCTGCCGCATGCGCAGCCAGTACAACGCGTCTTCATTCAGGTCAAATAGCGACAACCCGCCCAGCATCCCGCCGCCCTGATGAAACCGCACCAGCGACGGCGTCAGCGAGTGGAACCGCGCCTCCAAATGCTTCATGCCTCGCTCCATGCGCGCGATATCAAAGCCCAGGTGCCCATACATCGCCCGATGATGATCCCGGATTTCGAAGAGCTCACTGCCGTGGTGAAGCGCGAGTTCGTAGTGGTGCTCGCCTGCTCCATCAATAATTACTCCATTCGCCTGTGGAAACGCCCGCAACGTATCTTCGACGCCCGCCGCGAGCGAAATCGCCCCGAACGGATCCTGCTCGGCTGACTTGCGCCGTCCATAATGGCCGGGGCCGAAGAGCATGATCTCCCAGCCGCGCCGCGCCACGTCGTCGAGCAGTCCGCGCAACTGCTTCTCCTTCGCCGCGTCCAGCCGGACATTTTCCGGTGGATCGACGCCATGCTTCCGGTAGATCGCCGGATCCGGCGCGAACGTCTGGATGGTCGCCCCGGAGCGGCCGTAAGTGAAGTCGAACTTCGGCTCGCCGTCCCAAAACCGCAGCGGGCCGATCACTATCCCCCTCACGCCGCCCGCCTCCCAGGCGTCAAGAATCCGCGGGTAGTCCGTCAGCCACTGTTCCAGCGGCCAGATCATGTACATCCAAGGAACAAGGCGCGGCGGCGCGGGAGTCTGCGCCGCCGCGCCAGCGCCGAACAAGAGCGCCTGTCCCAATTGACGCCGGTTTAGTAGAGCATGGGGGCCCATATCAGAAGCTAACTTTGAGTCCGAACTGCATCACGCGCATCGCCGCGCGCAAGGATCGAATCTCCCCCACACGCGGCGCGTCAGGCGTGATGGAATTCAGCGACACGAATCCCAGATTGATCGGCTGCCCAAAGTAAGGCGTGTTCGACATGTTGAACGTTTCCGCGCGGAACTGCAACTTCACCCGCTCGGTTACCTCGAAATTCTTGAAGAACGAGAAGTCCAGGTTCCGCTGTCCCGGCGAATCCATGATATTGCGTCCCGCATTACCGTAATGGCAAAGGTCCGGCCGGCTGGCGATGTTGCAGTTCACCCGTTGGAACGCCGTCGGGTCGTACCAAAGATCGCGCGACGCCGAACTCAGCCGCCCATCCCGCAAGCGGTCCGGACGGATCGGCGTCCCGTCGCCGCCCGTGTTCAAATCGTTTGCGCCCACGGTCGGCGTCCACTGGAATCCGGTTCGCAGAGAGAGAATTCCATTCGTCTGCCAACCTTTCAGCAGCACTCCCGCCGCGCCCTTCAGGTTCTTCCCGAACGGTATCTCATACACAAAATGGATCACCGCATTGTGGGTTAAATCGAAAGCCGTGCGTCCCCGCGATCCGGACCGGCTCAAGTAAACCTGGCGTCCCGCGCCTTCGTTCCCGCCGTCCTCGCCATCTCCGCTGGCTTTGCTGTAAGTATAGGAAACCCCAAAGCTCAGGCCTTGCGAAAAACGCCTTTCCAGCTTCGTCTGCAAGCCGTGGTAGTGCTGGTTGGAATAGGAGTCGAAGGCAAAGATGCGCCCCAACGTTTGAATCCCCTTTTCCGGCTGCGACGGATCGAAAAACTGCTGGAGCGGACGCCGCGCCTGGAAGTTCGTATCGCGCGACGGCAGAGCTCCGTTGAAGTTTTCGTAAGAGTTCGCCGAGTGCGTTGTCTTGCTGCCGACGTACCCGACCGTCAAACCAAGCTGCCACGGCAATTCGCGTTGAATATCAAAGCTCCACTGCCATACGTTTCGCTCCTGGCGATCCGGTTCCAGGCGCCACACGCTCACCGGCGGCGTCGCCGACGCACCGATGAAGGGATCGTTCAGAGTCAGGATCGGCAGCCCCGCCCGGAACATCCGCGTGGAAGACGCCGGCACGGCGTCGGTGATCGAGTCGTACTGCTGGAACCCCGATAACGGAGGCATCAGGTTCGCCGTGCTGATCTGCACAAAGTGCTGCGGGCTGGTGTACTGTCCAGCTCCCGTCCGAACCACCCATTTGCTGGAGGGCCGGTAGGCTATGCCCAGCCGCGGCTGCCAGAACGGCGCCACCTGCTTCCAGAATTTTACCTTCGCTTCGGCTTGCTCCACCAGCGGATACAACGTCGGAATCGTCGTCCCCGACGGCGTCTTATAGGGCCGCTCCAAACTCACCGTCCGCACATGTCCCAACTTGTCATACGGGTTCCCCATATAGTCAAATCGAAAGCCAGCCGTGATGGTCAAGTTACTCCGGACGCGCCACTCATCCGTAACATAGGCGCCCACGCGCCGGGACCGCATGTTGACACTCGGATACCCCTCCGCCGTCTGGCTGCGGTTTGGATATCCCAGCAGGAGCGACGCAAAGTCCAACCCGCTCTCATTCGGCGAAAAACTCAACGCGCCCCGCGTCAGGTTCGCTGCCCGCCGGTCCATCGCCGCGTGCACCACCTGCCAGCCTGTCTTAATCGAGTGCTTTCCGCGGATCACCGAAAGGTTATTCGAAATCTGATAGCTATACGTATCATCCGTGCGCCCATTCGAGTCGCCGATCGTAAACCCGATGCCGGGAATTCCAGTCTCCGCCGCCGTAAACTTGCGGTTCCCATCCCCGGCCACGCGGAACTTGCCGATCCCCAGCGTATCGACGTCGAAGTTGGAATTCGAGCGCGGGTTGATGTAGTTGTCCCCCCAGTTATTGATCCCGAACCGGAACTCATTCAGCACGTTCGCGCTAAATGTATGGATCCACTGCGTCGCCACGTTGTACGCGTCGGAAATCCGATCCTCCGGGAAGTTCGGGTTGATCTGGTTCGCCTGCCATTTGGACTTATCAACAGCGAACCGCCCAAACACCTTGTCTTTCGCCGAAAAATTATGATCCAGCCGTCCGAAGTATTGCCGCGCGTCGATCACGCTTGGCACCGCGCGGCTCGCCGTGAAGTCCAACGGATCCAACTGCTGAAAATCAGGCAGCGGTAAGTACTTACTAATCACGTTCAACGATCCCGGATGCTGGCGGTTAGCCGGAATGATGTTATTGCTGAACGGTATCCCAGTCAGCGGATCGTAGATCGCAATCGGCGCCCGCACCGGCCGCCCCGTCGCCGGATTCAACGGGGGATTCAGGAGCGTCGTGAAATTGCCATTCCGGAAATCCTGACTCGGCCACCACGCCGTCGATACGGCCTCCTGCGTCTGCCGCCGCTCTTCGTAGTTGAAAGACCAAAAGGTCTTATTCCTGATGACCGGCCCGCTGGCGAAACCGCCAAACTGGTTCCGCCGCAAACGGTCTTTCTTCAGCCGTCCCGCGCTCACCGGCCGCTGAAAGTTCAGGAAATACGTCTCCGCGTCGAAGAAGTCGTTCCGTAAAAACTCCCACGCCGTCGCATGAAACGCATTCCCCCCGCTCTTCATGGATATCTCGACGCGGCCCCCGGAGCTTTGCCCGAACTCCGCCGAATAGGATCCCGTCTGCACCTTGAACTCTTCCACCGCGTCAATGGACGGCGTGAAACTGGAAATGTTGTACAACGGATTAATCGATTCCACGCCATCGAGCGTTATGCTCTGGTGGACTTCCCTCTGCCCGTTGGCGATGATCGACATGCCTCCACCGGGTATCGGAAAACCGCCCTGCCCGTCGGCCCCGCCACTGCGGCTTCCATATTGCACACCGGGCACCATCGCGGCCAAATGGATCAGATTCCGCCCGTTCAACGGCAAATCCACGATCCGCTTGTTCTCAATCACCTGCCCCACCGTCGAATTTTCCGTCTCCAGAACCGCTCCCGTCGCCACCACCTCCACCGATTCCGTCACGTTCCCCACGCTGAGCGCAAAATCCACTCGCGCCTTTTGCTGGGTTTCCAAACGTAATTCGGTCACCGTCTGCGCCCGGAATCCCGCCTTTTCCGCACGAACTGTATACTGGCCGATTTCGAGCAGCGGGAACACATACTCGCCGCTCTGGTCCGTCATCTTAGTCAGATGGAGGCCTGTCGCCACTCGCGTTATCGTGATCTGCGCTCCCGCGACCACGGCGCCCGATGAGTCCTTCACCAAGCCTAATATCTCGGTCGCGGTCGTCTGCGCGAGCGACGCTGGTGCGCCGAACCCAGCCAAAAGAAGCAGCGAGGCCAAACATCTTCCCAAATAATGACGTGAATGCATAAAGGGTCTCCGTTCCCTCAGTGAAAGTATATGAAGTGTATACAGAAGTCAATAGTATTGACGATATCTGTATACTGTCCGTATGCACTCCGCACGTTTCCGGCCAGTTCTCCCCGTTCAATCTCCCGGAGCGGCGACAATCGAGACTTATGCGCACCATTAAGCAGCCACTCGAACAGGAGGGCGAAGTCCACCGCGTCTACCGCCTCCTGAAACAGTGGATCCTTGAAGGCCGTATGCGCCCCGGCGACTTCCTCTCCGAAGTGGACCTTGCCCGCCAGTGCCAAACTTCCCGGACTCCGATCCGGGAAGCGTGCAACCTCCTTTCCCAGGAAAAATGGATCCAGCGCATTCGCCACAAGGGATATGTTCTGCCGCCCATCTCGGTGCGCGACATTATTGAGATCTACGAGTATCGGAAAGTCCTGGAGTGCTTCAACATTGAAAAGACAGTCACCCGGGCGACGGCGGACGAAGTGAAGGCGCTCCGGGACATTGTCTCCACCGAAGACACCCTCAACCTCGAACCGGCCGAGTTCCTCCAGCACAACCAGCTCTTCCACCTCCGTCTGGGAGAACTCGCGGGGAATCAGCGGGTACTCGATCAGCTCCGCCTCACGCTGGAATATGTTGAGCGCCTGGACGTCATCTCCACTCAACGCGAGGTCCGCCCGGTGTCGCACCGTGAAATCATACGCGCGATCGAGGCCAGGAGCGTGTCTGAAGCAAGCCAAGCCATGGCCGAGCATATCAATATTTCACGCGACCAGATGTTGCTGCTGTTCGCCACCTAACGTCAATTCCGAGGAGTGCCGCCGCGATGAGCGAAACCACATACAGGGACCGCACCGACAGTTTCGAAGAGAAGATGAAGATGCTGGAGGCCGCGTGGAAACGCAAGGACTACCGTCTTGCGCGCGCGCTGGCCCACTCGCTGCGCAACACCACGATACAGGCTCAGGTGGAGGAGGCGCTGCCCGCGGCGTCGCTCCCGCTGCGGGAGGAATCCGTCAGCGAACTTCCCGCGTCCTGGCGCGCCTGGGCGAACGGCTGGTCGCACTATCGCGTCGTCGCCCTGGATGAAACCGCGGGCCTGCGGCGGCTCCCGGAGCCCGTCGAACTCACGCTCCGCGTCCCGGCTGATCACGTCACTTCCCTCTCCCGCGAAGTCCGTGTCGCCCGCTTGGACGCTGGCCAATTGCGCGAAGTCCCCAGCCAGGTTCACCAGGAAGTCCGCCGCGGCTCGGAGCGTATCTGCCAGGTGCTCTTCATGGCGAAAGGGGCGGCCCGCCAGCGCCAGGTTTATCTCGTGCTCTACGGCAACCCCGACGCGGAGCTTCCGCAATACCCCAGCGACCTGGAGACGCGCGGCGAAGGCTTCGCCCTGGATATCGAAAACGATTTCTTCCGCGCCTCGCTCTCGCGCCAGATGGGCCAACTGGAGCGCCTCACCCTCAAACGCGAACATGGCCTGGAACTCTTCGCCGGTGGGGAGGGCCACGGCGAGCCGCCGGGTATCGATTGGGCCCATGATTACGTTACCGCGGGCAAAATCCAGAAGCTCCGCATCACGCTTTGGGAGTCCTGCCCGGATTACGAAGTCGTGCGCGGCCCCCTCTGCACCATCGTTCGCCGCTGGGGTTTCCCTTACTCGCCCGTCCATCCCGTTTTCTCGCCGGCGCGCATCAACGTCGATATCGAATACCGTTTCTACGCCGGCCTGCCGTGGTTCCACAAGATTGGCACAATGACGGCCACAAAGGACGTCGAGGTCGACGCTCTCCGTGACGATGAATGGGTGTTTTCCGGCCAGTCGTGGCAGGACATCATCTGGATGGGCCCCGACGGCAAGATGCGCACAGGCGCGGTCGACCCGAAGTTCAAAGACGATATCTGGGCTCTCGGCTTCATCAATGGGGAGAGCAGGGACTCCTTCGTCGCGCTCTTCCTGGAACATCGCGGCGAGGGGCTGCCGGAATTGAAGCACAACGCTGCCCCGCTCATGTTCTATCGCTGGCACGGCCCCTGCTGGAGCCGGTATCCATTGCCCGGCAAGAGCATGCCGGCCGGCTCTGTGCTGCACCAGAAGAACGCTTACGCCGCTATTGCCTTCGACACCAAAGAAGGTCCCAGGCTTTTGGAGGAGCTGCGCCAGCGCCTGGTGACGCCTTATGTCCTCGCCCCCGGCGAACTCGACCGCGCCACCGCCTCCGCGCGCCAATCCGGCCGCCTGGCCCGCCCTGGCGAAGCCGGTGACAGCCCGATTCCAAAACGCGCACTGTGGGACGCCCTTCGCACCTGCAAGGATGAACAGCTCTACGTCACCGATATGAACGTCGTCGATCTCGGTCTGGTCTACGACATCCGCGTTCGCGGCGACATCGTTCACGTCGTAATGGCGATGCCGCACCGCGGCCGCCCACGCCTTGGCTTCTTCACCTATGGCTCCGGCGGCAACTCCACGCCCGTCCGCCAGCAGTTATTGAAGGTACCCGGCGTGAGCAAAGTGGTGGTGGAGCAGACGTGGGAACCCGGCTGGAATTCCAACCGCCTGACGCCGGAGGGCCGTCAAAAACTCGGCCTGGACACCTGACGACATAAGTTTCGATCGCGCGAGAACCGGATG
>Ga0209181_10008589_pt1 | contig 13664 bp, 14 predicted proteins | sample MAT05_FD_187208 | JGI IMG/M metagenome (GOLD analysis project Ga0209181, IMG submission 187208) | Freshwater microbial communities from Lake Fryxell liftoff mats and glacier meltwater in Antarctica - MAT-05 (SPAdes) (version 2) | ecosystem: Environmental > Aquatic > Freshwater > Ice > Liftoff... | reverse complement strand
CGTCGGCATCGTGCCGCAAATGGATAACCTCGACCCCGATTTTTCGGCTGCCGAAAACTTGCTGGTGTATGGCCGTTATTTTGGTTTGAGCAGCGCATCGATTAAAGCGCGCATTCCGCAGTTGCTCGAATTTGCAGGCTTAGAAGGGCGCGGCGACGCAAAAATTCAAGCACTGTCCGGCGGAATGAAACGTCGCCTGACTTTGGCGCGTGCTTTGGTGAATGACCCGGATCTCCTCATCCTCGACGAGCCGACAACCGGCCTAGACCCACAAGCGCGACATCTTATTTGGGATCGCCTAAAGCAACTAACTCAGCAAGGCAAAACCGTCCTCATTACCACGCACTTTATGGATGAAGCCGAGCGCCTGTGCCATCGCCTTGCCATTATGGAAAGCGGTCGATTTATTACCGAAGGTGCGCCGCGTGACATGATCGCCGCCAACATCGAGCCGATGGTTGTGGAAGTCTTTGGCGAGACGCATGGTGGGGAGGGACGCAAACAAGGGTCCAAACCACTTAGCGCCCCACAATGGGCCGAGAAACACGCCACACCTTTGAGCTTACGATACGAAATAAGTGGCGAAACCGCATTTTGTTACGTGGCCGACGCGCAACCTTTATTGGCGCATTTAGACACCCAAAAGGGGTTGCGCTATTTACATCGTCCCGCCAACCTCGAAGATGTTTTTCTTAAGCTAACGGGGCGTGACTTACGTGACTAATTACGTGAGTCAATACACGACTCCATAAGCAACTCAATAAGCAACTCAATAAGCAACTCAATAAGCAACTCAATAAGCAACTCAATAATCGACTAAATTTCGTGGCCAATTTTTCAACTAAAACACTAAGCTACTGGGCGCTTCCGCGTTTCAGCCTGCGCTTCTTCCAAGTTTGGCGGCGCAATTATCTTGTTTGGTGGAAGCTGGCAATCCCTTCCATTTTAGGTAACTTGGCCGACCCGATGATCCTCATGCTCGGCCTGGGCTATGGCTTGGGTTCATTGTTGCCACTGGACACCCCCGCATTGGGCGGCGTTTCCTATATGGCTTTTCTAGCGGCGGGCGCAGTGTGCTTTTCCACCATGAATAGCGCCACGTTCGAGGTGCTTTACTCCGGCTATTCACGCATGGAAGTGCAACGAACATGGGACGCGATTCTGAATGCGCCGGTATCGTTGGATGATTTATTACTTGCCGAATTGTTATGGGCGGCGAGCAAAGCGTTTCTTTCCGGCGTGTCCATATTGATTGTGGCTTGGGTGATGGGCTTAACCCCTTCGCCGCTGTCGATGTCACTAGGGATAGAACCCGTGATGCAATCCGCGATGCAACCCTCCGCGCCCAATCCCTTGCTTGCACTGTGGGCCTTGCCCCTCGTTTTTCTTATCGGCTTGGCATTTAGCGGCATTGGTTTAATCGTCACCTCATTAGCTAAAAGTTACGACTTTTTTATGTATTACTTCACTCTTTTTATTACCCCGATGGGCCTCCTCTCAGGGGTATTTTTTCCAATCGAGCAACTTCCCCAAGCATTCCAAACCCTCTCTGCCTTTTTACCATTACCCCATGCCGTGCAATTAGTGAGACCATTATTATTCGGACAAATGCCGCATGATATTCTGCTGCATGTCGCTGCCCTCGCCGCTTACGCAGCGTTTGGCTTTTACATCGCACTCGCGCTTACAAGACGGCGCATGCTGAAATAGGAGGAACCCCATGAACTCTCTACTCGTCATGACCAACTTGCCAGACAACGAAAGTGCATTGAAGCTGGCTCAAACCTTAGTTGACCTGCGCGTGGCGGCTTGTGTGAATGTGTTGGCGCCGTGCCGTTCGGTTTATCGCTGGCGAGGAAAAGTCCACGACACGACTGAGGTGCCCGTCCTCATCAAGACCACAGAAGCCTGTTATGCGGCGTTAGAAGCCGCAATCCAAACTGCCCATCCCTATGAACTTCCAGAGATTATCGCTGTCCCTATCAATAAGGGCTTACCCGACTATCTCGCTTGGTTGGCTACTGAAACCGCACCCAATTAATAACAAGCAAAAGAACTACAAATACAAAATGCATCTACTCACTTTCCTGCTTTGCTTGTGCGCTTCATTCTCTTTCAGTGCGCCGTCTTGGGCGAACGAAGAGCCGCTTGAAGTTAACCAAGCCTTTCGTTTTTCTGCACGAACGGTCGATAGCAAAACTATCGAGGTGCGTTACGACATTACAGAAGGCTATTACCTCTATCGCAACAAACTAAAGTTTGAGCTACAGCCGCCTAGCGTCAAACTGGGCCCACCCCAATTGCCTGCTGGCAAGATCAAGAATGACCCCAACTTTGGTGAGGTAGAGATTTATCGCGGCACACTCGTTATTACGCTGCCGATTATTAGCAATGAGGCGGACGCAAAGTTGAGTGACAAACCAGAGACAAACAAGCTCGCCAAGGAGGTCGACGCCGTAACGCTAAATGCAACATCGCAAGGTTGCGCCGATCTAGGTGTGTGCTATCCGCCTAATACCCAATCCGCCAAGCTATCGCTCACGCAGTTTTCTGCCGACCCTGGTTTGAGCATGTCGACTCCATCCAACTCATCCGATGCGCTTCCTGCATCGCGCGACGAATCCTCACGCGTCGCCAGGATGCTTAAGAATGCTAGCCTCTGGGTCATCATCGCCACCTGTTTCGGTTTTGGGTTGCTTCTGACGTTCACACCCTGCGTGTTCCCCATGATTCCAGTTTTATCCGGCATCATCGTCGGTCATGGCCACAGCATTACTAGGCGGCGCGCTTTTGCATTGTCCTTATCTTATGTGCTGGGCCTGTCTGTAGTCGCAGCGCTTGCGGGAGTTGCTGCCGCTTTGACCGGCCAGCTGTTTTCAGCTTACTTGCAAAATGGTTGGGCTTTGGGCGGCTTTGCTGTGCTGCTTGTCTTTTTTGCTTTGTCCATGTTTGGCTTTTATGAACTTCAATTACCCTCTTTTCTCCAAAGCAAATTGGCAGAAACGGCCAACAAGCAAAAGGGGGGATCACTACATAGCGCTGCGATTATGGGCGCATTATCTGCTTTGATTGTTGGGCCTTGCGTTACCGCCCCACTAGGAGGCATTTTGCTTTACGTAGCGCAGACAGAGGATGTACTCCTCGGTGGTACCGCACTATTTTTTGTTGGGCTGGGCCAAGGTGCCCCGCTGATTGCAGTGGGTGTTTTTGCCCGGCATCTGCTGCCGCATACCGGCCCATGGATGGAAGCAGTCAAAAAATTCTTCGGCGTTATGTTGTTGGGCCTCGCCATCTGGCTAGTATCGCCGGTCATCCCGCCTGCCATCCATCTCCTAGCGTGGGGCGCATTAGCGATTGTGTCCGCCATTTACCTTCGGGCGATTGATCCTTTGACAGCGCATGCCCATGGCTGGGCGCGCTTCTGGAAAGGCGTCGGCGTCATTCTGCTGTTAGCCGGAGCCGCCTTGGTTATTGGCGCTCTCGGCGGCTCACGTGATCCCTTGCAACCTTTGGAATTTTTACGGCTGGGCAATCTAATTGAACCCGCCATAAAAGTTCAACGCGTAAAAACCGTGGCCGAACTGGACGAGCAACTGAAAAACACCAAACAGCCCGTCATGCTCGATTTCTACGCCGACTGGTGCACCACCTGCAAAGAACTGGAGCGCCACACCTTTACCGATCCCCGCGTTCAAGCCCAGCTAGGCAAGATGCTCGTTTTGAAAGCGGATGTAACCGATGGGAATGACGCCGACAAAGCGCTGATGAAACGCTTCGGCGTCTACGCGCCCCCTGTCATGGTTTTTTTCGATCAGAACGGAAAGCAAAATGAGGATGTTCGGATAACCGGCTACCTGCCGCCGAACGAGTTTCTGAAAACCATTGAGAGTATTCACTAGCACCCTAGGTCCACAGACCCCCAGTCACGCGTAAAATCCCGCTTCCCCCACTTTTACCCCGAGTTTCTACGCCTATATGTTTTCAGGAATCATCGCCACTGTTGGAAAAATAAGTCACGTTGTCGCCAATGAGACAGGGCTGCGACTGACTATTACGGCGCCCGACCTGGATTTTTCAGACGTAATTTTGGGCGATAGCATTGCAGTGAATGGCGTGTGCCTAACGGTAATCGAGCAACAAGGCGATACTTTTAGCGCCGATGTCTCGCGTGAAACCTTGAACTGCACCGTGGGCCTAGAAGGCGGCTCAGCCGCGCCAGCCGAAGTGAATCTGGAAAAAGCCTTGAGATTAGCCGATCGTCTAGGCGGCCATCTCGTTACGGGTCACGTCGATGGCGTGGGCGAAGTACTCAAATTTGCACCCATCGGCGAAAGTCACGAACTCGTTATCCGTGCGCCCGAAGCCCTCGCAAAATACATCGCCCGCAAAGGCTCGGTGACGGTGGATGGCGTTAGCCTTACTGTAAATAGCATTACCGCCCGAGATTTTTCCATCAACCTCATTCCGCACACCGTCGCCATGACCACGCTAAAAAGGCTGGTTGCTGGCAGCCCCGTCAATATTGAAATTGATCTCATTGCGCGCTACGTAGAACGCATGATGGATGATAAATAACAACGGGCCTTTTCTAGCCGCTTGTCTAAAAAAATCTTCTAAACTATTAGAAAACTTTAGAATCAGTGGGTTGCGGCATGCTCTTGTCTAATGTGTGAGCATTGAGCGGCGATATCTAAGATTTTTAACTGGCAGTCCCTAAGCGCCAAATTGCACTAGTACGAGGGCCTTGTGTGTGGACTAACCCTGATAGACGCATTTCTTGCAGCAGGTTTTTAACTTTATTTGCTTTCTGATTAGCGTCAAGAACATCCGGCAACTTGGGCAGAATTAACTCATCTAACTCTTTTCGAGTGGCTTGACCATATTTCTGCATGAACTCTAAGACCAGACGTTGATAATAGTCATTATCCAGCCCACGGTTACGAATATAGTGCGCTTTTTGACCCGTCCAATCAGCCACCTTTGCAGAAATAAAATAATTTGGAGCGCGTCCTTCAATTAGTTTGAGGAGCTTCAGTTCTCGGACTTGGTCAGGCAATAAAGATCGATGTTTTTGTACCCTATCTAGCAATAGCACTTGGCGCAAAGCTAGGTCATTGCGCTTCATGAGCGTCTGCGTATATTTAATGTCTAGCACCTGCCCGCTAATAGTTAGTTCCACGCGCGGATATCCTGGGCTTAACTCATCAAAGGCGTAGTCAGGTAAGGGAAAAAATCGATCGCGTTGTGTTTCAAACATGCGTCTAATGCCGCTGCCCACTTGATCGATCATTCGCAGTCGAATCATCCCGTCAATCATCCATTGATTGCGGTAGTGTTCTGGAGGGGATTGGTGTTCCAGCATCCACTCTACGCTGAAGGGAATGAATTGCCCCATATTGCTGAAAACTAAGCGGTCAGGGTGCTCGACAACGTTGATTTTTCCCCCTAGACGGTAATCTTGGTGCGCCACGCAATTATGTAAAGCTTCGCGAATCACCCAAGCGTCGTAACGCTGAACTGCAGTTGGAAACAATGTTCCATCGGGCATGTGTTCGATAGTGACATTGCGGATGCGAGAGAAAATTTTTTCTGTGGAAAGCAAGAGCGGTATGCCAAAGTGCTGCGAAGTTTCCATTTGATTCTTCGCATCTCGCAGAACCCAGCTGATTTTGGCATCGACTGCTGTGAGAAAGTGTGACGCCTCGTCTCGCCCAAGTAGCAAAAGGGTTGACCGAGTGATACGGCCTTGTTTTGTAAGGCGAGCTTTGTTAAGTAAAGTTGGAACATCCCAGCCTAGGCCATCTTGACGGACTTGCGTGTGGCGACTTACATCGGGTTCGCTCTTAAGTAGATATTCAATGAATTGCTTACGCGCCATTTCAATTGCGTCGGGGTCAAGATCATCAATTGTTGCACCTGACACTAACTCCCCGGTCCAATCGCTCTTGTGACCAAGCATGTCCCATAATCGGGCCTCTTTATCTGGATGTTCGGAGAGCTTGGTCTTGTGACTGTCCACGCGAATATAGCGCGCCCCACTAAAAGCAATAGGCGCGCTACGCGGCGGGTGAATTTCCAGCAGAATTATTTTTCCGTTCGGATGTTCACAAGTATGGAAAGTAAAGTCAGCCTTTGGAGTCGTGTGTTGTTGCAACCACATAACTAGGCTTTGATTTCCTTTTGCTTTGACCGAGAAAGGATTGAATTCAGTGCCGACAATAGTATGAGTACCATTTTCAACGCCCCACACCATCCATCCACGATCATGTCCTTCGAGAGCGGCAGAATTTGCGAGTGCGGAAAGATAGGCCCCCGTATCTTCTGGATCGTTGAAGTTAGACTTGAACTCCACCGTAGTCGTTTCATGCGGCTGACTGCAAAGTCCGTTCAGGGTCTCGATTAAAGTTTGTTTGTCCATTACACAGCCTTAATTGCGTGGCGCCGCTCTATTTTTCATAAGGGGGGGGGGAGCACATTCATACTGGCAGAAATGGTCCGCCACAAATCAAGCGTGGTAGTGCTTGATTGTAGCAAGCGTTAATAAAAAATTTGGTAAAGAGTGGACTAAGCCAACGATAATTGGCCTCCACATCGTCAATCTGCGAGAATAGCGCGTTTAGATTGTAATTTGGCCGAATGAGCGCAGAGGTATAAACATGTCAGCACTTTCTCCGATTCAAGACATCATTGCTGAGATGCGCGCTGGGCGCATGGTCATTCTGGTTGATGAAGAAGACCGCGAAAATGAGGGCGATCTGGTAATTGCGGGCGAGCATGTTACGCCGGAAGCGATCAACTTTATGGCCAAGCATGGCAGGGGTTTGATCTGCTTAACGCTGACTGAGGCGCGCTGTCGGCAGCTTAATTTACCGCTCATGGTGCGTGATAATCGTTCGCCGCATGGCACGGCTTTTACACTATCAATAGAGGCCGCAGAGGGCGTAACGACGGGCATCTCCGCCCATGATCGTTCGCGCACCGTGCAGGCAGCGGTGGCGAAGGATGCTAAACCGTCGGACATCGTGCATCCCGGCCATATCTTTCCCTTGATGGCGCAAAACGGCGGCGTTCTGGTGCGTGCGGGTCATACCGAGGCAGGCTGTGATCTGGCGCAACTAGCGGGTTGTGAGCCGACTTCTGTGATCTGTGAGATTCTAAAAGACGACGGGACTATGGCGCGTTTGCCTGACCTGATCGAGTTCGCGAAAACCCATAATTTAAAAATTGGCGCGATTGCCGATTTAATCCATTACCGCAGTGAAAATGAACGCTTGATTGAGTGCGTGGCAGAAAAAGAAATCGAAAATGCCCACGGTAAATTTCTGTTGCGCGCTTATCTCGATAAAACCAGCGGTGAAGTCCATCTTGCTTTAGTGAAGGGCGAAATTCGGCCTGACGAAGAGGCATTGGTGCGCGTGCATGAGCCGGTGACGTTGCTAGATTTTTTGGATAACACCAGCACGCGCCATACATTTAGCGTAACGCAAGCCATGAAAACGATTGCGAAGCATGGCAGTGGCGTCATTGTGTTGCTGCGTCGTGGAGAGTCCGGTCAGGACTTGATTGCAGGGCTGAAGGGTAATGAGCCAAGCGAAACCGCTGCGGCGCGCCCCGCCATAAAGTGGGACCCGCGTTTGTATGGCATTGGCGCACAGATTTTGCGTGACTTGAATGTGGGCAAAATGCGCTTGCTGGGCAGCCCTCGAAAAATGCCGAGCATGGCCGGGTTCGAGTTAGAGGTGTGCGGGCATCTCACTGCGGATCAAGCCGAATAATTTTTACCCTGAATTGTTCACCTGTTTGGCAAATTTAAATCCGACTCAACTCGGTTCCAACGTAATCCAAACACCGTTCTAACCCAGTTTTAATTTAGGCAAATTTTATGGCACGTTACAACAATATTCTTGAAATCGACCCCGATCTAAAAGGCGCCGGTTTGCGCATAGGTATGGTGATGAGCCGCTTCAACGCAGATGTGGGCGATGGCTTGCTGAGCGGATGTACAGCCGAGTTAAAGCGCTTAGGTGTGCATGAGGCCGATCTACTTTTGACAACAGTGCCAGGGGCATTGGAGTTAGCTTTGACGCTGGAAGTGATGGCGCAGAGCGGAAAGTTTGATGCGTTGGTGGCGCTCGGCTGCGTGATTCGTGGTGAGACGTACCACTTCGAAATTGTGTCGAATGAGTCCGCACGGGGTATTACCGACGTGCAACTTGCAACGGGCGTGCCTATCGCTAATGCCGTACTGACGACCGAAAACGACGATCAGGCACTAGAACGGATGCATCAAAAAGGGATGGAAGCGGCGCAAGCAGCCGTTGAGATGGCTAATCTTATTAAGCAACTGCGCTCATGAAATCTTCCCGACGTCGCGCACGCGAATTTGCATTACAAGCACTGTATCAATGGCAGATGAGCGGTAACGACTTGGCCGCCATTGAGGCGCATTTAGTCACTGTGGGCGGCTTTGATAAAGCCGATCGTGAGTTGTTTGACTTGTTGCTTCGAGGCGCAATAAAAGATTCCGAAGCCCTGCAAGCCTTAATCACTACGCATCTTGACCGCCCTTATGAAGAGCTGTCACCCATTGAACGCGCCGTTCTTTTGCTGGCGGTATTTGAGCTGAAGCATCATCTGGCCGCGCCCTACAAAGTGGTGCTGAACGAGGCCATAGAGCTAGCCAAAGACTATGGCGGTACGGATGGCCATAAATACGTGAATGGCGTGCTCGATAAGCTGGCGGTGGAATTGCGCCCCGGTGAGATCGGTAAATAAAGGCTAAAAATTCGCCAAGTGATTGGGGGCGACTCAATCAAACCGAAATTCGTTAAGCAACTAGCTCGGCCACATTGCGTAGCGCTTTGGAGCGCCGCAATTGTGCTACGTTTGTGCCTCTTCGTTAATGCCGCATTTATGTCACCTCGCGCGTCCTTTTCTTATGCCTTCTGAATTCGATTTAATTGCCCGTTATTTCACTCGACCCGTGCAACACACGGTGCTTGGCGTGGGCGACGACGGCGCGGTCATTCGCCCAAGCGCGGGTATGGAGCTAGTGATTACCACCGACATGCTGGTGTCCGGCACGCATTTTTTAGCCGATACAGACACAGAAGCACTGGGCTGGAAGTCGCTTGCCGTTAACCTTTCCGATTTAGCCGCGATGGGTGCAGAACCGCGCTGGGCGGTCGTTGCAGTGGCATTACCCTCGGCCGATGAGGCTTGGGTTGCGGCGTTTGCACGCGGCTTTTTTGCGGCAGCCGACGCGTTTAACGTAGACGTTATCGGGGGCGACACCACGCGCGGGCCGCTGAATATAGCGCCCACCGTATTCGGCGAAGTGCCGCAGGGTCAGGCGCTCACGCGCGCTAAGGCGCAGATTGGCGATGACTTGTGGGTCTCTGGCATGCCGGGCCGTGCTGCGCTGGGCTTGGCGTATTTACAAGGACGCGCCCATCTTGATTTGGCCGGACAGGCCGACTGTGTCGCCGCTTTACTGCGCCCCCAGCCAAGAGTGGCGCTGGGCGTGGCTTTGCGCGGGGTAGCCAGCGCAGCGATTGATATTTCGGATGGGTTGCTAGCAGATATTGGGCATATCTTAAAGCGGTCGGAGGTGGCGGCTGACATCCAGTTTGCCTCCTTGCCGCGCGCGGCCCACGATGCGTGCAGCGATGAATCCTTGGCGACAGCGTGTTTGCTAACGGGCGGGGACGATTACGAGTTGGCCTTTACTGCGCCGACTTCGCAACGCGAAAAAATTGCAGCCTTATCGCGTCAGTTACGTTTGCCTTTGAGCCGGATCGGTTGCGTGACTGCGGCTAAAGCGGGTTCGATAGGTGAAGTAAAAGCGGGTGAAGAGAATATTTATAAAGCAGTAGTGCGAGATGCCGAGGGGAACCCCTTGGTTTTCGATCATAAAGGCTACGATCACTTTGGGGGTGCTTCGTCATGAAGCCCAATTTCCGTTTTCTTTTTTCACATCCATATCACTTTATTGCGTGTGGTTTTGGCAGCGGTTTGTCACCTTTTGCGCCAGGCACAGCGGGCACCCTGGCCGCTTGGGTTATGTATTGGCCGTTGCGATACTTAATTCCACACGAAATTGTTTTTATCGGCTTTATTGCGATTGCCTTCCTGATCGGCATTTACGCCGCCGACCGAACAGGCCGTGATTTAGGCGTGTCCGATGACGGGTCTATCGTTTGGGATGAGATTGTCCCTTTTTGGTGTGTACTGCTCTTCACGCCGACAGGTCTAGTGTGGCAGCTCGCCGCGTTCCTATTATTTCGTTTTTTCGATATCGTGAAGCCGCAGCCCGCACGCTGGCTAGACACTCATATGAAAAATGGAGTGGGCGTCATGGCTGACGACGCCGTTGCCGCGGCCTATACCGTCTTAGTCATCTTGTCTGTAAAGCACGCCATGCACTTGTGGGTATAGCCTAATGGATGCCGAGTTGGAGGCCTTGTCAGTCGTTGTGGGCGCGGCTTTATTGAAACGTGAGCTACTGCTCACCTGCGCCGAATCCTGCACGGGTGGCTGGGTTTCAGAAGTGGTCACCGCCACAGCAGGAAGCTCGGCATGGTTTGAGCGAGGCTTCATTACGTACTCCTACGCTTCTAAGGAAGAGTTGTTGGGAGTGCAGGCCGAGGCCTTACAAGCTTCCGGTGCGGTGAGCGAAGAGGTCGTACGGCAAATGGCGGTTGGGGCGTTGCGTAACAGCCATGCTCAGGTTGCCTTGGCAATTTCGGGGGTGGCGGGACCTGCGGGTGGCTCACCTGATAAGCCAGTCGGTACCGTATGCTTCGCGTGGGCATTAAAGGAATCCCCATTAAGGGAATCAGAAACCAAGACAGAAACGAAGCTATTCGATGGCGACAGAGAATCAGTACGGCGACTATCGGTAATCCACGCCTTAAGAGGATTACTCGAAATATTAGGGGAGCGACCAGCTTAAGAAGGTGCCCTAAAAAGGTAGAACAATAATAGTGGTAGCGCAGAATGAGCAGCGGATAGAGATAAGCATTAATGGCTAGGCAAATACTGTGCCATAATTCAATTGAACTTTTTAGAGGAAGTTAACATGGACGATAACAAAGGCAAGGCGCTCTCAGCGGCATTAGCGCAGATTGAAAAACAATTCGGCAAAGGCGCGATCATGCGCTTGGGCGATCGGGCTATTGAAGACGTTCAGGTCGTTTCGACGGGCTCTTTGGGCTTGGACATTGCGCTGGGTATTGGCGGTTTGCCGCGTGGGCGTGTGGTGGAAATTTACGGCCCTGAATCTTCCGGCAAAACAACTTTGACCCTGCAAGTCATCGCAGAAATTCAAAAACTAGGCGGTTCCGCCGCTTTTATCGATGCGGAACATGCACTTGATCCGCAATACGCTCAAAAGCTCGGCGTGAATGTCAGTGATCTACTGATTTCTCAGCCTGATAATGGCGAACAAGCGCTAGAAATTGCCGACATGCTGGTGCGTTCTGGCGGTGTGGATGTGGTGGTGATTGACTCGGTTGCCGCACTCACACCAAAAGCTGAAATCGAAGGCGAAATGGGTGAGCCGCAAATGGGCTTGCAAGCGCGGTTGATGTCCCAAGCTTTACGTAAACTCACCGGCAATATCAAGCGCACGAATACCTTGGTGATTTTCATTAACCAAATCCGTATGAAAATCGGCGTGATGTTCGGTAGCCCAGAAACTACCACTGGCGGCAATGCGCTGAAGTTTTACGCATCTGTTCGGCTGGACATTCGCCGCACCGGTGCGATTAAGCGCGGTGACGAAGTCGTGGGTTCAGAAACCCGCGTTAAGGTCGTTAAAAACAAAGTGGCGCCGCCGTTTCGTCAGGCTGAGTTCGACATTCTTTACGGTGAAGGTATTTCCCGTGAAGGCGAAATTGTGGAACTGGGTGTGACCCATAAGTTCATCGAAAAATCCGGTGCTTGGTATGCCTACAACGGTGAAAAAATTGGTCAGGGCAAAGATAATTCACGCGAATATTTGCGCGAACATCCTGAAATCGCCCGCGAGATTGAAAACAAAATCCGCGTTGCAGTAGGTGTAACAGAGCAACAAGAAGCGGTTTCCGCTGGTAAGGCCGATAGGGCTGATAAAGCAGACAAAGCTGGAAAAGCCGACAAAACCGCCGCCGAGGTTTAAGCCCTGATGCAAGGTGGTTTTGTTTACACCTTGCGCGCCCGCGCGCTGCGGGCGCTTAACCGACGCGAACACAGCCGCGCCGAACTAGAACAAAAGTTAGCGCCACATGGCACGACAGCAGAAATTGCTGAGCTGCTTGATGAGTTGGTGACCACGGACGTACTTTCCGAGACGCGCTTTGTAGAGATTTATATTTCATCTCGCGCGGCCCGGTTTGGCGCAGCCAAATTACGGCACGGCTTGCGCAACAAGGGTATCGCGGAAGCCTTAATAGAGATGGCTCTTGTGGCATACCAAGAGAGCGGATCCGCTGAGGATACGAGTATGGGCAGTGAAGCGGCCCGCGCCCGCGCTATTTGGCAACGCAAATTTGCCGCTTTGCCCCAAGACAGAAATGAATACGCTCGCCAAGGACGCTTTTTACAAGGCCGAGGTTTTTCTGGCGATGTAATCCGGCGAGTTTTAAAGAGTGAAGATAGCAGCGACCAAGAAAACTAAAACGCTGAGGCTATAGTTGAAAGCTGAAAAGCAGTGAAAGAAAAATAAGGAAATAAAGAAGTATGAGTTTGCTCGAAGTTAAAAATCTTTCAAAACGCTACAAGTCGCGCACTGTTGTTAAGGATGTCTCTTTCGACGTGAAAAGTGGCGAAGTAGTTGGACTGCTCGGCCCTAACGGCGCGGGCAAGACGACGTGTTTTTACATGATCGTGGGCTTAGTGGCGGCCGATGGCGGCGAGATCAAAGTGGATGACGCAGCCCTCACGCACATGCCTATCCATCGCCGTGCTCGCTTGGGTATTTCGTACTTGCCACAAGAAACCTCCGTGTTCCGTAAGCTCAATGTGGCAGAAAATATTCGTGCCGTTCTAGAGCTACAAAGCCTGACCGAAGTGGAAATTAAAGAACGCTTAGAAGCGTTATTGGCCGAACTACACATTACCCATCTTCGTAACAACACTGCTAACTCGCTATCCGGCGGCGAGCGCCGTCGCGTGGAAATTGCGCGCGCATTAGCCACCAGCCCGCGCTTTATTTTGCTGGACGAACCTTTTGCCGGAATCGACCCGATTGCCGTTTTGGATATTCAAAAAATCATCCGCTTTCTGAAAGAGCGTGGCATCGGCGTATTAATTACCGACCACAACGTGCGCGAGACGCTCGGGATTTGCGATCACGCCTACATTATTAATGAGGGCGAAGTATTGGCCGCTGGCAAGCCCGATGAAATTGTAGCGAACGAGAATGTCCGTAAAGTTTATTTGGGCGAGCACTTCAGTTTGTAGTTATTGCTGAACCAGACCCCGTCAGCACCCGCCATGAAACAAACCCTTCAGCTCAGACTCTCACAACATCTCGCGCTGACCCCTCAGTTGCAACAGTCGATTCGACTCCTGCAACTTTCCACGCTAGAGCTGAACCAAGAAATCGAAACCTTCCTGCAAGAAAATCCCTTGCTAGAACGCGACGAAGCACCCCCGCCAGAAGCGCCTGTTTACGGGGCTTC
>Ga0209181_10008588_pt1 | contig 13664 bp, 22 predicted proteins | sample MAT05_FD_187208 | JGI IMG/M metagenome (GOLD analysis project Ga0209181, IMG submission 187208) | Freshwater microbial communities from Lake Fryxell liftoff mats and glacier meltwater in Antarctica - MAT-05 (SPAdes) (version 2) | ecosystem: Environmental > Aquatic > Freshwater > Ice > Liftoff... | reverse complement strand
CGACAATAATCTCGCTGAACGCGATATCAGAATGGTCAAACTTAAACAAAAAATCTCAGGCTCCTGCCGTTCTGTAAATGGTGCTAATATTTTTGCCCGTATCCGTGGTTATATCTCTACCCTCAAAAAGCAGGGGCTTAACATTTTGGATACTCTTATTAATGTCTTTCTTGGTATTCCTGTTTTTGTCTAATTCCTTTTGTCCTGAGTTGTCACGCATTACGACTAAATTCAATCTTCCAATCCATTCAATGCTCTCATAAATTCTTCTTCAGAAACCCAATCATCTGCTTGTTCGATATCTCTAATTGATGCAACTAAATTAGGAATGGATTGGAGATAGAGTGTTTCCTGTATGCTTTCCCAGTCTTCTTTGAATAGCAATACAGCATCACCTTTGAGGCTAGTGATAAATCTTGGCAAATGGTCTTTGTTAACTTGCTCGACTAAGCTAAATAATTTGGCTCTCGCCTCACTCGCGTTAAGAATTTCCATACATTCCTCAAACTCGTACAACTAATTGTACCATTTCTGATTAGCGATCGCCTGATAAATTTCTGCTGTGATAGAAATGCGATCGGCAATTTACAACCATTCAAATAGTCAAGAGATAGTAATTTCGGTGATAATAAATGTACTGAGTTAGAAGTTTAGAATCGGTAAAACTATGCAAATCACGTTAGACATACCTGATTATATTGCTGCCACGCTTAACAAGGATAACTTACCTCAGATTTTGACTTTAGGCTTAAGAGAAATCAATGCTAATCCTTCAACAGGCTTTTCTGGGCTTACGGAAATTTTAGAGTTTTTAGCAAAATTACCATCTCCACAAGAAATCTTGGCTCTACATCTTTCTTCCTCTGTTCAGGAAGAGATTGACAACCTCTTAGAAAGAAATCGCACTGAAGAATTTAATGAAAGCGATCGCCTCCTGTGGCAGCATTATGAGTTTGTGGAACATTTAGTTCGTCTTGCTAAAGCTCAGGCTATAGTTAAGTTGCAACAGAGTAAATGAGTAAGACTTACATTTCTGTTAGCTTGAGAAAATTTGTCAGCGATCGCGCTCAAGACTATTGCGAGTATTGTCTAATTCCCGCTATGTTTGCTTTGGCTTCCCATCAAGTAGAAGATCATGCGATCGCGGAAAAGCATGGAGGAAAGACTGTTGAGGAAAATTTAGCGTTGTGTTGTTGTCTTTGCAATCAAGCGAAAGGTAGTGATATTGCTTCTATCGATTCTGAAAATGGGTGATGTTGTGAGACTTTACAATCCTAGAAAATATAATTGGGTAGAACATTTTCAAATTGAGATAGAAAGTGGTGTGATTTTCCCCTTAACAGCGATCGGACGGGTGACTATAAAGTTATTGAAAATAAATCGTGAGAGTAGTTTACCTTCTCGTCAAATTCTTATTCAAGCTGGAATGCTTCCAATTTAAAATTATGCTTAGTCGCCCCAATAGCCAAAGCGATCACAAAATAAATTTCTACAGTAATAGAAATGCGATCGCAAAAGCTTGTAGTCCAAGCGAATCTTCTTAGATTTTCAATATCGATAAATATTTGGAATTAAGGTGATAATAGATGTATCGTAATTCTTTGATAAAAGAGGTCTAATCCATGACTGAATTACTTGAGCGTGTGATGGCTAAGTTAAAAGTGTTACCTGCTGACGAACAAGATGCGATTGCAAGTCGGTTTCTTGCTGAGTTAGAGAATGAACAGGCTAGGAAGGTGACATTTACAGATAATCCCGATTCTTTAGCAAAACTTAAACAAAGTAAGTTCATTGGTTGTTTTGATGGTGAGCCTAATTTAGCGGCTAATGTAGAAAGATTTTGACCAGCGATCGCCCCGATTTTAGTGTTTACCGACGGAATGACGCTAGTTTTATAATCCATTCAATTTACAAGTTTAACTTTCTTTATAATCAATCAGATAATTTTCTCTTAGTCTTCCCTTTAGGAGGAGTTTGAGTAATAGGATTATCTTTAGAGCTATCTTGAGGATTGAAATAAAGTAAGATAATCATGTGTCTGACAGTGAAAATCAACCCAGATTTAGTGTGTTTATATTTCGAGAAAAAATAAAGACTATTTTTAGAGCAAGGGTGATGTTCGTAATCTTGTAAATTTTGCGAGGCTAAATAATTTTCCCAGTTTTTCATTACTTTATCTGCATCAGATATTTTGAGATAAATCAACATTCCACCATCTTTTTGGCGATCATCACCAATTGAATATCTCTCAGTTAGCTGCATAAATCCTCCCCATAAATAGGCATTGCCATCATGGATTTTAGCTTCACCAATCCACTTGTAGCCTTTATTGTTTTTTACGAGTAAGTCTGTATGTCCACCAATTTTGGTGTCATGCGAAGCGTCATATCCTTGATGACGTAGATTGCCCAATATCTCTATAGTTACTCTATCTTCTATATCACCTTTCCTAAGTTCAGGATTTTCTTGAATGTACTGAATTATTTCATCAATATCTTCATAGAGAATTTCAACAAATTTATCATAAGTATTTGCAAGTCTTCTTGTGATAAAACGTGTCGTAAATGGGTCAAACGCCTCTATTTGTCGAAGCGTTAATTCTCCTATGCTTTCGTCTACTGACATATTTGCTAACTAATATTCCTAACTAAATTACTGGGCGTAAAATACAAAAACACTTTGTCTTTATAGTCATTTATAATACTACCTGTTTCTGGGTGAAAAAGCTCTCCTGTTTCTTGAGCTAATCTTACTGAATCGTCATCTAGGGGGTATGGAATATCGTCCTCATCTATCAACTCATAATGTAACTCAAGTAGTTGAGTTCTATCACCAGTCAAATACTGAACTGCTAATAGTAGTTCCCTATCCGCATAGCTTTGACTTATAGTGTTGCGTAATCTGCCATAGGTTAGATGTGATGGTTTATCGGTAGGAAGTTTAAGTAAAAGATCAAGTATTGACAAACAGATCTTTGATTGTGGCTCTTCTGCCCAATCTTCGTGAATCTGTTCTACCAACTGCGATTTACTAGACATTATTATTCCAAAGATATTTGTTGATCTTATCAAAAACAAATTTGTATTCTTCAAGAAAACTACATTTTTTTATAATTACATCTTCAAGAACTTGATTCTGAGAACTTAAAGATCTGCAATTTCCCTGTAAAAAAACTTCAAGATAATTCTTAATACTTAATGTTTCTGAAATAGGTGAGTCCCATAAAACAGCAATACGATAAGGACAGATATCATCCACAGCAGCTCTTCCCGCCTTATGATATGTCTCATCCCTCAAATCACCCATCCCTGCTCTCATCTTTTCATTCTTTATAGAACCCTCATCAGTTGTAAAAGCAAGTTCGCCCACTTTCCCTTCTCCTTTTGCATCATACAACTTTTTGATAAGAGGGAAAAAATTGACTGGATCTTTGAGGAGTGACTTTACGCCTAAAACCTTTTCGGTAAGCTTGTTAAACTCTCCAACCACTTCGAGAGCATATTTTCTCCTATCTTGCCAAGATATATCACGAGTTAAATCAACCCTAACCTCTATAAATGGTTTGTCCTTCCATAAAACAACTATGTCAAAGAATTGATAGAAATATTTCTTAATTCCATAGACTTCATCGTAGCTGTTAAGTTCCTTTTTTGCTTCTGGATTAAGCTCAGAGGTATCTATTTTAACTCGCTCCTGAATGAATCACCCCGCCGCAAGCGGACGGGGTATCTAAATTCTTTTTTACCGAATATACTCACGCCGCAGAGCGGCGGGGTATTTACCCTCTTTGTTCAATAAATCTACTAGAACAATAGACCAAAGATAAACTTTGTTCAGATTCTACTAAATCAACAAGACTTATTTTATATTCAGTCTTACTTAGTTGTTTTTCGGACAAAGGAATAGGATATAAAGCCAGAAAATCTGAATTTTTTATCTCGTTTTTAGTGATTAAGTTTGTAAGCTTAGTAATTCTCTCTTTATCAACAGGGAAAAAACGAATAGCTTTTTCAGAAACTAATAGATGATCATGATATTGTTGCTTTAGTTTTTCGATCTCACTAGTGTAATCTTTTTTTCCTTCACCAACTTCCTTTACTATTCTCTCTACAGTTTTATCCGCTCCTTGTGACAAAGAAAAACCTGATAGCTTTAAAATAGCAGTCATTGTAGAGAATGGAACTCTATTGCGAAGAGTTGTTAGTAAGGATTCAAGATGCATTAGTAGATTGATTTTAAATACCCTTACAAAATATCACGAATACAAATTATTTTAGCCATCTTTTTTCTTGATTGTAATGATAACTACTTGCACTTTATCATCGGTCATTACACTTGACTAACGGTAACAGGCACTCTGAGCTTAACCAATGACTTTTGCAACACGCTCGGCTTAACACTCAACCAAACTTGATTACGATCATCCTCCGTATAGCCAACCACGATCGCACCAACGGCTGACCCAAGCTCAGGATACATTTCTGGATTCATCGAGCCACTATCCAAAAAATCAGTAATCTGGATTATCCCCTTCACATCTACATCGCCAATATTAACAAACACACCAAAAGGTGCATGAAACTCCACTTTCCCATATATTAACCTCCCAAGCTGATACTTAGCCTTTACTTGATTCCAAAGTTGTCCATTCATAAGCTAATCTCGCTTTAACACTCTAGGGAACTGATTTAAAACAGTAAATAAATCGTGAGGGATTGGTAACTCAATATACGAACCACCTTGATAAGTCCTCTCAAGCGGTTTAAAAAGTTGGTCGTATGTTTGATTATCTATCGTAACCTCTAAAACACCTTGTTTGTAACTCTGGTTATACTGCTCGGCCAAACTTCTAGAGTTAGCACCAGCAAAGTAACATTTACCATCTTCATAGGGCGGATTATAAGGGAAATCCTCTACCTGAAATCCATCTTGTAATAACTTTTCAGCTTTATTCGATTGAGGAGCTTTATAAATTGTAACCGCCAAAATTAAATTTACCTAACAATCAACAGACTGAAAATTATCATATAACTCGTATGCATAATGAAGCCCTAAAAAATAACCATCTGACAAACCAAAATGTCGACATAACCGCAAATCCACATCCGCAGTCATCGGAGCCTTACCTTGAATAATTTGCTGAATACTCAAATATGGCGATCGCAAACTATCAGCCAAACTATTCATACTGATATCTAACTCTTCTAAAAACTCATACTTTAATATTTCGCCAGCATGGGGATTACGCAATAAAGTATCTTCCATTATTTTTCCTGTATATCTGATGGTAGCTTACGCGATCGCAAGCCCTGCCGAATCTTTTCTGTTTCTTTATAAGCAAAGGAAACAATCATTAAAAATTAAACGTGTATTCTTTATTTTACGATTTTAAGGAGTTAAATCACCAAGCAACAGATTTAAAATCATCATCATTAGCGATTACGCTTTACTGGTAACAGGTACTCTGAGCTTAACCAATGACTTTTGAGTTTACTCCAAAGTTGTTCATTAATAAGTTACTCTCGCTTCAACACTCAAGAACTTACAGCACTTCTCTCTAACCGTTCCGCAATCCAGAATTTGATAATAGACTGGCGATCTATATCTAGTCGTACTGACTCGCGATCTAACGCTGAGATCATCCACTGAGGCAAATTTACACTAACAGATTGAGTTTCTAAAGCAGGACGCTTTAATGTCGATAGATCGAATAAATCTAATACATCTTCGCCATTATCAAACCTTTCATCTAATTCCCTAGCTTCCATACAGCTTCACCTCATTTTCTCGCGATCGCCTTACTGAGATAATTCTAACCACAAAATTTCTATATGTGACAATTGCAGACCAATGTTTACCATCAATTATGCCAATAACCATAAATCGCAGCTCATTCGTCAATATAGCTTGGATTTCAACCCTAGAAGCATCATTCCAAAGCGCCTTTGCTTTTTCAAAGTCAATACCATGCTTAGACTTGTTAATCTGACTTTTTGCTGCATCGAACTCAAACTGCACAACTTTATTGAACAAAGAGGGTAAATACCCCGCCGCTCTGCGGCGTGAGTATATTCGGTAAAAAAGAATTTAGATACCCCGTCCGCTTGCGGCGGGGTGATTCATTTCCCTACAGCGACATCTGCATCTAAACCCACAACCTTTTGCACCTCAACACGACTAGCAAAACGATTAGGTTTAGCATTCTGATAATCAAAAATATATTCAGGTAAAAGTTCATCATCAGAACTTTGTTGATTTTTAGAGCGATTTCTGTTCATGATCTATCATCTTCATATTCTTTTGGGTGTGCTAAGCAGACTCTAACAATCCTAAATATTAAAGAAAATAATCATTAGGCTAATTGCAAAACTTGAGTCAATGGCAATGCTTTACCCGATATTTCGTAATCATCGATCAAGAGTTCTAGCACTTCCTCTGCATTAGCGATCACCTCTGCATAGGTATCACCATGCGTAAAATACCTCTGCAAAGCATTAGCAAATTCAGGCAACTCCACAAGATAGCAATTGTCTTCATCCGACCAAATAATATTAATGCGATATTTATGGTTCATGACTCTGTATTCTTTAAGGCTTTTAGCGCAGACTCAACTAATTTCTCAAGATAGGATTTTGCATCGTCTCCATCTTTGATGACTTCCCTTTGTGCGAACCACTCGAAAACCCGCTTTTGATAGAGCAGATCGTAGCTCTCTAATTTTTTTAGGCATTGACTCAATTATAGGACTAGACAATCATTTTGTACTTGCTAAACAAAAAACAAGAGGCTTAAGCCCCTTGCCTATTACTTGCTAGAAACTACTAACTTAACTTCCATCGATGCAAGCGACATCGCGGGAGTTGGCTTCAAATGAGGCGTTGAGCGCATCATCACCACTCAAACCATTGCGATTCATAGCTTGTACTGATTGACTACCAAGCAACGGGTTTAAAATTATCATCATTAGCGATCGCTACACGATCACCCGAAGGATTAATTACAAATAATCCCTTTTGATAAGCATAGCGATCTATTTCCTCATTAATCTCAATTCCCGATACTGCTCCATAAGCTTGATAATCTTTGAAATGGGGAAAAGCGACCTTAAAACGAGCCAGCTTTTCAATAAATTCATCAATACTATTCTCATCACTATCTATTTGATATTCTATTAAAAGAACTTTATGTTCTTCACATACGGCAAGAATATCAATTTTTATTTCTCATGGCGTTGGCTTGATACACTTTGCGCTGTTTGTTGAATATTCATTCCCTTATCAACAAACAGCTTGCACAATGAAGGTACTAATATATATTCAACAAAATTATCTCTTTTGTTTGCCAGATCATCAAAATATCTGCCGTTAGTGATACCAGAACGACTTGCCTCCAGCTTGCTTAAACGTTTCTCTATTTCAGCAAAGCTGCGATCGGCTTCGGCTTTAGATTTGATAATACGGCGATCAAATTCCTCTTGAGATTTTTGAAATAGTTTATAAATATCGTCAATTGTTACAGGAGTACTCATATACTTTTATTCGTTTAATCAACAGGACTAGACCTAAATTATCACATAAAAAAACAAGGGGCTTAAGCCCCTTGCCTGTTACTTGCTAACAACTAGTTTAACTTCCACCGATGCGGGCGACATCGCGGGAGTTGGCTTCAAATGCAGCATTGAGCGCATCATCACCACTTAAGCCATCTGCGATCGCCTTTTCAATTGCTTGCAGGACTCGCTTGTAATCCTTGGGCATTACCTTTACGAATTTAGGAAGCATCTCATTCCATTGCGCGAGGACTTTCTCTCCCTTAGCGCTCTCAGTATAGTCAACGTGTTGCTGAATTAACTGTTGGAGATCCTTGATTTCTTCGGGATCTTCGAGAGTTTCTAGACCGACCATTGAGGTATTGCAACGAGTTGCGAAATCGCCTGACTCATCGAGAATGTAGGCAACGCCACCACTCATCCCCGCCGCGAAGTTCCGTCCAGTTAAGCCCAAGACCACGACTTTACCGCCAGTCATGTATTCGCAGCCGTGATCGCCGATGCCTTCGACTACGGCATTTACGCCAGAGTTACGCACTCCAAAGCGTTCGCCAGCGATACCGCGAATATAGACTTCGCCTTTGGTTGCGCCATAGAGAGCGACGTTGCCAGCGATTACGTTGTCTTCGGCGACAAAAGTGGAAGCTTTGGACGGATAGAGAATGATCTTGCCGCCGCTTAGTCCTTTGCCGAGGTAGTCATTGGTATCACCTTCGAGTTCGAGAGTGACACCTGTGGGAACGAATGCGCCGAAACTTTGACCAGCAGTACCTTGGAAATGCAGATGCACGGTGTCATCGGGCAATCCCTCCCAATGGCGCTTGGTGATTTCGTTGCCGAGAATTGTGCCGACAGCGCGGTTGATATTTCGGATTGAGACTACGGCGTGGACGGGTTCGCCATCCACGATCGCAGCTTGACATAAATCTAGCAACACCGTCATATCAAGGGATTTGTCTAATCCATGATCTTGAGGAATTTGGCAATAGCGACCGACATCGGCGGCAACTTCTGGTTGATAGAGAATCTTCGAGAAGTCTAAGCCTTTCAATTTCCAATGCTCGACTGCTTGCTTTGCTTCTAATACTTCAGTACGACCGACCATTTCATTTAAGGTGCGGAAACCGAGTTTTGCCATCAGTTCACGAACTTCCATAGCAATGAAGGTCATGAAGTTGACCGTGTGTGCGGGATCGCCTGTGAATTGTTCGCGTAGTTGTGGGTCTTGGGTGGCAACACCGACGGGGCAGGTATTGAGATGGCAGACGCGCATCATGATGCAGCCGAGGGTGACAAGGGGTGCAGTGGCAAAGCCGAATTCTTCGGCTCCAAGTAGAGCAGCGATGACGACATCACGACCTGTTTTCATTTGTCCATCGGTTTCAACGACGATGCGGCTACGGAGATTGTTGAGAACTAAGGTTTGATGAGTTTCAGCTAAGCCAAGTTCCCAAGGCAAGCCAGCGTGCTTGATCGAGGTTTGGGGGGATGCGCCTGTACCGCCGTCATAGCCAGAGATGAGGACGACATCAGCATGAGCTTTGGAAACCCCTGCGGCGATCGTGCCGACACCGACTTCCGAAACTAGCTTAACGCTGATTCGGGCGGCGCGGTTGGCGTTTTTGAGGTCGTGAATGAGTTCTGCTAGATCTTCAATAGAATAGATGTCATGGTGAGGAGGTGGTGAAATCAAGCCAACACCTGTAGTCGAGTGGCGAACTTTGGCAATCCATGGGTAGACTTTTTTACCTGGTAACTGACCTCCTTCCCCTGGTTTCGCACCTTGAGCCATTTTGATTTGTAGTTCTTTGGCTTGGGAGAGATAGAGGCTAGTGACTCCGAAACGTCCTGAAGCTACCTGTTTGATCGCGCTATTTTTGGAGTCACCTAGTTCATTTGTCCATGTGTAGCGTTCGGGATCTTCACCGCCTTCGCCTGTGTTGGACTTGCCGCCAATGCGATTCATGGCGATCGCTAGAGCTTCATGGGCTTCCTGAGAAATCGAACCGTAGCTCATGGCGCCAGTTTTAAAGCGGCGCAAAATTGCTTCAATTGGTTCCACTTCTTCGATGGAAATGGACTCGCGAGATTTGAAATCGAGCAAGCCGCGCAGGGTGTAATGTTGCTGATTCTGTTCATTTACCAAAGTGGAATATTTCTTGAACAGTTCGTAATTGTCATCACGCACCGCTTTTTGTAAAGCATGAATAGTCTCAGGACTGAACAAGTGCGCTTCACCATCTTTGCGCCATTGGTACTCACCACCGACATCAAGGGTGTTTCCGCTAGAAGGGCGATCGGGAAAAGCATGGGCATGACGCGCGATCGCTTCTTTAGCAATTACTTCCAAATCTGCACCTTCGATGCGTGAGGCTGTCCAAGTGAAGTACTTGTTAATCACAGACTGATTGAGTCCAACCGCTTCAAAAATCTGAGCACCGCGATAGCTCTGAATTGTGGAAATACCAATTTTGGAAGCAACCTTGGTTACGCCTTTGGTTGCCGATTTGATGAAGTTCTTGCAAGCAGTTTTGTAATCTACACCGACTAATAGATGCTGATCGATCATGTCTTTGATCGTCTCAAAGGCGAGATAAGGATTGATTGCACCGCAGCCATAACCAATTAAGAGCGCGAAGTGATGTACTTCTCTAGGCTCTCCAGATTCTATAACTAGACCAACTCTGGTACGAGTGCCAGTACGGATCAGATGGTGATGTAAACCTGATACCGCCAGCAATGCAGGAATTGGCGCATTGTCAGGATTCACACCGTGATCGCTTAAGATTACAATATTCACACCATCAGCGATCGCACGATCGGCTTGAGTACAAATATTCGCAATCGCCTCTTCTAATGCATTCACACCATGGGTAGGATTAAATAAAGTCGGTAAAGTAATCGATTTAAAATCACCTTCATTAATATGCTTCAGCTTAGCAAGTTCGGCATTGCTGAGAATTGGAGTTTTTAGCTCAATCAAATGACAACTTTCAGGCTCTGGCTTTAGCAGATTCCGTTCTGCACCAATTGTAGTTTCTGCGGAAGTAATAATCTCTTCACGAATGGAATCAATCGGCGGATTAGTTACCTGTGCGAATAGCTGTTGGAAATAATCGTAGAGAAGCTTAGAACGATTAGAAAGAATAGCGAGAGGTGTATCCGCACCCATTGCGCCGATTGCTTCAACGCCATCTCTTGCCATTGGTGTGATCAGCAATCGCAAATCTTCAAAGGAATAGCCAAACGCCATTTGTCGTTGGGTTAGAGCCGTCACTTCTGGCTGTTCAGGAACTTCAGCTTCTTTCAGTTGAGCAATATCAACCATGTGCTGATTAATCCATTCGCGGTAAGGATGCTCAGTTGCGACTTGATGCTTGATTTCATCATCAGCCACAATCCGACCTTCTTGCATATTCACAAGAAACATCCGCCCTGGTTGCAAACGACCTTTTGACTCGATCCGCTCAGGTTCGATTTCTAATACACCCGCTTCTGAAGCAAAAATCACCAAGTCATCTTTGGTCACATAATAGCGCGAAGGACGCAAACCATTGCGATCAAGAACTGCGCCAATCATCGTGCCATCAGTAAAAGCGATCGAGGCGGGACCATCCCAAGGTTCCATCAAACAGGAGTGATATTCATAAAAAGCTTTCTTCTCATCACTCATCGACTCATGGGCTGTCCAAGGTTCAGGAATCATCATCATCACTGCATGAGGCAGCGATCGCCCTGCTAGTACCAGCAATTCCAAAGCGTTATCAAAAATCGTGGAGTCACTACCATCAATGTTAATTACAGGCTTGATTTTGGCAATATCATCACCAAACAATTCCGATTCAAACATCGACTGACGCGCAATCATCCAATTGGTATTACCGCGCAAAGTATTAATTTCGCCATTGTGAGCAATGTAACGATAAGGATGCGATCGCTCCCAACTAGGGAAAGTATTCGTACTAAAGCGCGAGTGAACCAACGCCAAAGCACTTTCTAGATCGGCATCGTGCAGCTCTGGAAAATATTTCCCCACCTGAGCCGTCATCAACATTCCCTTATAGACGATCGTGCGGCAGGATAGGCTAGATGGATACCAATAGGGATCGATTTTTGAAGTGCGAATCGCGGTATGAGCGAGTTTGCGAATCACATACAATTTGCGATCAAAAGCAAGATCGTCTGCTAGGTTTGGCGATCGCTGAATAAACACTTGCTGCATAAACGGCTCGCTCGATTGCGCCGTAGCACCCAATGAAGAGTTGTCTGTCGGAACATCACGCCAACCTAAAACCTTTAAGCCTTCAGTTTCAACCAACTTTTCAAAAACTTCTCTACCATTCTTACGAGCATTGCGATCGGGCGAACCATAAACCATACCCACCCCATATTGACCTGCCTCTGGCAAAACAATATTTTTGGCAGCCGCCACTTTTGTCAAAAACTTATGCGGAATTTGCATCAAAATTCCCGCCCCGTCGCCCGTATTTGTCTCACAACCGCACGCGCCGCGATGTTCCAAGTTCTCCAAAATCGTCAGTCCCTGCTCGACGATCGCATGGGATTTTTTCCCTGACTTATGGACAATAAATCCGACCCCACAAGCATCATGTTCAAATTGTGGATCGTACAAACCTTGTTTTACGGGCAATGCGTTGCTATTCATCATGGACTGAAAAGTTAGTATTTAAAGGATTATGGTAGCTCGGACGTAATTGAGAGGTTACGAGGGCTACTTTAGATTGTACTAACAAATCTATGTCCTAGGTAGGATGTCTTAAGGTATTGATCAAATAAAGTGATGCTCAGAGTTATTTTTGTTGCCGTTGTTAGGAAATTCTATAAAAAAGAATTAAATCCTAAGATCTTAAAAAAGCTCCTCAATCGATTTCATTGGTAAATAGAGTTTCATCGGATCTTGCTTAAACTTCTCAAAGCCGTATTTCATATAAAAATTTACGGCGTTCTCATCTAAGGCTTCGGCAATCACAGCCAGAGATGCAACTTGTCTAGAAGCATTTAGCGCTTTTTTGAGAGCGTCGATCAGCATTAACTCACCCAATCTTTTACCTTTTTGGCTAGTGTCAACCGCAAGGCGACCCAACAAGATCGCTGGTAATAGGGGATAACGAGGTAAATGTTTAGCAAAGTTCTCATCTATGCACTCGACCTTAACGGTATGGGAAGAGAGCGTGTAGTAAGCCATAACCTGATATTCAGGATCGTCAATTAAGACAAATACAGTGGCAACTCGTTTTTTGATATCCTGCGAAGCTTGCTTGCGGATGTAGTTATCTAAACTATCTTTTTCACAACAAAAGTCGGAGCGGATATGCTTGCGACTATCAAGAGATTCAATTTTGAGAACCATTAAACTGATATCACTTGCTTGGATCGGATGGCGGCAGACTTTAGCGCGTCATTTGGCTGGGAAGGATTGAGAATTGCATTAACAAAAGCTTGGCTGTCTTCAATGCTGAGTTTAAGTGTTTGGTGTTGCTCAAGAACTCGATAAGCTTCGGCTTGTACAGTCGCAACAACGAAGTCAGTGAGTGTCCGCCCTTGCAGGTCGGCAGCTTTTTGTAAAAGTGCTTTAGTTTCTGGACTGATTCGCGCCTCAAGTCTTGCGATCGCGTTGGTTACCATAGTATTTCGACAAAATTATTTTTTTGATTTTATACGGCAAATTGCCGTATGTCAAATATTTTTGACGTTTGTGCATGTGGAACAGATTGGCGATCGCAATTAATCAAGTTTTGGTTAAGTGAAGTTGCTAGTCAGGTTTAAACTTGATAGCGATCGCATTAAGCTCCATTTAGAAGACAATCCCAGCTTAAAGTCATATCTCGATCAAGCGGTAATTGATGCTTATAAGTTAGCACGGTCGTTAGTTGTGAGAGAAACGCCTCTCGACTATCCAGATTTACCTTCAGATTGCCCTTATACTCTGAGCCAAATTCTTGATCCCAAGTTTCCAGAGCAATTTTGACTTTAGGGCATCTCTAAAAATAGGTGTAGACAGGGAGAGGGTTTCGAGAAAAAGGAGCAGAAATAGGATAGGATAAAGAAGAGAGAAAAGAGGGTAAAAAGCAGTGCAGGAGAGGGAAACAAACAT
>Ga0209181_10008587_pt1 | contig 13664 bp, 14 predicted proteins | sample MAT05_FD_187208 | JGI IMG/M metagenome (GOLD analysis project Ga0209181, IMG submission 187208) | Freshwater microbial communities from Lake Fryxell liftoff mats and glacier meltwater in Antarctica - MAT-05 (SPAdes) (version 2) | ecosystem: Environmental > Aquatic > Freshwater > Ice > Liftoff... | reverse complement strand
CAACAGGGCATCTGCCCATTCTCTGCTGCCGCGGTGCGGTGGAATATTCTTTTTGCGCCATTCGGCATCGCCAGCGCCACCTAGGTATTTTACATTTTTGTCAAAAGCCATATATGGCAAGTAAATAAAAGTAAAAACGGTGCCTACAAAATGCTGCCACCAGCGAAATTGGCCAAAACTGCGAAGCAAATCTAGCGTAATGTTAAAGCTAAACAGGATGTTTATGCATGGAATCACCATGCCTATCATGTACCATTTGGGGCGGTTTACTACCTTTAGCCACCACCACCAACTAAGTATGGGGATAAAGGCCAGGATTGGGTTGTAGCCCGCTTTTTTAAACAGTACAGAAAGCCCAATACGGGTAAGTAAAAATGCCGCCACCCAAAGGGCCATGAATAAACCAAGTTGATAAGATCCCATTATTTAATCAAAGCGTCAAATTTAAGCATGTCTTGCATACCAAAAATACCTTTTTTATCGGCAAGCCATTCGGCAGCCAAAACTGCCCCAAGTGCAAATCCTTTTCTGTTGTGTGCTTCATGTTTTATTTCTATACGGTCTATGTCGCTGTTATATTGAACAACATGGGTGCCGGGCACATCGCCTTCCCGAAGGGCATGGATAGGCAGGGCGCCACTTTTTGCGGTATTCTCACCCAATTCCCATCCGTTAAAACGTGGATTGTTATCGATGATTCCCTCTGCTAAGGATATGGCTGTGCCGCTGGGCGCATCCAATTTGCGGGTATGGTGAATTTCAGTAATCCCCGCACTGTACCCGTCCTGCTTGGCCATGATTTTTGCCAAAATGCGGTTTATAAAATACGCAATGTTTACCCCTAGGCTAAAGTTGGTTGCAGTAAACAATGCCCCATGTGTTTGGTTGCAAGCAGCTTTCACATGGGCCAATTCTGCATACCAGCCCGTAGTGCCAGTAACTACAGGAACGCCCGCAGCAAAACAAAGTTTTAAATTTTGCACACAAGCTTCGGGTCGGGTAAATTCAATAACCACATCTGCATCTTTCAAGCGGTCTAAATCTGCCGGATTTTTTGTGGTAAAGGTATGTACAATTTGATGGTGGCGCTGGGCTGCAATTTTTTCAATTTCCAAACCCATTTTGCCGTAGCCAAGCAATGCTATTTTCACAGGGCAAAGATAGGCAGCGCAGGCGGCAAACCACAAAACACCAAAACCACATTTATTTCAATGGAAAATATCTTACAGAAATCTTATTTTTGCCCTGTTTATGAAGAAAATCCTTTGGGTAGGTCTTGTTGTTTTGGTCGTTTTTTCTATTGCGGCTGGATATTTTGGGTTTGTATTGTTTTCAAACCTCAACCACGCCAATAAGGAGGTGAAACTTAGGGTAAGGCAGGGTTGGAGTATGGAAAAAATGGCCCAAGAATTGGGTAAAGTTATTTTTTTGAGCAAAGAAGAGCAACAGGACATTGTGGTTTGGGCAAATCGGTTGGGTTACGAAAAGGTTAAGGCCTGTTTTATTCAAATTCCTGCCAAAAGCAGTTTGTATGATATTGTAAAAAATTTAAAGGAAAACCGCAAACAAACCCGCAACTTGGTGATAAAAGGGAGTTGGGATGCCCGCACTTTGGCCGAGGCGGTTGCTGCCAATATGGAAGTAACGGCTGATACTTTGTTTGGAATGTTAACAAAATCGAATGGTACGGATTCACTGGGTTTTAATGACAAGAATTGGCCAGCGTTTTTCATTCCCAATACATACAATTTTTATGTTTCAGACAATTTGGAAGTGTTTCTAAAAAGAATGCAATCCGAAAAAGAAAAATTTTGGTCTGAAAGCAGAAAACAAAAGGCATTGGAACAAGGACTGGACCGAGAACAGGTGGCTATCATTGCAAGTATTGTAAATAAAGAAAGCAATAAAACGGACGAATATGAAAATATTGCGGGTGTTTACATAAACCGATTGAGAAAAAACATGCTTTTGCAAGCCGACCCAACCGTGGTTTTTGCAAGAAAACACAACGGTAGGGTTTTGGGTACTGATTTGAAAATAGAATCGCCATACAATACCTACTTACACAAAGGATTGCCACCTGGACCCATTTGCATTCCCAATGTTGCAGCTTACGATGCCGTTTTAAATTATGGTCAACATACCTATTTGTATTTTTGTGCAAAGGCCGATTTTTCTGGATACCACAATTTTGCCGAAACATGGGAAGCACATCTGGCCAATGCCAGGGCTTTTCATAGGGCATTGAATGCGAGGAAATAGTGCAAAGTAGAGAATAAATTCATCCTAACATTGGGGCAAAATAGGGTTTTTTGAAAATACTTGTTTGTACCTTTTTGCATTGCGCCGCGGCGGACCAAAAGGTACCCCAAAAGCCAAGCCTTTAAGGTAAAAAACTTGCAAACCAGCATTTAGATTTCTACCGCCACGCATGCGGTTTTGGGTTAAACGCTAGAGCTATAGAAATAAAGTTACCGAACTTGTTCTTGGGGTGATCTTCTTATTAATGTAGCTCCTTAAAGTATTTATATTTTATTCATTTTATTTATAGTAATTATACATATATATTGGCAATTTCTACTGCAAAAAAAAAGCCAAAAAGATTTTGTCACTTTTTGACTTTTTTTCAAAGAAAATATTTTTTGCGTTATTCTTTTACCAATTTTTCTATGCTTGTATTTTCTCCGTTTTGCATGCGAACAAAATAAATGCCTTTTGCCAAGTTTGAGCAATCCAAACTTATTGCTTGGTTTGCTGTTAATACAATTTTACCCTGTATGTCCAAGATTTCTGCAAAGTCCATCTTTTTTGAAAAGTGAATGAAATTGGCCGTTGGATTTGGATACACAGCAAAAGCACTAGATACATCTGTGTGAGAAACAGCGCTGGTTTTGTCGAAATACAATATTTTTTTGGTGGTAAGAATTTGGTCGCCTTCTTTGTTATCTAAGCCATCCGCTGCGTTTCCAGCGGCATAAATGGTAACACTGTCTGGCGTGCTGCCTGGAGTCCAATCGAAACTAAAAATTCCCAATAAGGACGGGGCGCTTTGCATAGCTATGCTCCTAGAGTTTAAATTCATAATTTTGGTGCCACTGGCAGCACCATCAGTTACACCCGTTTTCGCACGTGATGGGTCTAATACAGTGGCTGAAAAGCCATATTTAGAGCCAAAAGTACCTGAAACAACTACTGCAACTGTGTATGTGGTGCCCGATTTGTATTTGGTTACAGGTGTGAATTTCCCTTTTTCTGTAACGGCAACATTCAATGAGCCATTTCTATTGCTTCCATCTGCGTGACAGTTGGTTGTAGCGCATGTAGCCCCAGCATTGCCATTGAGCAAAGGAGCACCTGTATGATCGCCACCAGGACCGTTTTTGTTTGCCGTAGCCAATACAAAAATCAAAAGGGCTGAGCCCATTAAAAGTATTTTTTTCTTCATATTTATAGGGCAAATTTAAGAATTGAATTCAATCAAATGTCACAGTAATGAAAAAAAGAGTTAAACAACGCTATTTTTTGCAATTCAAATTCAGGTTCGTGCATTACATTTGCAGGGCAATCTATGAGCAATTCTTCCAGTTATATTCCCATTTTAATTCAAATTGGCGTGGCCGTTGGCTTTGTCGCATTGGTATTTGGCATATCGCCACTTTTGGGTCCTAACCGCAAAACCAAACAAAAAGATGAAGTATTTGAATGTGGCATTGAAAGCCAAGGCAATGCCCGTTTTCCAGTATCGGTAAAATATTTTCTTACGGCAATTTTGTTTGTATTGTTTGATGTGGAAGTAATTTTTTTTTATCCGTATGCGGTAAATATTAGAGAAATGGGTGGCGAAGGATTCGCTGCGGTTCTCATATTTGTAGGACTATTTCTAGCAGGATTCCTCTACGTTTGGAAAAAGGGCGGCCTCGAATGGGAACGTTAACAAGCAAACTCACAACTCACAACCCACAACTTACAACTCGTTAAATGGTAAATATAGCTGAACAACCAGAAGGCTTTGAAGGACAAGGTTTCTTCGCAACAAAGCTAGACAGCGCAATCGGTCTTGCAAGATCTTATTCTCTTTGGCCCCTTCCTTTTGCCACCTCTTGCTGCGGCATTGAATTTATGGCTACAATGGGAGCCAATTATGATTTGGCCCGTTTTGGCAGTGAAAGACTTTCTTTCTCTCCCCGTCAAGCAGATTTGTTGATGGTGATGGGAACGATTGCCAAAAAAATGGGACCAGTACTAAAACAAGTGTACGACCAAATGGCTGAACCCAAATGGGTGATGAGTGTGGGAGCATGTGCATGCAGTGGTGGTATTTTTGATACTTACAGCGTTTTGCAGGGTATCGATACCATCATTCCAGTTGATGTTTACGTGCCAGGTTGCCCACCGCGCCCGGAGCAAATTATTGATGGCTTGATTAAAATACAAGAATTGGTTCAAAACGAAAGTTTACGCCGCCGCAACAGCGATGAATACAAGAAAATGTTGGAAAGCTACCATATTGAAACCTTATAAGCAATGGCATATCTTAACAATACAGAATTGCTAGCGCATTTGTCCCAAAGCTTGGGCGAAAAAATCTTAAACCAAGAGGATACTTTTGGCATGTTGTGCATTGAAGTGAACCGCAATGAGATTGTAGACATTATTTCGAATCTCAAATCTGATGAAAACCTGAAAATGCAATTTCTAACCGATTTGTGTGGTATCCATTATCCGGATAACAAAGGCAAAGAATTGGGCGTTGTATACCATCTGCATAGTTTGGAAAACAACATTCGGTTGCGTCTAAAAACGTTTTTTAGCATTGAAGATCCCACTTGCCCCACTTTGACGTCGGTTTTTGACGCTGCAAACTGGATGGAAAGAGAAACTTTCGACTTTTACGGCATTCAATTTCAAGGTCACCCAGATTTGCGCCGAATATTAAATATGGACAGCATGGATTACCATCCAATGCGCAAGGAGTATGCTTTGGAAGACGAAACGCGTACGGATAAATCAGATAAATTTTTTGGAAGATGAGTGAAATTGAAGTAAAATCTGCAGTGCCAATGACGCCTTATGTGGGCATGTCGAACGAAACCATAGACGGTGAAATAGCAACACTAAATCTAGGGCCAACGCACCCTGCTACCCATGGCATTTTTCAAAATGTGATGAAAGTGGATGGAGAAAGAATCATAAGTTCTGAACCTACCATTGGATACATTCACCGCGCATTTGAAAAATTAGCCGAACGCAGACCCTTTAACCAAATTACAACCATAACCGACCGCCTTAACTATTGCAGTTCGCCCATCAACAACTTGGGTTGGATTATGACGGTAGAAAAACTCATAGGTGCAGAAATGCCTAAAAGGGTAGATTACATGCGGGTAATTATTATGGAATTGGCTCGTATTGCAGATCATTTGGTTTGCAATACCGTAATAGGTGTAGATACAGGAGCTTTAACGGGTTTTACATACATGTTTCAGGAACGCGAGAAAATTTATGAAATGTATGAAGAGGTTTGTGGAGCCAGGCTTACTACCAATATCGGACGCATTGGCGGTTTCGAACGCGATTTTAGCCCGGCTTTTATAACCAAACTGAAAGCATGGTTAAAAGAGTTTCCTGCTAAGTTTGATGAATTTGACCGCCTGCTTACCCGAAACCGTATTTTTATGGATAGGGTAATCAAAGCTGGACCCATTACTGCAGAAAAAGCATTGGGTTATGGTTTTACCGGTCCAAACCTGCGCGCTGCTGGTGTGGATTTTGATGTTCGTGTAATGAATCCATATTGCAGCTACCAAGATTTTGAATTTGACATACCGGTGGGTCAAGATGGCGACACCTATGATCGATTCATTGTGCGCCAAGAAGAAATTCGCCAAAGTTTGCGAATCATTCACCAAGCATTAGACAATATGCCAGCAGGGAATTATTTTGCAGATGTGCCAGATTTTTATTTACCGCCAAAGGCGGAAGTATACAGCAGCATGGAAGCATTAATATATCATTTCAAAATTGTGATGGGCGAAACCCCAATTCCTGCCGGTGAAGTATACCATAGCGTAGAAGGTGCAAATGGAGAATTGGGTTTTTATTTGGTAAGCGACGGCGGTAGAACGCCATATCGTTTGCATTTTCGCAGACCCTGCTTTATTTATTACCAAGCCTATCCAGAGATGGTTGTCGGTTCTATGCTTAGCGATGCCATTCTTACCATGAGCAGTATGAATGTGATTGCCGGTGAATTGGATGCTTAAGCCAATAATCTACCTTAATTTTGGAACCAAAGGATTTTAAAATTCAGGGTTCAAATAGTTTTTTTTTGTAAAATCAAAGTTTCTAACTATTATTGCATTCGATAAACAAACATATCTCGTGTTTGTCCAATCCCAATCCACATTATTTACTGTATCCGATTCATAAAATTTACGATTTAAGAAAAACATGGCAGACAAACCTGACCTGAGCAAAATGGCAATTCCTGATTTGAAGGAACTGGCTCAAACTTTACAAATTGACAACGCTGGCAAGCTGAAAAAAGCAGAACTCATTGTTGCTATCAATGGCAGTTTGGATGCGGCAAAAGCGGAATCCAAACCCACTAAGGTGGAAGCAAATCCTTTGGATGCGCCAATTGCCAATTTGGAAAATACGGCTAAAAAAAGCCGATTGAGAAAGCCTGTAGAAGAAACTGTGCAAAAAGTAGAGAAAGTTACACCTTCCTATAATCCGCCAATTAAAAAGCAGGATAAACCAACTGTTGAAAAGTTGGAAAACCCAGTGGTTGAAAGTCTAGAAATTATCCCCGTTGTAGAAATTCCAGTGGCGGAAATTCCAGTTGTAGAAATTCCAGTTGCGGAAATTCAGGCTAAAGAAAATGTTGAAGTTAAACAAGAGAAACGTCCAATAGAACCTCGCAAACAACATCCACAAAAGCAATTTCATAAAAAGCGGGAAAATCAACCCCAAACCCCGCCTATAAATCAACAACTCGATTTTGATGCTTTACTGCCACCTTTGCCAGAAAATGATTCCCCTTCCGATGAATCCAACAACAAAGGAAATGAGAATCTGGTAAATACAGAAGTTAAAACCAACGAAAACCAAAACGACAAAGAGAACCAATTGCCGCAAAACGCCCAGTCGAATGAGAACCAAATTCGCAGGGAAAAAATAGCCCCCATTTTCGAAATGGAAGGTGTGGTAGTTACCCAAGGTGTATTGGAAACAGTGCCAGATGGGTATGGTTTTTTGCGCAGTCCAGACTATAATTATGTTGCATCGCCAGATGACGTGTATGTACCGGGTTTTATGATCAAACAAAACGGACTTAAAACGGGCGATACAGTAAGAGGAAGCATACGTCCACCAAAGGACAATGAAAAGTATTTTTGTATGGTTAAAATTGAGTCTGTAAACGGCAGAACCCTAGAACAAGTGCGCGACAGGGTAAGCTTTGAACACTTGACGCCTTTGTTTCCAGATGAAAAATTAAACCTTTGCGACGACCCTAGGCATTACAGCAATAGAATCATCGATTTGATTGCGCCAATAGGAAAAGGACAGCGCGGATTGATAGTATCCCAACCCAAAACAGGTAAAACATGGTTGTTACAAGGCATTGCAAATGCAATTGCCAAAAACCATCCAGAGGTTTATATGATGATTTTGCTTATTGATGAAAGACCAGAAGAGGTTACCGATATGGCAAGAAACGTGAGGGCAGAGGTGATTGCTTCAACCTTTGATGAGCCAGCTGACAAACACGTAAAACTAAGCAATATGGTTTTGGAAAAAGCCAAAAGATTGGTGGAGTGTGGCCACGATGTGGTAATTTTACTTGATTCGATTACCCGTTTGGCGCGTGCCTACAACACAGTGCAACCCGCCAGCGGTAAAATCCTTTCAGGTGGTGTGGATGCCAATGCATTGCACAAACCCAAACGTTTCTTTGGTGCAGCCCGAAATATTGAAGGGGGTGGCTCATTGACCATCATTGCTACGGCTTTAACGGATACAGGCAGCAAAATGGATGAAGTGATTTTTGAAGAATTTAAAGGTACCGGCAATATGGAATTGCAGTTGGATCGCAAATTGTCTAACAAACGGATTTACCCTGCCATCGATATTCTAGGTTCCAGCACCCGCCGCGAAGATTTGTTGATTGACAAAGTGGCACTGCAGCGCATGTGGGTTTTAAGAAATCACTTGTCAGACATGAATCCAGAAGAAGCGATGAATACCTTCCTAAAGTATATGCAAAACACCAAAGACAATACCGAGTTTTTGGTGAGTATGAACGGGTAGAATTGTTTGTTTTTTTTAGATAGTTCCAAATTTGGATTGACTGTCTCGCCATTAAAAATTTGAACATTTACCATTTATTGATTTGCTGTATTAAAAACAATGAAAGCGCGCACAAACAACTGTTTTTAAAATCATTTAGATTTTCTCTTGTCATCATTTTATGTTTTGATTCCCGCAATTCCAAGGCCCAACTTGTTATTGAAAAGTATGATGCGGGTGTTGCCGGTTATGTTTCTTCTGCGGTTTTTAGCGACAGGTACGGTGTGCCGTTATACGATAACATTTTCCAAGTAAAAGACACGGCCATATTTATTCGGAACAAAGTGAGGCGCTTAGAAGCCAGGGATGCTGCGCAGAATTTGAAATGGGCAGCAGAGTTTGATACAATTAACAATACCACTAAAACTGGCGTTCAAGGATTTTATTATTTCATAGAAGACAGCACCTATTACAATTCAGAAAAAGAGAGGGTTAAAATAACCAAGTTCTGGAAAGGCAATACATTGGAAAGAATAGGTACTACTCGTTTTCAAACTTTAAGTTACAAAAGCGCTGATACCCTTATTAATTATACAAAAGAAACGAATATTGTTCAAAAAACTGGCGCATTAATTAATGAGCAAAACCACTACTACAATAGCCTTGGAAAATATGGAAAGTTGAGATTTAAGAATTTGAAATATGCAAAAAAACCAGGAAAGTATATTTTAGGGATTATATTTCGTAAGAATAGATACAGACATAAAAAATTCAAAACCAATTATGACACTGCTGCACTATTTACCAGCTCTGTATCAAACTACAACTACGGTTTTTATTGGATGAAAAATGGTACAAAGAATTATGTTGAAGAATCAAAACTTTCCGTTAGGCATTTTAAAAAAGGCAATAAAATCCTTACCCAAAAATATTTCACCTCGGGCGAAAGTTATAATCAGCCAAGCAATTCGAGTTATACCCGCCTTTGTGGTTATGCATCTGCAAGTCATTATGACGAGATAGAAAACACATCCTATAGTTTTTTATACAATTCTCAAAAATTACCAATAGAATATGTATCGAAATACAAAGGGTCTAAAACTTTTCTTGTGTATTCATTTCAATACATTTATTATCCATAGATTGTTATTCAATCCACATAAGTTCTTCGCCTGCAAGGCATAGTGCCTTGCCACCGGGCATCAATCTTTTCATATTTACATGGCCAGTTAAAGTGCCAAATGCAGGCATAATTAATTGATTTTTGTGCATATAAAAACAAGGCAATGATGCCATTTGCCTAGCTTTGCCATGAATAATATAACCGGGGTGAATGTGTCCATATAGGTTTGGTTTATTTGTATCTTTAGCAGGTTCATGGCTTAATAAAATTTTATTTTCGAATAAGATAGAAGACGAAACTGCAATTCCAGCATCTTTATAACGCTGAATATTTAGGATATCATGATTGCCAATGACCAAAATGAAATTGGTTTTGTTAAAATGTCTAAACAATTCTGTCACCAATTCCCATTCTGCGTTATAGGTGCTGTGGAATAAATCTCCTAAAAAAATACAAGTTGTGGGCTGGTAATGATGGATAACCGAAATCAGATTTTTGTAATCTGGCAATGCAGCCCCTTGAGGTATGGGTATGTGGTTGTTTCTAAAATGTGTGGCTTTCCCAAAGTGGCAGTCTGAAATAAATACCGTTTTACTGGCAGCATGGTATAAAGTTTTCAAGGAAGAGGCCATAAATTCAATTTCAGCAAAAACCAAAGGCACTTCGTTCACACCTGCAAAAGTCCATCCTTTCTTTTATACCCACAAATGTTTTGAAACAAATCATAACATGCGTAATTTGCAGCATGGAATTGTGGAAACAACTGGCGCCAATGGTAAAAGATTACAGGGTGTTTTTTGTAATTATAGCAGCTGTTGGACTTGTTAGAGTCATAACCGTTAAAATTTATAAACGCAGAAAAAATATAAAAAAAAGAGACAATTTTATTACGGGAATCAACAATGTGGCCACCATATTGGCCGGTATTTGGTTGTTTTTTTTTATTTTACACTTATTGGGCATTACCCTGCGCGAATTTTTTACAAGCATAACAATTATTGCCGCAGCATTGGCCATTATTTTTAGAGATTATATAGCAAACGGTTTAAACGGCATGATAATTATGTTTGGTGACAATTTGCATATTGGTGATTATGTGCAAGTGGGAGAGGAGAAAGGCCATATTCAAGATATATCATTGCTGAATGTCAATTTAAAAAATGATGAAGAAAATTTGGTAATTATTCCCAATAATACGTTTATCAATAGTACCATTACAAATTTGTCTAGAAATCCCAGGCACAATATGGGTATTGATTTTGAGATAAGAACGGGCCAGTCTATTGAAGCATCTTTACTGGAAAAGGCATTGTTTAATATTGTGAATGGAGAAACTGGAATTGTGAAAGAAGGTACTCCGGAGCTTAGAATTGTAGAAATGAAAAAAGACATGGTCCATTACCGTTTTCGGTTTGGGTTGTCTAAATATGCGCGGGAAGATGAAAAAAGAATCAAACAAAAGTTGTGGCGAGCCGTGTTGGAATTGATGGATGAAAATAAAAGAGTCAAATAATTTTTATTTTAAATTGTTCTATTAATGAAAAAACATAATTTAGCACCCTCAAAATGAACCATGGATAAAAAGAAAGTTTTTATTGACTTCGCCAAACTTTCCGACGAATTGATGGCGGTGTATGAAGAAACCTACCCAACAGGGATTGCAGGTAAAACAATTCGTTTTCCCAATGCAAAAGGTGAAATCGTAACGGCAGTTCGTATAGAAACAGACGATATGATTTATCTTGTGAAAGTAATGGCCAAACCAAAAGAAATCCTCACTGAAGCTCAGATGGATGAATTGGTAAAGCCATCTCAGAAAGACGACGAATTGGAAGCGGAAGAAGAAGAGGAAGAGAACACCGATTCTGACAGAGATCCAGAAAATGATGCTGAATAAATGAATTTTGGTAAGCGCAATCACAAAAAACATTAAGGTTTCGGTAGTTACGGCCTATGAAGCGGATTTCAGCGTTCCTGAAAACAACCAATTCTTTTTTAAGTATACCGTGCTGTTGGAAAACTTTGGAATAGAAACAGTTCAACTCCTTTCAAGGGAATGGTATATTAAAGATAGCCTGGCAAATGTACGAATTGTGCGTGGTGAGGGTGTTGTGGGTGAAACACCAATTTTAGAAAATGGCGAGACCTTTGAATACACCAGTGGCTGTGAGTTTGAAACACCCATGGGTTTCATGAAAGGCTGGTATATATTTAAGAATTTGGGCAACAACAAGCAATTCAAAGTAGAGATTCCGCGGTTTATTATGGAATTTCCCTATATAATGAATTGAATAGGCATAGACGCGTTCAACCATATGAGACTAATAATTAGCGGAGCTACTAGGGGTATAGGAAGGGCCATTGCAAAGAAGTTTGCTAGTCATGGATTTAACGTTGCTTTTTGTGGCACCAACCCAGTTGCAGTTGCTGAGTTTGAAACCTTTTTAAAAAATGAATATGCAATTACGGCATATGGCATCGTTGCGGATTTATCTGTAAAAACACAGGCCGAACATTTTGCAAGAACTGCGAAAACTTTTCTCGGGGGTTGTGATGTATTGATTAACAATGCGGGAATGTATGCACCTGGCACTATAGAAACTGAACCCGATGGCTTATTCGAAAAGCAAATGGCCGTGAATTTGAATTCGGCCTATTATCTTACACAAGCTTTAATTCCCGATATAAGGAATGGAAAAAGAAGGCATATATTTAATATGTGCTCCATTGCAAGTATTACTGCATACCCCAATGGAAGCAGTTATTGTATTTCTAAATTTGCCCTTTTGGGATTAACCAAAGTTTTGCGTCAAGAATTGATGGCAGATGGGATATGTGTTACTGCAGTTATGCCCGGTGCCACATTTACGGAAAGTTGGGGCAATACAGATTTGCCGCCAACGCGGTTTATTACCACAGACAATATTGCAGAAACCATATACTCCGCTTGGAGTCTGAATGAAAATGCGGTGTTGGAAGAAATTGTAATTAGACCCATATTTGGTGACATTTAAATGATTCTGTGTCCTTTGTTTGTAAAACCATACTTGGTTGTTAGGGGTGTTGTATAGATTTGAGGTAAATTTGTACCATACGAGGCTATGACATATATTTGCATTCCTTATAAAACAACCAAAAAATAAACCTATAACTATAATGAAAAAATTACTAATCTTAGCTGGTTTCGCTGTAAGTTTGATGGCAAACGCACAGATTACCGGCACAAAAGCAACAATGCCAGCAACAGTTCCCGCTGATGCACAGGCAATTCAATTGAGGGCAAAAACCACCTCGTGGGGCAATAACCCTGCTGCAGTTACAACAGGTCCTTCTTGGTTTGAAATGTCCGAAGCTGTGAAAGCATACCAAGGTGGAACCGACGCCAACTACAGCTATATGACCATATTCCCAGACACAAATGCATATATATCTTACAGTGCATCTGGCGGTGGAGCTTCGGTATCTGCAACGACGATCAATTCATTGGGTGTTGTTTTTGATCCACGTGGTACCCTTTGGGCAGATGCAGGTCCTTTTAAAACCAGCCGCTGGAATACCTATACTGTAGATTCTTTGCGTTTTCAATTTTTTTACAGGCGTTTCAACTCAGATTCTAACTTGGTAGATACATTGTATGTTACTACTTACGATAAAACCTCTATTAGCCGCGGTTTTACAACAAGTTATGGTGGAGCTGTGGATTATACACGGAATAAATATACCGCAAAAGGTACAAATGCCAACACGCAAAAAGTATTGTTGACACCAGCAGATACAATTGGTGGAAGCAGAACCATTCAACTTCCGGTTATGGGCACCAAAATTGTAAACGGAGCCAATACAGGCGCCAATTATTATGGATGCGCAATATCCTTTGTTTCTGGATATAAAGGTTACCAACATGGTGCCCCTTTCGATACTGTTGCTTTTTACAATACAGGTGCAAATTACAATGCAACAAAAGCTTGTAACATCATTCGTATTTTAAGCTACTTCGATCCAGGACAATATGTGGAAGATGCAACCGTGCCTCCAATTACTGGACAAAGAATTTACAATCATGGTATTCAAGCACAACAGCAAGCGCGTTATGGCCTAGGTGCTGTAGATTATTTTTTCCCATCTTTCTATTCTGCAAGCAATGGATTCCCTGCAATCGACTTTTTGGTTAGCACGGAAACTTTAGATGTAAACAAAATGGAAGGAACAGGACTAGGAAGTGCATATCCAAACCCAACCGTAAGTGGAA
>Ga0209181_10008586_pt1 | contig 13664 bp, 13 predicted proteins | sample MAT05_FD_187208 | JGI IMG/M metagenome (GOLD analysis project Ga0209181, IMG submission 187208) | Freshwater microbial communities from Lake Fryxell liftoff mats and glacier meltwater in Antarctica - MAT-05 (SPAdes) (version 2) | ecosystem: Environmental > Aquatic > Freshwater > Ice > Liftoff... | reverse complement strand
TTTCTTTGAACTTCTGGAGTGCGATCGCTTTCTAAAATAGGGCTATTTACTAAAGTTTGAGGACTAACTAAATTAGAATCTCTTTGGACTTCTGGGATGCTATTAATATCGACCTGTGAGACATCAGCGGATACAGGAGACAAATCAGACTTTCTTTGGATCTCTGGAATGTAATCAGCTTCCGAAATAGAACGCTGTGCAGAAGGGAAATCAGTTATTTGCTGAAGGGGTTGAATAGTCTCAATACTGGAGACAAGACTATTTTCAGGAATTTCAGCGTTAGCAAAATCGGAGGATCTTTGAATTTGTTGATTAGAACTTACATTTAAACCACCATTATCTATAATTGGAAAATCAACAACTCTCTGGATAGGTACATTCTCTGATAAATTTGATTGAGAATCATTATCTAGTGAAGTGTTTGTACTGAATTCTTGACTTGATGGTAAAGAAGAGTCACTGACTTGGCGATTTGGTTGAGGATTTACTAGAGACTTTCTTTGGATTGATGTAGTTTTGGTGAAATTATTTGGCGATCGCTCTGGCTGAGAATTGTTCTGAGAAGAGAGAGATTTAGCTTGAACATTGGGTTGATTTATTGATGGCGAAGAAATTTCAGGTTGTGTAAATGATTGTAGGGGGTGGTCAAAAAAAGGAGAATCTTCAAAAGAATTATTAAGAGGTTCAAACTGATTATCAAACCCGACATTATCAGGATTTAATAACGAGATAGCTCCTAATGGATAGATAAATTTTGGTTGTAAAAATGACTGCCCAATGGCAGATGGCACAAGCAAAGGAGAATAATTGCCTAATGGAATACCATCAGGCAGATTACTAGCATCAAAAGGAATGGCTATATTTTTAGGCACGGCTTAAGAACTAGGGAAAGAACCATTTGTTGAATCTCTGGAAACAACAGTCGCCGATCCGCTACCTGTCGTTGCGACTGTTAATCCTTCGATCGCTAATGTTAACTCCTCAATCGCGACAGAATTACCATCAGCTTGGAGTGATGGCGCTTGCCAACTTACTGGGATTGCCCCAATCAAAGTCCAGCATTGCCTCGTTTCACCAGCTTGATTAAATAGCAAAATGCGAATATTGCGTCGCCGCGATGTTGTCGCCGTAAACCAAGTCCAGAAGCTAATATCATTGGTTACACCATGCTTGAACGTTACTTCAGAGAACGAAGCATGACCTAATAAAATCTTTTGCTGATTGTTATTACCACCCTCAAAATAGGTTTCGTAATTTACTTTGGCACTCAGACCAGTACATTCTGTAAAACATGCCACAATCGTCGAATCAGTTGACAGTTCTACATAGAAATGATTGGTAGTGACATATGACTCTGCCCTTGTAAATCCGCTACTGGTCATAATCTCCCCTCATAATTTCTGCCAACACGTTCTTTTTGCTGACGAAACTCATCTTTGAGTAAGCCATAAACTCGATCGCTCAATAATCGTAGTTGTGAAGGTTCATGTAAAATTTTGGCGGCAAACTTGGCAATTTCGGCCCGTTCCTTTGATTCGTCAAAGTGCTCTGCCATGAATATCTCTAGGCTAACTATATAGAAACTTATTTTATATTATAGCTATATCGAAAGCCACAAAACCAGTAATTAATAGAGTTGGGTACAAAGCTGAATACTTCGATTATTTAATCGGAAATTTTAAAGGAATTAGCCCAGTTTGTTTAAGTAAGTTTTGAGACTCTTCGGTTCTCATGATCGCCACAAAACGTTCAGCAATCGGTACTCGGCGATTGTCACGGGTATAGACAACCGAAATCGGGTAGGCGAGTGGATAAGTTTGATTGATAAAAGCGGTGTAATTTTGGATATAGCTACCTTTTTCATTGCAGAGATCGATATCAGGAGCGATCGCATTTCCTGTTTTCATGACTAGCGGCGCAACAAAAGATTTGTAATCATCAGCTAACGTTAATGGATAGACCGAACATTGACCAAAAACTTGACTGATTGAGCCAAAGGAAATGCTACCAATACTGCGATCCTCAAAATCTTGGATCACTTGCCGCAAAGAATCAAAAATAGATAGAGCTGTAACTGTGCCACTACCATCTTGGGCAAGTTGCCGAAAAGCGGCGATCGCTGTTTCATCTTTGAGAACTCGGTTTTCAAAAATCCTCACTGACTCACTATCTAGAGGTATATAGAGCTTGACAGGTAAATTTGGCCCCCCTAACTGTCGCCAGTTGATAATTTCGCCTGTGTAGAGTTGGCGCAATTGTTCAAAAGTAATTCTACCTTGTAGCGCTGTTGGCAAGCTATTGTTGCGCTGTGCGTAGCTAAAAGCCACAAACACAGCTAAGCCATCGTAGGCAATGTTTTGGGTTATGAAATCACCACCGAGATTGTTGATCGCGCTCGAAATCGCAAAATCTGCTTGATTAGATTGCAACTTGCCAATCAGCGACTGATCGAAGGGCTGATCACCACTTTGATCGACATTTAAAGGTTGATAACTGAGCTTGAGCTTCGGTTGACGTTTCTGCAATTCGTCTTCGAGAGTTGTACCTTTAGCGATTAAATTATTTTGTAAAAGTGAGTAATTCCAAGTGCCATTTTTGTCCGCTGTATAAGTAAACTTACCTTCAGGAATATCTGATATTTGGCTAATACAACATGGTAAAGAGAGCTTGGCTAATTTTGGTGGTTGAGTTAACCAGAAATATAATGAAAAAAGCAGTAACGCTAGAAGAAATATACTAAGCGCGATCGCGATCCTTTTCTTAGTTAGCCAACTCCACCAATTTTTTTTCTTTATCTCAACTTCCTCTTCATCTACAAATTCAATTACCACTTCGCGATCAATCGGCAAACGTAGTAAGGCTCGTCGCGCCGCTTCAGCACTGCCATAACTTGACTCACCGAAGCCGATCAAATTCTGGATAAACTTTTGAAGCCCGACGTTAATTGCTTTACTGCCCCAGTGGTTCATGTCATGAGGATTGAGACAAAAACGATTTTCTAAATCTATTACGCCACCTTGTAATAGATAGAAGGCAATATAACCTAAATCTTCAAGATCGCGACTGATTGAATAAGTCGGGGTTGGGCTATCGGTTGGATAAAAACGATCTTCCCAAAGAGCCATATCACTCAAATAGACCGTAAACCCCTGAAAATTTGATCGAATACCAATGCTATAAAAAGTTAAATTACCGTGCGGTAAACCTGATGTCACCACCCCAGAGCGCAATCTATACTTTTGTGAATGCAAAGATTCCAGAGTCTGTAAAGCTTGATTGAGAAATGATTTCACCTGCCAGCTATTCATTGCTCCATTCATCGATAAATATTTGGCTAAAGCGATCGCCTCCTCAGTTTTCGGTAGGACAACATAACAGCGTTCTTCTCGACTATCAGCGATCGCCTCTATTGGTGTAATTAGCCGCGCATCTTGCGACCGACCATCGGAAAGTTTTAGTTCGGCTGAAGCTTCAAAATTACGTTTACAAGCTCTAATTTCTTGATCGTTAAAATATTTTTTGGGAATTAGATATTCTTTAAATAAAAATGTTTCCCCGTCGGATAAGTTGGTCGCGTTATACAGCCGACCAGTGCCACGAATGCCGATATAATTATCTATTTGATAGATTCCTTTTACACCGCGCAGCTTCACTTCAGATGGTAAAACTGCAGGGAACTGACATTTTTTACAATATTTATTATTTGGATCTTCTGCAACCGTTTCTTGAGGGAATTCGCATCGAAAAGGATTAGATTCTTGACATTTATAGCGTAGAAATTGAGGCTTAATTTGCCAAATAGTCCCCACTCTTGACTCAATCGCAATTTCTTTTAAGACCTCTTTTGTTTCGATCTTTTCGGGGACACCAATACCTCTAAAAGATGAGATTGATGGCGGTGCAATCCCTAAATCATCTTTAAGAAAAGGCAGAAGAAATCTTAGAGGAACAGGAACTGTTTTGTTTAAAAATTCAACAAAACGATTGCCGATAAGCGAGTCAATACTGCCGAGAAACTGACCCCACACATCAGTAATTCGTTTCCACAGTTTTTGCCAAACATTCGGAGCCTTATTCGCCATAAACAGCTTGCCTTATTCTGTAAAACTCACGATAGACTATTATCGATTAAAGACGTGCAGTTTGTAGCAGGGTTTATCTAGTTTAAACCTGATTGTCTTGATCGCATTTACAGCAAATCGCGAACAAACGAACCACAATATTTTTGTAAAAGCCCCCGCACTTGTCGCTTCTTGGGGAGGCTTTTACAAAAATCTGGGTTTGGTTTCATCGCAAAGCGCTGTAGATCACATTTCACCACTTTACTCCCAATCAATATTATGGCAAGAGAGCAAGTGGCTCGCCTTTATAGGGCAGCCCAAACCGATTCCCTCCTTAAAGCTAAATTAAATCAAGCGCCTGATCTTGAAAGTTTTGTCCAACTTGCCCAAACCGAGGGTTATGACTTCACAATCGAAGAGTGGAATCAAATGACCAATTTTGAGGTCGAAGAACTAAAGTGCCATCTTTCAGAAATTCCTGGTATTTAAAATCCGCCGATGGTTTTATGGCTTTACTGGTTTAGGTTTTAAGCGCTCGATCGCGATCGCTTTATTGATAGTTGCTTGGGTTTGACTGGGATTCAGCTTTAGGGCTTGCTCAAACGCAACCAGTGCGTCAGGATTACTATTTAGCGCTAGTAATGCCAAACCTCGCCCCGTCCAGTAATCAGCATTTTTAAGATCGAGGGCGATCGCGCGGCTGTAGGCAACCGCAGCTTCAGCATAGCGATCAATCGACATTAGTGCCAAACCGAGATTGAACCAAGCAGTGTCTAATTTAGGATTAATCCCGATCGCTTGTTGACTGGCTGTAATTGATTCTCGAAACCGATTTAGTCTCCACAGCAAAGCTGCCTTATTTGTCCAAATATCTGCCAAAGAGAGTTGATTGCCAATATTAGCATCGCCTTGAATTGCTTTGTCATAGGCGATTAGAGCCTCTTCTGTACGTCCTAGCGAGGCAAGGATGCGTCCGTGATTAAACCATGCGCTAGATGAGTTTTGATTAAGGGCGATCGCTTGATTAGTTGATGAAAGGGCTAAATCAAAGCGTCCCAACGCCCAAAGAGTAGCAGCGCGATTCCCCCAAAAACTAGCTTGACTGGGCTGGAGGGAGATCGCACGATTGGCAGACGCTAGAGCTTCTTCATACTTACCTAAACCATTTAGGGCGTTAGCACGTTGATCCCATGCCCAAGCTGGTCCTAAATAATCCCATTGTTGATCACCTTCTTGGAGCGCGGAGTTACAAGCGGCTAAAGCCTCTTTATACTGGCGCAGTTGATTGAGTGCAGCGCATGAGTTAGCTAGCGCAAGCGAATATTTCTCCTTAGCTTTGAGTGCCCATTCTTGCGACGCTAAAGCCTCGGTATAGCGCCCCAATCGCCATAAAATCATCCCCTGTTCTGTCCAAGCCTGTGCATTGGTCGGCTCGATCGCTACAGCTTTGTCATAAGAGAATAAAGCATCATCAAAGCGTTGTAATTGATTTTGGACTTTACCTTTAGTTTTCCAAGCGATCGCAGGCGTCGATCTGCCCCAATTGGCATTAACTTTAATAGCGCGATCGCAATCTTGAATTGCATCGGCGGCTCGATCAAGGGAACTAAAAATATCACAACGTTCAGTCAGAGCAAGCGAATAATTAGGATTTGAGCGAATCGCTAAGCCTAGAGATTCTAGGGCCTCCGCCATTTTGCCAGCTCGTTTTAGCAACGCGCCTTGGATGTACCACACCATTGCAGGCGATGCGTCATCCCAGTTTTTGTCAAGTCGTAAAGCAAGTTCACAAGAGGCGATCGCGTCCTCATAACGTTCTAATTCATTTAGCGCCCCGCAGCGTTTCGCTAAAGCTCCTGCATTATCTGGTTTTAATTTAATAAATCGATCATAAGAAACAACTGCTTCGATATACATCGCTAAACCGACCATCGCATCGCCCCGTTCTAACCAAGCGATCGGCTCATTTGTATTGATCGTGATTGCTTGATTACAAGCCTCAACTGCTTCTTTGTATTTGCGAGATTTGACCAATGAACTACATAGCGAAGCCCAATAGTCAAAGTCTTGCAGTTTTTCCTGCGCGATCGCTACAGGTGCGATCGGTAAATTTAGCAGTACCGTCATCAGCAATAACCAAAATCGATTGCCGCCGCCTTTGAATGACCATAGAAATGACCGTAGAAAAGAACGTAAAATCACTACTACCCCTAATTTTTAACCGACGTTTAAAGTGCTAATCATGCTAACCACGTCCAGATTGTTTTTCGTTGTAATCGCAGCCGCGCTTGCCATACCATCTTTTGCATTTGCTGATCCTATCAGCGATCGCCTCCAAGCTACTAATCGTCAACGCCTGATCGAAACCAATCGTTGTCAAGGCTGTAATTTACAAAATACAGACTTGAATGGGCTGAAACTGATTGGCGCAGATTTAAATAAAGCTAATCTCCAAGGGGCAAACCTGCGTAGTATCGATCTTAGAGGCGCAAATTTGCAAGGAACAAATCTTACCTATGTCGATCTTAGTTATGCCGATTTGCGGCTTGCTAATTTTGGTCAAGCCAATTTGACGGGGGCAAATCTGAGTAATGCGTATTTACTTGAGGCTTCTTTTCGCCAGAGCAATCTCCAAGAGGCTAACCTGACAGACAGTTATGCGGATGGCAATGTTGATGTGTTTACGTCTATGCGCCAATTTGTCGATCTTGAAGGGGCAAATTTACTTAGAGCCAATCTGACTAATGCCAAGCTAGGTTTTGCCAATCTCGAAGGGGCAAATCTTAGCGAGGTAAATTTAGTTGATGCTTATCTTGAAAATGCATCATTAATCAATACAAATTTAACAAAAGCGAAGTTATGTAACACGACCCTACAAGATGGAGCAGTCAATAATCAAAATTGTCGTTAAAATTTTTTGATTATGCGAGAATATGAGGTATCGAGTAAATGCTCTCAGTAAGTAAATTTAGGGGGTAGTGACATGTCGCGTACTTACGGTAACGAAAAAAAGCCTTCCCAATCTACGACTTCAGTCAAACCCACAGCTTCATTTTTACAAACTAGAGACTTCGCGCCACTTCAGACTGATTTGGATGAAGATGCTCCCTTTCAACCATCTGGATACACTGAGAATTTTCTAGAAAAAATAATTAATCAGCGCAGCACTGAATCGTCTGATACGCCAGTCCAAGCAAAACCGCAGAACCGCTTGAAGATACTTCAAGCTAAGCCTATGGCAATCCAAGCCAAGCTGAATATTGGCGAGCCAAACGATAAGTACGAGAAGGAAGCTGATAACACTGCGGCTAAAGTAGTGCAGCAAATTAATTCGCCAATACAGGAGCAGTCTGTCCAACGGCAAGAGTCGATGGAAGAAGAGGATGAAGAACTACAAATGAAATCTGAGATATCTACGCTCCAACGGCAAGAGTCGATGGAAGAAGAGGATGAAGAACTGCAAATGAAGTCTTTAGTTCAGAGGAGTGAAAATATTGGCGGTGGAGAAGCGTCAACAGATCTAGAGTTATCAATTCAAAGTGCGCGAGGCAGTGGTCAATCTCTAGATTCTAATCTGCAAGCGAAAATGGGACAGGCGATGGGAGCAGACTTTAGTGGGGTAAAGGTACATACAGATTCTCAGTCTGACCAGTTAAATCAATCAATTCAGGCGAAGGCATTTACGACGGGTCAAGATGTATTCTTTCGACAGGGGGCGTATAAGCCAAGTAGTCGAGGTGGACAGGAGTTGATCGCTCATGAGTTGACCCATGTCGTTCAGCAGAATGGGAGTGCAGTTCAGCGATCGTCAGAGAGTGTGATTCAAAGAGATTGGGATTCTGTCGCTTATGAGACCGAAGATCCAACTCAGTACGCCGTGCTACTTGCAAAGATGGAGGGGCTGATTCCCGCGATGGGAAAAAGCCGTTTGAGCAAACTAGCAGCCCTGACTGATAGTCCTGAGCAGTTGAAAACCCTACTGAAAATGGGCACATCAAACCTCCAGATTTATCTGAATTCTATTGATGCTCCCACATTAGTGAAGTTGATGGATCTGAGTAGTGGACTACAGCCGTTCATCAAATTAGTGAATGATCTCATTAAGTTCAAAGTACCGATAAAGACTTACCTAGACGAAAATCCCGCAGCAACATTGTTGAACGTCGAGGCGCAAATTGCTAGTGCCAAGAGCGCAGCTGGCTTGATCTCAGCCAATGGCAATGAAATCGCATTAACCTCAGTCGCTGCTGTTGTGGGAGACGGAAAGAAGGATGAGAAAACTGCGGTGGCGGCGGCAGTTTCAGCACTGGACGGAGGCACATTGGTAGGCTCTCCACATGGCAATGGTGAAGGCAATTTACCCGGCGTTCGAGGCGCTGGAGGTTACACTGAGTACGATGTGACGCCCCCAACAGGAACTTCTGGGCGAGGAGAACGGAGGTTGGTAGTGCATAACGCCAAAAAATTCATATACTACACTTGGAATCATTATGGCAAGGACGGTACCGTTTTGCCTGCGTTTAAACGCATCAAGTAAGTTGGGATAAATTACTTCAATCAAATCTTCATCCAAAAGGGAAAATCGATTCAAATGAAAATCTCCGATCTTGAGCTGATCAACTGCGTTAATCAATCTACTCTCGAAGCATTAAGCGTAACTTTGTTAGCATGGGACTTTCGAGCTTTCTACTTACAAGGAGAAAGTATCATCGACAAAAAGACCTTGCTTGCTAAAGTTGAAAAAGACTTACCGATGCCTGTTGGATTGCGACCTCATAACTGGGATGCGTTTGTAGACTGTCTGCGCGGAGGTTTAAGTAGCCTTGCGCAGGAACGTGTCGCTATCGTATGGATAGATGCTCACGTAATGCTTGGTAGTGATTTGCAAGACTTTCTGATCGCCATAAGAAGTTTGACTGATGTAGCTCGCTACATTAATACAGGCGGATCTGGAGTGTCTCACGAAATGCAGGTGCACATTTTTTTAGTAGGGAATAGCTCAAGCTTTCGACCTTTTCTAACTGAAAGTACTGTGAGCTAAGGAATGAGAAATAAATAACTTATGCACGCAAAAATCAGAGGAGCGATCGCTAATTTCGTAAGTCGCTTTGTCACAAAACTTGTGATCGCAAATGAATCACCCCGCCGCAAGCGGACGGGGTATCTAAATTCTTTTTTACCGAATATACTCACGCCGCAGAGCGGCGGGGTATTTACCCTCTTTGTTCAATAAAAATTAACTATGCGAAAATATTAGCTAAGCATTAAAGTACAGTACAGTTTTGTAGCAAATGAACTTTAGAGGTTAATGACATGAAGCGCACTTATGAAAAAAAGTCTCCTCAACTTATAACTTCTGTCAAACCCACGACTCTAAATTTGCAGCCTAGAGGGTTTGCACCACCTCAGGCAGAATTGGCTGAAGATGTTTCGAGCCAAACTAATAAAGCTTCGTCAGAAAACTTACTAGAAAAATTAATTTCTACACCAACATCTGAATCGTCTACGGCACCGATCCAAAGAAAACCACAAAATCGCTTGAAGGCGATCGCATCTCAGCGGATGGCAATCCAAGCCAAGCTAAATATCGGTGAGCCAAACGATAAGTATGAGAAGGAAGCTGATAATACTGCGGCTAAGGTTGTTCAACAAATTAATTCATCACCACAGGATAGCTCTGTCCAAAAACAAGAGTCGATGGAAGAGGATGAAGAATTGCAAATGAAATCAATCTCTTCAATTCAACGAGATGAGTCAATAGAAGAAGAAGATGAAGAATTACAAATGAAATCTCTAGTACAGAGACGTGAAAATATTAGTGGTGGTGAAGCGTCAGAAGATTTAGAGTCATCAATTCAAAGTTCTAGGGGTAGCGGACAATCCCTCGATACTAATCTCCAAGCCTTGATGAGTGAGGCGATGGGGGGAGACTTTAGCGGAGTAAAAGTACATACAGATTCGCAATCTGATCAATTAAATAAATCAATTCAGGCAAAAGCATTTACCACAGGGCAAGATGTTTTCTTTCGACAAGGAGAATATAATCCTATTAGTAAGGGAGGACAGGAACTAATTGCCCATGAGTTGACTCATGTGGTGCAACAAACTGGTAAACATTCAGTTGGTACAATTCAGCGATTACCTACTCGTAAGGACGTAACAAAGCAAGTTGGTGAGCCTAGAGAATCTAGTAAGAAAAGTCTGAAATATAAATCATTTCTAGGTACACTAGATAGTTATAACAGTTCTGTATCTAGGACTATAGCTTCTGACGCACAGGGCATTGCAGATCAGAAAACATTAATTTTACAGAGCCTTGAGAATGTTATTCAAGCTTCACTCACTTACAATCAGAAACATTTCAAAGATGAAAGATCGAAACTTGTAGCCACAATTAGAAAACAGGCTATTTTAGAGAAAGTGGTTGTAAGAACAAGAGCTAATTATTTTACTAATAACCTACTAATTAAGAAGCCTATGTGGTTTCAAGTTTTACCTAAAGATATGGGAACTCAGGTTAAAGAACTTACCAATAAAACTCAAGTAGGTACAGATGCAGGAGGCGTAAATACAGTTGCAGAGCATCAGCTAGATAGTGACTATAGTGGTTACTTTAAAGAAGACAAAGCTGAGATTACAAGCGAAGCAGAAACAAATCAAGCTATAGATATGGGAATTCCAATGCAAGATCCTAAATTTGCATATCGTTCTGTGGCAATGTATCGGATCGATCAACTACTTGGAGGAAATATTATTGCGCGTACTGAATTCGCTACCCAGAAAAAACACAAAGGTACAATTTCGGCAAAAGCTAAGGGCACAAAAATGGGTGACCTGAGAAAACAAGGTGGAGTCGATATGGATGATCCTGTCTTACAGAGATCCTTATCTAAGTTAGATATGATTGATGCAATTTGCTTTCAAATCGATCGGCATGAGGGTAATCTTTATATTCAAACAAATATAAATGGTGATGTTACTGGTGTGACTGGAATCGACAATGATATGGCTTTCCCAAGTAAAGACACTAAAACCGATAAATTTAAAAAAGTAACTACTAAACTTGAGAGTTTTGCTGGCGTTTCACGTTATTTTGATAAAGAAATGGCGGAAATGATTCTCGCTCTTGATGAAAACGATCTAGCATCTGTTCTTAATGGTTTACTGTCTAATGCTGAGATCGATTTCACAGTTGAGCGCCTACGAGATCTTAAATCTAAAATCACTACTGCTAAGCAAAATGGTGATTTATTAAATCCAAATCAATGGAATGCGGTAACTGCGTTAGCTCAAAAAACACAGGGTTCAGGTTATGTAGCAGATAAAACTATGTAGGCTGCTATTGTGAATATTGATTTTTACCCTCATATTATAAATGAACTCAAATATGACTACCAGCGATGCTTTTCAGGAGTCGTTCAAGCTTTATAAAGCAAATCACCTTCCTTTTCCTCCTATACCAAAGGAGTACAGCAAAGATATTGTCAAGATTAGCGACTGGGTTTTTGGAACGCGAACAAATGCTCGATCACCTTATGCAACTAATTTTTATATTGAGGAATTGCAAACAGATAAAAGGAGCAATTACACTGTATTTGGTCATGCTGGACATGGAATAATGTCTTATGGATTGCACTTTTATTTAGTGAAAAATTCTTTAGCATTATTTCTTCAGCATAGTTGGGGTAATGCAGATAGCGATCCTAAAAAAGATGTTGAGATTATCGAGCAAGACTATCTCTTAGCCAATCAGCTTATTCAAGCTGTAGATAATCATCCAGCGTTACATTTACCCAAACAACTTGTAGTTTATCAGAGTAACTTGCGATCAGAAAGTAGATGGGCTTTATCTACAGGTGGTAGCGATAGTCTTTTGTGGAATAGAACTAAACTTGGGCAAGCCTTGGAAACTGTTTTAGGTAATATTAATGATCTGTAGAGTATTGACATCTTGATTAGTCAATAAGTTTAGATCTACTGCTAACGGTTATCTTAATTAATTACCAATGTTCCGTTATTGCTTTTTATCTTGCGCGATCGCCTTACCCCTATATCTCATATTTCAAAATGTGGAGTTGGCGATCGCGAACAGTATTGACTAATAGTGCGATCGCATAGATATATCCTTGCCTATGCAACACTTGTTTGGTTTATTTCTTCATCGATGATCGCTTATTTTATTTTGTTGAGCTTTTACATAACTTTCTAATACCGCATTCATTCGGGATTGATAGCCTTTTTTGCCATTTCCCATAAAATACTGCAATACCGACTGCTTAACCCTTAAGGTAATGGGCTGAGTTAAGTCAGGCGAAACTATTTGAGTCTTTTCCCAAAACTCATCATCTAGCTCCTCGATATCGGAATAATCAATATCTTGATCAGACAAACTAGCTAAACGAGCTTCTTCTATATCGCTCAGTTGAGCCTTCTGGTGCGAATCGGGAGCGTATTTAATAATTGTCATAGCGTTTCACCTCCTTTTGATTAGCCTTTCGGGCTGAGATTAGATGGATGCTAGATAAGCGTAAGGTAAACGCAACAACATACAAACGGTTATCAATCTTAGCTAATGTAATATAGCGAGTCTCCCCATAATCATGACGATCATCAATGACAGTTACTCGATGTTCATCGTCGAAGGATCTTGACGCGAACTGAAAACTAACAGAATGTTTCGCTTGATTACGTTCTGCTTTTTCTTCGTCCCATTCAAACATTTGTCAAAAATAGCACAATTTGTACATACATTTAAGAAGGAGATCTGCATCAATATTCGGTCAGAGGGCGCGATCGGCTTTCCCTTATATCTTTCCAAAATGTGGAGATTGCGATCGCTATTCTTGCATACCCAACCATCCCAAAACTAGATTTGCAATCTGCTATAAGACAACCATTCTACTCACTTCATGAATTATTGAGAGTGATCACCAGCAAAACTTCCTGAAGTTTCTCAACATTTGCTACGAAAGAAGTTCTCAAACTACAATAGAACTAAATATACGTTGTACCTTCGCAGGTACATCTCAGGCAACTATGGAATCTATTGCGATCGCTGGCCCCCTAGAGACTTTTCTCCAACAACCCAACATTGAGACCTCACCTGCTTGGGAATTTATCCACGGACAAGCCCAGCAAAAAACGATGCCAACACTGTTTCACTCCCGCCTTCAGCGCAACTTAGTTAACGCGATCAACAGCCAAACCCAAGCATACGAAGCCATCCAAGAACTGCGTTGCATCGTGCCACCACTATCCCCTGTACCTGACATTGTCGTAGTTAAAAGCACTCGACTTACAGAAGTCGATGGGCCACTGCAAGGAGCACCTGACTGGCTGATTGAAATTCGCTCCCCCGACCAAAACACATTAGAGCTACAAAACAAAATCCTACACTGCTTGATAAACGGCACTCAACTAGCTTGGCTAATTGATATTCAGCGAAAGCAAATCTGGGTTTGGGAATACTCAGAACTACCACTAGTCTACTCTGGAACCGATATACTCCCTACCCTTGACAACATCTCAAACCTGACAGTAGAAATGGTCATTGCCATGACCCAGCATCGGTGACATCAGAGATAGGCGATCATCTGTAAAAAT
>Ga0209181_10008584_pt1 | contig 13664 bp, 13 predicted proteins | sample MAT05_FD_187208 | JGI IMG/M metagenome (GOLD analysis project Ga0209181, IMG submission 187208) | Freshwater microbial communities from Lake Fryxell liftoff mats and glacier meltwater in Antarctica - MAT-05 (SPAdes) (version 2) | ecosystem: Environmental > Aquatic > Freshwater > Ice > Liftoff... | reverse complement strand
ACCTGTTCCTTGGCCGCCGACTGGGTGGTCTCCGAGGTAAAGGTGAAACGGCGGGAGGGGAAGTAAGCGACCGACGGCACGAGGCTCTCCTCCGCGCCGAGACCCATCGTGACGGACCTTACTGAAACTTGATCTTCACCTCGGGCGCGGTCTCCACTTTCACGCCGTCGAGGCCTTTCATCAGCGCTTTGCTCTCCTGGATCGTCTGCGGGTTCTCCTTCGCCAGTTGCTTAAACTTCTCCGGGTTTGCCAGGAGCTTGTTGAAGTCCATCTCCATCAAAGTCACCCGTGAGCCGGTCTGGTATTCGGCGTTGGTCTCCTTGATCTCGCCGACCACTTCGACCGCCATGGTGATCTTCATGTCCTTAAACATCTGCTGCATCATCTGCGTGGCCATCTCCTCCATGCCCGCCTGCTGTTCCTTCTTCGGCGGCGCTTTCATGTCCGGGATTGGCATCTTCACGGTCAACTCCGCCGGCGCACCCTTGGTGAATTTGAACGTCACCGGCTCCTTCTTTTTTTCTCCCGCGGCCCCGCCTGCTTTCACGCCGGCGGGTGTCGGCATCGACTCGCCGGGGTTTTGGTCGAGCTTGAGCGTGTTGATGTCCTTGAAGGCGTAGATCGCCACGAAGCCGCTCCCCATTTCATTCTCGATCTTTTTCGCCGAGACAAACGTCACTCCCTCACCCATCTGCGCGGCGGCATCCTTTAGCTTTTTTTCATCCATCAGCTCAAAACCCTTCGCCGGCTTGTCCTCTTTCCCCTTGGCCGGCTTGTCCTCTTTCTTTCCGGCGAGACCGCCAAAGCCGGACGCCATTTGCTGCATCTGCGCCACCACCGCCTTGCCCATCACCACCGTTTCCTGGACGGTCCCGCTGCCGTCAGGTTTGAGTTTCACGATCTTTTCAATCTGCAGACAGCCCGAGCAACCGAAGGTGAAAAGGGCAGCGACGGCGAGGAGGCGGAGAACTTTCATGGCGCGGAGGGTGTCGCGATTGCTCAAAGGCGGCAAGCGGCTTTTAGAGGGCGTAATCTTCCTCATTTCCCGGTACCGAAGGAAGATTCAGAGGAAGCGGAAGAGGAAGAGGCAGTCGAGACCCGACTTTTTAGACGCCCTTTCAGGTCACGATGAAGGGATGGTGCGGGGGCGAGATTTGCGTGGATTGGCGGTTGAAATGCCGCCGTGCGCTCCTTAGCATCCGCGCCCCATGAAGAGAACCGTCCCCCTGCTCGCCACTTTCCTAATGATTGCCGCTGCCGCTTTCACGGGCTGCAAAAAGACCGATTCCGACGCGCCGGCCACGGAGATCGTCGTCGGTGAGTTTGCGTCGCTGACCGGGGCGACGGCGAGCTTCGGCCAGTCTTCGCACAAGGGCACGCAGATGGCGGTGGATGAGATCAACGCGGCGGGTGGGTTGCTCGGGAAAAAGGTGAAGCTCGTGACGGAAGATGATCAGTCGAAAGCGGGCGAGGCGGCGACTGTGGTGCGGAAGCTGATTTCGCGGGACAAGGTGATTGCCATTCTCGGGGAGGTGGCGTCGTCGCGGTCACTCGAAGCCGCGCCGATCTGCCAGCAAAGCAAGGTGCCGATGATCTCGCCGTCCTCGACGAATCCGAAGGTCACGGAGGTCGGCGACTACGTTTTCCGCATCTGCTTTATCGACCCGTTTCAAGGGACGGTGCTCGCCAAGTTTGCGCTATCGAAGGGATGGAAAAAGGCGGCCGTGCTGACGGATGTCAAACAGGACTACAGCGTGGGGCTTTCGCAGTTCTTCAAGGAATACTTCGCCAAGAACGGCGGCACGATCGTGCTGGAGCAGAACTACTCGACCGATGATTCGGATTTCAACGCGCAACTCACGCAGATCAAGGCGCAGAACCCGGACGTGATCCTGGCGAGCGGCTACTACACGGAGGCCGGGCTCATCGCGAAACAGGCGCGGCAGTTCGGGATCCAAGCACCGCTGCTGGGCGGCGACGGGTGGGATTCTCCTTCGCTCGTGAAAGTCGGCGGCACGGCGATGGAAGGGAATTTTTTCTCAAACCATTTCTCCGGCGAAGACCAGTCACCGCTGATTCAGGATTTCATCAAGCGCTTCAAGGCGAAGACCGGCGAAGATCCCGACGCCATGGTAGCTCTCGGCTATGACTCCGCGATGATCCTCGCCGACGCGATCAAGCGTGCGGGCACGACCGACTCGGCGAAGCTGCGCGAGGCGATTGCGGCGACCAAGGATTACCCCGGCATCACCGGCAAGATCTCGCTCGACGATAAGCGCAATGCCAACAAGCCGGCGGTGATCCTCACGATCAAGGACGGGAAGTTCAAATACGTCGAGACGGTCGCACCGTAACGGATGGACGACTGGGGCCGGTTCCTTCAGCAACTCATCAACGGCCTCTCGCAGGGGTCGATCTACGCGCTCATCGCGCTGGGTTACACGATGGTTTATGGCGTGCTGCGGTTCATCAATTTCGCGCACGGAGACGTGTTCATGGTCGGCGCATTCGCCGGGCTGTATCTGCATCGCTGGTTCACGCCGCTGCTCGGGGTCGTGCCTGGGTTTGGCGGCGCGCTCCTCATCCTCGCCGGTTCGATGGCGGTGTGTGCGGCGCTCGGCATCCTCATCGAACGGCTCGCCTACCGCCCGCTGCGCAGCCGCCCTCGGCTCATCGTGCTCATCACGGCCATCGGCGTTTCGCTTCTCCTCGAATACTCCGCGCAGCTCATTTTCGGCCCGAACCGCCAGCCTTTTCCGGATTTGATCGAGACGAAGCTCGTGGGCGGACTCGGCGGACTCGTCGTGAAAAACACGCAGGTCATCGTGCTCGCGGTCACGGTCGCGCTGCTCGTCGCGCTCCGTTTCATCGTGATGAACACAAAGATGGGCATGGCGATGCGCGCGCTCTCCTTCAACCCGACCGCGGCTGCGCTCATGGGCGTGAATACGGACGTCGTCATCTCGTTCACGTTCGGTCTCGGCTCCGCGCTCGCGGCGGCAGGCGGCATTTTTTCGTGCATGCTTTATCCGCAGGTCCAGCCCTTCATGGGCGTGACCATCGGCCTCAAAGCGTTTGTGGCAGCCGTTCTCGGCGGCATCGGCAACATTCCCGGTGCGGCGCTCGGCGGGCTGATCATCGGCGTCGTCGAGACGATGGTCGTCGCCTATAGCGACAAGATCGGCATTTCGTCGGGCTACCGCGATGCGGTGGCGTTCGTCATCCTCATCCTCATTTTGCTATTCAAGCCGGCCGGTCTGCTCGGCAAAACGGAGCGCGAGAAAGTCTGACCCATGCGCTGGTCCCATCTCCTGCTCACCGCCGGAATCATCGGCGCCGGCGTGCTCTCGGCGTGCGCGCCCCAGATCGACGACTATGCGGTGAATGTGATCGTCCTCATCGGCATCAACATCATCCTCGCCACGAGCCTCAACCTCGTGAACGGACACACCGGCCAGTTCTCTCTCGGGCACGCTGGCTTTATGGCGATTGGCGCGTACGCCTCGAGCGCCCTGACGATCTACCAGGGCGCGCCGCTCCTGCAGGCGATGGGCGGCGGAGTGTTTGCCAACAACGCGCTGTTTCTGCTGGCCCTGATCGTCGCCGGCCTTGCCTCGGCGCTGGCGGGGCTGATCGTCGGTGTGCCGTCGCTGCGGCTGCGCGGGGATTATCTCGCGATCGTCACTCTCGGCTTCGGCGAAATCATCCGCGTCATCGTGCAAAACACCGAATCCATCGGCGGTCCGCGCGGTCTCAACCAGATCCCCGCATTCACGAATCTGTTTTGGACCTTCGCCGTCGCTTCCGTGACGGTCTATGTCGTCGCGAATCTCGTCGATTCGACTTATGGCCGCGGCTTTCTCGCCGTCCGCGACGACGAGATCGCCGCCGAGGCCATGGGCATCAACACCACAAAGTACAAAGTCCTCGCGTTCGTCCTGGGCGCGTTCTTTGCCGGCATCGCGGGCGCGCTTTACGCCCACTACATCACCTACATCACGCCGGAGGGTTTCAACTTCATGAAGTCGGTCGATGTCGTCGTCATGGTCATCCTCGGCGGCATGGGCAATATCTTCGGCGTCGTGCTGGCGGCCACGCTGCTCACCGTCCTCAATGAATTCCTGCGCACCTTCGAGCAGTACCGCATGATCGTCTTCGCGCTGCTCCTCATTCTGATGATGATCCTGCGCCCGCAGGGCCTTCTGGGCGGGCTGCACTGGCCGTTCAAAGGCAAACTGGGGAAGAAGGCGAAAGCATGAGCCGCCTGCTGACGCTGGATAATGTCTCAATCCAGTTCGGGGGCCTCAAAGCCGTCGGCGATCTCACGTTTCACATCGACAGCGGGGAACTCGTCGGCCTCATCGGACCGAACGGCGCGGGCAAGACCACGGTCTTCAACATGATCACGGGCGTCTATGCACCGACGTCGGGCCGCATCGATTTCGCAGGCCGCTCCGTTCACGGCCAGCGGCCTTACAAGATCACCTCGCACGGCATCGCGCGGACGTTTCAAAACATTCGCCTTTTCCCGTCGATGAGCGTCTTCGACAACGTCCGCTGTGCCTTCAATCTCTCGCTCCGGCAGGGCGTCGCCGACACCCTGGTGCGCGGGCCAAAATTCAATCGCGAGGAGCGCGAGATCGAAGACCACGCCATGGAGCTGCTCGAAATCTTCGGCCTCACCGCCGTGCGCGATTCCTCCTGCAAGAGCCTGCCCTACGGCGACCAGCGCCGGCTCGAAATCGTCCGCGCCCTCGCCACCCGCCCGAAGCTCCTGCTGCTCGATGAACCCGCCGCCGGCATGAACCCCACCGAGAAATCCGAACTCATGGAACTCATCCGCTTCACCCAGGAGAAATTCGGCTGCGCTGTGCTTCTCGTCGAGCACGACATGAAAGTCGTCATGGGCATCTGCCAGCGCATCAACGTCCTCGACTACGGCCGCAAGATCGCCGAAGGCACCCCCGCGGAAATCCGCGCCAATCCGAAGGTCATTTCCGCATATCTGGGCAAGGAAGAGGATTAGTTAGGCGCGGTCACTTCACCGCAACTGCCAACCACGCGCCGCTCCGAACGGCTCGCTCACGCGATGATCTCGCTCACAATATTGCCGTGCACGTCGGTCAGCCGGAAATCGCGGCCGGCATAACGGTAGGTGAGTCTTTCGTGATCGAAGCCGAGCAGCTTTAGGATCGTGGCGTGGAGGTCATGGACATGCACCGGTTTGTCCACCGCTTTGAAGCCAAACTCGTCCGTGGCGCCGTGGACGTAGCCGCCCTTTACCCCGCCGCCGGCGAGCCACATGGTGAACCCGTGGTGATTGTGATCGCGCCCGTTGATCTTGCCGGCGTTTGAGCCGGGCGTGGGCAGTTCCACGGTCGGGGTGCGGCCAAACTCGCCGCCCCAGATCACGAGGGTGTCGTCGAGCATGCCGCGCTGCTTGAGGTCTTTCAAAAGCGCGCCGATCGCCTGGTCGCATTCGCCCGCGAGCCGGCGGTGGTTGGCCTCGATGTCGTCGTGCGAATCCCACGGCTGGCCTTCGCCATGCCAGACCTGGACGAAGCGGACGCCCCGCTCGATGAGACGCCGGGCGATGAGCATCTGCCGCCCCTGGACGCCGGGCCCGTAGAGGTCGCGGATGCCTTGCGGCTCGCGGGTGATGTCGAAGGCGTCGGCGGCATCCATCTGCATGCGGTAGGCGAGTTCGAAGGACTGCACCCGCGCTTCGAGCTGGGCGTCGTTTTGCCGTCGCCGCTCGTGCTCGAGGTTGAGTTGTTTCAGCAGATCGAGCTGCGCGCGTTGCTCCTTTGAGGAAACGTACTTGTTGCGGATGTTTTCGATCAGTTTCTCCAGCGCCGTGTGCCGCGTGTCGATGTAGGTGCCCTGATACACGCCGGGGAGGAACGCCGACTGCCAGTTCTGCGATTCCTGGATCGGGTAGCCGCCGGGGCACATGGTGATGAAGCCCGGCATGTTTTGGTTTTCGCTCCCGAGTCCGTAGGTCACCCACGAGCCCATGCTGGGGCGTACGAGGCGCGACTCGCCGCAATTCATGAGCAGGAGCGATGGCTCGTGGTTTGGCACGTCTGCCCGCATCGAGCGGATGACGCAAATGTCGTCGATCGACTCCGCCGTTTTCGCAAACAGATCACTCACCTCGATGCCGCTCTTCCCGTATTTCTTAAAAGCAAATGGCGACTTGAAACCGGCGCCCGTCTTGCGCTCGGTGCTCAGGTGATCCATCGGCAGCGTCTTTCCGTGGAATTCAGTCAGCCGCGGTTTGGGATCGAAGGTATCCACATGCGACGGCCCGCCGTTCATAAACAGGTGGATCACACGCTTCGCCTTGGGAGCGAAATGCGGGGCTTTCTGGGCGAGGGGATTCAGGTCGGATGATTCGGCGGCGCTGACACCCAGCGCTTTCCCTAGGACGCTTCCCAGGGCCAGCGCGCCCATTCCCATTCCGCACCGGTTCAGGAATTCGCGGCGTGTGGAGAAGTGATCGGCGAGTCGGGGCGCGTGATGGGGCATTGCGGAGAGGAGGTAACGCTACGGCAATTCAACCAGCGGTGGGTAAGGAAATTAGCGCAGCAAAAAGCGCTTCGACCGGATCGGCTGAAGCGCTTAGCAAAGAGACTCGTATGGAGTGTTCGTCAGTTCACTGAGGCGGGCGTCGGATCGACATTCACGCGACGGCCCTCGCGGTCAAAACGCACCCGGCCATCGACCAGCGCCCAGATCGTGTAGTCGGTGCCGAGGCCGACGTTTTTTCCCGGCAGGAACTTCGTGCCGCGCTGGCGGATGATGATATTGCCGGCAATGACGGTCTGACTGCCGAATTTTTTAACGCCGAGACGTTTGCTGACGCTATCGCGTCCATTCTTGACGGAGCCTTGACCTTTCTTGTGAGCCATAAAATTTGAGTGAGTGAGTAAAAGTGGGGCGCGAAATCAGGCAGGAATGCTCTTGATCTTCAGGCGGGTGAGATGCTGGCGATGGCCGACGGTGCGGTGGTAGCCTTTCCGCCGGCGAAACTTGAAGTTGATGAGCTTGGGCCCGCGGAACTGTTCGACAACTTCAGCGACAACTGAACCGCCCTTGAGGTCGCTGCCGATGAGGATGCTATCGCCCGCACCGACGAGGAGAATGTCCGAGAAGGTTGTCTCAGCGCCGGGCGCGCCTTCGAGCTTTTCGACTTCGATCACATCACCTTGGGCGACGCGGTATTGTTTGCCGCCGGTTTTGAAAATTGCGTATGCCATAGAATGCTTGGTTGGAAAAAAGGAGCGGGAGGCTGCCATGCCTCCGAGTGGGTGACAAGGTGTATTTTCGCTGTTTTTCCGATCGACGGAAAAACCCGCGCCAACGGCGCGCTCTGTTGCCAAGAGCCGATGCCTTACGGCTTGGGTGCCTCGGGAATGGGCGTCGGATCGAGATTGGGCGTTGGCAGAGGCACCGTTGGCACCGGCAGCACCGAAGGCGAGCTATAAACCGTCGTCGTCTTAGTGCGGACGATTGATGTCACAGCCGCCTGCGAGGGCGTCTTGCGGTTCGGGACGACGAGCCGTGGCGGTTTCGCACCCCAAGCGGGGATGTCCGCCGAGGCAATGCGGAAAGCCTCAGTCCGGAAATTGGGCGATGCATTCTGCTGCCCGTAGCCGACCTCAGACACGAAGACCGGCATGTAGCGGTAGTTCACCGTGTAACCCTTGGCGTAGTATCGCTGGGTCGGGCGGAAATAAATCGGTTCACGTTCCCGGCCGCCGCCTTGATCGGAGCTGCGGTAGCTCCGGTCCTGACCTCCATACCATGGGCGGTAAGTGCCGTAGCCGGGATCATCGTCGTAGGCTGAAGCGGCCAAGGGCAGGCCAAAAACGAAGGCGCAACCGATAGCGGCAAGGAGGATGGATTTATTCATAAGATTGGGGAGGGTGCGCTTTGATTGCCACCAATGCGCGGCGGCGTCCAGCCTTCGTTTTAGTCACCGCCGAGATAGGCGGCTCGGACCTCTTCATTCTCGCGCAGCGCGGCTGACTTGTCCTCGAGGATGATCCGCCCAGTCTCCAGCACGTATCCGTAGTGCGAAATCTCCAGCGCCAGATTCGCATTCTGCTCCACGAGCAGGATCGTCAGGCCCAGCTCGCGATTAATCTCCACGATTTTCTCAAAAATCGTCTTCACCAAGAGCGGTGCGATCCCGAGCGACGGCTCATCAAGCATCAGGCACTTCGGCTTGCTCATCAGCGCGCGGCCGATCGCCAGCATCTGCTGCTCGCCGCCACTCAGCGTCCCCGCCGTCTGCCTCTCGCGCTCCTTCAGCCGCGGAAAAATGCTGAAGATGTAGTCCAGATCCTTCGCCATGCCCGCCTTGTCATTTCGCAGATACGCGCCCATGCGCAGGTTTTCCATCACCGTCAGATTCGCGAAAACCATCCGCCCCTCCGGCGACTGCGCCAGCCCGCGCGCCACGATCCGGTGCGGCGGCTCATTGGTGATCTCCTGGTCCTCAAAAGTGATCGTCCCCGACTTCGCCTTGACCACTCCCGAGATCGTCCGCAGCGTCGTCGTCTTCCCCGCCCCGTTCGCGCCCACGAGCGTGACGATTGTTCCTCTCTCTACTTTCAGCGAAATGCCATGCAGGGCACTGATCGAGCCGTAGTTCACCGCGAGGTCTTTGATTTCAAGCATCCCCGCAGCAAATCAACCCCCGCGAAAAAAGGAAAGGCCCCAGCTAGACCGTCGCTGCGCTACTTCGCGTTGGAAACCACGTCGTTCAACTTGAAGATCGGCAGGAACATCGAGATGACGATGCCGCCGACGATGACGCCGAGGACGACGATAAGCAGCGGCTCGATGAGCGAGGTGAGCGCATTGAGAGTCGCCTCGATTTCCTCGTCCCAGAAGTCCGCCATTTTCTCGAGCATGGTGTCGATCTTACCGGTCTGCTCGCCGGCCCCGACCATGCGGACGAGCATGGGCGGGAAGATCGCTTCGCGGCTCAGTGCGTTCGTGAGGTGATCGCCTTTTTCCACGTCGGAAGAGACGTGCTTGATGGCTTTCTCCACGACGTAGTTTCCCGACGTGTCGCCGACGATGGACATCACCTCGAGGATCGGCACACCGGCGCGGATGAGCTGGGCGAACGTGCGGGCAAAGCGGGTGAGACAGATCTTGTGAACGAGCGGTCCGAAGATCGGGAGCTTCAGTTTATACTGATCCCAAAGTTGCCGTCCGCGCTCGGTCTTGAGGAAGGTCTTGATGCCGAAGATCGCGCCGCCAATGAACGCGACGATGAAATACCAGTTGCCCCGGATCATCGCGCTGAGATCGAGGAGAAACTGCGTGGGCGCGGGGAGCTGCGCGCCGAAGTCGGCGAAGATTTCGCCGAAAATCGGGACGACGCGGACGATCAGGAAGGTGGTGATCGAAAGCGCGATGAGCAGCACAATGATCGGGTAAGTCATCGCGGATTTGATCTTCTTTTTGAGGCGGGAGGCGGATTCGAGGAAGCACGCCAGGCGGTCGAGAATCTCCGAGAGCAAACCGCCGGATTCGCCAGCTTTCACCATGCTGGTGTAGAGCCGGTTGAAGACGCGGGGATGTTTCGAGATGGCCTCGAAGAAGGAATCGCCCTGCTGCACGAGCGCGCTGACCTCACCGACCACGCGGCGCAGTCCGGCCTGTTTTTTCGGGTCGGCCTGCTCGTAGAGCGCGGTCAGACCGGAGACGAGTGGAAGGCCGGCATCCACCATCGTGGCGAGCTGGCGGGTAAAGAGCACGAGATCGGTTTCGGTGATCTTGCCGCGCGGGGCGGTCACTTTGGATCCGGCTTTTTGCTGGATCGAGAGGACCATCAGGCCGCGCGTCATCAGCGTGTTGATGGCATTGTCTTCGTTCAGGGCTTCTTGGACGCCGGCAATGGTCTTGCCAGCCGAGTCGCGGGCGGAATAAGCGAAAGTGAGCATGCCGTTCCAGAAAGCATGAGCGGTGCCAGCGCCGCCCCATTGCCGCTCAAGCCACCACGTATCTCTGCGCCGGCTCCCGGCCGATCAGTGAGCGCAGGGTGGAAAAGTCCGCGTCCCGATGCCGCCGTGCATTCGGTGGCCGACGCCGATGCCGCTCGCCGCGAAACAGAGTTTCGCCCGCAAGGGCGTTCCCAAACGGAGTTTGGGAACGAGGGGGGAAGATTAAGCGGAAGAGGAAGAGGAAGAGGGGAAAATTTGCTGGGATCGAATTTTTAGACGCCCTCTACGAGACTACGTCCTGTTGCCCTACGTGTTCCCGCGCCGGTCGTGCCTTTTTGGGCGGCGGGCCAGGATGCCGAGGGCGCCGGTCACGAGCAAACCGATGGAGCCCGGCTCGGGCACCACGCTCGCGCCGAAGGCCGAAGTCGCACCGAAGCCCGGCGCCGCCACCGGCCCGCCACCAAGCGCCACTACCGTGACCGTGCCAATATTCAACGCACCCAGCTTCTGGCTGACGCTGATGTTCGTCGTGGCGTTCGCGTTGAGTGTCGAGGTGCCGGTGCCGAGGGCGGCATCGAGATTCGTGGTGCCGGCGCTGGTGGTCAGTGCATCCACCAAGACCGGGCCGGACAGGGTGAGCGTGCCATTGCCGACCTTGGTCAGCGCCGCCGTGGGGACATCGTGGTAAATCTGCGCCGCAACCGTGAGCGTGTCGGCATCGACGCCGATGGCCGAGTCGCCATCAAGGGCGAAAGTGGTGGTCAGCGTGTTGTTTCCGCTGACGCTGCGGACGCCGCCCAATCCCGCCGGGCCGTTCCCCACGAAGTGGAAGTGCTCATCGACGGTGATTCCGCCCTGAAGTTCCAGCGCCGCGTTGTTGGCGACGATGGTCCTGGTGACTGGGTTGAAGCCGCCCACACCCAAGGCGGTCGTGGTCGCGATCCGGAGGGCACCGGCATTGATGAAAGTTTCGCCGCTGTAGTTGCTGTTGCCCGTGAGCAGCCAGGTGCCGCCGCCGTTCTTGACCAAAGTGGTCGCATTGCCGCCCTGGTCGACGATGGCCATGCCAAAGGTGTTGTTGCCGGTGTTGCCGCCGGTCAGCGTGAGGGTGCGGGTGCCGGGGTTTTCAAAGAAGTCCGGGGACGACGTGGCGGTGAAGCTGAGGGTCGCCGAAGGAATGCTGCCCGAGGCGTCGATGAACGCGCCTCCGACCGTGCTAATGCGGATCGCACGATTGGTACTCTGCGCGGTGGCGCCGGTGTATTGCAGCGTGCCGCCGCGGAAGAAGATGCCGATGTTTTCAGAGACGTCTGCGCTGGATGCGCGGTTGCCGAGGCCGCCATCGACTCCGTAGTCGGAGAACGAGGCCACATTCAGGATCCCGCCCTCCAGCTTAGTGACGCCGCTATAGGAGTTGGTGCCCCCGAGCGTGCTCGTGCCCGTGCCCGCCAGGGTCACTGAAGACGCGCCACTGATGACGCCAGTGGAGGATTGGGTGAAGGCGCCCGCACCCGTCGTCGAGATCGCCGTCCCGCCGGTGAGGGAACCGGTCAGGTTGAGGACGCCATTGTTGACGGCCGTCATGCCGGTGTAGGTGTTCGCGCCGCTGAGCAGCCACGTGCCCACGCCGTTCTTGACCAGAGCGGTGGTGCCGCCGGCTTCGGTGATGCCCATGCCAAAGGTGTTGGCCCCCGTGTTCGTGCCGGTCAGGATCAAGGTGCGGTTGCCGTTATTTTCCAAGAACTCCGGGGAAGACGCCGCGGTGAAGCTGAGGGTCGCGGCGGGGTTGCTGCCCGAGGCATCGATCGTCGCCTCGCCGGTGGTGCTGATGCGGATCGCGCGGTTGGTGCTCTGGGCCGTCGCACCCGTGTATTGGAGCGTGCCACCGCGGAAGAGCAGTCCTACGTTCCCCGCCGAATCGGCGGCGCGGTTGCCCAGGCTGCTATTGGCTCCGTAGTCGGCGAGGGAAGCCACGTTCAGGATCCCGTTCGCGAGCGTGGTGAGGCCCGAGTAGTTGCTGTTCCCGCCGGAGAGGACTTGGGTGCCACTCCCGGATTTGGTCAGGCTGATCGCATTGGCACTGCCTCCTTCCGTGATCGTGCCGCTGAATGTGGTGCTGCCGCTGGTCGGGTGGATGGTGATGGTCACCGGCGTGCTGGCGGCAGTGTTGATCACCGCGCCACCGCCGCCACCCGAGTCGGCGAGGGAGCCGATCGTCTGGAGGGTGACGCCGTTGAGATCGAGCGAGGCACCGCTGGCAATCTGCACGGCGGTGCCGCCCGGCAGGACGCTCCCGCCGCTCCCGGTCGGCGTGCCGACGACCTCCAACTCGCGATAGCCGACATAGGTATTCTGCTGGGTTCCAAAGTTAAAGCGCACGGCGGAGACGCCGGTGGCCAGAACCCCTCCCGGCGCCGTGATTACAGCGCTATTGGCAGCGCCGCCGCCAGCATAGTTGTGGCCGGTGCCGGCGATGGCGATGAAGGTGCCCGGTGCGGCGACGGTCGAGTAACTGATATTGGCGAGGGTAATGGTTGACCGCCCGGGATCGGCCCAGCCGGAAAAGAGGTTGACCGCCGAGATGTCGTAACCCGTGGGTGAAGCGCCAAGGGAGTAGTCCAGAATCGCGTTGTTACCCACGGTATAGGTGGTGGATTTAGTGAACGCCGGGATGGTGCCATCCGTGACAAAGGTGACCGCTCCGCTGCCTTCCTCGCCCGCTTTGCCATTGGTGATGGCGGTGGGCGAGAGCCCGGCGAGCAAATTGTTGATCGCGGGGCTGAAGGTGTAGCCGTTGGAATTCAACACTGCCGCCGCCGCTACCACCCCCGCCGCGGCACGGTCCCCGCCCCGCTCTTCATGATGTTATTGGCAAACGTGACCGGCGCCGAGATCGTGTGCGTCCCGCTTTTCGCCGAGAGGACCGAGACTCCGCCGACATCCGCCTGCAGCGTCAAGGTGCTGGCATTGTTCGTGGAAACCGTCCATGCGGGCGCGCCGTCAAATTGCACATGGCCGACCGTCTGGCTGGCATCGAGATTGATCGCCGTGGGCGCACCCTGCGCGGCAAAGGTGGCATTCGCTCCCGCACTGTTCGGCACGCCCGGCGTCCCCCACGTGGCCGTGGTCCAGTCGCTGCCGGCAGACCAGCTATTGTTGAAGACCTGCTCGTTGCTGAAGGCGTAGTTGTGGAAGGTATTGAGCGGGTTAGCCGGGGCGATCGAAATCGCCTGCGTGTCCGTGCCTGCCTGAAAGGTGTAGCGCAGCAGGTTCAAATCGCCCTGCCCAGCCGCGCCGATGTTCTCGTCAAAGGAAGTCGCGCTCGTGGAGGCTCCACTCGCGATGAAACTTTGCACGCGAGCGCCTGCGGCCTCCCACGACCGGTTATAGAATGTGATCACATAGGTCTCGCCCACGGTCAGCCCGGTCAAGGTGAGGATCTCCGGCTGCCCGCCATAGATGAACTTGTTCGTCAGGCCCCCGAGGACGCCGCCAGGCAACGTGCCGCCACCACCGAATGCGAGGGTGTTTCCAGTAATGCCCCAACCGGCCCCCGACGGGTTCGGACTCGCACCAGACCCGGTGAAAAGCGGTAGTGTCCTGAGAGTTCTGCAAAAAGAAAGCGGGTCATGGTAGGGCAGGGAGCGAGCAAACAACCCAAACCCCAAAGAAAACCATGACCCGAAAGAACGATAAGCA
>Ga0209181_10008580_pt1 | contig 13668 bp, 6 predicted proteins | sample MAT05_FD_187208 | JGI IMG/M metagenome (GOLD analysis project Ga0209181, IMG submission 187208) | Freshwater microbial communities from Lake Fryxell liftoff mats and glacier meltwater in Antarctica - MAT-05 (SPAdes) (version 2) | ecosystem: Environmental > Aquatic > Freshwater > Ice > Liftoff... | reverse complement strand
CAGGCCCTGCGCCTGCAGCCCGAACACCCGGCTGCGCTGCAGATGCTGGGTGGCCTGGCGCGCCAGCGGGGCGAAAAAGTGCAGGCCGAGGCACTGCTGCGCCGCTCATTGGAGGCCGACGCCCGTCAGCCGCATGTGTGGAACAACCTCGGGAACCTGCTGCTGGCCGGCAGCCGTGGCGAGGAAGCACTGGCCTGCTATGAACGCGCCATTGCACTGCAGCCTGCCTACCCCGACGCCCACTACAACCAGGCGCGCGCGCTGCATGCAGGCGCGCGCATGCCGGAAGCCGCGGCCAGCCTGAACCGCGCGCTGAGCCATGCACCGCAACCCACCATCGCGATGCTGCAACTGCATGCGCAGATCGAAGGCGACCTGGGGCATATCGATTCGGCCCTGCGCACGCTGGAGAAGGCCCTGAGCGTGGCACCCGACCACCTCGGCCTGCTGCACAACCGCGCCGTGCTGCTGCAGCGCGGCCACCGCCACGAAGAAGCGCTGGCCCTGCACGACCGCGCCGCCGCGCTGGGGCTCAACGCTGCCGATGCCCACTACAACCGTGGCAACACGCTGCAAAGCCTGGGTCGGCATGAAGAGGCGCTGCAGTCCTACCGCGCCGCCCTGGCGCGTGACCACGGCCACGTGCTGGCGCACTTCGACCTCGCGCGGCTGCGCTGGCGCCTGGGCGACGAGCACTTCGACGCCGAGATTCGCGCAGAACTGGGCGACGCGTTGCGCGCAGGTCAGGCACAGGGCGATGCACCGCCGGCGCTGGCCGGCATCCACGCCCACCTGCTGTGGCGCGCAGAACGCTTCGGCGATGCCGCCGCCGCCTACCGCCAGGCGCTGCAGGCGCTGCCACGCGCCGCCGCCATGCACGACGGCCTGGGCCGCTGCCTGATGCGCCTGGGCGAAGTGGAAGCCAGCCTGGCCGCGCACGCCCAGGCCGTGAACCTGGCGCCCGGCGACGGCGAAGTGCACGCCAACCACGCCGCCAGCCTGCTGCAAGCCGGCCGGCCCGAGGCCGCACGGGGGGCCGCCGAAGCCGCCTGCCTGCACGCACCGCAGCACCAGCATGCGCAGGCGTTGCGTGCGCTGGCGTGGCGGCTGCTGGGCGATGCGCGCGCCGACTGGGCCGACGACCCGCAGCGCCTGGTGCAGTCCTACGACCTGGCAGCACCGCCGGGCTTTGCGAACATGGCCGCCTTCAATGCGGCACTGGCCGACGAACTGCGCCGCCTGCACCACGACCGCCGGGCCCCCATCGACCAGACGCTGCGCGGCGGCACACAAACGGTGGGCAAGCTCTTCGACCAGGGTCACCCGCTCGTGGACGCGCTGAAGGCGCGCATCGCCGAAGCGGTGGCGCGCCACATCGCGGCGCTGCCCGATGACACCAGCCACCCCTTCCTGGCGCAACGCGGCGCCGCTGCGGCGGGCTGGCAGTTCACCGATTCATGGTCGTCGCGCCTGCAGCGCCAGGGCTTTCACACCGACCACGTGCACCCGCACGGCTGGCTCAGTTCGGCCTACTACGTCACCGTGCCAGAGGTCTGCGCCGACACCACGGCACGCCAGGGCTGGCTGCGCTTCGGCCGGCCCGACCTGCCGCTGCCGGGCATCGACCTCGACAGCCTGGTGCAGCGCGAGCTGCAGCCGCAGCCCGGGCGGCTGGTGCTCTTCCCGTCGATGGCCTGGCATGGCACGCGGCCCTTCGACAGCACCGCAGAGCGCCTGACGGTGGCTTTCGACGTGATGCCGAACTAGCGAAGAAATCGAGCGCAGGGTTGCGATACGCGACAAGCGCTCCTGGGCCCTCTGATGGGTGCATCCGGCCCACACCCTTGCCATCGGCGGTACAACAGGCGAAATATTCTGTCTGAAGCCGAGAGTGCACGAAGCTGTGCCATGACGTCGGCAGAGACTTTCATTTCAAGGGAGAAGACGATGCGCTCGAGCTTGACAAGTCTGTTCGTGGCCGTGGCCGTTGCAGCCTGCGGTGGTGGTGGCGGTGGTGGCAGCGACGGCCCGACAGCCGGGCCCGCCCCGGTTCCCGCACCTGCACCTGCACCTGCACCGGCACCGGCACCGGCACCCACACCTGCACCTGCACCCGCACCAAGCCCGGCACCGGCACCGGCACCGGCACCGGCACCAGCCCCGACAAGCTTCAACCTGTCCGGCAGCCTGCTCGTCTCGCCGACGTCGCGCGTGGACTCCGACACCAACGACACCAGCCAATTCAGCCAAGGCGACTACCGTGTCAACGACACCGTCACCACCGCACAGCCGCTGCAGACACCCTTGTTGCTGACAGGAACCGTCAACGAGGTTCGCACTGGCCCAGAGGGCAACAACTTCAGTGTCGGCGACAGGGACGACTACTTCGCCGTCGACCTGGTGGCTGGCCAAGTCGTTGAACTCGAATTCGCCAGCGATCCCGCGCAAACCGACGTCGACCTCTACCTGTACTCGACCGCCGGTGCCATTGTCGGCAGTTCGGACGGCGTCAACGAACGCTTCGAGTGCATCCGCGTCAACACCACCGGCCGCTACATCGTCAACGTCTATGCCTACCGCAAGGCGTCGATCTACAGCCTGCGCATCGGCGCACCTGGCGGCGCGGGCAGTTGTGCCAACAGCACCCGCGCGCTGGCAGTGGACAGTGGGCACCTGCTGGCCAAGGCCCGCCCTTTGCCGCCGGCCGAACTCGCCGCCGCCGAAAACCGCTTGCAGGCTGCCGGCATCGGCCAAGCGATGCTGGTGGGCCAAGCACCGGTCGGCGCAGCCGACGAAGCGGTGCCGCACTGGCTGACTCTGCCTTCCGGGGCCGAAGGCCGGGCATTGGCACTGGCGCGACTGGCCGGCAAGAGCGGCGCTGAAGAGCGAGCGCGCCGACTTTCTGCGCGGCAGGCCCGGCCGACCCAACCCATCGACGACCAGGCCCAGGAAAACGTCCTGGCACAGTACAAGCTGGCCAAGGCGCTGCAGCAGACAGGTGCATTCGTCTATGTCCAGCTCGACTGGCCCGCCACCCGTCAAGCGCTGGTCGGCGAATTTCCGCCCAACGACCGGTCTTACAACCTGCAACGCTGGCACTACGAGCAGATCAACCTGCCTGCCGCAATGAGCCGCATCACCCAGCTGCCGAACCAGCCGGCGCAGCGCCCGGTGGTGGCCGTGATCGACGACGGCGTGATGCTCGACCACCCCGACCTGCAGCCGCAGCTGTTCTCCAACGGCCGTGCGTTCATCACCACCGCCGTGGCCGGCGACGGCAACACGGCTTCGGGCGACAACACCGCCGTGGCCACCGACCAGCCCGTATTCCATGGCACCCACGTTGCCGGCACCGTGGCCGCTGCCACCTACGACGGCAGCGGTGTCGCCGGCACGGCGCCCATGGCGCAGATCTTGCCGCTGCGTGTGTTTCGCTCCACGGGCGGGGCGCGTCAGGTCGACATCATCAACGCGATGCTCTACGCAGCCCGCTTGACCAACAATTCCGGCACCCTGCCGGCACGGCGGGCCGACGTCATCAACCTGAGCCTGGGCGCAGACGGCCCTTGCGACGCGGCCTATCTGGACGCCATCTCCCGCGTACGCGCCGCCGGCGTCATCGTCGTGGCGGCGGCAGGAAACTCGGGGCGGAACGACATCGGCCAGCGGGTGGCAGTCGGCGCGCCGGCCAATTGCACGGGCGTGATCGGCGTCGCTGCACTCGACGCGCAGAAGCAGCTCACCCGCTACAGCAACAGCGGAAGCGCGCTCAGCGTTGCCGCACCTGGCGGTGATCTGCGCCAAAGCACCACCGGCTCGGGCGCGCCCGACGGTGTGTTCAGCGCTCTCGGCGCTTTCGATGCCAGCGGGCGGCGCCTGGCGAGTTCCGGGCCCTCGCAGGGCACGTCGATGGCATCGCCGCACGTCGCCGGCGTGATGGCACTGATGCGCTACGTCAACCCCTTGATCAGCGTTGCCCAGGTCGGCGACCTGCTGGCCAGCGGCGCCTTGACCGACGATCTCGGCGCCGTCGGCCGTGACCTGGACACTGGCTTCGGCCTGGTCAACGCCGCCAAGGCCGTGGCAGCGGCGTTGGGGGCCGCGGGCACGCCTGCGCCGCCTGCGTCAGCCGGCAGGGTGGTCGCGTCGCCGTCGAGTATCGACTTCGGCAGCTTCCAGAGCAGTGCCACTCTGGAGCTCGAGCTCGCCACCGCAGGCAGCGAAACGGTGAGCTCCATCACCAGCGACAGCACTCGGGTCACTGTGACCGCTGCCGCCGTGAACGCGACGACACGATTGGGCCGTTACAGCGTGGAAGTGAACCGCGCCGGCCTCGGCCCGGGGTCGTACTTTCCGCGGCTGACGGTCAACCTCACGCCATCGCGCAGCTTCACGGTCCAGCTCAGCTTCGCCCAGCCAGGCACTGGGGGCAGTGTTGCCGCCGGCGGCGATCTGGGCCCGCTTTACGTGCTGCTCATCGATCCAGCAAATGGCAGAGTCGTGCGCAGCGTTCTGGCCACGCGCGGCAGCGGTGGCTACAACTGGGCCGCCACCGGCTGGGCCCTGCCTCAGGTGCAGATTCTCGTCGGCGGCGACCTGGACAACGACGGCTTCGTCTGCCAGCGCGGGGAGGCCTGTGGCGCCTTTCCGGTACTGCCGGCAGGACGCGACCTGACCACGCTAACGCTGACGGGCAACCGCAACGACCTGACGATGGAAGTAGCACCACTGGCCGGAATCTCGCCGCAGACCACCGGCAGCGCCAGCCCAGTGCGCCAACGCGCGCCAGCCGAAACCCCGGCCGCGAGTGGTCCCCGAGTAGCCAAGCGCGTGGACCTGCGGTGAACCATCAACTTGCCATCGCGCTGGCCCTGGCTGGCCTGCTGGCATTGGTCACCCTGCCGGCGCTGGGGCAGTCCCGCATCCTGGCCCAGCACAGCCAGGCCCTGTGCCAGCTGCCACGGCCCGCAGATAGCGAAGTGGCGATGACACTGCTGCTGGACAGCGCTTCCGCCTGGCAGCGCCATGTGGGTACCGGGGGCGGCGCTCCACTCTTCGGACGCAGCATTCGCTGGCCTCAGGAGCAGGTGCTCCTGCATGTCCTGCCCGAACAGTCGACGATGGGTATTCGCGTGTCGGCGGTGAAGGTGCGGGCCGGGCCGGTGCTGGCGCTGCGGGTGACAAGACCTGAACCGGGCACCATGGCGCAAATGGCAATTTCCAGACCCTGCGTCTGGGTGCTGGTGAAACGGTCCGCTGCGCGCTCTTGGCGTGTGCAGGTGCAGGACAGCGCGGCCGGAGCCGTGCAGAACCGGGTGCCCGAGAGACTGGCTGCGCAGGCGACAGGCAACCCAGGGGAGCAGCGCCACCTGGCCACCAACCTGGCCGGTCGCGGCGGCGTCGCAAGGGCATTCACCCTGGTCAGGGCCATCGCGGTCTAAGGCTCTCTGAGAGGGCCGGTCGATGGCGCTGACTGGCGCCGCTGCAGTGTGGCACTTGGCCGCTGAGCAGTTTGTTTGGCGCGCTGCTGTTGCGCCAACAAAGCGCCAACAAGCTCAGAGCCTGCTGCCCACCCACCCAGCCACGCTGGCCAGCGCCGCCGGCAAGGCCGCGGCGTCAGTGCCGCCGGCCATGGCCAGGTCGGCCTTGCCGCCGCCCTTGCCGCCCACCTGCTGGGCGACGAAATTCACCAACTCGCCGGCCTTCACACGGCCCACGCTGTCGGCTGTGACGCCCGCGGCCAGCTGAACCTTGCCGCCTTCGACCGCGGCAAGCACGATGGCAGCCGTTTTCAGCTTGTCCTTCAGCCTGTCCAGCGTCTCGCGCAGGGCCTTGGCGTCGGCGCCCTGCAGCGTGGCGGCCAGCACCTTGATGCCGCCCACGTCCACCGCCTGGGCCAGCAGTTCATCGCCTTGCGACGAGGCCAGCTTGCCCTTCAGCGCGGTGAATTCCTTCTCCAGCGCACGAAGCTGGTCTTGCAGCGCGGCCACGCGGCCGGGCACTTCAGCCGGCGTTGCCTTCAGGCTGCCGGCCAGGCCGTTGACGGTAACTTCCAGCTGTTGCAGATAAGCCAGTGCGTTGCCGCCAGTGACGGCTTCCACACGGCGCACGCCCGCGGCCACGCCGCCTTCGGCCACGATCTTGAAGAGCCCGATGTCACCGGTGCGCTGCACGTGCGTGCCGCCGCAGAGTTCGCGGCTGCTGCCGATGTCGAGCACGCGCACCTCGTCGCCGTACTTCTCGCCGAAGAGCATCATCGCGCCGGTTTTCTGCGCTTCTTCGATGGGCAGCACACGCGCCTGCGTGGCCGCGTTGGCCAGGATCTCGGCGTTGACCAGGGCTTCGATCTGCGCCACCTGCGCGTCCGTCACCGGGGCGTTGTGCGCGAAGTCGAAACGCGTGCGCTCGGCCGTGACCAGGCTGCCCTTCTGCTGCACATGGGCGCCCAGCACCTCGCGCAGGGCTTTGTGCATCAGGTGGGTGGCGCTGTGGTTGCGCACGGTCTTGGCGCGGTGCTCGGTGTCGACGCGCGCGTCGACCGTGTCGCCCACCCCCAGCTCGCCTTCCAGCACGCGGCCCTGGTGGCCGTACACGTTGGCCGTGACCTTCACGGTGTCTTCCACCACGATGCGGCTGCGGGCGTTGCGCAACTCGCCGGTGTCGCCCACCTGGCCACCACTTTCGGCATAGAAGGGGGTGTGGTCGAGCACGATGACAACGTCGTCGCCGGCGCTGGCCTTCGGCACCTGCGTGCCCTCGATATAGATCGCCACCACCTGGCTGCGCTCGCACACCAGGTGCTCGTAGCCGTGAAAGGCCGTGGCCGCGCCTTCGTAGGCCAAGCCAGCAGCGACCTTGAACTTGGCCGCAGCGCGCGCGTTCTCGCGCTGGCGGTTCATGGCGGCGTTGAAGCCGGCGCTGTCGACCGTCACGCCGCGTTCGCGGCAGACGTCGGCTGTCAGGTCGAGCGGAAAGCCGAAGGTGTCGTGCAGCTTGAAGGCCACTTCGCCGCTGAGAACGATCAGTCTGAGATGCGCAGGCTGGCCAGTCGCCATCTCTGCAATACGGTTAAGTCCATACGGCGCCGCCACCACCGCGTTGCCGAGCGCTCTCAATTCTTGCTCCAGCAACTCCATACCGTTAGCGATGGTCTGGAAGAAACGCTCTTCTTCGACTTTCAGCACCTCGGTCACGCGCAGTGCGTCGCGTCGCAGTTCGGGGTACGCGTCACCCATCTCAGCCGCCAGCGGGGCCACCAGCTTGTGGAAGAACGGCTTGCGTGCGCCCAGCTTGTAGCCGTGGCGGATGGCGCGGCGTGCAATGCGGCGCAGCACATAACCGCGGCCTTCGTTGCCGGGAATGACACCGTCCACCACCGTGAAGCTGCAGGCGCGGATGTGGTCGGCAATCACCTTCAGGCTCGGGCTGTCGGCATCGCAGTCGTTGCCGGCCGGTGCGGCGCCGTCCACGGCCGCTTTGGCAGTAGCCAGCAGGGCCTGGAAGATGTCGATCTCGTAGTTGCTGTGCACGTGCTGCAGCACTGCGGTCAGGCGCTCCAGGCCCATGCCGGTGTCGACACTGGGCTTGGGCAGCTTGTGCATCACGCCGTCTTCAGTGCGGTTGAACTGCATGAAGACGTTGTTCCAGATCTCGATGTAGCGGTCGCCGTCTTCGTTGGCGCTGCCCGGCGGGCCGCCTTCGACATCAGGCCCGTGGTCGTAGAAGATTTCGGAACACGGGCCGCACGGTCCGGTGTCGCCCATCATCCAGAAGTTGTCGGACATGTAGCGGCCGCCCTTGTTGTCGCCGATGCGCACGATGCGCTCGGCGGGCAAACCGATGTCTTTCAACCAGATGTCGTAGGCCTCGTCGTCTTCGGCGTACACAGTGGCCCACAGCTTGTCGGCGGGCAGTTTGAAGTGGACGGTGAGCAGTTCCCAGGCGTAGGCAATGGCGTCCTTCTTGAAGTAGTCGCCGAAGCTGAAGTTGCCCAGCATCTCGAAGAAGGTGTGGTGGCGCGCGGTGTAGCCCACGTTGTCCAGGTCGTTGTGCTTGCCGCCGGCGCGTATGCATTTCTGGCTGGTGGCAGCACGGCTGTAGCTGCGCTTGTCGAAGCCCAGGAACACGTCCTTGAACTGGTTCATGCCCGCGTTGGTGAAGAGCAGCGTCGGGTCGTCGCCGGGCACGACAGGGGAGCTCGCAACGACGGTGTGGCCCTTGCTCTCGAAGAACTTCAGGAAAGTCGAACGTATCTCTGAGGCTTGCATGCCGGGGCTTTCAGGTCGAAAAGCGTGGCGCCAGGGGCCGCCAAGTGCTTGATTTTCAAGAGCCTTTGATTATAGGTAGCGGCCTGCAGCGACCCCGTGCGGCGACAAACCGTGGCGCCCTATCATGACCACGAATTCACCCGCTGGAAGACGTTGCCTCATGAACACCAAGACCTCACCGCTGGCCCTGCTGCAAGACCCCGGCCTGCTGAAGACCGAGGCGCTGATCGGCGGCGCCTGGGTCACCGGCCAGGACACGAATGCGCGTTTCGCGGTCACCGACCCCGCCACGGGCGAAGAACTGGCCCAGGTGGCGAAGCTGGGCGCGGTGGACTGCGCGGCGGCCATCTCGGCCGCCCAGAAGGCCTGGCCGGCGTGGCGTGCGCGAACCGCCAAGGAACGTGCCGCGGTGATGATGAAGTGGTTCCAGCTGCTGCACCGCCACGCCGACGACCTGGCGCGCATCATGACCGCCGAACAAGGCAAGCCGCTGGCCGAGGCGCGCGGTGAAGTGGTCTACGGCGCCAGCTTCATCGAGTGGTTCGCCGAAGAGGCCCGCCGTGTCTACGGCGAGACCATTCCCACCACCGACAACAACAAGCGCTATCTGGTACTGAAGCAGCCCATCGGCGTGTGCGCGGCCATCACGCCGTGGAACTTCCCCATCGCGATGATCACGCGCAAGGTGGCGCCGGCACTCGCCGCAGGCTGCCCGGTGATCATCAAGCCCGCCGAACAGACACCGCTGAGCGCCCTGGCCGTGGCTGAACTGGCCCAGCGCGCCGGCATGCCCGCCGGTGTGCTGAACGTCATCACCGCGGATGCCGAGCAGAGCATCGAAATCGGCAAGGTGCTGTGCAGCTCAGACGTGGTGCGCCACCTGTCCTTCACCGGCAGCACCGAGGTCGGCCGCATCCTGGCGCGCCAGTGCGCACCCACCATCAAGAAGCTGAGCCTGGAATTGGGTGGCAACGCGCCCTTCATCGTCTTCGACGACGCCGACATCGACAGCGCCGTGGAAGGCGCCATGGCCAGCAAGTACCGCAACGCCGGACAGACCTGTGTCTGCGCCAACCGCATCTACGCGCAGGCGGGCATCCACGACGCCTTCGTCGAGAAGCTGGCGGCCAAGGCCGCGGCCATCACGGTCGGGAATGGTTTCGGAACCGGCGTGCAGCAGGGCCCGCTCATCGACGACGCAGCCATCGGCAAGGTGCAAGCGCATGTCGCCGATGCACTCGCCAAGGGCGCGAAGCTGGTGCTCGGCGGCGAACTCGATGCGAGTCTCGGCCCGCGCTTCTTCACACCCACGGTCATCTCAGGGGTGACTGACGAGATGCTGTGTGCGCGCGAAGAAACCTTCGGGCCGGTGGCGCCGGTGTTCCGTTTCGACACCGAGGCCGAAGTCATCGCCGCGGCCAACGCCACCGAATTCGGCCTCGCCAGCTATTTCTACAGCCGCGACATCGGCCGCATCTTCCGCGTGGCCGAGGCGCTGGAATACGGCATGGTGGGCGTCAACACCGGCCTCATCAGCACGGCCGAGGTGCCGTTCGGCGGCGTCAAGCAAAGCGGCCTGGGGCGCGAGGGCGCGCGCCAGGGCATCGATGACTACGTCGAGCTGAAGTACCTCTGCCTGGGCGACATTCAGCGCTGACGGCCATCACGGCCATCGCTAACGTTGCCCCTGGGGCCCGGGTTTGCCGCGATACGCGGCACAACCGCGCGGTGCTAACGTCTTGCCGCGCAGCTGTTAGCGCTAACACAAACGCCGAACCGCCTGCCGCGGCCGCGGCCAAAAAGGAGACCTCATGCCCCGCCGCCCCCACGCCCTGCCCTCACGCCGTTTGCCGCTGGCCTTGGCCCTGCTGGCCGCCCTGCCCGCGCTGGCGCAGCAAGCGCAACCGGCGCAACCGGCGCCCACGCAGCTGGAGACCATCACCATCACCGCCACCAAGCGCCTGCAGCCACTGCAGAGCACGCCCATCGCGGTGTCGGTGCTCTCGGGCAGCTCGCTCGAAGAGGCCAACCTCAACAACCTGTCGGTGATCACGCAGCAGACGCCGACGGTGAACTTCCGCACCAATGCCTCGAACAAGGACAGCTCGCTGTTCATCCGCGGTGTCGGCACGATCAGCACCTCGCCCGGTGTCGAGCCGACGGTGTCGATGGTGCTCGACGGCGTCGTCACCGCGCGCCCGGGCCAGGCCACGCTGGACCTGGTGGAGGTGCAGCGCATCGAGATCCTGCGCGGGCCGCAGGGCACGCTGTTCGGCAAGAACGCCAGCGCCGGCGTCATCAACATCATCACGCGTGCGCCGGGCAAGGAAGCCGCCGGCTACGTCGACCTGGGCTGGTTTCAAGGCGGCGAGCGCCGCCTGCGGCTGGGCGCCAGCGGCGAGCTGGCAGCGAACCTGGTGCGTGGCTCCATCGCCTTCATGGACGCCAAGTACGACGGCAACGTGACCAACGTGTTCGATGGCTCGAAGGTCAACGGCTACGACCGCCAGGGCGTGCGCGGGCGGCTCGACATCACGCCCGACCGCAACACGACCATCGTGCTCATCGCCGACCGTTCGAAGGCCACCGACACCACGCCCACGGGCGTGGCGGTGTCGACCACCGTGCGCAGCTACCCGACCAACGCGGCGACGAACAACCCGCTGTTCGCGGCGGCGCTGGCACCCGTGGTGCCAGGCCCGGAGAACCGCACGATCAACGCCGACCTGAAGACCCGCGTGCAGGACACCAACGCCGGCGTCTCGGCGCAGGTGGACTATCAGCTCACGGCGCACCAGATCACCGGCATCCTCGCGCGCCGCACCTGGAAGAACACGCAGTTCCAGGATCTGGACCGCCTGCCGGGGCCCTTCCGCAACGGCGGCTTCCACAAGTCCGACGACCGCGGCGACCTCGACTTCACGCAGACCTCGGCCGAATTGCGCGTCGCCAGCACCACGAAGCAGTTCGCCGAGTACGTGGCCGGCCTGTTCCTCTTCGAAGGCAAGAACGACGAGATCTACCGCCGCGACGTGACGCGCTGCGCGAACAGCACCGCCGCAGCACTGCCCTCGGGCCTGATCCCGTGTTCGGCGGGCTCGACGACGCTCGACTTCGGCGTCGCCAATTACGGCGTGCGCAACAAGAGCACGGCGCTGTTCGGCGAGACGACACTGACCTTCACGCCGACGCTGCGCGCCATCGCCGGCCTGCGCTACACGCAGGACGACCTGTCGTACTACCACGACCGCACCGCCAGCGCGGCCGGCGTGCCGGGGGTGGCGGCTTCGCGCGCCCGCGTCACCGGCTCGACGACGACAAACGCGTGGAGCGGCCGCTTCGGCCCGCAGTTCGAAATCAACAAGGACATGATGGCCTACGCGACCTACTCGCGCGGCTACAAGGGCCCGGCGTACAACGTCTTCTTCAACATGTCGCCGAACCAGGACAACGTGCTGGCTGCGGAAACCAGCCATTCCTACGAGGTCGGGCTGAAGACCGAACTGCTGAACCGCAGCGTGCGGCTGAACCTGGCCGCCTTCCGCACCGACTACGACGGCTACCAGGCCAACGTGCCGGATCTGGTCAACGGCGTCATCGTCACGCGGCTGATCAACGCCGGCAAGGTGCAGAGCCAGGGCATCGAGGCCGACCTCACGGCGCGCGTCACGCCAGAGCTGACGATCAGTGGCGGCGTGGCGCACATCCAGGCACGGGTGAAGAACTTCTTCTGCCCGCCGGGCGCCGCCAACAGCTGCGACATCAACGGCAAGCCGCTGCCTTTCGCGCCCGACTGGAAGGGCTCGCTGCGCGCGAAGTACACGCAGCCGCTGGCAGGCGGGCTGACGCTGGAGTACGGCGCCGACCTGAGCTGGCAGAGCAAGGTGATGTTCGACCTGCAGCAGCAGCCCGACTCGTTCCAGAAGTCCTACGGCCTCGTCAACGCCAACCTTGCACTGATCAGCGACAAGGGCTGGCGCGTGGCCGTGATCGGCAAGAACCTGGCCGACACCTCGTACTCGACGCTGGTGCAACAGAACCCCGGCGCAGCGATCACGCGCTACGTGCCGCGTGACGACAGGCGTTACTTCGGCGTGACCGGGCGCTACGACTTCTGAGCGCCGCTGAGGGCCGCCGGGGCCGCTTCGGCGGGCCCGCAAAAGCGTCCGCACAGCAACGCCCACACGACGGGCCCGGCATGCCGGGCCCGTCGTCGCTTCAGGTGATGACGCTCTGCTGCGCAATCCCGGCATCCACCAGCACATGCTGGCCGGTCATGCCGTCGCTGTCGTCGGCGGCCAGGAACAGCGTGGCGCGCGCCACGTGGCCGGCATCGAGGCGGATCTTCAAGCACTGCGCATCGAGAAAGGCCTGGTCGGCCGTGGCGTCGCGGTGCAACGCGCTCTGGCGCTCGGTGACGATGGCCCCCGGCACGAGTGCGTTGACGCGGATGTGGCGCGGCCCGAGTTCGCGGGCCAGCGTGCGCGTCAGTCCCAGGATGCCGGCCTTGGCGGTGGTGTAGCCGACCAGGTTCGGGCGGCCGCGCATCCAGCTCACGCTGCCCATGTTGACGATGCTGCCGCCGCCGGCGGCCGTCATCGCGGGTGCGACGGCCTGGATGGCGAAGAAATAGTGCTTGAGATTCAGCGCCAGGCGCTCGTCCCACATCTCGGGCGTGACGTCTTCCATCGCGTGGCGGTCGTCGCGGCCGGCGTTGTTGACGAGCACGCGGATGGCGCCGAGTTCGTCGCTGACGCGCCGCAGCAGCGCCTGGTACGCGCGGGCGTCGCGCACGTCGCAGGCGGCGTACCAGGGCGCGGGCAGGCCGGCTGCGGCGAGTTCGTCGGTCAGCGCCTGGCCGCCTTCAAGCCGCGTGCCGCAGAAGGCCACATGCGCGCCCTGCCGCGCGAAAGCGCGCACGAGTTCGGCACCGATGCCCGAACTGCCGCCCGAGATGAAAACGACACGGCCCTGCAGGCTGGGGTAGGTGGCGTGGTTCATTGCTGCATCACCAGCCCGCCGGCAGCACTTCGTTCATCGCCACCACGCGGCCTTCGTCGATGCTCTTGTGTGCCGCCAGGCCGGTGGCCACGGCGCGCAGCCCTTCTTCGAGCGGAATCTCTGGCGGCCGGCCCTCGCGGATGGCCGCAGCGAAGTGCTGGTGCTCGATGTAGCTCGCACCGAAATGCGCGCCGGCGTATTTGATGCGCGTGTCCCACACACGCCGCACATTGACGCCCTTGCCGGTGCCAGACGGCTGGCCCCAGGCGTCGCGGCGGCCCCAATCTTCACGCCGGCTGTGGCGCAGCGTCAGGCTCGGCAGCAAGGCTTCGAGCTTGCCTTCGTCGCCGACGACCACCAGGTGTTCGTTGTCGGTGCTGCCCTCGGCGAACATGCACAG
>Ga0209181_10008575_pt1 | contig 13674 bp, 8 predicted proteins | sample MAT05_FD_187208 | JGI IMG/M metagenome (GOLD analysis project Ga0209181, IMG submission 187208) | Freshwater microbial communities from Lake Fryxell liftoff mats and glacier meltwater in Antarctica - MAT-05 (SPAdes) (version 2) | ecosystem: Environmental > Aquatic > Freshwater > Ice > Liftoff... | reverse complement strand
CAGTTGGGGGACGTATGTAAATCAGGAAGTCGCGAAAGTGCTTTTCGCGGGCAATGGGACGCGGGTTGCGCGAATGGTAGCACTCGATCCGGCTCTGGACGCTGGCAACTATCCTGTCGGTGATCAAGCCTTCGGGGATTACTCGGACTACTCGCTTGGATTCTGGAGCAGTGTCTTTGGGAGTGTATTTACGACGCTCACCTGTGCGGACTCGTTTGACTTGGAGGTTACCGACAGTGGAAACCCTCTGGTGCGACACAATGCTGCCCATCAAGTGTTTTTGGGAATGCTTTCGAACACCGACGCAATTAGCGCTGAAATTCAGCGGGCGTTGTTTGATAGCGATTTCCCAATCTGGCTGAGAGGACGGAATCGCGAGAGCCTGAACAAGCGTCTACACTACAAAGGGCCTCTAATCGACGACTCGCCGTTTGGGACTTCTACGCCGGATGGTTTTGAAGGGAACATGACTGTGCAGACGATTGGGGGGAAGCGGCGAGCTTGGGAAATGTTCTTCCACCCACGGTGAAACCTTACCGGTGACGAGGGCGGTGCCTCCAAGTCCGGCGGCGCAGGCTTGCTTGCACCCCTCGACGCTCTTAGGCTGCGGGCATGAGCATCAAGGCCATCGTCGAGAATGACATGAACAAGCTGCCCATCCATGTGCCTAATGGCACGAGCGTGGAAGTGTGGCTGCCCGGCGAGCGGGATCAAATCCCGCGGCAGCAGGCACCAACCGATGTCCTGGAGGCTTTCCGAAAGCTGCAGAGCGAACTCGGTTTGTCCGCAGAGACGGCTGCGGACTGGAAAAATCGGGTGGCGGACGCCGGCAGATAGCGGTCCCCTGAGCGAGTGCAGTGATTTATCAGCGGAATTTGAGGATTGGGAGCGGGTTTCCGATCGGTTAATTACCAAGCCTTGTTTTCGCGCCACTCGTTCTCGCTGCTCCGCCGTTCTCGGCGTTGGCTGGCGCGTTTCGCAGTCGCGGGAATCGCGTTGGGCCTGGTGCTGGTGGCGCTGTGGTGGTGGTGGGAGCCCACGCTGGGGAAGGTGGGTCTCGCCGCGGTGACTCGCGCTTTGCCGGATTTTCGCGTCGAAGCTCGGAGCGTCGAGCGGCGGGGATTGGAGCATTTGGAAATTCGCGGTTTGCGGGTGCGGCTGCGCGCGGATGGGAGCGAGGTGATCGCGCTGGAGCGGGTCGACGTTTTCGCGTCATGGCGTGAGCTGGCGGCGCGTCGGATTCGCGAACTGCGGCTGGATGCTCCGGAAGTACGGGTGACCGATGCGCTGCTCGCGATGATCGAGGGGATGGGCGGCGGGGACGGCGCCACCACGCCTTGGACGATCGATGCGCTAAAGATCGAGAGCGGGCGAGTGGGCGTGAAAATCGCGGGAGTGCCACCGCTTAGCGTTTCGCTGGAGGCACAGCTCAGCGGGGTGCGCACGGGGGGCGTGGGCGACGATGCGGAGCAGCGCGTGGTGTTGAGCAATCTGCGGCTGGAGACGCGCGAGGAGCCGGGAACGGAGTGGGTGCGGGTGCCGCGAGTGGAAGCGACGTTCACGTGGCGCGAGCTGCTCGACTCTCGGCGGCTGGCCAAGCTGCGCATCGAGAATCCCGAAGTGCGCTACGACCGCGCGGTGGAGCGGACGCTCGCGTCGCCTGATTCCGCGCCGGTCGCAGAGCCTGCGGCTGGCGCGCCGTGGCACATCGGCGTGCTGGAGATCGCCGGGGCGCGGGTGCGGCTCGATGATCTCGGCGCGAGCGCGCCGGCGGTGGCTTTCGGCGTGGACGCGGAGCTGCGGGAGGTGCCGCTCGGTGCGGACCCGGCGGCGGATGCCGAGCAGATGCAGATCGTGACGATCCGCGGACTGGAGGTGCGAGCGCCGGGTGGGGAAGGCGAGCCCTTTGCCCGCGCGCCGCTGCTGCGGGCGCGCTTTCGCTGGCGCGAATTGCTCGCTGATCGCTGGATCAATGCCGTGGAGCTGGACCGCCCGCGCGTCCGCTGGGATGCGGAGTTGCAGCGCGCGTTCACTTCGGCCCCGGCCGCGGCCGCCGCGCAAGCCCCGCCGAGTGCGCCCTTCCGCATCGGCATCCTGCAGATCAGCCGCGCGGCGTTCGACATCGGCAGCATCGCGCCCGGCCTGCCCGGCGCGCGTTTCGAGCTGGATGGCGGCATGACGGAAGTGCCGCTCGGCGCGCTGGCCGGCGAGTGGCCCGAGGCCGAGCAGGCGGTCGCCATCCGCGATCTCGCGCTACTCGCGCCGGATGCGAGCGGCGCGCCGTTTCTCCGCATTCCCGCCGCTTACACGACCTTCACCTGGCGCGGGATTCTGGCGCAGAAGCGGCTCGGCCTCGTGCGGATCGATCAGCCCGAACTGAAGTTCGACCCCGCGGTATCCCGCGCGCTTTCCAGCGGCGCGACCCCTACGGCGAAACCCTCCACCGATCCTGAGCGCGCCTGGCATGTGGACGAACTTTCGCTCTTCGATGGCCGCGTGGAGCTGCGCGATCTCGGCCTCGGATTGCCGCCGATCGGCTTCGGTGTGAGCACCACTTTCCGCGACATGGCGCTCTCGCTGGAGGGCGACGCGCTGCGCAATACGGTGCAGACGATCGAACTCCACAACCTCGCGCTGCAATCGCCGCTCGATCCCTTCACCTCGGTGCTGAAGCTGCCGACGCTTTTCATTCGCTTCACGCCCGCGGGGCTGTGGCGACGGCAGATCGAGCAAGTGGAGATCATCCATCCGATCCTGAATGTGGGGGAGGATTTGTTTTGGTACATCGACCGAGTGCAGGCGCGCGACAGCGGTGCAGTGCCCGGCGACCCGGCGCCGCCGCGCGATGGGCGAAGCTGGACGATCAACCGCTTCGACGTGACCTCGGGCCAGCTCGTGCTCGCCTTCGATGGCCGGCCGAAGCTGCCGCTGCCGCTGCCCTTCGAGACACACGCGCGTGGTCTGAACTTTGAGAAGCTGAGCGAGCTGCGCCTCACGCTCGACCTCGTGGTGCCGGAGCAGGATTACATTTACCCGGAATACGGGCTGACGCTGCGCGGCGTTTCCGGGCGGCTGCAATTCAGCCTGCCGCCGCAGCAGGGCGCGAACAATCTCGTCCACACGCTGAAGGTCGCGGATCTGCGCTGGAAGGATTACCGGGCGCGGGAGTTGTTCGTGGATGTGACGTTCGACGAAAAGGCGATTCACGGAAACATCGGCGGCAAGGCTTACCAGGGTTACTTGCGCGGGGCGTTCGACTTCGGATTGGATGCGGGGTCGTCGTGGAATGGCTGGGTGTCCGGTTCGCGTGTGGATCTGAAACAAATGACGGACGCCTTTTCGCCGGAGAAACTGTCGCTGAGCGGTCCCGCGGATTTTTCCATGAACGTGGCGGCGCGGGCAAAAGTGATCGACCGCTTCGATGGCGACTTCCGCGGCCTCGGGCGCGGCGAGCTGCACATCGGGAAGTTGAACGAAATCATTCGCGACCTGCCGCCGGAGTGGGAACCGCTCAAGCGCGCGGCGACGCGCATCGGCCTTGAGACGATCCGCGATTTCACCTACGACACCGGCCGTGCTGATTTTCGATTCAATGGCCGCAGCGGTCGCGCGAGCCTCGATCTGCGTGGGCCGAGCGGCTCGCGCCGCTTGGACGCGCAAGTCTACGACGCCGCCGGCCAGCCGCCCGCCGTGCAGGTGACGACACGATGAGACGCCTCGCTTTCCTCAGCCTGCTCGCGTTCGCGGGCTGCCTCAGTGGTTGCAAAACGATCGGTGTGGACCTCGGCACGCAGCAGCCGCTGAAGGTGGACATCGCGATGAAGCTCGATGTCTACCAGCACGGCGACCCGGCGCAGCCAAAGAAAAACAGCGCGCCCGCCGCCGACGTGGCGACCACGCGGCGCAATCGCATCGCGGAACTCCAGGCGCTGAAAGACCAGCGGCTGATCGGCGAAAATCACGCGGGTTACGTGGAGCCGAGGAACACGCCGCCGGGGAACTTCGGCGAATACGTGCGCCAGACCGTGGATGACGAAAACGCGGATCGCGCGCGGCTCATCGAGCGGTTGGCGAAGGAGCGCAATCTCACGGTCGCCGAGGCGGAACGGCAGCAGGCGGAGATTTTCCGCAAGGCGGCGTTCAAAGGCGAGTGGGTCGAGGTGCCGGACGCGGACGGGAAGTTCGCGTGGAAGCAGAAGGAGTAAGCCGCGGCCGCGTCAGGCCAGGACGGGCTCGGTGATCGCTTCCGCGACGGGCTCGACGTTGACCGCGGGAGCAGCCGGCAAGGGGACGGGAGCCACCACGGGTTCGGACACTTTTTCTTCGTGCGCGAGTTGGGTCAGCTCGGCGGTGACTTGCGTGGTGCGGGCGAGGAGGTCGTCGGCGGCGGCGAGGATGGCGCGGTTGATCTCGAAGGGCTGCTGCCGGGCAGTGCGCTCGTTTTCGAACTCGGCGCGGCGAGCGCGCAGGGCTTCGGTGAGGCCGTTGCGAAAGTCGGCGACGTAGGCTTGCAGGCGCTCGGTGGCGTAGGTGGTCGGGAGTTTCGGGAAACGCTGGGCGAGTCCGTCTTCGGCGAATTTTTCGAGCGTGGTGCGGCTGGGTTCGCGGAGGCGCTTTTGCTTTTGTTCGAGCGGGATCTCGGCGGTGAGGTCTTCGCCGAAGAGGCGGCGGCGCACGGCGTCCTGGCTGCGAAAGAGCAGGTAGTCGACGAAGGATTTTTGGACCGGGATTTCGTCGGTGGCGAGCGGGAACAGGTAGGGATCCGCGAGGTCGGGCTCGGTGAGGCGCGCGAGTGCGGTCTGGCCGATGGGACGGATTTGCAGGCCGATTGCGTTCAGGTCGGTGACGGCCGCGGCGCCGGGTTCCGCGCCGGCGAAGACGGCGTCGAGCGCGTTGCGCAGGCGGCGGCGGGTGTCTTCGGCGAGTTCAACCGCGGCGGTGGTGACGAGCGGGTTCCACGACTCGGCGGCGAGCGCCTGGATGCTGGCGCTGGAGCCAAACCAGCGATCGAGCGCGCTACGCAGTTCCTGGTTCAGTTGGGTGGCGCGAGTGCGCAGCGTGGATTCGAGGCGGGCGGCGTTTTCGGTGCGCACTTTTTCAAAGGCGGCGTCCCAATCGACTTTCAACAAGCGATCGACCGCGGCGATTTTTTCGTCGATCCCGGCGACTTCGGCGGCCAGCGATTCCTGCTCGGTGCGGAGGGTGGAGAACTCGGGGCCTTCGACGATTTCGCGGGCTTCGGTGCAAAGCGTGGTGCCTTGCCGCAGGCTGTCGCGGATGAATTCGACGAGGTAGTCGCTGCTGTTCAGGTAGCTCGTGAGGTCGGTGAGAAAATCATCGAACGCGACGCGCTGGCCGTTGGCACCATTCGCGCCATTCGTGGACGGAGCGAGCACGCTGGAGGCGGCGCTGAGCAGGTCCACGGCATGCAGCCGGAGGCGCTGATTTTCATAAGCCTGCCGGAGCGGGCCGGCCATCGAGAGCGTCTTGAAAGCCTCGATGATGCGCTTCGGATCTTCGCTCTCGGCGCTGGGGTGCAGCGAGCCGTCGGGGAGCAGGTCGCGTTTGCTGGAGTCCACATTGATGACGAGGAAAATGCGGCTGAAGAGATCGAGGAGCTGGGTGAACTCGGCGAAGACCTGCTCGAGGAAAAGGTTGTCCGTTTTCACCACGAAAACCGCGCACGCGGCGCTGTCGCGGAACTCGCGGGTGAGGACATCGTAGCCGAAATTCATGCGGCTGTAGAGGCCGGGAGTGTCGACGAGGACGGTGCTGCTTTCGGCCAGACTGGCGACGGGCACTTTCACATCCACGCGGCGGATGGCCTCGGGAAAGTGATGGCCGGGATCGAACTCCACGCCGGTCTGTTCGGTGGCGCGGATCTGCTGCGCGAGGGCGACGTGGCTGTCGGCGATCACGTCCTTGAGCACCATGCTGTTGGCAAAGGTGGACTCGCGGCCGTTGTAGCGCGTGACGGAGAAATTCGCGCGCTCGGCGTGCTGCACGTAGACGAGGCAGGGGTAGCCGGGAAGCGAGGTGACTTCGCTCACGTAGGCGCCGCTGATCGCGTTCATCAGCGTGGATTTGCCGCTCTTCAGCGGGCCGAAGATGAGCAGATACGCCTGCTGGTTGCTGAGTTTTTCCGAGAGCGAACGGAGCCGCGCGCGGATGTCGTTGAGGCCGGCGAGCGGGGTGCGCAGCGCGTCGGCGTTCGGCGAACGTTCGAGGTGGGTGGCGGCGTGGGCGAGGAGGTCGGGGAGGGGGGCGAGCGCCTGGACGCAAGCGGCGCAGAAACGCGTGATCTCGGTCTTCATGTGCGGAAGAGATTGGAGGGGCAAGCGGCGCGGTCAATGCCGGGTGCGAGATTTTTGCGCGGACGCTCTGCGGGGAGAGCCGCCGCGGTCGATTGCCGCTTGCTTCTCACCTAAACGCCTGTGTCATAAGTCCGACACAGTCATGGAACAAACCCAGCCCCGTCAGCGTCCGCCGGAAACCAAACGCACCGTCTCGATCATCGGGACGGGCAGCTTCGTGCCCGAGCGGATCCTGACGAACGTGGAACTCGAGAAGACGGTCGAGACGACCGACGAGTGGATCACTACCCGCACGGGGATCAAGGAGCGGCGCATCGCGGCGGAAGGCGAAAGCACCAGCGATCTCGCGGCGAAGGCGGCGCTGGCGGCGATGGAAAATGCGGGGATCACCGCGGACGAGATCGACCTGATCATCGTGGCCACGGTCACGCCGGACATGTTTTTTCCGAGCACCGCGTGTTTCGTGCAGACGAAGATCGGCGCGCGCAAGGCGGCGTGTTTCGACGTGAGCGCGGCGTGCGCGGGATTTCTTTATGCGCTGGAGATCGCGCAGCAGTTCATCACCTCGCACACCTACGACACGATTCTCGTGATCGGAGCGGAGAAGCTTTCCTCGATCGTCGACTGGACGGACCGCAACACCTGCGTGCTCTTCGGCGACGGCGCGGGCGCGGCGATCCTGCGGCATCGCGGCGGCGGCCACGGCGTGATCTCCACCTACATGGCGAGCGACGGCGGCCTCGCGGACATTCTCTACATTCCCGGCGGCGGGTCGCGAAACCCGGTCACCAAAGACAACGCCGACCAGCGGCTGAACTGCATCAAGATGAACGGCAAGGAGACCTACAAACACGCCGTGAACTCGATGCTCGCCGCCGCCAACCGCGCGCTGGCCGACGCGAATCTCAAGCCCAGCGACCTCGCCTGCATCATTCCGCATCAGGCAAATCTGCGGATCATCGAAGCCATCGCCGGCCGGATGAACGTGCCGATGGAGCGCTTCATGATCAACCTCGACCGCTACGGCAACACCAGCGCCGCCGCAGTGGCCATCGCGCTCGACGAGGCAAACCGCACGGGTCGGATGAAGGTGGGCGACTACGTGCTGCTCGTCGTCTTCGGCGGCGGGCTGACGTGGGCGAGTTCGGTCATTCAGTGGTAGGGGAGGCGGGTTGAGAGTTGAGTGCTGAGAGTTGAGAGGCGCCAACTCCTGACGGACGCTGCACTTTCAAAAAGACGCCTCTCAACTCTCTGCCCTCAACTCTCAACTTTTCCCCATGCTGATCGACACCCACGCCCACCTCGACTTTCCGGACTTTGTGGAGGAAACCGACGCGGTGCTCGCGCGGGCGGCGGCGGCTGGCGTGGCGGAAGTCATCACGATCGGCACCACCGTCGAGGGCAGCGGTCGCGCGATTGCGCTGGCGGAGCGGTTTCCGACGGTCTTCGCGACCGTGGGTGTGCATCCCTCGAATGCGGACGAGGCGGATGCGAACTTCATCGACGCGCTCCGCGGGCTGGCCGCGCATCCGCGGGTCGTGGCGCTCGGGGAAATCGGGCTGGATTACCATCGGCTGCCGAGCAAGGGCGTGCTCGAACCGCAGCCGGCGTGGCTCGCCGAGACGCCGTTCAACGACCCGCGCGAAATCGAGGCGGCGATCCGCGACGGCGCCTGCAAGGCGCAGCAGGCGGATGTTTTTCAGGCGCAGATGGACCTCGCGGTGGAGCTGGGGCTCAACGTCGTGATCCACGAGCGCGATGCCTGGGATGATACGCTGCGGATTATGGAACCCTACACCGGCAAGCTGCGCGCGGTTTTCCACTGCTTCGGCAAATCGATCGAACAGGCCCGCGCGCTGCTCGAGTGGGGGCACCTCGTTTCCTTCACCGGCATCGTCACTTTCAAAAACGGCCAGATCGTCGCGGATACCGCGGCGCAGCTTCCGGCGGGCTCGTTCATGGTGGAGACGGATTGCCCGTACCTCGCGCCGGTGCCGCACCGCGGGAAGCGCTGCGAGCCGGCATTCACCCGGCTCGTCGCGGAAAAAATCGCGACGCTCCGCGGCGAATCACTGGAGTCGATCGCGCGCGAAACCACGCAGACTGCGCGGCAGTTTTTCGCCTTTCAGCGCCGGGAAAAATAACGGCGCAGCGGGAGAGTCAGCGCCCGCCGGAGGGTTCCGGCTTCGGCCACGGTTTGCCGATCAGCTTGCGCGCCCAGTGGTCGATCCGCGGATGGAGTCGGAGCCGGTCGACGTAGTCGGCATCGTAATCCGGGACGCCGACGGCATTGAGCGAATCGATCGCCGTGGCCATGTGGACGGCGGAGAGCGGGGTGAAGGTCCGATCCTCCGAGTGCGACGGTTGAGCGTAGAATCCGACTGCGTTCAGAATCGGGAAGGGGATGCTCCAGGAGGCGAAGATATAGCCAGCCAGTTCCGCATGGGTCACGCCGTAGGTCTGGCGTTCGACGCGGGCAAGACTGATCTTTTGTTCTCCGGCCGTCCGCAGCATTTGATCGTAGCCCTCGGGCAGATTCGCGGCGAGCAGGAGCACGCCGAACTGGTGGAGCAGTCCCGCCGTGAAAGCCATTTCCGCGAGGTCGCCGTTCCCGGTTTCCCCCGTGGCGATCTGGCCGGCCCAGGTGGCAATCTGCAGGCTGTGGTTCTCAAAGTTCTGGGCGGAAAAGGACGCGCATTTCGAGGCATCGCATTGCCCGAAGAGGCTCGTCGCGAGCACCAGCGCCCGCACGCGTTGAAAGCCGAGGAAGCTGGTCGCATCGCGAATGGAGGTGACGCGCTGGGCGCGGGCGAAGACCGGAGAATTGACGACCTGGAGCAGCTTGGCGCTCACGGTGGGTTCGCGAGTGATCAGGTCGGCGAGCTTCTCCAGCGAGGTGTCTTCGCTCTTCAGCGCCTCGCTGATCTGCAGGTAGAGCGAGGGCAGCGCCGGGAAGTTTTTGATGTGCTCGCGGAGCGCGCCGAAAGCCGGGTCGGCGCTCCAGAAGGCGGTCGCGAACATGGTGCGCACTTGATCGTCCATCACCGCGAGCGACTCGGTGGGCTGGATGATGGGATGCCCGACGGCGATTTTCCCCATCTTCGCGAGGTCGGCCCGGAGGCCGCACGCGAGCGTGGGATGGGAAGCGGACGCGGCGTTGAGCAGCGCGAGATTTTTTCCCACTTCGCGGAGGCCGGCGATCAGCCCGTCGTAGGGTTCGGTGGCGAGCGCGTGCAGGGCTTCTTCCTTGGTGTTGACCCGCAGCACGCGGCGATCCGCGAGCGCGGCTTCGGCCGGGATCCAGCCAAAGTCTTCCCCAACGAGGAGCAGGCGCGGTTCCCTGGCCACGCCGTCGTCGGTTTTCGCGGGGTCGGAATGAAACAGGTTATGAAGTAGGCTCATGAGGTGTGCGCGGTCGGGCGAGGGTTTTCCTAAGCCGGACTCAGGGTAAACACTGAGCACAAACAAGGCCCGCGCCCGCGAAGAAGTTTCCCTTCGTAAGATAAAGCGATGGGCTCGCCCGGCAGAGTCGAGGCTGGGGCGCGGGAGCGCGTTTCGCCCTTTCCAACCGAATCATTCGCGCGCATGGATTTAGTCGCGTGTTTATGCACCGCCGCATCTCCCCCCTCGCCGTCGCCCTGGCTGCGCTTTGCTCTTTCGCCCGTGCGGAAGAAAAACCGGCCGCTCCACCGCCGCCGGCGCAGCTCGCGCTCGTGCGCTACGATCTGCCGCGCGGCCGGAGCGATGGCTTCGCGCCGACCCGCCAGCCCGCGCTGCGCAAAGACGGCGCCGACGCGGTGGACTGGCCGGCGTTCACCCTCAACGGCCAGCCGCTCTGGGCCGATCGCAGTGAAGCCGCCGCTCCGCTCAAACTCCGCCGCGGCGCGGAAGCCGGCTCGCCCTTTCGCCTGCCGAGCGACGACGTCATCCAACCCGGCGGCCATTGGCTGCGTTCCATCGAATGGCCGCGCGGTCGCAGCCATCTTTACACCGCGGATCGCACCGCGCGCACCGCCGGCAATGCGCCGCTCGGCCCCGGTCGTTACGAGCTCTGGGCGTTCCCGATCGTCATCCGCGGCGAAGGCGGGCCGGTGGTCAAAAACGTGGAGCTGAAAACCGACGGCCGCACGATCTATCGCCGGAACGGACCGTGGCGTTCGCTCACGCTGTTGCTGCCGGCGAACGAACGCGGCCACCCGTACGAACTCATGGTCGACGGCCGCGGGCCCGTGAAGTTCGACGCCGGCCTGGCGCCCGTGAAGCTCGGCGATCCGCGTGAGCGCGTGATCCCGCTCAATGTGGCGCTGCCCGGCGACGGACCGAAGATCGCGGTGAAAAATCTCACGAGTCCCGAGGAGTTTCCGAATCCCAAGGAATGGGCCGCCGATCTCGCCGCGCTCGCGCAGCCCGTGCCCGCTGCTGCGATCACGCGCGGCACCGGCCTGGCGCGTTACCTCGGTGCGGAGGTGCCGGTCTCCCCGCTCACGATCTACGCCGCGGGCCTGCCGCGAGGGCAAAGCGGCGGCTTCTTCAAAAAAGGCGACGACCTCAACGGCTACGCGCGGACCCTCGCCGCGACCGGCTACGACACGATCTTCGAGCCGGTTTCAGTGCTGCCGGGTTCCACCGATCCGGAGAGCCTCGAAGCGCGCGCCGCCGCGTTCGCCCGCCACGGCCTGCGGCTCGGCTTGCAATACGACAACAACTCGACGCGCCCGTCTTTCGCGCACCCGAACGTCGCCTTCTTTTCGCACACGCTGCCGGACTGGCACGCGCCGCTCTACCGCAGCATCTCGCTCGCCGCGCAGCGCTTCGGCCGCTGGCCAAATTTTGCCGGCTTCAACGTGGGCGCCGACCATGCGGGTTACGTGTCGCTGCTGGCTGCCGCACCGCCCGCGCCGGATCGTCCGTGGGGTGAGGCGATGATCGAATTCGCCGGCACCGCCCAGCCGCGCATCCCGCGCGCCCCGAGCCTTGGCGCGGCGGAGTTTCCGTTCGAGCAGGCGGCGAAAACGCAGGACGAGTTCATCAAGTACGTCTCGCGCTACGACCTCACGTACCGGCAGTACGGCTACTTTGCCGAAGCGGTGCGCGAGATCAGTCCGCGGCTCGTTTTCACCACCGCCTCTTTTTGCAATGCGGCGGGTGCCGGCGCGCGCGGCGGCTGGCCGGGAGCGAGCGTTTCCGGCCGCGAAATGTTCGAGGGCCTCACCACGCAACAGGCCTACGACCTGAACGAAACTCGCGCCGCCCGGCCTTTGCTCAACGTCGCCCTCGTCGACCGCCTGCGCAGTTACCGCCCGCGCACGAAAACGTGGGCGTTGCTCGACAACAACCGCTTCCTCTACGGCCGCGAAGGCTGGCAGCGCGCCTGCGCCCTCGCGCTCACCCGCGGCATCGAGGGCCTCGGCACTAATTTTCTCGCCGGCCCGGAGGGCGAAAGCAGCGCATTCCTCGGCTGGCAGGGTGAGATGAACGCATGGGCGCGTAAGTACGGCGGCGTCTTTGCGGCCACCGAACCCGCGCCGGTCATCGGCGTTTTTTACGGGCATCATCAGGCAGTCCAGCGCCGCGTGCTGCCGGATAATGCGGCGCTCGCCGCGCAGGCGCTCGGTTCGCATGAAGGCAAGGTCACGGAAGCACTTTTCATCTGCCACGCCGCGGGTTGGCCGGCGCGAGTGATCACGTTTCAGGAACTGCTCCGCGGGCCGCTACCCGCCTCGATGAAAGCCATCCTGCTCGTCGGCCTCGATCAACCGGATGCCTCGTGGAATTGGGCGACGGGTGCGGAGCCGGCCTTGCAGAAATTCCTCGCTGGCGGCGGACGCATCCTCGCCGACGACGAATCGAAATGCCCCGTGCCGACGACGCCGACCGGGATGAAAGTCGCCGCCTACATCGGCAGCGGCCCGCTCGACGCGACGCCGCTGCTCTTCTCCCGCAACGCCGGGAACATCGTGAAGCTGACCGACGCGATGGACGGCATCGACGAGCCCATCGCCGTCTCCGAAGAGCCGACCGTCTGGGCGATCCCGACGCAGGCCGGCGATACGCAATACGTGACCGTCGTGAATCAAGCTTCCGCCGACAGCGGCGACTCGACCGCGATGCTCCGGCCGGTCGATCCGCGCGCCAGCAAACCCGAGATTTGGAAATCGAAAGCCAACGCCAGCCTCTACGTGAAACCGCAGCGTGCCGATCTGCGCTGGAATACGGATCGCCCAATCTACGACGTGCGGCTCGCGCGGAAATTGACCGTCGAGGAAGCCCGCACGGTCGATCTCACCCGCGACGCTTTCCAATGGTATGCGCTGCCGCCCGCGGAAGTCGTCGCGCCGCAACTCGGCGTCAGTGCGGGCGTGAGCGGATTTTTCGAGGCGCGCGTGACGATGCAAAACGGCCCGCGTCTGGACGGCATTCCGGTGGAAATCCTCGTCGCGCGCGACGGTGAAACGGTGCGCGTCTACGGCGCCACGGGCCAGGCCATCCGGCTCCCGCTCAATCAGCGCGTCGAGCGCGGCGACTTCACCATCACCGCCCGCGAATTGCTCACCGGCCTGCACACTGAAACGAAAATTCACGTCGAGCCGCCACCCGCGGCGACCGCTGCGGCCAGCGCGGTCACGATGCGCGAACCCGCGGTGCTGGCGCGCTTTGCCAAACGCAAACAAGTGCCGCTCACCATCGCGCTCACCGCCGAGCAGCAAAAGGACGCCACCATCGTCAGCCAGGCGCAGGTGCTCGCCGACTTCTACCGGCAGCAGGGACGCTCCTTCACGCGCGTCGGCCTCGCCGGGCCCGGCGGCGTGGTCGAGAGCCTGCAAGTGCTCCGTTCGCCGCACCGCTTCCCGCAGTGGCAGACGGGCGCGACCGATCTCGTGCTCTTCGGCACCGCGTCGGACAACGTGCTCCTCCTCGATCAGGCGCGCGCCGAAATCTTCCCCGCCGGCCTCGCGAAGCCAAAGCCCGGCCAGGCCACCGTCGTCTACACTCGCTCGCCCTTCGTCGGTGAATGCGATGCGCTGAACGTGATCGCGAGCGACGCCGCCGGGATCACCGCTGCCGTGCAAGCCCTCGTCTCCGCCGCTCGCACCGCCGGGCGCTAACACGCCCGGGCCAAAGAGGGCGAAACCGCAGAGGCGCGGAGGCGCAGAGGTGCGAACCGCAGAGGCGCGGAGGCGCAGAGGTGCGAACCGCAGAGGCGCAGAGGCGCAGAGGTGCGAACCGCAGAGGCGCGGAGGTGCGGAGGTGCGGAGGTGCGGAGGTGCGGAGGTGCGGAGGTGCGGAGGTGCGGAGGTGCGGAGAGAACGACGATCCTTGTTTCCCTCCTTCCTCTGCGCCTCCGCGTCTCTGCGGTTTT
>Ga0209181_10008574_pt1 | contig 13674 bp, 7 predicted proteins | sample MAT05_FD_187208 | JGI IMG/M metagenome (GOLD analysis project Ga0209181, IMG submission 187208) | Freshwater microbial communities from Lake Fryxell liftoff mats and glacier meltwater in Antarctica - MAT-05 (SPAdes) (version 2) | ecosystem: Environmental > Aquatic > Freshwater > Ice > Liftoff... | reverse complement strand
CCACCGGCCCATGGTATGCAGCGGTTCCAAGATGGCTTTGATATTATCGAAATAGTTGCGGAGTACAACATTCTAAGGGGCTGTATTCATGATCTCGCCGATAGCAACGGCTTGCGTCTACAAGGGACGCCCTTCCACATTGTCAACCGAGTCCTCGATGGGGCAATCGGGTTGGCCGTACAAACATTTGCCGATCATCAAGCGCTGGAAGTGCAGCGGCGCCGCGAAGAATATCTCGCGTTTGTAGCGCACGATCTTCGAACTCCATTGAATGCAATTTCCCTGGCTGCAAGCGTTTTACAGCTAACACTCCCGGCGGAAGCCTGCACCGCGGAAACCGGTCAGATGCTGAAAAGCTTGCTTCGAAACGTGAAACATCTCGAGGCGCTGGTCGCCAAGGTGATTGATGAAAACGCCAATCTCCAAACGGAAGTCGGGATCAAATTGGAGCAGCGCGTTCTGGATTTGTGGCCGATTGTGGAGGCTCTCATTCACGATCTCCATCCTATCGCAGGGACCGATAGCACTCGGCTATCCAATATAGTACCCGCTGACTTGGTCGTCTATGCGGACGCAAGTTTGTTGAGACGAATCCTGCAGAACTTGATTGCCAACGCGATCAAGTACACGCCGCGCGGAGAGGTTATCATCGGAGCGCGGGACCTTGGTGCGGAGACGGGCGTTGAGTGCTGGATCACCGACAATGGCGAGGGAATCCCGGAAGAGCTTCTGGAAAAAGTCTTCGACAAAGGAGAAACCGACTTGGAGAATGCGGGCGGAACCGGTTTGGGGCTCGCGATCGTGAAGATGTTTATTGAGGCTCACGGCGGGAAAGTGTCCGTCGAGAGCACGAAAGGTTCAGGTTCGACATTTCGATTTTCGCTTCCAGCAAGGGAAATGTAAGCACGCTGGGTGCCCAGCAGGTGTGCCATTATCGCAACGGCAAGCGTTGCAGCGACAACTGCTTTTTTGACATGTCGATCTTGGAATAGCTGCAGTTTAGCTGGATTTGAATCCGATTCGAGCCGCCATGGCCGAGACTATGTCCCTGAGACTTCGAATGGCGTGTAAGCCAACCACGCCCATCGCACGTGTTGCAATCGAATTAAACAGTTGCGGTCCTTTTCGTCTTGCGACGTCGGTAAGCAGCAACCAATCCCGTGCAACCCGCCATACCGAGAAGTGCCAATGAAGTAGGTTCTGGAACGGCTGTAACGGAACTCACGTTAAACGATACATCATCGAGTCGTGTGTTTATTGTTCCCGACCCAGCATTTGATGCTCCACCGGAAGCATATACCCTGAGTTCCACCGATGCACTCGAACCGAGAGATGTCGTCAAAGCGGCGTTATTAAACCCCACCCATGTACTATTGGCAGTAGCAGTGAACGTTGTGATATCCGATGCGAAACCATCCACACTAGATCGAAGCGAGAGCAGAGTTGCACCCGTTGCGGTCGAACGCGATCCAAACCCAAAACTATCTAAGGTAAGGGCATTTCCCGACGCATTGTTTACAACAAATGAAAAGTAAGGACTTGTGGCCGAACTGAATGCAGCATTATTCACGGCCTGCCCAATATTGAACTGTCCAGTTGCGTTGACCGGCGCTGTGTAACCGGACGAAGCGGAAGTGGTCGCAATCGGCGTGCCTACAGTTCCAAAAGAATTTGCAATTGTTGCGTTGCCAAATGTGACATCAGAAATTAGCCCAGAAGTTCCAGCCGTAACAGCGGCTGAACCATTTGCAGATGCAGTACCAAAATTGTATGTTATGAAAGCACCCCAGCTTTGGCTGTGAGCGGCCAGAGCAATAACGCTTGCCAACAAAAATTTCTTCAACATAAAACTAACCTCGCAAAACTCATGGAAGTAATTCGCCGTAAGCCGTCCACGAATGGATCTTGGGGACATCGTGAATTCAAGCTGTGTAAACTCATAATACTTAGGCCGCAGTATGCCATTAAAACGCAACCATTACAACGATTTTGAGCCCGGAATTTATTGAAGATATCGTTAAGATTGCGTGTTTTTGGTTGCCCTCAAATGCGGCCGTTTTCGGCCTTTTGTGTTGTAATGAAAAATACCACGCCATTGCCGCGGTTAGTTGGAGCACGATCTGCTAATTGCAAAACTCGCCTTCCTGCCGGGCAAGGGACTTGTCGATTTAGTAACCCGACACGTGAGTGAGGGACGAGATGCGTCCACTCGCTCACGCTTCGGGTTTCCAAAGTTGCCCTATTTCGGCGAAACCTATTAAATCAACAGCCCGCAAGCCGGCAAGGGGACGGAACAAAAACGTATCCCTCGGCACACCCGAAACGACATAGCTCGACGCTAACGGGCTGCTTAGTGAAATGGCAACTGTTAGGCTATCGACAGATTACTCGGAACGGTAATATCGACATTGCTGCATCGGCTGGGCTGGATATTTGGGCCAGTCGCACGGGGTCTCGTCGGATTGGCATAACATAAAGACCGATCCTTTGCCCGATACAATGGTTCTATGACTTGAGCACTTCAAGCAAATCGAACACCCTAGCAACGGTTGCTCTGCAGCCCTTTCGTCAGCGATTCTAGCTCGCTCAGAATTCGTCCTTTCGGCTGGATCATTCGATTCGTTCATAGCGTTTGGACCCATTCTATTTCCTGCCTGGAACGGCTGTTGTCGGATCGTCCGGCCACGAGTGTTTTGGGTAACGACGCTTGAGTTCTTTCTTTACGACCGGATAACCATTGGCCCAAAACGATGCGAGGTCATCCGTGATCTGCTGAGGGCGCATATTTGGCGAAAGCAGATGCAACAAGATCGGCATTCGTCCCATGGCGATTCGCGGCGTAGTTTTCATAGAAAACACCTCTTGTATCTTGACTGCCATCGTAGGTGGTTTTCCAATTGCATATTGAATCTTGATCCAACTGCCACTGGGAACTTGAATCTTTGCAGGGGCTTCTTTTTCAATCGCTTGCCACTGTTCACTGGTGAATCGAGCTTGAATCCAGTCGATCCAAGGTGCTTCTTTGAGCTCCGACAAAGATCGGCGATTCCGACAAAGCTCTTTGGCAACGTTTTGAATGGATGCTTCGTCCAATTCCGGTAGTTCCAAACTTGGCAGCCACAAACGAAGGCAGTTGACACGATCGACTAACCCTTGGACCCGTTCGTCCCCAACGGGAAAGACTTGCTCCCAGTTCTTGACTGCCGCTTGCCAGAGAATGGCGGCGCATTGCTCTGCGTCTACAATTGAGGTCGGGGTCTCGCTGAGAACCAGGTCCAACCAAAGCACTTGCCGTCTAGCCACCACTTGCTTTTGGCTTGGATGAAAAAACAACTCGTCTCGCGTAACGATTTGATCTTTGGGCAGCCAATCCAAATCGATTCGACTCGCTTGCCGGACGCTTGCGTCCCCCGCGCCTGCATCAATATCGATGCACAAAAACAGTTCAGCCTCGGTAACCCCGCTTTGCGTCGAAATGGCAACCCCCTTGCCTCCGACCATCAATCCGTGTGCTTTCCCAATACTTCGACGTTTTGCAAGTCGATCTGGGTAGCCCGACAACATGACTTGCATCATGGTTTCTGGTTGATCGGTTCGTTGACGTTCGTGCAGGATGCTTGAGCCCTTAAGAATAGAAATGCACTGCTCTTGCAGTTGCTGAGCCGCGTTGACAATGGCTCGAACGCCATTGCGATGGAGCGTTCCAAATGGTGAATCGTCCGAGCGCCCGTCCAAGAAGTCTTCCACTGCAACAAGCCGCTCAATGCAATCGCTATCCCAGCGTTTGGCTGCTCGCGTTTGTTGGGATCGGCTTTGCTGGAAAGGGTCACGTTCGGAAAGCAAGGCCGATAGCAAACAAGTCCGTTCGAAACATCCGGATTCAAATCCCGCGATGACCATACGTGCGAGCCGAGGGTGGGTCGGCAGTCGCGACATGGCCTTTCCGATTTCTGTAATCTTCCCATGATGAATCGCACCCAATTGTTCTAGAAGACCACGCGCCCGTGACACCGAGTCCGGTCTGGGTTGTTCTAGCCATGGAAAATCATCGCTTTCGCCTTCTCCCCATGCGTACAATTGCAGGATTGCAGAGACGATGTCCACACGCCGAATCTCAGGCTCCAAAAAAGGGGCTCGGGCACGTTCCGAGGCCTCCGTCCATAGACGACAACAGATGCCGGGAGCAACGCGCCCGGCCCGCCCGGCCCGCTGAGTAGCTGAAGCTTGGCTGATATTTTCAAGCGAGAGACGATCCAGACCAACGTCCGGTGAAAATCGCATGACGCGAGCCAATCCGCTATCAACCACAATGCGTATCCCTTCGATCGTCAGCGACGTCTCTGCGACGTTGGTCGAGAGCACGATTCTTCGTTGGCTGCCCGGTTCAATCGCTTTGGCTTGTTCATCGAGTTGCATACCCCCAAAGAGCTTGACCACCTCCACATCACGGCTCAATCGAGTCTGCAAGAGCGAATCATAACATCGCTGTATCTCGCCGACGCCTGGGAAGAAGGCCAAGATATCCCCATCGTTATTCTCCGCGACATCTCGAATGGTATTTACCATACGATCCACGATGTTGTCTTCTGGTTTTGAGGTACTATAACGGATCTTGACCGGGAAGTTGGGGGATTCGACCCTTACGATCGGTGCGCCGCCAAGTTGCGATTGAATCAGGTTTGAGTCGATGGTGGCCGACATGATCACGATTCTCAAATCATCGCGCAAGGCCTGCTGAACGCGACGGAGCATGCCTAACAATAAATCGGAATCAAGGGAGCGTTCGTGGAATTCATCCAGTAAAACAATGTTGGTGTCGGAAAGACCGGCGTCGTCTTGCAGTCGTCGTAGCAGTACACCTTCGGTTGCAACAATGAGCTGTGTTTCTTTGGAGACTTGGGAGTCAAATCGCACTTGATAACCAATTCGCTGTCCGATGCGACTGCCGTGCTCCCATGCAATTCGCTCGCCGACGGATTTTGCGGCGATACGTCTTGGCTGAAGCAAATAGATTCGCTGCGAGTCGGCAAACGGCATGTTCATGAGCGCCGGCGCAACGCGAGTCGTCTTGCCTGATCCAGGCGGCGCTTCGACGATCGTGATTGGATTGTCTCGGACATAGTTGCATATAGCCGATAGATGAAGATCGATCGGTAGCGGCTTAAGCATATCCATACTTGGTCGCATAGCTTAGCCATGCAGTCATGATTTCGGCTTCTTCAATGGCATCCATTCCAAAGCGATTGGTTTTGTATTCTTTTTCCAATAGTGTTCGATTTTGAAGCAAAGGCTCAATTTTCTCGAAGCCGGTCATCTCAAGTTGGTTGTAGATATTCTTGCAAACCGACACAGGGTCTTTGGCTAAATCTTCGTAGTGAACATCGATGAGTGAATTCTTTGCCATTCCTACACGATCTATTTCGAAAGATCGGTACATGGTTGTTAGCGACTTCAGAACAAAGTCTTTCAACTGCGATTGATACTCACCTACCTGAATCGATTGAACTTGATCCAGTGAATTCCACATTTTCATTGTGGAAGGAAATAGTTTTCGAGGGTCGCGGACGATGTGCACGAATTTGGCGTCGGGGTACATCGATTTGAGGATACCCAGCCGTCCGGTGTGGGGTGGGCTTTTGAGAATCAGCGGCTTCTTTGTCTTGAATGTAAGGGCTTTTAGAAACCAATCAAACAAGGTTTTCCATCTTTCCAAATCCTTTGCACTAAAACCATCGGATGCAAGTGTGCTTTGGAACGGGTAGTCATGGCACGGAAAAACGAGCCTCAGGTACGGCGTCGGAGCTCCTAAGTTCATGAGGGCAAATTCGTCTTCCTGCGGCAAAGCCCAACCGGCCTTCATGTTGTCCATGGGCCGTCGATTGGGAATTAGCCAATTGCCGTACTTGGCAACCATCGACTCAGTTAGCAAAAATTGCGACGGAGCAAAACATTGGAAGGTTGTAGGGGAAGCAAACCGTTCATCCAAGCCTAAGAGCTCGTGGAGTAAGGTGGTACCACTCCGCCAATGCCCGAGAATAAACAGAGGTGGGCCAGCGAGTTTTGTCGCTGCAATTCGGCGACCGAAAATGACGTGCTGGGTTAGTCCCAGAAGATCGGAAACGGGCATGAACGCGGTTACACCTGCGGCGATGTGCAACCGAGATAGAGAAACGCTGAAGGAGTTCTTAAAAAGTAAGGGCAACCAAACACGCGATGGCATTCCGTGCCAGAATCGTGGTGAAAGAACTGGGTACTGGATGGTTTGGGGCGATTCGTTAGAAGCCATTCGCCGAATTCGTCGTTAAAGCTAATGCCATCAATTGGATCGGTGCAAATTCCAAATCCGTTTTGGGCACCTTGAGTCCGTACATTATCGTCCGCTTCCGGAAAACGATATAGACATCAACCAGGAAACCTAGGTAGTTTTCCAAATACTTGTCGGATTTTCTAAAGTTCTCGCATCAGGACAAACCTGGATGGATTTTTGGACCAAACTATTCTTACGGCACCGACACGCAATTGTTCCGATTGGAATTATTGCATGCATAGTCGTAATTCTGGTTCCGCTCCCCCCAGCCTTGCTCGATGTCCTTCTATCCGCGAATATTGCGATCGCGGTTGTCATTCTTCTGACTACGATTTACATCGAATCCCCGCTGGAATTCAACATTTTTCCGGCGATGTTGGTGGCTACGACACTTTCACGACTGGTGCTAAACCTGGCGACGACTCGCTTGATCTTAACACGGGCAGGATCCGAAAAAATGGACGCGGCGGGCCACGTCATTCAAGCCTTCGGAGAATTCGTTTCCGGTGACTCCCTCGAAGTTGGGATCATCCTTTTCATTATTATCTTCTTAATTAACTTTATTGTGATCACCAAAGGTGCGTCACGAATCGGGGAAGTTGCTGCACGATTTGCTTTGGACGGTATGCCCGGACGCCAAATGGCAATCGATGCCGACTTGAGCGCGGGTGCCATCGACGAGAAGGAAGCGCAACGCCGTCGCGAAGAGATAACAAAACAAGCGGACTTCTATGGCTCCATGGATGGTGCCAGCAAGTTCGTTCGCGGAGATGCCATTGCCGGTATCGCGATCACGCTGCTCAACATCGTAGGCGGCCTGTACATGGGCTGTATATACTCGAGAATGACGTTTGCGGAAGCAGCCAATGTCTACACGAAGTTAACCATTGGCGACGGATTGGTAAGCCAAGTGCCAGCGTTTTTGATCTCCTTGGCTGCCGCCTTATTAACAACTCGAAGCACGCAAAAATCCGATTTTTCCGGCGAGTTCCTGAAGCAAATCTTTTCTCGCCCTCAAGCGTTGATTATCTCGGGCGTCTTCTTGCTTTTGATGACTTTCACACAGCTTCCTGCTGTTCCCATGGTAACCATGGGGGGCGGTTGCATTGGGCTTGCTCTCATCATGCAGCGTCAGAAAAAACAAGATGCCCAAGTCATTGAAAAGAAGGGACGAGATGCTGATACCGCCAAAAAAGCTCCCCCGGAAAAGAAAGTCGAAGACTACTTAGAAGTCGACCCACTCCGACTTGAACTCGGCGCCAAGCTCATCGTCTTGGCGGATCCGAATCGCGGCGGTGATCTTATGAAGCGGATCTCGACAGTGCGTGCAACGCTTGCGACTGAAATGGGTGTCTTACTTCCAATGGTACGCATCAAGGACCGGATGAGCCTGCCCGAGTATACCTACGAACTCGAGATGGCTGGAAACAGTATCGCCACCGGTATGCTTCGTCCTGATCGATTGCTGGCAATTGATACAGGGCTCACCAAGGGTGCTATCATGGGTGATGAAACTACCGACCCTGCCTTCGGAAAACGAGCGGTGTGGATCGATCCGAGAAATCGTCAACAAGCTGAAATCTATGGCTATCAAGTGGTTGAGTGCGGTGCAGTCCTAGCCACCCATGTCCAAGAAACCGCCCGAAAACATGCGGATGAACTGCTGACTCGCGAAGTTACGAAGCAGCTTGTGGACCAACTCAAGAAGACGTCAGCGACGGTGGTCGATGAGCTGATTCCAGCGCAAATGAAACTAGCAGAAGTCCAACAAGTACTTCAGAACCTCCTTCGCGAGGATATCCCCATTCGCCAACTCAGCATCATTCTCGAAACACTCGGCGACTACGCACACCGGATCAAAGATCCGATTTGGCTAACGGAATACGTTCGCCATCGATTGGCAAGAACCATATCCCATCGATATCGCGACAGTGCAGGAGTGCTCCGAGTGGTAACGCTTGATCCAGCCATGGAAGATCGCATCGCTGCTGGAACAGAACAAACGGACCGCGGTATCTTTATCCGTATGTCGCCCGACTCGATTTCCAAAACCTGCAATCGCATCGCCGATCAAATCAAGAAACTCGACCAACTCGGTAAACCTAGATGCGTTGTGGTCAGTCCAAAGATCCGTGTTCCGCTGCGGCAAATTACGCAAGAAGCATTGCCTGATCTTCGCGTGCTGAGCTACAACGAAATATCGAGAGATACGAGCGTAGAATCCATTGCCATGGTCAGTGACCAGTAATCCAAGTGATTAAGGTGTAAGCCCATGAACACTCCTATTCGTATCAAGACCTTTCGATCTAAGACACTGCAGGAGGCCTTTCAGCAAATTCGAGTAGAATTTGGTTCAGACGCATCCATTTTAGAAACGAGGGCTGTACGCTTCGGAATCTTTGGACGTTCGCGAATCGAAGTGACCGCTAGTTCCAACACAATGGATCTTACTCAGAATGACTCACAAGGGAACGAGCATGATCCAATTGAACCAACTCAACAAAGCCAGATTGCATCCTCAGAAGACCCGCCGCTCGACTTTACCAATCATTCAGATCAAAAGATAGAAATTGCGAAGTCAGATCGAGAGAGTAACGTTGATTCGAAAGAGCCATCGATGGAGTTTGTAAGGTCTGACCGCGTGCTGGAACAGATCCATCAAGAACTCATCGACGCAGGCATCGACCCAGGCATCGCAAGCCAATGGGTCGAGGCAACTCGGTTTTCCAACAACCCCAAGATGATGCAAGACGTTTGGACAGTACGCTCGGAACTGCTCGGATGGATTCGTGAACTGGTCCATGCTGCGCCACCTATCAATCTGGAGGACACTCGCCAGCAGGTCCTCGCATTTGTTGGACCACCTGGTTCGGGCAAGACGACCTCACTTGCTAAAATCGCAGCCAATCTTTCGATGGAACGGGGGATTTCGGTCGGGATTCTATCGACAGACGGCTTGCGGTTAGGATCAAACCACCTCTTGCAAAACTACGCAGAAGTTCTTGGTTGGCATTTTGATGTCGCCGATTCCATCGAACAAGTTGCCTCCTGCCTAGACGGTTTAGCTGGCTGCCGCTTTGTTTTCCTCGATACCAGTGGGTGTTCTCCGACCGACACGGAATCGCTCGACAAATTGAGCCAATTGATGAAGTTGACGAAGCCTACAGAAACGCATCTCGTCCTCTCTAGCACTTGCAACGCTCGATCTTTTCTCAGGTACGAGCAAGCTTTCGAACGGCTCAATCCAAACAGAATGCTCCTGACTAGACTCGATGAATCGGGCGGCCTGGGTGCCATGTTCCCATGCATACAAAGTAGTAGCTTGCCCATCAGTTATTTGACGAACGGGCAACAAATCCCAGCCGATCTCATTCAAGCGACCGAGATCCGACTCGCACAGCATATTATGGCTCTGACATAAATTTGGGGGGTAACGAAACTCGCCAAGAGTTTCGAAGGTTAGGACGAATCCACTGGGATTTACAACATGAATTCGCCGAAAGCCTACGCGGCTTCCGCTACGCAAGAACCCCAACTCTTAGGCTGGATAAAGCACTAGGATGAATCCCAACACTCCGAATTTGGAGCTATAAGATCAGTCTCAGAAAAACCATGGAGCAACGCACATCAATGCTGCGATCGGAATCACCACAAAAGATATTTTCCAACCGTAAACCAACACGCTAGCGAGCATCAGCAAACCAGCCAATGCAACCAAAAGTATATTTTTTTCGTTGACCAACCCACCCCAAACACTCTTCCAGGTTTTGGGTTCCAATTTTACGATTGACGTTTTCGCTTGCTCCGTCGCATTGGAAATTGCTTGCGACGCGCTTTCTAGCCCCTTCGAATCGAGCGTCGTGTTCTTCAGGGTATCGACGGTCGATAGAGCTGTTGTTTTGGCCTGCTGCCAATCGCCTTCGAGCGCCTTTTGATTGGTTTGGAGCCACATTCCAGAGGCGAGCAGCATCAAAGCAGCACAGGCAAAGCGAAATTTACCACCGAGCAATTGACTGAAAATGCGTTCCAGTGAACGGCTTCGCACTTCCCTTGTGCTCACTTTCCCGGTTCTCGCCTCGGTCAGCATTTGTTTGATACGCTGACGCTTCGCGACTGCCGCTTGGTCTGTCAATTTCCCAGCCGCTATGTCTTGTATGGTCTGACGTGTCTCAGTTGCGGCATCGACCATCGATGCGGCCATCGCACCAGCTCGCTTCCCAGCTTCGCTATCCGAAATGCCATTGGCAACCATCTCGGCCTTTTCTGCTTTGCATAATATCTTTTCGTCTTTTTGTCGACGCGCATCAACGAGCTTCTGCTCCCATAGATCAATAAACTTGTCTCTCCGAGGACGAAAGGTTTTAAGCCCATGGCGCTTGTTTTGCTGCAATCGAGTTCTCATCGCCCTCATCATGTCATAGCCAAAAAGAGTTTCGTAGAACTCTTCCCAGTTGTTGCCGGGGCAGTCAGCCACGACTTCGCGTATGTTAGCTTCATCCGCTCCACGCAATCTTAGTTGTTTTAGTATCGCTTGCGCTTGATCGATGGCTGGCTTACGAGACTTTGCCATCCGCTTTTCGATGCCGAAGTAGAAAGCAGCACCGGCTGCGCTCCCGATCAGTACCGCCATGAACAGTGGAAACCAAAGTCCGAGATAATACACTGCCAGCAAGGCAACCAAGCTTCCGAAGATCCAATAGACCCATTCAATCAGTCCGCCCGCTATCACGGAAGCACGCCACCGAAGCGCCAACGGACTACGTCCCTCCAATCCAGCAAATCCTATCGCCGCAATGGGCCCGATGAGCAACGCCAAAGCATATCCAAGCCCAGTTTTGAGTTGAGAAACCATGCTTGCGAACAATTTGGCCGCTTTCGATTCGGTTGGTTGTGCTGTGGCAGGAACTGCAGAAGACAGAGCGGTCGCCGAAGTATCCGGCGATCTAAGGCTTTGCATCGCATTGCTGGCCTGCGTTGCAACAGACTTGGCTCCTTCTCCTAATAGCGAAAGCCCGGCTATGGCCGAAAACAGAAGCGACATGATGCACATCAGTCCGCATAGTCCATACCAAGCCATGGGAGCAAAACGCCGGGCGATCAACAATGGGGAACTGTTGAATTGTTTAGACGCTAAGTGCAATTGCGCCGCTTGCTCCGGTGTCAAGATTGAGACTGCATTCACCGCCTTTGAGCTAGGTGCGTCGTCGCGCGCGTTCGATTGTGACCGCGTAGTCTCGTCAACGTCGCCGGGATGGTGCTGGATCCTTGCCCTGGAAGTATCCTCTCGCAGTTCCAAATACACCTCGAGTTCATGGATGAGCTCTTCGAGATCCTGATATCTGTCCTCGGGTTTTTTTGCGGTCATTTTCTCGATCATGTCACCAAGCACGCTAGGTAATCCCGATATGATGCGTTCGGGCCGCACGATTTTCTCGACACGATGCTTGGTGATGACCTCTAGCATGGTGTTTCCTTCGAACGGTGGTTTTCCGGTTAGCAATGCGTAAAATGTGCAACCGAGTGAGTAGATGTCGGCTCGCTTGTCTACACTCGTTGCGTCAGCCGACTGTTCTGGAGACATGTACGCTGGAGTCCCCATCGACGAGCCAATCGCTGTTACTTGAGATCGGGCAGATGCCAGAACCAAACTTTGGACATCCGCGTCGTCGGCGACGGAGAGTTCGTCCGCACCCTGAGTTTTGACCAAGCCCATATCGGCGATTTTGACCATTCCATCGGCGGTCATCATCAAATTCGCCGGCTTGATATCGCGATGAACCATCCCATGATCGTGCGAGAACTTAAGTCCTCGAGATGCTTGTAGGATTAGCGTTGCAGCCAACTTCGGCGGCAACTTTCCTTTGTTTTTTAGTTGGTCGTCGAGCGATCCTCCCGATACCAATTCCATGCTGAAAAAGTTGGTGTTTCCGTCCACACCGAGATCATAGATTTGAACTACGTTGTGGTGCGTCAACTGGGCCGCAGCATACGCTTCGCGAATGAAGCGAGCGATCACTCGAGGGTTTTGGGCCCACTTTGCTTGGATGGTTTTCAAAGCGCATGCTCGATCGAGCGAGATTTGCTTGGCGAGGTAGACCGAACCCATACCACCGGCACCGAGTTCTTTTAGAATGCGATAGCCGCCCAAGCGATGGATGCCCGTCGCGAGCCCAATGGACGACGTCGAACCAGAGGGCGGATTCGATGCGCCGCTTGACGATGATGAAGCAACAGAGGCTGGCGGACCCGACGCCGAATCCATGGTCTGTTGATTCACGGAAAAGTCTCGGCTCGCTCCCGGAACCGCTTTGGCGAATGCGGTATGCATCAAGGTTTCTTCGCCTGTCTCGGATCCTTTGCTGAGACCTGTCACCGCTTCATGTTCGATAGTCGCTCCAAAACCCGTGGGGTTGCCATTTGTAGATGAGATTGGCTCTTGGCCTGTTGCGTGCACCACACCGACGTGAGTCGGACTGTTTGGAGAAGATGCCTCTGGCGATAGAGTTCCGTCTGGGGGCAAAGTCACATCCAAGCCGCTTACCTGGGGACGAGGACGAGAGCCCCCAATCTTGACTATTGGCGGGTCGCCCGCTTCGACGACGATCACAAAAGGTTCGCCACAGCCAGAACACTTTGGCTTGTATTTGCCTGGTTTCGGGGCTTTGATCGAGAAACTATGTTGGCAGTGCGGGCAACTGATCTTGTGGTTCATGGTAGGCTCAGGCGAGTTTTATTTGGCAACCATCACGGAGCGGAATGTCACCCGCTGAAACCTGATTCTAATCGGTGTTAGATAAAAAAAGGGTAAAACCGGCCAGACCAGGAATTGTGGCCGATATTTTCCGAAGTTGTTAACCGTATTGACTGACTTTCGGCCTGGCGCATTGCCACTAGTCGTTTTTATTCCTCAGCCACTGCTCCAGAAATAACAGATTCCAAAGTCGGTACGCTTGATTCCCTCGCCCTGTCATGTGCTCGTCGACCAACGATGCAATCGCCTCCTGTCGAAAATACTCATGACATTTCGCATCCTGGCCAAGCAACGCATCGTAGGTTCGGTCTCGCAACGAAGTCCGAAACCACTTAGCAATCGGGACGCCAAACCCCATCTTTGGCCTATGCCATATCTCCTTCGGCAACAGATCTTTATAAGTATCCATCAACAATCGCTTACCCTTCCTGCCTCTTAGCTTCAAATGCGAAGGCAAGGATGCAGCCCATTCCACTAGACGATAGTCCAATAGCGGCTGCCGTACTTCCAACGAATGAGCCATGGAAGCGATGTCCACTTTGGTCATCAAATCACAAGGCATATACGTTTGCAGATCCGCCGTCGACGCACAACTGACCAAGTCGCGTTTGCCAGC
>Ga0209181_10008573_pt1 | contig 13676 bp, 10 predicted proteins | sample MAT05_FD_187208 | JGI IMG/M metagenome (GOLD analysis project Ga0209181, IMG submission 187208) | Freshwater microbial communities from Lake Fryxell liftoff mats and glacier meltwater in Antarctica - MAT-05 (SPAdes) (version 2) | ecosystem: Environmental > Aquatic > Freshwater > Ice > Liftoff... | reverse complement strand
CTCGGCAATAGGGCCCCAGGTCGAACACATACCTTGCTGTTACACCGTTCTGAGTCGCCGTAATCAGAATCGGTTTTGGGTCGGCACGTAAGCCCGGCTCTACGGTTCCGAAGAAGGCTGTTGGCGAGCTTCGTTGTACACCTACGGCTGTGTAGGTGATAGGCGTTCCGTTTCCACCAGCCGTATTGAAAATAATCGTTCCTGTATTACAATCGTACGTAGGCAACCGTAACGACAGGCTGGTTGAGACAGGGCGCGTGAAAATCATTGTCAGGCGGGTTGTTCCAACGGCTCCCTGTGGATCAGTGCCCGTAACGGTTAACGAAATAGTGGCGGGATCGACGCGTCCCCCTAAAATAGCCGGTGTTAGCGAATTAGCACCGGTCAGCGTGAAGTCACCTGGCAGGCCAATCACGCCATAGGCTACAGTGCTACCTTCGGGATCGGTAAAAATACCCGCAATACTGAGCCGATAGTTTATGCCGGTTTGTAGTGCGCCGAAAGAAAGATCGGGACCAATGGGTACTGGTGCGCGGTTGGCTACTGGTATCACGTTAATAATTAGCTGCATTGTAGCAGAAAGACTAAAATTATCCGTACCTGTTACGGTTATTGTATAGCTTCCTCCGGTAGTAGGCCGTCCCGAAATGGTGCCACCCGAACGGCTCATGCCGGGAGGCAACGACCCCGATATGACAAACGTCAGCGCTGTTCCGTCTGCATCAGTGATAAAACTGGCCAGCGAGATACTGCCCGTGATGCCCAGAGCCACGGAAGTGGATGCGACCGCGCTAACGGCTACTGGCGCACGGTTGTTCAGAATAGTGATTGAAAACGGAGCAGAAGCCATGAGTCCACCGGGGTCGGTAGCCGTAACGACAATAGTGCTTACTCCCGGCGTAGTGGTCCGCCCAAAAATATACGGAAACTCCGGATCATTGAAAAATTGTAAACCCGTAGGTAGCCCCGTAACTGTGTAGCTTAGCGGATCGCCATCGGGATCGGTGAAGCGAGGAATCTCAAAATCGTAGGTCGTATTAAGCACCAGGCGTTGGTTTTCAATGCCGCCAACCGGAGCCTGTGGAGCGCGGTTGGCCCTTGGTGTACCGGCACTGATAACCTGCGAATAGGTGATGGGGTACGACTGCCCGGCGTTCACTGAAAACACAACCGTTAGCGACGACGAGTTGCTCAGAGCCGTGAGCAAAGCGCGGTTGCCCGAACCCGCCGTTGGCGATACCACTCCTTCGCCACCCAACACCGTCCAGGTGGTAAGGGCATTGTTGGCATTCATGGTGTACGTTGCCGAACCCGTGAAACTGGCTGGCCCTTCCAGACGGGGCGTAGCCGCGTTTGTTACAGTTGCTCCTGTACCGGCAACATCGAGCCAGTTGCTCAGGCGGGTGTTGTTGGTACCATTCCCAAACCACGACAGATCGAAACGGCCATAAAGCGACGTTCTGGTCGAGACCGGGCATGAACCCGACCCGCCAATCAACTGCCCAATTATCCGGCGGTCGGAGTTAAACAACGGAGAGCCTGACGAACCACCTTCTAAAGTACCGCTTATGTGCCCCATTCTATAATAGGAGTCCGGGAACGTGCCATTCCAACCACTATAAATGGTGTTGGTCATAAACGAAATTTTCTTGACGCTACCGTTGGGGTGGTGAATACCGAAAAGGCCACCTGTATAGTTTGTTGTCCGCCGATCCCAGCCATTGTAGGTGATCTCCTGATTTTGAGGTAACTGACGGTTCAGCTCCAACAAGGTCATATCGGAATTGGGCGAGGCCGACCGAAACGTGGCCCCGTTGATGGTTACGTAGATGTTATCGTCCTGCGTGGGCGAACACGTGGGACTCTGATACTTGAAGTAGAACGACCAACTCGCTGTCGAGGCTGATTCGTTGGCGTTGATGGTCAAGTCGCTGTTGAAATCCATGCAGTGGAAAGCGGTCAGAAAATAGGACCGGAACGACTGCCGCGTATCGTTGAGCATGGAGCCTGAACACAGGAAAAAACTCGATACCCCGTCGAACATCAGAATCATGGCAACCCCATCAGCCTCATACTGATAACTCGGCGCACACGACAAGTCATTGTGGCAGGTCGCCGTTGGCCGGAATGTGGCACTGATTGGCCCGTATGGCGTGTATTCGTTAATAATCCCCGACAGGTTCACCGTGCTGGCTGGGGCCTTTAGCCCCTCGCGGATCTCCACAATCAGGCGGTCACCCGGTACGCGGTCGGAGAGGTAGTGGTTGCCATCGGTATTTTCGGTGTTGGTGATCGGGCCAACGAGCGTGGTGCGGGCAGCATCATACAAAAACAGTTGGGTGCCCTCGGCCAGTTGAATCTGGTCGAAGTCGGCACCAATGCCCATCGCACCGGGTGCCCGAAGCTCGTAGAACGTAACGCGTTGGCCGTCGCTTTCCACCGCCCGACCCACTTGCAGTAGGTTGAGGTTTGCGTTTTGCTTAACGGCCACCCGAAGGGGCTTTCCCTCCTCCTGACGCTGCGCGTCTTCGGCCTGGAGGGTACTTAAATTGATGCTTCCAAATTCGGTGGAAGGGATGTTGCCGCTGGGTAGTCTAGCCACCTTGGAAGTAGCCGGGTCATTGGGGTCAATTTTGCGCGTGAATACCTGGGCGTTTACGGAGAAACCGGCCAGAATCAGGAGCAATAACATAGCCAATCCTCTTAAGGTCGGTAATGATAAATGCATAAAGTGATTTAAGTAAAACGTTTGATATAGGTTAACAATTGAGTCCCAAATAACACAATATTTCAATTAGTGCCTTTTCTTTCCTTCGTTTTATTTTTTCTAAAAATAGACACAACCTATCCTAAAGAAGGTTGCCTAATACAACCAACTGAGCATGATTGTATTAGGCAACCTTTTTAAACCTATACATTCCAGTAGGTTATTCGGCTTTACTGATACGTTCAGTTCTCCGCTGTCCCGCCGACTGAATCTCGACAACATAAATACCTGCCGAATGCCCCAGTGGCAACGACACAATTTCAACTATTCTGGGCTTATCAATATGCTGCTCTGACTGCTGAAGGCCATTTATATCAAGTACACGCATCGTTAACGACTGACCTATTGCCCCACGAATTTCTACCCAAACAGATGCACTGTTCGTTGGATTACCCAATACGCGAAGCCGCAAACCTGCTTCTGGTCCTTCACTTGCCAGTCGGGTCTGAGCACAGAAAGCGGCAAAATCAAAGGTTTGACTGACCGTTACCCCACTTTGGGTAGCGGTAATAACCAACGGCTTAGGGTCGGCCCGCAAACCGGCCTCCACCACGCCGGTATTGCTGGTGGCCGATGCCCGTTGAACGCCAACTGCGGTGTAAACAATAGCCGTACCATCGCCCCCGGCCGTATTGAAAGTAATAGCTCCTGTGGCACACGCATAAGTAGGCATAAGTGGCGACAGCGAACCTCCTGGTGTAGTAGTAGACGAAGGCGGACTGCTGCAAAAGGCCCCAAAATCGAATGTTTGACTGACCGTGATACCGCTTTGGGTAGCCGTAATCACCAACGGCTTAGGGTCAGCTCGAAGACCCGATTCCACCGTGCCGGTATTGCTGGTAGCTGAAGCCCGTTGCACACCCACCGCTGTATAAGTAATAGTTGCGCCATCGCCAGCAGCCGTGTTGAATACAATAGTCCCCGTAGCGCAGTTGTAAGTCGGGGCAATCAAAGAGAGCGATCCAGCCGTTGTTGAAGGCGGGCTACCAGTGGTTGATGAAGGCGGATTACTGCAAAAGATTCCAAAATCGAACGTCTGACTCACGGTGGTGCCGCTTTGGGTGGCCGTAATAACCAACGGCTTGGGATCAGCCCGCAAACCCGCTTCAACAGTGCCGGTGTTACCTGTTGGGGAACTCCGTTGCACACCAATAGCGCTGTACGTGATAGTTGTTCCGTCGCCCCCAGCGGTATTGAACGTGATAGCTCCCGTTGCACAGTTATACGTGGGCCTTAACAGCGAAAGTGCGCCCCCGGTTGTGGGCGAAACAGGTGCCGATGTGCTGAATTCGGTCGAAAACCGAATCGGGTAATTCTGGCCATCACTTACCGAGAACGTAATAGTCAGCGACGACGCGTTGCCGATAGGAGTCAAACTGGCTGAATTTCCCGCGCCCGACGTGGGAGAAACCAAACCCACTCCGCCCGTAACCGACCACGACACAATTGACGAACGTAGGGTATTGAGTGAAAACACTTCCGTAGCCGATACAGCGGCCGGACCGCTTAGAAGGGGCTTAACACCGTCGGTAGTGGTGCCGCTGCTGTTGTCGGGATCGAGCCAATTGCTCAGACGGCTGTTGTTGGTTCCTCCGCCCGTCCACGACGTAAATACCCGGCCGTAGTAGTCGCGAAGACCGGTTCCGGTAGCTCCACAAAACGACGGTCCGCCGTGCAACTGTCCTACTATTCGCCGGTTTCCATCAAACAGTGGTGACCCCGACGAACCAGGGTCAGTAACGCCCAACGAGCCCCAAAACGAAATCAGGTGCGAAGTACCGCTGGCACCCGCTCTGTAGCCACTAACCTGGGTATCGGCATTGGTAAATGAGATTTTTTTAACGTCGCCACGAGGATGGTGAATGCTGAAATTATTGCTTGTAGTGGCCGCTCCCCTGTTCCAGCCATTGTAGGTGGTGTTCACTTCGAAAGGCACTTGCTGCGTCAACTCAACCAGAGCAACATCCGAATCGGCATAACCAGCCCGGTAAGTAGTGCCATTAAGCGTGATCACGTCGGTGTCCTCTTGCGAAGGGGTACAGGTAGGACTCTGGTAGTTGAACCGCACCAACCAGTTCTCCACATTGGTGATCTCCCCCGCATCGGCCACATTGTTGTTGTTCAAATCGATACAGTGAAACGCGGACTGGAAAAATGAGCGAAAACTCTGTCGCATCGTGTTCACCATGAACCCTGTACACAGGCGCGAGCCGCTAGCCAGCAAAATCATCGCCACACCATCGCCTTCCGGCTGAAAGGCCGGATAACACATTATGTTTGGATGGCAAGCTCCCGACTGGCCAAATAGTTTGTCGGGGAAGGTGTTTTTATAGCCGTGTACCACCGACCGCAGGTTTAACTCACTTACGCCCGCTCCCGACAGTGGCTCCTGCAACTCGATGGTCAGGTTCGAGCCCTGTACCAAATCGGTCCATAATTCGCCCGAAACGGGGTTCTGCGCTTCGGTTATTGGCCCCACAATCATGGTTCGGTCGCCGTTGTAGAGAAACAGCTTTGACCCTTCTTTCAGTCGAAACCGGTCGAAAATAAGATTGAGCGAAAAGGCTCCCGCTGCGTCGATACGGTACGCATAAGTCTGAAAGCCGTTCTGTTGGCCTTTAGCCGCAACTTTAATCAGGTTAATGCTCACATCCCGATTAAGTCCAAAGCGAAAAGGCATTCCATTTTTTGCTTCCACTTCGTCCTGTGCCAACAACGGAGCTGGGTCAACGGCGGGCAGGCTGAGGGTTGGCACCAGTTGTTGCTTGGCGCCACTTAGCCCATACGATTCAAGATTCTGGCTCTGTCCGAATCGTTTTGTACGCACCTGGGCATTAAGGACACCCGTACCCATTACCAATAGAAGCAATATACCGACCGAAACCGTAAAGGATTTTACGCTCATGATTTTCTCAGAAACGACAAAAGTCTGTGTAAATCCGTTATATCCGTATTATCCGCATCCCATCTTTTGGTCGGTATGGGCAGAACTTAGCGTGCGGTAGGCACCAGCAACGCACAGGCTGCTCTGAAATCGAAAACGCGGCTGCTGAGGGTTGGCGGATTTTTACCGTTGAGCTGGCGCGTGAAAATAGTAACACTGCGAGTTTCAGGATCGTCTACCAGGGCATCAGGCAACACAACCACCGGGTTGGTTTCCCACCGCCGAACGCCCACTACCATAAACTCAACGGGGCTACCGCTACCGCCCGATGCCTGTAGTGTGAGCTGACGGGTTGTACAATTGTATCCTGGTGTGCCCGTTTCAAGCGGTCCACTTACCTTGGCTCCAACAGTTTCGAACTGGCGGGCAAACCGAATTGGGTACGACTGCCCCGCCGACACGCTGAAGGTAATGGTTAAGTTGGAGGCCGACGAAAGCGCACTCAGGCTGGCCGTTGGGCCGGTGCCACTAACCCGCGAAACCATCTGCGAAGCTACTACCCCCGCCGGAGCCGTTACAACCCATGATACCGAGTTGATATGATTGACATTGATCTGGTACGTACTAGCGCCAGTTAGGGTAGCAGGCCCGGTTAAAAGTGGTTTGGCACTGCTCGCCGTTGTAAACAGGTTAGTAGGGTCGAGCCAGTCGCGTAGGCGGTTACTGGGCGAATTACCCCCATTCCAGGACGTTGACAATCGACCATATAAATCATAACGATTGGCAAGAGGGGCTCCGCAGTACGATGGCCCGCCATGCAATTGACCCACTATCCGCCGGTTGGCATTCAAAAGCGGTGAACCCGACGAACCGGGTTCTGTTACACCAAATTCGCCCCACTGTACCTGAAAATGGGTAGTACCCGTCGGGTTGATATAGTCAGTTAGGCTGGCAGTACCGGTGGCAAACGAAATCTTTTTGACATCGCCCGACGGGTGGTGAATACCCACCATGGAGCTAGGTAAAGTTGTACTTCGATCCCAACCCAGATAGGTAGGGTTAACGGCGGACGTTATCTGCTGGCGCAGTTCGAGCAGCAAAAAATCGGACTCGTTGCGCGCAGCCCGTAAATCAGCCCCACCTATGGTCAAAAAATCAACATCTTCAGCCGAGGTTGAGCAACCGGGACTTTGATACCCAAGCCGGAAAAGCCAATTTTGAATGGCCCCACTTTCGGAAGCCTCCAGCACCCCATTGTTGTTGATATCAATGCAATGAAACGCTGATAAGAAAAAGGATCGAAATTGCTGATTAATCGAGTTTACTAAACTCCCTGTACACCAACGAGTGCCGTCGGCCAGTAAAATCATGGCTACGCCATCGGCCTCCGTCTGGTATGTTGGATAGCACACCACGTTCTTTTGGCAATCGGCTGATGCTCCATAGGCTTTGGTAGCAGCTGATGGAAACGTATTCTTATAGCCGTGTACTACCCCAGCAACGTGAACTACACTTGGTGTTGACGCTCCAACTGGCTCTCGGAGTTCCAAAATTACCTCACTACCGGGCAACAGGTCGGACCAGCACTGATTGTTGGGTGAGTTTTGAGCCGCCGTAATTGGGCCAACAAGAAACGTACTATCCGCATTATAGAGCGTAAATTCGGCCCCGGTTGTCAGCCGAAACTGATCGAACAGGAGATTAACAGAATAGGCTCCGGTTGCCCGAATCCGGTAGCGGATGATGGTTTGCCCAATGCCTGGCAAACGGCCTCCATCGCGCTGAAGGGTGATGTTAGCTGTTTGCTTTACACCAAACCGAAAAGGTAAACCCAGATTGGCATCCCGTTTATCTTCGGCCAGCAGCGCAGCCGCATCCACATCGGGTAGCGTCAGCGTTGGCAATCCAACCCCAGCCTGGACAGACCCGCCTGCTTTATTAGCACTAATCCGGCGACTTAATACCTGCGCCTGGGCCGTAATAAATAAGCCAGAAAGTAGCCATAACGAACATAAAAAAACGTATCGTGGTCGTGAATAACACATATAGGTAACATCTCATAAGTAGGTACCCTCATAAAAACAAAACCTATGCTAATGTTAGCATGTTATTGTTGACATTTAAAAAATGGTTGAAATCAGCCTAAAAAGCCGTATATTAATTGACAAGTACTAACTGTGCTTGTCCGCTCAACGTTTTAAACCGGGGGCGGGGAACCTGTCAAAATACGCGCCAAAGTCATTTCCACGTCGATGAGACGTGAGATAATCAGATTGTATGCTACAAAAAACCAGGGGTGTTGCCCTCAGCTATATTCGCTACCGCGAAACGTCGATTATTGCCCGCGTGTACACCGAAGAATATGGGCTGCAAAGCTATATTGTCAATGGGGTGCGGTCGGCCAAAAGCAAGACCAACAAGATTGCCCTGTACCAGCCGCTGACGCTGCTGGAAATGGTGGTATATTACAAAGAAGACCGCGAGCTACACCGGATTTCGGAGGTGAAAACGAACTATCCGTTTCAGAGTTTGCCGTTCGAAGTGGCCAAGGCAAGCATGGCGATGTTCGTAACCGAAATGCTCACCAAAACGCTGAAAGAAGAAACGGGAAACCCAATGCTATTCAAGTTTCTGATGGAGTCGGTATTGTTTCTGGAAGGTACCCGAACGAACTACGAAAATTTCCACGTCGCTTTTCTGCTTAAACTCACCAACTTTCTGGGCTTTGGTCCCGAAGACGCCCGCGAGTTCGAGAATCAACTGCGCGAAAACTCGTACCCTTTCCTACCCGACGACGATATGGACCGGGGGCTTAACGTTCTGATCCGCTACCCTTTTGGAACGCCCGCACAACTCACTCGCGGCCAGCGCAACGAACTCTTAGACGCGCTTGTGGCCTACTACCGCATCCATGTCGACTCGCTCGGCGAAGTAAAATCGCTACCGGTATTACGGGAGGTGTTGGGATAGCGTCTGACAATAGCTTCTATAAATCCATCCCCGCTCCATTAAACCGAAGCCACTGTTTGCGTTCCAGGAGGGTGGCACGCTGCGCCGGGTTGGTCATTGTCTGCTGCACATAGGCGTCGATCTGGTCGATGCCCCCCATGCCAGGCGTGTTAATGCGAAACTGGTTGATGACCTTAAAGCTGTTCCAACCGGGGTGGACAAAGTCAATGGGTTTATCCAATAATGCCAGATTCAATCGGCAAGCCATCTTTTTCTACTGGCATACGGGCTGCGTAAAAGCGCGTTTAATCGACGGATAGGCCTGCTGAATCGTCCTGTGAATACGAACAACAGCGGCATTGATTTCGCCAGTCGTTAGCTCCGTCTGAAACACTACATTCTGCGCCATCGTGATTTCTTCCGGCCCCAGATAAATTTGATGGTTGCAATGACCAGATTGGCCGCCATGGCCGTGTAGATAGGCGTGTTTGATGATGGCACAGGGACTAAACTGATGGTACGAGTCGATGTTTATTTCGGGGATCTACCGCAACGAATAGGGGATTTGATCCAGCCAGAAACGGACATACCCACAACAACTGTTATAGATGCCATCCAATCTGGTCGGTTATAATGGAGACAACTTCTATAAATTTTGTAATTGACCTGCCGAATTCTGTAAATCATTCATCATTTATTGCCTTTACCTTTGTTCCTGTAAAAACGTGCATTCCAATGAGAACACCCCTTCATACCCGACTGATTTGTTGCTGGCTGGCCATACTGGTGCTGGTAAGCAGCACAGGCTTTGGTATGGTCGAACATTGGTGTCAGATGAGGGGCCATTCCAAAACGCTATTGGTCGTGCAAAACGGCTGCGCAAAACCTTGCACCGCTAATAAAACCGACGATCAGATCGTGCCTGACTCCGGTGGTACAGCGGTCAAAAAAATGCCCTGCTGTAAAACGACAGTTTCTTACGAGCATCTTGATGTCAGTCGGTTCGTGGCTGATCAGGCTAACAACCCGGTTCTGCAACCCGCCGAATTTATTCCCAACCCGCAGTTTCGGGTCCTGCTGGCTGCTCTATTGCCCGTAGCGACTACGGCTACGGCGTTCCCCTTTGCCGACGACCCCTTGCACCAAAGCGGGCGTTCCCGGCTTATTTCCCTTTGCACCTGGCTCATTTGAGCCGCTTCTGATTAGTTACCCCTGCTGCTGAACCTCCTGTTCGGTCGGCGGAGGCATTGTGTTTGCTGTCCGGCAAGGTTGGCGCAACAACGCTTTGCCGGGCCGTCAGCCGTGGAGCGGCTTGATACCTGACAAACACCAATGGCCACCACGAGTACAGGGGAAGCCCCTACCTGCTTATGCCGTGACGTTCTGCCAACCGGCCCATGCCACGGTCTATGTGGCGGCTCAGTTGGGTACGGTGCAAAGCGTCCGCACAGATCCCTGGCGAATTTTCGATGTGCTCTGGATGCTGCACACGATGGACTATGAAGGCCGCGACGACCGGAACGCCGGACCGCATCAATAACTGGCTGCTTCGGGCCTTTTCGGTGCTGGGTCTGCTGACTGTCACATCCGGCTTTACCCTGTATTTCGTCTCCTCGTCGCGTTTCCGGCGCAAACCAAAACGGGGTCAACGGTCAATAATTACCCGAGTATAATGTTTCACTCAATAAAACCAGTACAACCAATGAAACCAATTCGAATCCTTGCAGCCGCTCTGAGTGTATCATTTTTCACACTGACTGCTTCCGCCCAAACAACCGCTCCGGCCCTGACTGCCTACTACTCAGTGAAGGATGCCCTGGTGGCCACCGACGCGGCCAAAGCCAAAATTGGTGCCACCGCTTTAGTGTCGGCACTAAGCAAGGTGGATGCCGCCAAGCTGTCGACTACCGACAAAAAAGCCCTCGCTACGGCCAAAACCAAAGCCACCGCTATTAGCAAAAGTGCCGATGTAGACGTGCAGCGGGAACAGTTTGAAGAACTTTCTCTCAGCATGATTGCACTGGCCAAGGCCACCAAACCCGCCAAAACGTTTGTGCAATTCTGCCCGATGGCGGCCAACGGACAGGGCGCGTCATGGCTGAGTGACAAGAAAGAAGTGCGGAACCCCTACTACGGCGACAAGATGCTGAAATGTGGGTCGGTGAAAGAAGAAATTTAGCAATAATCACCCCGGAAACAGTCAGGAGGCTGTTTCCGGGGCAACGGACAAACGATGGCCCTACAGGAACTCTTTATCAAAAACATGGTGTGCAGCCGCTGTATTTGGGTGGTCCGCCAGGAACTGGAACGATTGGGCTATTCGGTGGGACAGGTCGAGTTGGGACGAGTCACTATTGTGGAACCGCCCATGGATCTGACACTCATTGGCCCGGCCCTTGAACAGCACGGCTTCGCCTTGCTGACCGACAAAACGACGCGGGTAGTCAACCAGGTCAAAACGCTCATTATTGACCTGATTCAGAGTGGGCGGATTGCGGATTTGCATACGACTCTGTCCGATTATCTGGGGGAAGCGGTGGGACTGGATTACGCCCACCTGAGCCATTTGTTTTCGACGACGGAGAATCTGACCATCGAAAAGTTCTGGATTATGCAACGCATCGAGCGGGCAAAAGAACTGCTGAGCTACAATGAGATGCCCATCAGTGACATTGCCAAACAACTGGGCTACAGCAGTGTTGCCTACCTAACGAATCAGTTCAAGCAGATAACGGGCCTGACACCAGCCGCCTACCGGGGGCAAAACTCCACCGACCGAAATCCTTTAGACTGGATTTAAACCCAGACCGCCATTCAACCGATGTATCTGATGAAACGACTGATTTTTGTGTGTATCGGCTGGGGGTTCGCCCTCAACAGCGTGGCCCAGAAAACGTACTCCGAAACCGAGGTAGTCGATCTCGTATTGGCCAATAGTCCGGCGATCCGGGCGGCTGATTTGAGCATTCGCCAGAATGGGCAACTGCTGAAAGGAGCCTATTCCATCCCAAACCTCGATGTCTTTACCGATAGTCCAACGGGCGCATTTTACACCATTGGGGTGAATCAGTCGTTTCAATTACCCATGGTTTATAAACGGCAGTATGACCTGCAAAAAGGGCAAATCGGGCTGGCACAGGCCGAAAAACGCATCACCGAAAATGACATCCGGTTCCGGGTGCGCAACCTCTACCTGGCCCTGCAATACGTCGAGGCCCTGCGGCAACAGTATCAGTTGCAGGACAGTGTCTATAACCAACTGCGAATAACGGCGGGGCGGCAGTTTGTGGCCGGGCAAATCGACTACCTCGCCAAAGCCTTCGCCGAATCGCAGTCGGGTGAAGTACGGAATCAACTGGCCCAGGCAACTGCAGACGTGCAAACCATCGTTCGGCAGTTAGGGCGGCTGGCGGGTCGCAGCGAACCCATTCGGGCGGGTGGACTGGTGCGGAGCCAATCCGTTTTCGCGTTGGGTAATGCTGATTCGGTGGCGGTGGGGTTAAACCCGGCTCTGGCCTTTTTGCGCCAAACCGAAGCCATCAGCGAACAGCAGATTGGCCTGGAACACGCCCGCTCGCTGCCCGGCGTGGTGGTCGGTTATTATAATCAGGGGTCAAAAGAAACGCCTACCCAACTCCGGTTTCGGTTTGGGCTGACGCTGCCCGTCTGGTTTGGGCAATACCGCAGCCGCACTGCAGCCGCTCAAACGGGACTGCAACTGGCCCGGCAGCGCACCACGGCTCAAATTCAAACGCTGTCGGTGGATTTGCAACAGGCACAGGGCGATTTTGAGAAATTCCGGGTCTCCCTCGATTACTACGAGACCACCGGGCTTCGACAATCCGATGACCTCATTAACACGGCCCGACGACTGTTTCAGGCCGGGCAGAATGACTACGTGAGTTTTCTGCGAACCATCAACGATGCCTATGCCGTTCGGCTACGCTACCTGGATGCGCTTCGAAATTACAATCAATCATTGCTGACGATTAACTATTTAACGGGAAATCTATGAGCAAGCTAACCCCACTAGTAACCTTTCTCGGCCTGTTCATGCTGCTGGCGAACGCGCCACTGGCAATGGCCCACGGGGGTGAAGATCATGGTGCGGCAACCGCCCCCACTGGCAAGGCGATGGCTTATTTTACGAGTCAGGCTATCTCGGATAAATACGAGCTGGTGTTGCATTACGAGCCATTAGAAGCGGGCGAAACTGGCAAGTTGCGCCTGTACATCAACGAGTTCAATACCAACCGGCCCGTAGAGGGAGCCACGCTTAAACTGAGTAGCCCCGAAGAGGCCAAACTCACCATTGCCGTAAAACCAATCGGGAAAGGTATTTACGAACTGAGCGGGACGTTTCCGGCCAAAAAAACCTACTCGCTCACGGTGAGCCTGAACGCCGGGCCAGGTCCCGACTTGCTGCTGTTGCCGGGCATTGAGGTGGGCAAAGAGCTGCCGGTATCCACTGTAGCGGCTTCCGCAGCCACGCCCGCCTATTGGTACGAAAGCCCTTATGTATTGCTGGGGGGCGGATTGCTACTGGGCATGGGGCTGATGTTCTTGCTGATGCGAACCCGCAACCGGCGCGTGGTAGCGGGGGTGGTGGTGCTATTTTGTCTGTTACCAACGGCCAACTGGCAACCCGCCAAGGCCCACGGGGGCGAGGATCACGGCGCGGGAGCAAGCGGGGGAGGGGCTACGTCGAGCACGTTTGCTATCCCGAAAGAAACCCAATTTCTGTTTAACATCCTGACCCAACGACTGGTATTGGGTGAGCAGGCCCAAACCACCACCGTGGCAGGCACCGTGATTCCGTCATCAACGGGACAGGCCGTTGTGCAGTCTCCGCAAGTGGGCCGGTTGACTTCGTTGCTGGTTCGCGTGGGGCAATCGGTGAGTAAAGGCCAAACGCTGGCCCTTGTGGAGCAAACGATTGATGCCGCCACTCAGATCAATCTTCAGGCCGAGCGCAATACCCTACAGGCCGAACTCCAGGTGGCCCGGAAAGAATTTGACCGGCTCAAAACCATTGAAGACATCGTGGCCAAACGCGACCTGACCGAAGCCGAAGCC
>Ga0209181_10008571_pt1 | contig 13676 bp, 9 predicted proteins | sample MAT05_FD_187208 | JGI IMG/M metagenome (GOLD analysis project Ga0209181, IMG submission 187208) | Freshwater microbial communities from Lake Fryxell liftoff mats and glacier meltwater in Antarctica - MAT-05 (SPAdes) (version 2) | ecosystem: Environmental > Aquatic > Freshwater > Ice > Liftoff... | reverse complement strand
CGTCTTTGATTGGGGGTCAATCAAAGGGGTCAGGCGTCTTTGATTGAATTCTTTCAATTTGTCAGAGATGATTTCGCTTTTCAAGGAGCGACATCAGATGCCGAGACATCCCCGAGCGGACGAAGCAGGCGGACTTTATCATGCCCTCAATCGCGGTAACCTGCGCGTGGATATTTTTCGGAAAGAAGCGGACTTCGCCGCGTTTGAGCGAATTCTGCACGAAGGTTTGCAGATTTATCAGATTGAGTTGTTCAGCTATCAGTTGGTGTCCAATCATTAGCATCTGGTGCTTCGCCCTTTGATGGACGGGCCCGGCTTGATCATGGGGCCAGTCGTCGATTGAAGGCAAGCTGGTGATTTTGTAGATTCCTGTCAAGACAGGCTGTTGTTGGATTTCGTTTATCGGGAGATCGATGGCATGGCACGTAGCCCGTTCATCACGCAAAACGCTTAAAGGTGGTCTTGTGAATTACTCACTTGTTCTACGAAAGTTTTGATGGCCCCGTTCTTCTCAGCCAAAGTTTCAGGAACGGCTCGCAATGTCTTCCTTTGGATGAATTCAGGAACATTGTTTTGCTCACGGAAGTTTCACCTGCGCAAGCATCATCTCTCTGGATTCAGGGGCGCGGCGGTCGTGGGTCTGGAATTTTACACCACACTCACCAATCTGTTCGAATCTGAGGCCGGACTGCCGAATGGCTTCGCAAAGAATGGCGTCGTCGCCAGCCTTGATAAACGATGCGGGAGGCCAGTTGAGTTGTTTCAAGGCGATCATGCGTGCAAACCAGCTGGCACCGATGACAAATACCCATTTGCCGGAAACATCACAGGGAATGGGTTCACGCGAGTACCAGGGCTGCGCACGAATCCACTGATCGACATCAACACCAAAATTGAAACCGGCTTGATCATTCCAGTAAAAGATCGGTCCCCACAGCACGGTTTCCGGCGGGGCCGCGTCAGCGATTTCGAGTCGCATCTGGAGCGATCGATCGCCGTCAATCCATGAGTCGTCGTCGAACCACCAGACAAATTCCGTGTTGATGTGCTCGAACATTCTTCGCTGCATCGGGCACTTGTTGATATTGTCCAGCGAAACAATCAGGCGGTCGATTTGTTCGACAGATTGAAGAAACTGCAAAGTTTCGTCACAGCAAGCATTGCAACCAACAACCAGATGGTATTGCGCCCGTTCGCACCTGGAAACGATCGATTCTACAACCTGACGTGCAAGTGCTGGGTAGTTTCCATACATTAGAACGCAGATTGTGATGCGTTTATTCAATGGTCCATGTCTTTCAGGAATGCAGCGAAATTATTCTACGATTGATCCGGAGACTGGTTTCCAGGCGAGCGGCAGATTTGGAACTACCAGGCCGACCAACCGGACGCTAGCGCGTGGCGGCTGATTTTATTAGCCGCAGGGCGCTAGCCCCGGTTTTCGACGGTGACCAGAAAGCTGCCGCTCGCCCTGCGAGTGAAATAGTCAATCTCAATGTCAGATTATCAACACATTTCAGACGATGACCAGAGACTGCTCGACGCCATTTGCGAAGAGTTCGAAATTGAACTCGACAAAAACGGCTCACGCCCTCAGATCGCCGATTTTGTGTCGCGCGTTCAGGAGCCATTGAGGCAACGATTGTCGGACAGGCTGCTTGAAATCGAACAGGATGATGTCGCCTGCCGCGCGAAGACGCTGTCGAAGTTTGAACCTGGAGTCGATCACCCTTCGCGGCTGACGGCGGCCGTGAAAGCTCCCCGGCAGATTCCAGCGGATGCTTCAAAAAAGACGCCCGCGATACCAAGCGAAGTCTCACCTGAAACGCTGATCGTTCAGCCGATTTCGGAGCAAAACAGGAAACTCCTTTCAAACAAAGACGGGAAACGGTCAACATCTGAAAATGAAAGTCCGAGCTCGGGCTCCGCATCGGACATAGATTGTATTCAAACCATTTCACCAGCCTATGACGATCTCCACAAATACGTTGTCGAGGAGGAAATTGACCGCGGAGGCATGGGAGTCGTACTGAAAGTGCGAGATCTTCGCCTTGGAAGAACCATTGCACTGAAGGTGATTCGCGGCCAGGAAAACCAGGAAAGCTCGTCCCGAAGAACAATTGACCAGGGCATGCTTCATCGCTTCGTGCGTGAAGCACAGATTACCGGTCGACTTGATCATCCAGGCGTGGTGCCGATTCACGAACTGGCGACGGATGAGGAAAATCGGCTTTACTTCACGATGAAATTTGTTGAAGGTGAGACGCTGAAGAGCGTCTACCAGGAACACTGGAACGGATCGACTCATTGGACGCAGTCGCGAATTGTGGACATCCTCATCCGCGTCTGCGAGACCCTCGCGTTTGCGCATTCCAGGGGCGTCATTCATCGGGATCTGAAACCCGCCAACATCATGGTCGGAAAGTATGGCGAAGTGTACGTGATGGACTGGGGGCTTGCGAAAGTTCTGGGCGAAGCGGAATCAGATCTGAGCGGGCTCGTTACGGACCAGTACGAATCTTCGAGCCAGCACACGATGTACGGCGCTGCCGTTGGAACTCCTTATTACATGGCCCCTGAACAGGCTGCCGGCAAAATCGACGAACTCGACTTCCGGACAGACGTGTATGCACTTGGTACGTTGCTCTATGAGCTGTTGTCTAACGAGCGTCCCTATTCCAGTTCATCACAACAGTCCGGCATGGAAGTCATTAAGAGAGTTCTGGCGGGCCCGCCGTTATCGATTCGCGAACTGAACAAAAAAGCGACACCGGAGCTTGTTGCGATCGCAGACAAAGCAATGCAGCGAGACAAATCCGCACGCTATGAATCCGCGTCGGATCTGGCGGAAGAGCTGCGTGCTTTCGTTTCTCACCGGGTTGTGACGGCTTACAGCACGGGGCTTGCCACGCGGCTGAAGAAGTGGATTGCCAGAAATCAGAGTTTGACGATTGCCGGAATGCTGACCCTGGTGTCGATCATTGGAGCTATGGTCGTCGTCATGGCGATGCAGTATTCCAACCGAAATGAGATCATCAGGAAGAATGTGCAACTCCAGGATTCTGTCGATGAAAAGGACCTGGCAAACAAGAATATGGACCTGGCAAATAAGAATGCTGTGGTCGCTCAGAATGAGTCGAATGGACTTTCTTTGATGAGCCATTCCCGCAAGCTGCGTGAAGCGGGAAATGCAACTCTGGCCGCTCTCCTTGCACTTGAAGCCGTAAAGAAATATCCAAAACCGCAGGCGACAGAGACTCTGTATGCTGCCGCTGCAGAAATGGTACCGGGCATCGAACTCAAAGGAGCTTCGGGAACTCCAACGGACCTGATCTGGAGCCCCGATGACAGGAATCTTTTGACTGTTCACGCCGATGGACGAGGTTTCATCTGGAGGCCGGAAGATTCCCACCCGGTTGCCCAGCTTGTGAATCGTCAAAGGCGTCCGTTCGCTGCAGCATGCTATTCGAAAGATGGCACGTTCATTGTGACCGCCGGAATTGACGGGACGTTGGCGACCTGGGATTCTCAGACTGGAACGCGGATCCTGGCGATGGACGTTGGCTATCCTAAAGGGCTGAGTTCGGACGACATCTCGCGTCCTGATCTTCTGGATGTTGCGTTTTGTCTGAACGACCACAGTGTCGTGACGATGACGTCACATCAGACGATTCACCTGATTGATTTGAATGCCAGACGCGAGATCGCAACTCTTCCTGTCACCGAGTCGATTCAGGACGGTGCTTCCCAGGGGAATAGCCCATTTACTGTGATGCGAGTCAGCCCCGACGGTCGTGTCCTGGTCGTTGGATGTACTGACGGAACTGTCATGATCTGGGAGCTCGCTGAACGGCGACTTGTGAAGGCATTTCGAGGCCATGAACAAGCGGTCCAGTCAGCTTGCTTCGCGCCCGATGGCCAGAGTTTCGTGACGTGCGATCTGGACAGCAACGACATCAGTCCGTCCACGACACATCCCGCACGATTGTGGGCAACGCAGTCAGGCGAACAGCTCCGTGAAATTCTCCCGAAGGAACTTTCTGTGAGTTGTGTGGCATATCACCCGAACAAGCCATGCATCGCACTTGGTCTGAGAGATGGTTCAATTTGTCTCTGGAATTCCGTAACAAATTCAGCCAGCTGTTTTTCAGCGCCTCAGCCCGACGATGTGCATCGTATCAGGTTCTCACCAACGGGCGACGAGTTGTCATCGGTCGCCGGTACTGCAGGACTGGCATCGTGGCTGGTTTCTGAGGTCAATGGCCAGTTTCAGCTGACCGAACGTGATCGCCTGGCAGGTCATCATCAGTCAATCGTTGCTCAGGAATTCAACGCTGCTGGCCTGGCGATCGCATCTGCTTCAAGCGATTCAATTCGCATCTGGCATACTTGCGTCCAAAGACCCGTTCCGACAGTCGGAAATGTGGTCAATCCCTATGCGGTTCGTATCAACGCTGCGGGCGATCGGATTTTTGCCGCAGATTCCGGTGGGACAAGTGGGCGACTCTGGAGCTATCCGGAACTCCGGGAAGTGGCCGTGCCAAAATTCGGCGGCCAATTCGCATTTGGGGATTTCACGTCGGACTCGCGTCACTTCGCCACCGTAACAACCGACGGGATTTGCCGCCTGTGGAATGTCGAGACGGGAGTGCAGGAGTCAAGCCTTCAAAGTCACAGTCAGATCTGGACACTTGGTTGTATGGAAGACAGATTGTTTCTCAGTGGTCCCGCCGGAACAACCGTTTGGAACTGGCGAAGCAAAGAGCAGTTGGCAAGTATTCCAATGAGTGAGGGATCCATGCATCGCCTTTCGCCATCGGGACGCATCCTGCTGGCAGAGACCGTGCCTGGAGATTCTAAGCGCATTGTTCGAATCGATCCGGAATCCGGAGTTGCGACACCTGTTGAAGGTGCGGAAGTTACCTCGCTTGGTGCATTCTCGGCGAACGAGCGATACGTCTGGTGTACGAGCCGATCTCCGTCCGCTGGAGGGCCACTTTCTCCCGATGTGAAAGTGATCGACACCGTTTCAAATCGTGTTCTTTTCACGGCGTCCGGGGAGACCGAAGGCGACCGGACGAATGTTCGCAATGTTGCATTCAGTTCTGATGGATCGCTCCTGCTGATTGACTATGCGGAGCATCCCGTCTGTTCTGTCGTGATCTATTCGATTCCCGATGGTCGTCGATTGAAGCAATTTGGCGCACCAAAGGAGGCCGTTATTGGCTGGTCTCCTGATTTGACGCGAGTCGTGACACGCTCCGCTGAGAGGGGAACGCGACTCTGGGATTCTGCCCGAGGGACGGTCAAGGCAAGCCTTGATTTGACGGGCGAAGCTCAACTGGCCGATTTCTCTTCTGATGGCCGACTGTGTGCAGTTCAGTTTGCCTCTGGTCCCGATGCGACGGATCGTCGTGCAGGAAGTATTGCGTTGTGGGATGCTGCCCGTTGTGAGTTGATCGCGGCGCTGCCTGGCGAAAACGGACTTCGTTTTGGATCCGCGTTTCTTCCGGATCGCTCTGCGGTGCTGACTATTTCGGGGCAACACACGCTGCGACTCTGGCCCGTCAATATTGATCGTTACGCGAGAATGTATATCGATCGTGATCTCACAAGCGATGAACAAACGATGTATGGGGTTGATGCAACTCAGACGCCTGTTGCTGAGTTGTCGATCCGGAAGAGTGAATGGAATGCACTCAATGAGCAGATCCGATTATCGTTCCCGGTGACCGAAGAGCGAAGGGCGACGGCATGGTCGCTTATGGACGATGTGACCAGATGGCTCGGCGAAAATCCAGATGCCGCTGAGGTTGAAGAATGCCTGGTTTCGGTCGATCGTTTGATCTTAGGACCATTTGACACGGACCCTCGTTTGCTGGCGAAGATTGCAGGACTTCACGAAAAGTACGGCGATCGTATGGAGTCGGCAAAGCTGATGGATTGGGCTGCATCCCATCCGCGCGCAGACTCCCTGGCTGCTGAATTGGAGCGTTCAAGAAGACTCATCGCGCCAGCAGTGGTTACTGATCGCGCCGCTGACGAACTTGTCAGCAACGCCCGCTTCGACGCAGATGATGCGGCTGCGGTTGAAAATCTGGAGAAGGCAATGGCCTGGGCAGCAAAGGAATCGCCTCATTTCGATGCTTACTTTAAGGCACGCGAACTACAGCGGAGTGGAAAATTTGACGAGGCATCACAGGTTTTTGCGACACTGATTTCTGATGAGCTTGCAGGACCGGAAACGCTGCTTCATCATGCGGAATGTGAATTGGCTCTTTCGCATCCTCGACAGGCTTTCGACGCACTTCGCGCCAACCTGGAACGCGATTCCGTTGCCTCACGCGAGGTCTGGAATCTGTGGCTTCAGATCGCATTTCGAGATCTTGGGCGCACTCCGCAGCAGGTTCAACAGGATCTACCAGCGCCCAGGACTCAATTGACGGCCGAGTTGTCTTACGAACAACATCTTCGATGGCTGCTGGATCAACTCATCAACGAAAAGCCGATTCGGATCAACTGCGGTGGCGAACAGTACGTCGCCGCCAATGGTGACGAGTGGGGTCCAGATGCCTTTTTTACCTACGGACTCGAATATTTTGGGACGCTGGGCGACGCGGCAGTTTTCAGCAATCGCATTCGAAATACGCCGGACGCAATTCTGTATCAAACCGAACGATTCTTCAATCACGAGCGAACAGATATCGCCCCCGGCTATCGCATCCCGCTGCCAAACGGGACGTATGCAGTGACGCTGGGATTTGCGGAGATCTACCAGGTCGATCGTTCGTTTGATGTACGAGTTGAAAACCAGGTCGTTTTGTGCGATTATGATCCATCAGTATCAGAGTCCGACTGGGCTACGGCAGATCAGCATCAGTTGCAGGTTGTCATTGAAGACGGGCAGTTTGATCTTTATTTTGTGTCGCACAATAACACTGACCCGAAAATCTCCTGCATTCAAATCTCGGCCATTTCTGGTACGACCCCACCTTGAACCACAAAAATCCGGGTTTTTCAACATCTCCTTTCAGAGGAAAAAGTCATGGCGTCAAGTTCAAGTTCAAAGTCAAGTTCCAGCTCAGGCGGCATCCCCACGTCGAATACCTGTACGTGGATGTGGAACGGCAGCAGCTGGACTCTGGTCACGAACAACTGCGACCTTGGGCGGACACCAGTGGCTCCTGCAATTCCCAACCCTCAGCCAGGATCAACATACCCAGGCAATTGCCTCTGATGCGTAATATCATTGCCCGATGAAAATATTTTTCTTTGGCTGGCCTTCCTTCTACGGCGGAGCTGACACGAAAGCGGCTCATTTGCTCAAGCTGCTGGCCGGGCATGTGGACATCACCGTCGTTCCCAATTTTCCGGATCAGCTTCAGGAATCCTGCTGGACGCAGAAGCTGGATGAATGGGGCGTGAACTATACAGCGCTGGAATTCCTGCCTGATCGTCTCGACGGTGTCGCCCTTGCAATGTGCAACAGTGAGTTCTTTTCGTCAGGCATCTATTCGAATGCAAGGCGACGGGGACTGCGAATTGTCTGGTCGTCGGAGATGATGTGGCATCATCCTTACGAAGTCGATCTGATCAAAGCCGGTGCAATTGATCGGTTGCTCTATGTGTCAGAGATTCAAAAGAAAGCGCTGGACTACGAATCCTTCTGTGATGTACCCACTCGAATCACCGGCAACTTTCTGTCAGTCGAAGAATTTCCGTTCATCGAACGCTCACACGATTTGCCTCTGACGATCGGCAGGCTGTCTCGTGCTGATCCGCACAAATATCCGGAAGATTTCCCCGTGTTCTATGAAGCGCTTGCTCTGCCGGATGTTCGATATCGTGTGATGGCGTGGAGTGACGAATTGGCGCAGAAGTATCGATGGCATCGATTTGATCACCGCTGGGAACTGCTTGCTCCCGAGGCCGAACCTGCTGTGGAATTCCTGCAGAGTCTCGATCTGTTCGTTTACACTCTGGGGCACAGATTCACGGAGTCCTGGGGACGAAGCACGGTTGAAGCCATGCTGACTGGTGCGATTCCTCTGGTTCCGGCAGGTCATCATTTTGCTTCCCTGATCGTTCATGGCGAATCGGGATATCTCTGCCATGATTTTCTGGAGTTTCAGTCTTACGCCCGGCAACTTGCTGCGGACCCACTGGCACGCCAAAGTATGTCGCTCGCGTGTCGTCGCCGCGCAGAGATGCTGAACGATCCGGAAACGCATCGCGCTGTCTGGCTGGAAGCGCTGAATGTCTGAGCCTTCCATGTGTTACTGGTCTGTGGCCGACGGACGCTATGCGCAGATCATGACAACCTGCATTATGTCGGCGCGGCGAGTTGGAGTTTCAACCGAGTTCCATGTCTGGACGGATCGTTCCATTCCAGGTGCAGTGTGCCATTCATCGGGTTCGTACGAGCACCGGAATTATTTGTTCAAGTTCGACTTTCTGCTCAAAGCAGCAGAATTGCCCTACGAATATCTTGTGTTTCTGGACGCCGACAATTTTTTTGTTCGCCATCCGGGAAATCTTCTGAACCAGACCCGATATGCACCAATTCACGTCTGCATGGAAAGCGATTGTACTCAACCGAACAGCGTTCGCCCCGACTGGTGGGGCTGTCCATTGTCTGACTACGTTCAATTTATGCGTGATTGCGGTGTGCTGAGTCGTTCAGTTTTCAATACGAATGCCGGGTTTTGGATTGTCCACCGCGATGTCGCGCGACGGTTTGTCGATCTCGCCATGGAATTCTGGGAATACTGCAGCCGTCAGGGCTTCGCCTTTACCGAAGAGGCACCCCTTGCCTACGTCGGACATCTGCTTTTGGGAAACCCATATGCCCATACGCTTGCCGTGAATCAGGATGTCTGGGCAAGTGACTGGACCGGCGTTTTTGCCGATCGCCTGCCGGATGGAAGACCGTGGAATTTCACAGATTACATTTCTGGAGAAACAATCCCGGTGCAGCCGGCGATCGTTCATTGCATGCGCAGCAAGAAAGCCATGGTTGCCGCCGCGTCGCCAATGAGGAAGTGGCCGACTTACTAAAAGTCCATTCGCAGGAGGGAGCTCCAAACCCGTTTTGAAATATCCCATCAGAACAAGACCGGAGTTTCCCATTGCCAGCGTAGCAACTGCCGACGAGCTACGGCAGATGCTTCGTAATCGAATCGCACCAGGTTTGTGCGTCAGGCGAATTCAGGTGCCACAACATCATCCCGGCCTTATCCGGAATTTGTGCGAGATCCGGAACGATACTGAAGTCAGTCTCCTGACCAGGATTCGCGGCACCCTTCATGGCCACGCCGATACCAGCCTTTTCTTTGCCAACGAGCGACCTGTACTCCTCAAGCAGGCTTTTTTGGCCGTCGAGTCTGTTCCAATATGCCATCGTATAAACTGAGCTGACCTCTTTCATCACGTAGTTAAGGTACAGATCCCGCTCCTGACCCATGAAGACTGGCAGTGTAATCAATGCGTCCGGTCCAAGCGCTTTCCTCAGTTCCTGGATGACCTGAATAAAATTCCCGTCGGCTTTTGCATCAGGTGTGTAATCCGCTTCATTGTCCAGGTCGATTCCGTCGATGCCCCAGTCGTCGATGACAATCTTCCTGACATTCGCCGCAAACAATGGAGGATCAAGATTCTGCCAGCCAAACTCGTGCCCGGCCCAGTCGTCTCGTCCATTGATTGACATGACGACCTTCTGCCCGCGAGCCTTCAACGTCCTGACTCCCTCCCGAATCTCCTGCTCACTGTGAGCCTTTGTCAGTGAGTCCATCGTCAACGTGTGTCCGGGAGCGGTCAGCACAAAGGCGAGTGCCACCACTGGCACATTAGCCGGAACTTCCGACAGCTTGTTTCCAGTAGGTTCATATCCCAGCCAATACCCCATAAACATTTGAGATGACACGCTGTTCTCCTGATCTGTCAGTACGTCAGGATGCACTCCAAATTCAATCATCGACGCAAGCCTATATTACACCGTTTATGAAAGATTGCAAACGGCAGCGTGAAACCGTGACGCTTGCCAGCGTCAGCGACGCAGCGATATGCTCGAATCGATCGGGATTTCCTGGTGCTCTGTCAATGGTTGAATTTGGGGTACGATGGGCATTCTTTCCCGTCAAAACGCAGTCGGACAAGAATGTCCAACCTACATTTATAGACTTGACACAGCACTACGGAGCATTTCGTTTCACCTGGCTCAATTGAAACGACTCCGGGTGGAAGACGTATAGGTGATGCCCTTGAAACGCCTTCGCGAGTTCGTCAATGGTGGCTGCGTCTTCGGGCAGACGGCAGACGATGACGTCGCCGGACAGGTCAGGCGGGTTGACGATATAGCTGAGCTGCTGATTTGTGCCACGTTCATCGACTAGAATCAGGGCAGGATGCTGAATCTGGTCAGACGTTGTCAGGCGTCGAAAGTACTCAAACCGAATGCGGGAATACGCTTGTTCGCGGAATGCGGTGGTGACTCGTGACGGTCCCCAGAATGTGTCCGCGTCAATCCAGTTCGGAATCAGGGACGCGCAGATCAGCAACGTCAGCCAGAGTGATGACAATCTCGAACCAAGTTGCGATTGAAGAGTATTGCTGGCAACTCGCAGTCCGAATGTGGCGAGCAGGATGAGTAACGGTGCGGTTTCAAAGACGTAATGCCAGTGCATGATGCCATCGTACCAATACGGGAGATGGACGGCATGCAGCGACAGCACAGAACAAAGCAGCAGCAGCGGGCGACGGTCTTTGAAGTCAAGGCATGTGGCCAATGCCGCGATGATGCAAAACGTCAGCGCGGCGATCCCCAGCGTCCACCGCAGGCTGTAAATTGTGCGTTTTACGACATTCGCCTGAGCTTTGGCGATCGTCAGGTTTTCGGCCCAGGTGTCGTACCATTGCAGGACTTTCGATTCCGGCAGCGCCGGATCGATATTGGCATTGTCGAAGCCGTAGCGATGGCGCGGCGTCCAGGTGTCTGTGTAAAATTGGTACGCCGACTTCAACCAACTGCCGGTAATCGCATGATTCATTAAGCCCAGCACACCAAATCCGAGCAGCAGCGGGATTCCGATTCCCGCAAGAGCTCGTACGGGCGACCACGTCACATTTGATGATCTTGTATTTCTGCGCAACTGCTGCCGGATCATTGAGACCAGCAGCCAGATTCCGAACGGCAGCGCAAAGCCTGCTGCAGTCATCGGTCGGCTGAGCATCGCCAGCGACAACGCGACTCCTGCGAGGACAATGTCGCGGACGCGAAATTGATCCATAAAACGGAGGAACGCCCACAGGAACGCGGCAAGTGCCATCATCGTCGGGTGATGAGCTAACAACAGATTACTGAACGTTGCCAGTCCTGGGCTCACGGCAATCAAGACGCCTCCCACGACTGCCCAGCGAAACTCCATCAGGCGACAAAGGCAGCGATGAAAGAATACGCAGGCGATGGCACCAGCCAGCCAATGTCCGAACCAGGGATGCCCCATCGCGACGAATGGAGCCATCCAGAAACCAGTCCACGGAAAATAGCGGCACGCGGTCGTGGGCCGATTGAGCACATGCACCTGAAGAAATAAGTCCGGCTGCACGGTCATTGCAGGCCAGGACAAGCGTCCGGCCAGAAACGTTCTGGCCTGAAGCAGATAACTGAATTCATCGTGATACGCCGGCGGTAGCTCATAGAATCGAATCTCAGTGACCGCATCCGTCTGTCCCGCGATCGGCGTCAACGACAGAGTGCGAAACCCGATCGACGCACTGCTGAGAAGTGACAGCAGGAACAACGCCACGGTTGCCGCAGTTTGCGCGCGCACGGAATCGCGATTCTGGTATGGTCCAGCCAGGACCGAGCGACCGGTCGGTGATTTCAGCTTTGCAGCTCTCGTCGCTACCAGCATCAGGGGTAGAGTCAGCAACACAATCACGGCCAGCGACCAGTCGGCGTCCATCCCGTAAAACCAACCAAACACACCTGCCGGCGATTCTGCAGCCGCTATCAATCGCGGAACTTCATGGACCAGTGCGGCGGTGGTTGTCAGCAACCAGGCGACAGACACAAAGACCTTGCGAATTGTGGCCGCCAATCTTGTTTCACCTGCAGAAATACCTGGTTGTTCGTGCATTGGCATCAAAAAATGAACCAGGACTCACTGCGTAAATTGGAGCTGTCGTTGCTTCTACGTCAAATCGTGGCGACCTGTTGGTTAAGTTGCATGGTACGGCATTTCCGGCAATTCGGTCCATCGGAGCGACAAGCATGACGACCGGAATGAGCAGTATAGTGCCTCAGACTGCTTCCCGCGAATACAGCTTGTCGGTAACTTTTTCAGATGGCCTTGCGAAACCCGTGGCTGGCGGAAACAATGCTCTTCAGATTACAGGATCCTCTATGGCCCGCCTCATCCTCATTCTTTACCTGCCATTTTTCTTCAGTCTGTCGTCCTCCGGCATGTTACTGGGCGATGAGCTTGCGCCACCTGCTGAAGGCGGGGATTCTGTACCTGCTCTGACGACGCAACAGGTACACGACGCGATTGAACAGTTACGATCTCCGGAATTTTCCGTGCGGCAGAAATCGATCGAGACGTTGCAGGCTGTGAACGCGGAACAGATCGACCTATTCACACAGGCCATTCAGACCAGTCCGGAAAACGAAGTCGCTCGTCGTTGTGTGGACCTGTTGGAACGACGTTACGCGACTGGTGACCGGGATTCCGCAGTCGTGCGCCGAGTTTCGGAAGCGCTTGAAGCAGCCGCAAAATCTGATCGTTGGTTCGTCGCTGAAGCAGCTCGTGAATCGTTAGAGCGTCACTGGAAACGACGTGTGGAAATTACTGTGCTGGAACTGCAGAAAATGGGGGCCGGGATGTCGCCAAAAGCTCCTGAAAAATTGTGGGAAAGCAACCGTGAATATTCCGGTCCGTTCAACCGGCAGAGTCCGATAGGCGACGATCACCTGAAAATCTTTGTCGATGAACACTGGAAAGCTGACGCAAAGGGTTTTGAATTGCTCCGCCGACTCGTGCCACTCGTCAGTTCTGATTTCATGACCGGCCAAAGTCGGGTTTCCGTAGTCCTGATCGATGGTCATACTCAGCAGCCGGAAGAAGAGGCTGAACTCAGGGCGATTTTTGGTGATATCCGCGTCTCCTCTCGTGGAGCAGTGTGTCTTGGAGTTGCATCATCTCAGCAACAGGATTTCGGTGGGAGCGGTGTTCAAGTCAGCGATGTCCAGCCAAACTCGTCAGCATTCAGAGCCAGGATCCGGGCCGGAGATGTGTTGTTGAAGTTCGACGGCAGGACACTGAAGGACTTCGATGAATTGATCGAAAAGCTCAAGGCATTCCAGCCTGGTGATGAAGTCACGTTTCAGATTCGGCGTGATAGTGAGCGCACGCCGTTGGATGTCAAAGTCAAACTTCAGGGATGGTATGAGCGGTGATGGAGACAGCTATTTCCGGTCGTAGTCACAGTCCAGTCAGTCAGCTCAGTCGCATCGTTTCCGGAGGGCAGACCGGTGTCGATCGCGCGGCGCTCGATGCCGCCCTGGCCGCGGGAATTGAAATTGGTGGCTGGTGTCCGCGTGATCGGCGCTCCGAAGACGGAATCATCCCTTCGCGTTATCCGCTGCGCGAAACAGCATCGCGATCGTATGCTGTGCG
>Ga0209181_10008570_pt1 | contig 13680 bp, 13 predicted proteins | sample MAT05_FD_187208 | JGI IMG/M metagenome (GOLD analysis project Ga0209181, IMG submission 187208) | Freshwater microbial communities from Lake Fryxell liftoff mats and glacier meltwater in Antarctica - MAT-05 (SPAdes) (version 2) | ecosystem: Environmental > Aquatic > Freshwater > Ice > Liftoff... | reverse complement strand
CCGGGACGGTCATCGACACCACCTACGACGAACTGGACCGCTTGTGCCGCAGCCCGCGCGCCCTGCTGCCGCAACGCCATGCGGTCAGCGGAGCCACGGCCACGGCCGAACCCGAACTGAGCCGCCGCGTGCCTGACCACACCGGCCTGGGCCCACCGAACAGCGCGCAGGTGCAGGGGCGTGACGTGTGGCTGGTCCACCCCTGGGCCCTCGGTGCGCTGCCGGGTGATCTGCCGCCCGACACCCTGGTGCTGGGCCTGTGGCTGGACGACTTCCATCAGGCCTGGGCCTGGTCTCCCGCGCGATGGGACTTCGTGCAGACGCGCATGGCCGCGCTGGCGGCCGTGCAATGGCAGGGCAGCGCCGCGCAGATGGCGGCGGCCCTGCGTGCGGCGCGCAGCGTGCGCAGCGTCGATGAGCCGCACCTGGCGCCCTGGTTGCCCCGGCTGGCCGAATGCGGCGCGGCGCCGACGCTGTTTGCGGGCGTCGAGCGCCGCTGCGATTCGTTTTCGCAGTGGTGGACCCGCGTCACCCGTGGCCTGCACACCGCGGCCGAATTGCTGACAACCCCGAGGACAGCCGCATGGTGAATGCCGCACCCCACCCAGAGCCTGGCCCGGTCGCGCCCGCGTCGTTGACGGTGTTGTACGACGGCGCCTGCCCCTTGTGCCGCGCCGAGATCGGCGTGTACCGCGGCCTGCCGTCGGCCACGCCGCTGTGCTTTGCCGATGTCAGCGCGCCAGGACAGGCCTTGCCCGAAGGTTTGTCGCGCGAACAGCTCCTGGCGCGTTTTCACGTGCAGCACGGCGATGGCCGGGTGGAAAGCGGCGCGCGCGCCTTTCTGGCACTTTGGGCCACGCTGCCCGGCTGGCGCTGGTTGGCCCGGCTGGGGCGCGTGCCGGGCGCGCCGAGCCTGATGGAAGGCCTGTACCGCCTGTTCCTGGTCTTCCGGCCCGCGTTGCAGCGCGTGGTGCGGCGGGGCAGCCGGGGGTGAGCCACGCGGCGGCGCTGGTCTGGCTCAAGCGCGACCTGCGCCTGCGCGACCACGCGCCGCTGGCGCTGGCGCAGGCCATGCCGCAGTCGCTGGCGCTGTTCATCATCGAGCCGGCCTGGCTGCAAAGCCCGGAGTGCCACCCCCGGCATGTCGCCTACACCCTGCAGTGCCTGGCCGCGCTGCGCCACACGCTGGCGCAACGCGGCCTGCCGCTGCGTGTGCAGGTGGGTGAAGCCACCCAGGTGCTGGGCGCGTTGAGGCGCGAGTTTGCGTTCACGCAGTTGCTCAGCCACGAAGAGACGGGCACGGGCTGGAGCTATGCACGCGACATCGCCGTGGCCGACTGGTGTCGTCACCGGGGCGTGCAGTGGACCGAGCTGCCGCAGACCGGCGTGGTGCGCCGCCTGCGCAGCCGCAGCGGCTGGGCCGCGCGCTGGGCGCGGCGCATGGACGCGGCGCAGACCACGGCGCAGGGCGACTTCACGGCGCCGGCGGGGTGGTCGGTGTCGGAACAAGCGGCCCTGCCGAGCCTGGCCGATCTGGGCCTGCCCGCGGGCAGCGTCGATTTGCCGCGGGCCGGTGAGCAGGCCGCCTGGGAGATGCTGGAGAGCTTTGTCGCCGGCCGCGGCCGCGACTACCGCCGCGGCATGTCCAGCCCGATCACGGCGGCCGACAGTTGCAGCCGTTTGAGCGAGCACCTGGCTTTTGGAAGCATCTCCATGCGCGCCGTGCATCAGGCCACCCAGGCCGCACAGCAGGACCCCGCGCCCGGCATGGCCGACGCACTGCGCAGCTTTGCCGGCCGGCTGCGCTGGCACTGCCACTTCATGCAGAAGCTGGAAGACGAACCCGGCATCGAGCACCGCAACTTCGCACGCAGCCACGACGGCCTGCGCCCCGGTGACGGGGTGAACGGCGAGCCCGTCAATGCGGCCTGGCTGCAAGCCTGGTGCGAAGGCCACACCGGCTACCCGATGGTCGACGCCTGCATGCGCCAACTGCGTGCCACGGGTTGGTTGAACTTTCGCATGCGCGCGCTGCTGGTCAGCTTTGCGGCCTACCACCTGTGGCTGCACTGGCGGCAGCCGGGCCTGCACCTGGCGCGCCAGTTCCTGGACTTCGAGCCCGGCATCCACTGGAGCCAGATGCAGATGCAAAGCGGCACCACCGGCATCAACACCTTGCGCATCTACTCGCCCGCCAAGCAGGCACTCGACCAGGACCCGCAGGGTGACTACGTTCGCCGCTGGGTGCCTGAATTCGGCACCCCGGCCTACCCCAAGCCCATCGTCGACGAGCGCACGGCGCTGGCATCCGCCAAACAGCGCCTGTACGGCCTGCGCCAGGCCGCCCCGGCAAAGCAGGAGGCCCGGGCGATCCAGCAACAGCACGGCTCGCGCAAGAGCGGCCTGCCGAACACGGCGCGCAAGCCGGCTCGTCGGGCGCCCGCCGCCAGGACGGTCGGCACACAGACCGACAGCCTGCAAGGGGAGCTGTTTTGATGCCCCTTCCGACAGGCGATGCGCCGCACGGATATCGTTGGCCCCGCGCGGTCGACCCACCACCCCACGAGAAAGCATTCCTGCCATGGACCTGACGGTCAGCGTTCTGTTGGGCACCTTCATCCTGTCGGTGCTGGCCCTGTTCGTGTTCATCGCCTCCATGGCCAAGGGGCTGTTCGGCAGCGGCGGCGCGGCGGCGGTGCAGATCTTCGACGCCGACGAGATCGGCACCGTCGAAGACCCGGCCGCCACCCAGTCCCAGCGCGGCAGTCTTCAGAAGGCCATGGATCCATCCACCTTGCGCACGCAGCGCGATGCGCGCGAGGTGGCCGCCCGGCTGCGCGCGGACCAGAGCAGCTCGCTGGTGGTGGGCGTGTGCCTGACCATGGCCGTGGTGTGGCTGGTGCTGGCCTCGGTGGCGGGCTTGATTGCGTCCATCAAGCTGCACGCGCCGGATTGGTGGGTCGGCCAGGCCTGGATCACCTTCGGCCGCATCCGGCCCATCCACCTGAACCTGGTGGCCTACGGCTGGTGCTCGATGGCCGGGATCGGCGTGGCGCTGTGGCTGATTCCGCGCCTGCTGAAGACCGAGCTGGTCGGCGCCCGCTATGCGCTGATGGGCGGCGCCTTGTGGGCCGGGGGCGTGGCGGCAGGCACGGTGGCGCTGGCCATGGGTTACTCGGACGGGCTGGAGTGGCTGGAATACCCGTGGCAGATCGACATCCTGCTGGTGGTGGGCGGTGCCCTGGTGGGCTTCCCGATGTGGCTGACGCTGCTGCGGCGCCGTGTGGCGCACCTGTACGTCTCGGTCTGGTACATCGCCGCCGGGCTGCTGTGGTTTCCGGTGCTGTTCCTGGTGGCCAACTGGCCGGGGCTGCACTTCGGCGTGCAGCAGGCCACCATGAACTGGTGGTACGGCCACAACGTCTTGGGCCTGTGGTTCACGCCGCTGGCCTTGGCGGCGTCCTACTACTTCATCCCCAAGGTGCTGGGCAAGCCCATCCATTCGTACAACCTGTCGCTGCTGGGCTTCTGGTCGCTGGCCTTCTTCTACAGCCAGGTGGGGGGCCACCACCTCATCGGCGGGCCGGTGCCCTCCTGGCTCATCACCATCAGCATCGTGCAAAGCATGATGATGGTCGTGCCTGTGGTGGCCGTGGCCATCAACCAGCATCTCACGGTGGTGGGCAACTTCCGCGCGCTGCTGTATTCGCCCACGCTGCGCTTCATCGTGCTGGGGGCCATGTTCTACACGGCGGCTTCAGTGCAGGGCTCGCTGCAGGCGCTGCGCTCGGTCAACACCGTCACCCACTTCACGCACTACACGGTGGCGCACGCGCACCTGGGGCTGTACGGCTTCTTCTCGATGGTGATGTTCGGTTCCATCTACTTCATCATGCCGCGGGTCATGAAGTGGGAATGGCCGTACCCGTGGATGATCTCGGCCCACTTCTGGCTGGTGCTGGGCGGCTTCGCGGTGTACTTCATCGGCCTGTCCTTCGGCGGCTGGTACCAGGGCCTGGCGATGCTGGACAAGGACGTGCCTTTCATGGACAGCGTCGCACTCACCATCCCCTACCTGCAAGCCCGCTCGGTGGGCGGCGCCTTGATGACCCTGGGCCACCTGGTGTTTGCGCTGCACTTCTTCATGATGGGCTGGAAGTTCGGCCCCCGGCGCCTGGGCGCGTCCTTGCTGGCCCCGCCGTTCCTTTCCGGTGCCTCGGCTAACACGGCAAGCGCAACGACGGCACGATTGGCCACGGCCACGTCCACGTCCACGTCCACGGCCACGGCTGCGGGAGCAACGCGATGAGCGCCCGCATAGGCCGTTGGGAAATGGACGAACTGCGGCTGATCGTGGGCGCCATGGTGATCCTGTCGCTGGCCACGGGCTTGCTCGTGGTCCTGCCCTACCTGCTGTTGAAGAACGTGCCGCCACCCGCGGGCTTGAAGCCCTACACGGCAGTGCAGTTGCAAGGCCGGCAGGTCTACATTGCCAACGGTTGCCTCTACTGCCATTCGCAGCAGCCTAGAGACATTGCGCAAGCGCCGGACGCCACCCGCGGTTGGGGCCGTGCCTCGGTGGCAGGCGACTACGCCTACGACACGCCGCACTTGCTGGGCACCATGCGCACGGGGCCGGACCTGTTGAACATCGGCGCCCGCCAGCCCAGCCGCGACTGGCATCTGGGCCACCTGTATGCGCCGCGGGCCTACACCCCGGGCTCGATCATGCCGGCCTACCCCTACCTGTTCGACGTGCGGCAAGGCGCGGCCCGGCCCGGCGAGGTGGTGGTGAATCTGCCGCCGAAGTGGGCTCGGCCCGGTGAGGTGGTGGTGGCCAAGCCCGAGGCCCTGGCGCTGGTGGAATACCTGATCTCGCTGGACCGCACATACCCCGCACTCAAGCCGCTGCCAGCAGCGGCGGCGACGGGCGGTGCGCGATGAACACGCCTGACAAGCCGTCCGCCAAGTCGCCTGCCAGGCAGCCTTCCAAGCCGTCTGCCAAGCCGTCTATCAAGCCGCCCGGCAACGAACCCGGACCACGCAGCGACAGCGCGGAGTTCAGCAACAGCGAGTTCGCGGCCATGCGCCGCGAGAACAGCGACCCCGACGAGAAGATTCGGCCGCTGCCCTGGTTCTTCACCATGTTCCTGGGCGCCATCGCCATGTGGGGGGCGTTCTACATCGCCACCACGCCCTCGGGCGAAGCCTCGGCCTACGGCGACCAGCGCACGGTGGCGCTGTTGCGGCCGCCCGTGGCAGCGGCCGGGGCCGCGCCGGCGGTGGACGGCAAGCAGCTCTTCGGCGCCAAGTGCGCGGCCTGCCACCAGGCCAGCGGGCTGGGCATATCGGGCGTCTTCCCCCCGTTGTCGGGCGCCGAGTGGGTGCTGGGCAGCGAAAAGGTGCTGATCAGCCTCCTGCTGCACGGGGTGCAGGGTGAACTCGAAGTCAAGGGCAACAAGTACACCGGCGTGATGCCGGCCTTTGGCGCGCTGGCCGATGCCGAAATCGCTGCCGTGCTGAGCTACATCCGCAGCGACTGGGGCAACCAGGCCGCGCCCATCACCGCCGCAGCCGTGGCCGCCCAGCGCGACGCCACCAAGGACCAGCAAGGCGCCTATGCCGGCGGCGCGGCGCTGAAAGCACTCGGGCCCTGAGATGCAGCCCGCGCTGACGGACCCCCTGCGCGGTCTGCCCGGCACCTTTGCGCTGTGCCTGGCAGTGCTCTTCGGTGGGCTGGCCGCCATCTACCAGGCCACGGCCGGCGGCACGGCCTTCACCACGGAAACGCTGCGGCGTACGGCGGTCGCCCAGACACCCACGCTGGTGCCCGACTTCGCCGTGGTCAACGCACAAGGCCAGGTGCAGACGCTGCCGCAACTGCTGGCCCAGGACGGCAGGGTCTGGATCGTGGACTTCGTCTACACCCGCTGCATCACGCTGTGCCTGGCGCTGGGCACGGTGTTCCAGCAGTTGCAGGCACAGATCGTGGCCCAGGGTCTGCAGCAGCAGGTCGGCCTGCTGTCGATCAGTTTCGACCCCTTGCAAGACCAGCCGCCGGCACTCGCCGAGTACGCCGAGCGCATGCGCATGCAGCCTGCCCTGTGGCAGCTGGTGAGCCTGCGCAACGAGGCCGACCGACGCCGCCTGCTGGACAGCTTCGGCATCATGGTGGTGCCGGCGCCGCTGGGCGAGTTCGAGCACAACGCGGCCTTGCACATCGTCAGCCCCGCGGGCCGGCTGGTGCACATCCTGGGCCTCGACGAGGGCGTGCGGACGCTGGAGATGGCGCGGACCCTGGCGGCTGCGCCCGCTGCGCCGCAACCGCAACCGCAACCACAGGCGACGCTGCCATGACGGGTTCCGTTCGCCTGGCCACAGCCCCCGTGCGACGCGCCATTGGCCGCCGCGGCATGGCCGGCGGGCTGGCTGCCTTGACGGCGCTGGCCGCCCTGGCCCTGTCGCTGCCGCCGCTGCGGCCGCTCATCGAGCAGAGCATGGTCTGGCACATGCTGGTGCAGATGCCCCTTCTGGTGCTGTCGGGGGCCCTCGCGGCGGCCGCCTGGGCACCGGCACGCGAGCTGCGCTGGAACCGCTTCGGCCTGACCGGTTTCATGCTGGCGCAGTGCATCGTCGCCTACTGGATGATCCCGGCCCTGGTGGACCGCGCGGTGGTGCTGCCATCCGCCGACGCCGGCAAGCTCGCGAGCCTGTGGCTTGCCGGCGCGGCGCTCAGCCTGGGCTACAGGCAGGCCCCCGTCGCAGTGCAGCTGTTCTTCATCGGCTACGGCGTGCCGATGATGGCCTGGCTGGGTCTGTACCTGGCCAGCACCGACCTGCGGCTGTGCAATGCCTACTCGCTGCAAAGCCAGTTGCGCACCGGCTGGGGCCTCGTCGCGCTGGCAGCCGCCCTCGGCGTGGCCTGGGCACTGGATTTGCTCTTTGGACGTTCCCCGGGGCGCGGCAGCCCGGTGCTCGATCAGAGCCTGGTCCGCGCCTCCAGGTAACCGTGCCTGGCTGCCGACCGGGCGCAGGCCCGGCCGGCGGGAACTCACTTCTCGGCCTTGGGCGTCTTGCTGACCTTGGCCGGGGCAGTGGCCACGGTGCTGGCGTCGAAGGTGGTGCCGCCCACGGTCAGGCCGGCCTGCGAGAAGCGAGCGGCGTTGCCGGGGCCGACGCCACCGACACGTTCGACCATGTCGCCCCAGTTCTTGAACGCGCCGGTCTTGCGGGCTTCGAGGATCTTGCCCGACAGGCCCGGGCCGATGCCCTTGACGGTTTCGAGTTCGGCCTGGCTGGCCTTGTTGACGTCCACCGCGGCGAAGGCCGACAGCGCGAAGGTGGCGAGGACGATGGCGATGAGTTTGCGGATCATGAGATTTCTCCTGGTGAAGATGAAGGGTGTGGATGGGACCGGGCCCTTCGCATCGCTGCTGCCGGTGTGGCGTCGGCTTTGTGTTGGGCTGGGATGAATTCTGCGAACCGGCCCTGCGGCCGTCACTCCCCCGCGCTCGGGACGTGGAGGGGGACACCCGGGCAGGGGGCCCGGGTGGGGGTGCCGGGGGGTGTCAGTGCCCCAGCAGCTGCCGCACGGTGGCCAGCACGTCGGTGCGGGCCGGCCAATCGCCGTGGCCGCCCATCAGGTGAACGTCCTTGCCCCAGGGCCGCCACAGGGCGGGGTCGCTGGGCCCTTGCACCGAGATCAGCGGCGTGCCGACCGCTGCAGCCATGTGGCCCGGGCCGGTGTCGTTGCTGATCATCAGTGCCGCCTCGGACAGCAGCGCCGCGTAGGCGCCCAGGCCCACGCCCGGCAGCAAGGTGGCGGTGGGGAACTGCTCGCTGGCGATGTGCTCTTCGCCCGGGCCGGGGCAGATGACGACACGGTGCCCGAGCGCCGGCAAGTCCTGGGCGACCAGGGCGGCGAACTCGGGCCAGGTCTTGTCCTGCTTGTTCCAGGTGCCGCCGGAAAAGGGGCAGATGACGATGCAGGCCGGCTCGATGCCGTGGGCGGCGCGCAGGGCCTGGGCCTGCGCGCAATGCGCCGGGCTCGGGCACAGGCCCAGTTGAGTCGGCAGGGGCGCCTGCTCACCCAGCAGCGCGTTGCCCAGGGCCCAGTACACGGCCAGCTCGTGCACGCCCGTGGGCCGGCGCACGGCGCGCCCGAGCAACAGGCTGCGGCCTTCATTCGCATGGCCCAGGGCGCGCAGCCCGGCCAGGCGGAAGTCGAGCGCGCTCGAGAACGAGTCAGGCAGGCACAGCGCATTCAGCCGGTGGGCCGCGAGCGGGTCGGCGAGGAAGGCAGCGCGGCGCAGTGAACGCAGCTGGTCCACGCGTGCGGCACGGGTCTTGGCCAGCACCTGCACCGGCCAGCCGTGGCCGGCCAGCAGATCCGCGGCCCAGGCCTTGCCCACCAGCTGCAGGTCGTACCCGGCGTCGGCCAGGCGCTGCAAAGTGGGCAGGGCCAGAGTGACATCGCCCACCCAGTTGCGCAATCTGACAATCAGGGGCCGCGGCGGGTGGGTGGGCGTGGGCATGGGCAGCAATAATCGAAACTCATTTTGACAGCCCCCACCGCATGGACGACCGGCACGACCGACCCCACCTGAAGTCGCACGAAATTGCCGCTCTGCACGACGAGTTGCTTGCAGCGCCGGCCTGGCCGGGCGCTGAGCAAGCGCCGCAAGCGGCCGCGGTGTGGCGGGCGGCATCACGACCGACAAGATCCGGCGCGCCGCCGATGTCGGCCCCGGAATCAGACGACAGGTCGGCCATCTGCGCGATGCGCCGGCCGTTGGATTGAGCGTGGACTCCATGGAAGCCGTTCAACTCACGCTGCCCGGCGACCTCTTCGACGGGGCTCCCCCTGCGATGGCAGGGTTCGTCTCGTCGGATCAGGCCGCGTGTGCCGAGATGGCGCCTGAGTGGCGTCGCCAGCAGGGCGTGACGCTGACCCCGGAGTGGCTGGTCGAGAAGATGCTTGATCGAGTAGCGGCTGCGGGCCCGTTCGACACGCTCGTCGATGCCGGCGCGGGTACCGGTCGATTCGCCATTGCAGCCGCACGACGTTTTCCGGCGGCCCGTGTGGTGTGCGTGGAACGTAACGAAGTCATGCTGGTCTTGCTTCGGCAAGCGCTGCTCGCCGCTGGCGTGACCGACCGGGTGCAAGTCGTCGCTGGCGACTTCCGTGACGCCGCGTGGCCTCGGGCAGGGCGCACGGCATTCATCGGCAACCCGCCCTACGTGCGCCATCACGACATCGAGCCGGTGTGGAAACGGTGGTATGGCGCGCTGTTGGGGGGGCTCGGCGTACAGGCATCGCAGCTTGCCGGCTTGCATCTGCACTTTCTGGCCCGCGTGGCTGAGGCCTGCGCGCCTGGCGACTACGTTTGTTTCGTCACCTCTGCCGAGTGGCTAGACAACGGCTATGGCCAGCCCTGGCGGCAATTGCTGTCGCGCCCTGTAGGGCCGATGTCGTTGCGCGGGCTTTGGGTCGCCGACCCGGCCGAGCCGGTGTTTCCCGACGCGCTGGTATCTGCCGTGGTTTTCGAGGCGGCATGCGGGCCGGTAGCAAGCACGAGCGCGGTCGAGTTGGGTTCGATCAGCGGGCGGGCGTTGACCACCCACTGGCGCATGGAATCGGCCGCACTGCTTCAGTCCCGGCGCTGGAGTGCCGAGTGCCACGCCACACCCGTCATTGCGGGCAGCGGCGTCGAGATCGGCGAGCTGTTCCGCGTTACGCGTGGGCAGGTCACGGGGCTGAACGCCGCCTGGCTGTTGCCGGCCGGCTCGGACCTGCTGCCTGCTTGCCGGCTGAAGCCCGCCGTGACGAAAGCGCGCGAGATCATCGACGGCACGATCGAGGCACCCGACGCGCTGCGGCGTCTGCGCTACTTGCCCGATCTGCCCGTCGATCTGTCGGCCTTGCCCGCGGACGAGCGGACCCAGGTCGATGCGTTCTTGCGGCTGGCTCATGAGCGCGGGGCAGCGGATGGCTACGTCGCAACACAACGGCGCGCATGGCACGCACTGGATCTGAGGCCGCCGCCGCCAGTGATCGTCAGCTACATGGGTCGGCGACCACCGGTTTTCAGGACCAATCCACACGGTGCAACCTATCTGAACATCGCTCACGGCCTGTACCCGCGCCAGCCCATGCCCGGCGTGACCTTCAAGCGCTTGCTCGAGCATCTGAACACCCACACCGACATGCGCGCCGGCCGCATGTACGGCGGTGGCATGGCCAAATTCGAGCCCAGCGACGTGGCGCGTCTTCGGGTTCCGGCCGATCTGATGGAGCGCTTGTCTTGAGCCGATCAACGGCGGCTTTGCCACCGCAGTGGACCCTTGCCGAGATCGAACGTGATGCGCTGCTGGCGCGTGCAGAGTTCCGCCGTCGACGGCTGGCTGAACCGCGCGCGCGCTACCTGGCTGTCTTCGATTCTGCGCAGCCGTTGGTGACGCAATTGGTCGAAGACCTGGAGCGTGTCCTGGCGGGTGGCCCGGGCGCTGAAGAGTTGCTCAAGCGCCTGTGGTCCAGCGACGAAGGACGCGCCGCATTCCGCTACCTGGGCGCACCGCCGATTTCCGACGACGACCTCACGACGTTGGCGGAGCGTGCCTTGACAGGCGCCGCGGCCACGAAGCCAGCGGGCTACGGCGAGGCGCTGCTTGCCGTGATGCGCGTGGTGGTTGACCCGCGGCGATTTCCATGGCTTGAAAGCGGCGAATCGCCCGGCAGCGTCGAGCGAGCGGCAGCGACGCTGGCCACCACGTCACTGCTGGCCTCGCAGCGCGTGCAGACCTTGCGCCGCAGTGATGAGAAAGCCGCGGTTGAGGGTGCCGTCAAGGGGCTGCTGGTCGGCATGGGTTGGCAGCACGTGTCGGCCCGCACTTCACGCGGGATTCAGGTGCTGGCTACCGATGCGCTCGGACCGCGGCGCTTCTGCACCCAGACGAATCTGGGCAGCGACAACGCCGATGTGATCGTGCAGCTCGACGACGGCCGGCTGCTGGCCATCGAGTGCAAGGGGTCGAACAGCGAGATCAACAGCCGCAAGCGGCTCAACAAGGAAGCGGCACAGAACGCACGCGCGTGGCTGGCTGCTTTCGGGTCGGCACAAGTCGTTCCGGCAGTGGCCCTTCAAGGCGTATTCAAGCCGAGCTACATCGCCGAGGCCCAGACCACGCCGATGGCGGTGTTCTGGAGTCACCGCCTGGATGACCTGCGCAGCTTCATCTTGAAACCGGGCTGACCCGGTTGCGCTGAGCCTGGACCCGCACCATGGATTGTCCAGCGTTGAACATCGACACCGCCCCGGTTTCCGCACAGCCCGAAGCGGTGCAGGGCGGTCGGGTAGGCGCACGGACAGCAGATAATTGAATCTGATTCTGACAGCCCACCCCGCATGAACGAACGCCCGGAACGCCCTGAACGCCCTGAGCTGAAGTCGCACGAAGTTGCCGCGTTGCACGACGAGTTGCTTGCAGCGCCGGCCTGGCCGGGCGCCGAGCGGCCGCCGCTGCCCGGCGCGATCTGGACCTGGATCCAGGCCAACCACCGCTTCAACAGCCTGTTGTGGGCTGAAGAGGACTTGGCGCGGCGCACCACGGTGGCCGATGCAGAGATCGCCGCCAACAAGCGCGCCATCGACGGCTTCAACCAGGCGCGCAATGACGCCACCGAGCGTGTCGACGAACTGTTGCTGGTGGCCCTGGGCCTGGTGGATGCCGACTCGGCGCGGTCCGATGCGCCGGTGTCGCGCGTGCCCCCGGGCGCGCGGCTGAACAGCGAGACGGCGGGCAGCATCGTCGACCGCATGTCCATCATGGCGCTGAAGATTCACGCCATGACGGCGCAGACCTTGCGCCACGACATTGACGCCGCGCACCGTGAGGCCAGCGGCGTGAAGCTGGTGCGGCTGCGTCAGCAGCGGGCTGATCTGGGTGACTGCCTGGACGCCCTGCTGGCCGATGCCGCCAGCGGCAGGGCCTACTTCAAGGTGTACCGCCAGTTCAAGATGTACAACGACCCGCGAATGAACCCGGTGCTCGTCGCCGAGCGGTCGCGGGCCGTCGGCTGATGCGGCTGCTGATCGTCAAGACCTCGTCGATGGGCGACGTGGTGCATGCGCTGCCGGTGGTCAGTGATGTGCTGCGCCATGAGCCCGGGGCGCGCATCGACTGGCTGGTGGAGGCGCCCTTCGCCGCCTTGCCGCAGTTGCATCCCGGTGTCCGGCGTGTGCTGCCCATGGCCTGGCGCAAGTGGCGGTCGGCCCTGTGGCAGAAGGCCACCTGGCAGGCCATGGGCGCGCTGCGGGACGAGTTGCGTCGTGAGCGCTACGATCTGGTGCTGGACCTGCAAGGGCTCGTGAAGAGCGCGCTGTGGGCGCGCCAGGTCGGCGCCCCGGTGGCGGGTTACGACAAGGCCAGCCTGCGTGAGCCGCTGGCTGTCTGGGCCTACCAGCGCACGGCCGCGGTGCCGCGCAACCTGCAGGCGGTGCAGCGTTGCCGGCTGCTGGCCGCCGCGCACCTGGGCTATGCGCCGCCCGGCGATGCACCGGCGTTTGGCCTGCGGGCACCCGCACCCGGCTGGGCGCCGCGGGTGCCCTACGCCGTGCTGATACCCAATGCCAGCCGGCCTGAAAAGCTGTGGCCCGAGCGGCACTGGGTGTCGGTGGGCCGCGAACTGCACGACAAGGGACTGCTGCCGCTGGTGCTGTGGGGGCATGATTCGGAGCAGACCCTGGCCGAGCGCATCGCCGCCAGTTGCGATGGCGATGTGCCCCCCTTTCTGAAAGTGGGGCAGATGGCTTCGGTGCTGGCCGGTGCGCAGCAGGTGGTGGGCCTGGACACGGGTTTCACGCAGCTGGCCGCGGCCCTCGGGCGGCCGACCATCGGCATCTACTGCGACCACGAACCGGGCCTGGCGGGCCTGGCCGGGTCGGGTCCGCTGGCCAGCATTGGCGGCAAGGGCCAGGTGCCCACCAAGAACGACGTGTTGGCCCTGCTGGCCGAGCATATGAAGGCCGCGCCGCGCCGCTGAGTCCGTCCCCGGCGCTCCGTCTGGCGAAACTACAACGCGTCTATGCGCTGGGTGGGGTAGCTGTCCCAGCTGAGGCAGCCCGGGCACTGCCAGTGGTAGTGCTGGGCCTCGAAGCCACAGGCCGCACAGCGGTAGCGTTGCAGCGGCTTTGCGGCGCGCGATACCGCATTGCGCAGGGCGGCCAGGCCTTCGTCACCCCAGGCTGCAGGCGGCTGTGCCAACAGCATGTCGGCCGCGCCCAGCGACGGGTGGGTCGCCAGATGCTGGCGCAGTCGGACCAGCGTGGTGTTGGTGTGGGCGCCGGTGCCGGCGGCTTCGCCGTCCAACAACTGCAGGGCCTGCAGGACTTCGATCGTGGGCTGGCGGGCGAACAGGGCGCCGAGCACCTCGCGGGCCGGCGCCGCCCGGCCGCTGGCGAGTGCGGCGCGGGCGTAGTCACTGGCCACCAGCAGGAACTGCCCCGGGTGTTCGGCCAGCAGGGCGTCCCAGGACTGCAAGGCATCGGCAGGCACTCCGGCCCTGAACTGCCGCTGGCCCGCCAGCAGCAAGGGCCGCGGGGCCTGTGGCGCAGCCGCGCGCGCGCGGTCCAGTGCCGCCTGGGCTTCGTCGCCGCGGCCCTGGGCATCGGCTTCCAGCGC
>Ga0209181_10008569_pt1 | contig 13682 bp, 9 predicted proteins | sample MAT05_FD_187208 | JGI IMG/M metagenome (GOLD analysis project Ga0209181, IMG submission 187208) | Freshwater microbial communities from Lake Fryxell liftoff mats and glacier meltwater in Antarctica - MAT-05 (SPAdes) (version 2) | ecosystem: Environmental > Aquatic > Freshwater > Ice > Liftoff... | reverse complement strand
TTCGACGCTTTTGTGGGGTGCTGGCGACGTCGTGGCATTGTCCAAAGCGGTCACTAATTACGCGAAAGAAATCCCAAAACTTGAAATCAAGGGTGGCAGCGTTGAGGGTCAGACCCTGAATGCCGCTGCTGTCGATAGTCTTAGCAAGAGTGCTGGCCGCGTTGAGACGATTGGTCAGATTGCAGGATTGATGCTGGCTCCCGGAAGGCAGTTGGCTGGTTGTCTGCAAAGTTCAGGTGGCCAGTTGGCTGGCCAGTTGAAGACATTGTCTGAGAAAGAGAATTCTGAGTGATTCAGCGGCTTGGTGTTCTGCTGATGTGATTTGTTGTTAACGAAAAGCGTGTTTCCGAAAGAGAAAGGTTCTGGCAATGTCTGCAGAAGCAGCCACTGAATTTGACAGCAAGACGAAAGAGCTTGGCGATAAGATTGTTGGTTTAACCCTGTTGGAGGCCAAGAGGGTTGTAGATTACCTGAAGGAAGTTCACGGCATTGAACCAGCTGGAGGCGGCGCGATGATGATGGCTGCCGCCCCAAGTGCTGTGGCTGAAGCCGCCGTTGAACAGACGGAATTCAACGTCGTTCTGACCGGTTTTGGCGAAAACAAGATCGCGGTAATCAAAGTTGTCCGTGCGATGACGGGCCTAGGTTTGAAGGAAGCGAAAGACTTGGTGGAAGGTGTTCCAAAGTCTCTGAAGGAAGGCGTCTCCAAGGAAGATGCAGAGAAGCTGAAGGCCGAAGTTGTAGCGGCTGGCGGTACCTGCGACATCAAGTAATTGATTGTTGCAAACTCTGTGACAGAGCTTTTCGTTGGCACGGGCCGGGACGATCGTTGATCGTCCCCGGCTGTGGCTTTGCCGGTGGTTTGGATTCGTGGTTTGGATTTGTTGTCTCTTGAGGCACTTGTCCGTTAGTGAATGAAGGCTCGACACTTGGTTCCAAGCGAGCGTCCGGCGTTCCCGAATTTAATGTGGATGGCTCAGAAAAGCAGGCAGCTGTCGAGTTAATCGACAGGTGCCTTTCGTCGCGCGCCGTTCTGCGATGCTGGATGAGTTGCTATAGATTGTCTGTGATCGGAACCGGACTTCGTGCGAAGCGTCGGGATTCGGTGTCGTAAATTGTATCGACCATTGTGTCGATTGGATGTTTTGTTTCAGGATGGTTTATTGATCGCGAGTTTCGTCACACTCGCGGCTTGCGATCTTTTTCAGCGAAGGCAGGGCTCCGTATGCCGATTCCGTCTGTTCGTACTATCGACCAGGACGAAGTTCGAAACTTCGGAAAAATTAACGCCGAGTATGAGATTTCCGGCCTGACTTTGATACAAACGGCTTCTTACGCTCGTTTCCTGCAGGCCGATCGTTCTTCACGCGATCGTCTGGACATTGGTCTGGAAGCAATTCTGCGCGAAGTTTTCCCGATCGAAAGTTACGACTCGCAGTTTCGACTTGAGTACATTCGGTATGAACTCGGCAAGCCCCGATACACACCGGACGAGTGCCGCCAGCTTCGCCTGACTTACGGAATGCCGTTCCGTGTCTGGCTGAGACTGGTAAAAGAGCAACCAGTTGAGGAAGAGGTGTATCTCGGCGACATACCGATCATGGTGGGTGGCGGTGAGTTTATCATTAACGGTGCAGAGCGTGTCGTCGTCAGCCAGCTTCATCGTTCCCCCGGTGTGGACTTTGTGATGGCCGAAGAAACGGCCAGCAGTGACCGCAAGACGCAGTCGTGCCGCATCATTCCGGAACGCGGAAGCTGGATCGAATTGCTCGTCAGCAAACGCGAAGCGATTGGCGTCCGGATTGATCAAAGCGGCAAGTTTTCTGCCGTGACGCTGCTGCGTGCGATGGCAAAGGAATATTCGTCAGACGCCGAGATCATTCGTTTGTTTTACGCGACCGAGACGATCAGGATCACGGCAAAGACTGTCGCTAAAGATCTGGAAGGCAAGTACTCGGTCGAGAATGTTGTCTTCCCGGATAAGCACGAACGTGCAGGCGAGATTGTTGTTGATGCGGGTTATGAAATTACCGAGTTGGTTTCCGAAGAACTGCTCACCTGCGGAGTGAAGAGCATCGAGATCGTGAAAGACCACTCTGATCTGCTGATGCTGAAGACGCTGGCAGAAGACGGCACATCGACGCACGAGGAAGCGTTGTTGAAGATTTATCAGCGACTGCGCCCTGGGAATCCGCCGAACCTGGATAAGGCCAGCGATCTGTTTAACGAAAAGTTTTTTGACGTAAATCGTTATCGGCTGGGTCGCGTTGGCCGCTTCCGCATCAATCGTAAATTTGCGCAGGAGATTTCTGACGAAGAAATGACGCTGAAGCCGGAAGACTTCATCAACGCGATGAAGTACATTGTGCGTCTGCGGATTGGCGACAATACGGCAAAAATCGACGACATCGACAACCTTGAAAACCGACGACTGCGGACCATTGATGAACTGGCGGCTGACGAAATCCGCAAGGGTTTTTTGAAACTGCGTCGAACCGTTCAGGAACGTATGAGTCTCAAAGAAGTCGATGCGATGACGCCTCGCACGCTGATCAATCCGAAAAGCGTCTCAGCGGCAATCGACTACTTTTACGGTCGGAGTGAACTCTCACAGGTTGTGGACCAGACAAACCCACTGTCGATGCTCACGCACGAACGGCGGTTGAGTGCTCTGGGCCCAGGCGGTTTGAATCGCAAGCGAGCGGGCTTTGAAGTCCGCGACGTTCATATTTCGCACTATGGACGTATTTGCCCGATTGAGACGCCTGAAGGCACAAACATCGGGCTGATCTCCAGCCTCAGTATTTACGCTCGTGTGGATGACTACGGCTTCCTGATTTCTCCATATCGCGTTGTGAAGAACGCGAAAGTCACGGACGAAGTGGTCTGGCTGCGTGCCGATGAAGAGGCGTCCGGCATGGTGTGCCCGGCCGATACGCTTGTCGAGAAAGGCATGATCGCCGAAGAGCGAGTGCTGGCTCGGACGCAAAGCGATGTGGTGTGGATTGATCGCACAGAAGTGAATTACATCGACGTTGCACCTTGTCAGATGGTTGGAGTTTCAGCTGGTTTGATTCCGTTCCTGGAACATGACGACGCGAACCGAGCTCTGATGGGATCGAACATGCAGCGTCAGGCCGTGCCGCTGCTGATTTCCGAACGTCCGATCGTTGGAACCGGCATGGAGCAGTACGTTGCTCAGAATTCCGGTATGGTGCTGCGAGCAGAGAAATCCGGCAAAGTCACCTTTGTGGATGCCTGCAATATCGACATCGACGGACGACGCTATCCGCTTCGGAAGTTCACCCGGTTGAACGAACGCACCTGTCTGAACCAGAAGCCGATCGTGAAGGTGGGTGAACGCGTCAAGGCAGGACAGATCCTGTGTGACAGTGCTGCGACGAAGGACGGATCGCTGGCACTTGGTCGCAACGTGCTGGTCGCCTTCATGTCATGGGAAGGCTACAACTTTGAAGACGCAATTATTTTGTCCGAACGTCTGGTAAAAGAAGACGTTTACACATCGATCCATCTCGACGAATTCGATGTGGAAATCCGTGAGACCAAACTGGGGCGTGAAGAATTCACGCGTGATATTCCGAACGTCAGCGAAAAAGCATTGCGTCATCTGGATGACACCGGTGTCGTAAAAGTCGGAACACGCGTCAATCCGGGCGATATTCTGGTCGGCAAGGTTTCACCGAAGGCGAAGTCGGAATTGACGCCTGAGGAAAAACTGCTGCACGCGATCTTTGGACGTGCCGGCGAAGACGTGAAGAATGAAAGCCTGGAAGTCCCGAGCGGTGTCGGCGGGATCGTAATTCACACGGAGAAATTTTCTCGTCGGATGAGTCTGTCCGAAATCGAACGCAAGCGGTTTGAAGACGAACTGAAAAAGGTTGAAAAAGAAAATGAAGTCACCATCGCGGCTTCGTTCAAAACGTTTCTCGTCGATCTGGAAGCCGTGTTGGAGCAACCGGTGACGGATTCCGATGGTCGCCAACTGGCCAAACTGGATGATCCCAAAGCGGTCGCAGATTATGCACGTCGCTTTCCCACGCATTTCGAAGACATGGACATTCGCAGTCCCCAGAAGAAAACCGCCGCGCGCAAACTGGTGCGTGAAGGCTGGGTGCTGGTCGAAGATGTCATTGATCGCGAAGATCATCGCTTGAACAGCATGAAGCGCGGCGATGAATTGCCGAGCGGTGTGCTGCAGATGGTGAAAGTGTACGTGGCCTCCAAACGCCAGATCTCAGTCGGCGATAAGATGGCCGGGCGTCACGGGAACAAAGGGGTGATTTCCAAGGTGCTGCCGATTGAAGACATGCCGTTCCTCGAAGACGGTACTCCAATCGACATCATTCTCAACCCGTTGGGCGTTCCAAGTCGTATGAATGTCGGGCAGATTCTGGAAACTCACCTTGGCTGGGCAGCCGCGAAGATGGGCTATCGCGCCATCTGTCCGGTATTCGACGGAGCTGCCGAAGAAGAAGTGCGACTTGCGATGGAGGAAGCCGGACTCCCCGAAGACGGCAAGGCGTATCTGCACGATGGACGCACAGGTGAACGTCAGGAACAGCGCACAACTGTGGGTCAGATCTATATGCTCAAACTGCATCACCTTGTGGATGACAAAGTGCATGCACGAGCCACTGGGCCGTACTCATTGATCACTCAGCAGCCGCTGGGTGGCAAGGCGAGATTCGGTGGTCAGCGGTTTGGAGAAATGGAAGTGTGGGCGCTGGAAGCCTACGGTGCTGCCTACATTCTTCAGGAGTTGCTGACTGTGAAGAGCGACGACGTCGAAGGCCGTACCAAAATTTACGAGAGCATGGTCAAGGGGGAGAATACGCTGGAAGCAGGCACACCGGCCAGCTTCGACGTGTTGAACAACGAAATTCGCGGTCTGTGCCTCAACCTGCAGCTTGAAAAATCCGTCCACTGAAATTGACCAACAGGCCGCCGGGGAACTCGGTGGCGATGCCAAATTTAATTCCAGATCCAAAAGACGAACGCCGAACCGGACTTTCCGGATCGGACACTGTTTTTTGAACCTCTACTTTGAGGAGATTCCTGCGTGAGTGTCACCGAAGGTACATTTGATCGAGTCAACGACTACGCATCTGTGAAAATCAGTCTTGCGAGTCCACACGACATTCGCAGCTGGTCTTTTGGCGAAGTCAAAAAACCGGAAACGATCAACTATCGAACTTACCGGCCTGAGCGGGACGGTTTGTTCTGCGAGCGAATTTTCGGGCCTGAGAAGGACTGGGAATGTGCCTGCGGCAAATACCGTGGCATGAAGTACAAGGGGATGATCTGCGACCGATGTGGCGTCAAGGTCACGCACAGCCGTGTCCGTCGTAAACGCATGGGGCATATCGAACTGGCTGCGCCGGTTGTGCATATCTGGTTCTTCAAATCCATGCCCAGCCGCCTGGGCGCATTGTTGAACATGAAGACGACCTCGCTGGAAAAGGTGATCTATTTCCAGGACTACGTGGTGATTGAACCGGGCGACACACCACTCAAGAAGTGTCAGATGCTGACGGAAGAGGAAGCTCGTCAGGCGCGCCGCGATTATGGTGACGGTACGTTCGAAATCGGCATGGGTGCGGAAGCGATCAAGAAGCTCCTGGCATCAATGCGTTTGGCTGAATTGTCCGGCGAATTGCGTACGGAGCTGGCAAAGACCGGCAGTCAACAGAAGATCAAGGATCTGATCAAGCGACTGAAGATCGTTGAAGCTCTGCGTGACAGCGAGAACAAGCCGGAGTGGATGGTACTCGACGTCATTCCCGTGATACCACCGGATCTGCGTCCGTTGGTACTGCTGGATTCCGGCAACTTCGCCACCAGCGACCTGAACGACCTGTATCGCCGTATCATCAACCGCAACAACCGTCTGAAGAAGCTGGTTGACCTGAACGCTCCGGAAGTCATCGTCCGCAACGAAAAGCGCATGCTGCAGCAGTCGGTGGATGCGTTGTTCGACAATAACCGCTGTAAGCGTCCCGTGCTGGGTTCATCCAATCGTCCGCTCAAGTCTTTGACCGACATGATCAAAGGCAAGCAGGGTCGATTCCGTGAAAACCTTCTCGGTAAGCGCGTCGATTATTCGGCTCGCAGCGTGATCGTCGTCGGTCCTGAGTTGAAACTGCATCAGTGCGGTCTGCCCAAGAAGATTGCGCTGGAGCTGTTCCAGCCGTTCGTGATTCGCCGACTGAAGGATCTCGGCCATGCCGATACAATCAAGAGCGCGAAGCGCATGCTTGAGCGTCGCGATGAAGATGTCTGGGACATTCTGGATGATGTCATCCGCAATCATCCCGTGTTGCTGAACCGTGCTCCAACACTGCACCGCATCGGGATTCAGGCGTTTGAGCCGATTCTCGTGGAAGGTAACGCCATCCGCCTGCATCCGCTGGTCTGCAAGGGGTTTAACGCCGACTTTGACGGCGACCAGATGGCAGTCCACCTGCCGCTGTCGATGGAAGCGCAGATCGAAGCCACGACGCTGATGATGTCGACTCACAACATTTTCAGTCCTGCGAACGGCGCGCCGATTATCAGCGCATCGCAGGATATCGTGATGGGTTGTTATTACCTGACGCTCAAACGACCCGATCGTCCGGGTGAAGGGATGGTTTTTGCCTCGTCGGAAGAAGTCTTCATGGCCTTCCAGCTGGGTAAGGTGTCGCGTCATGCCACGATCCGTTTGCGGATGCCGCGAGGCAAACGCGTCAAGGGTGATGGAGCGGAGACCTATCGGCCGGGCGGTCTTGTTGAGACGTCACCGGGGCGTGTGATCTTCAACGATATCCTGCCGAAAAAGATGTCGTACTACAACCAGACCCTGGGCAGCAAAGACCTGGCTCGCGTGATTTCAGACTGCTACCAGGAACTGGGGCGTCGCGAAACGATTGAGCTGCTGGATCGTATGAAGAGTTGCGGATTTCGCGCTTCAACTGAAAGCGGTCTGTCGTTCGGCGTGAGTGACCTGAAGACGGCTCCGAACAAGCAAGAAGTCATCGGCAGATCTGAAAAGGACGTGCTCAAGCAGCAGAAACTGTTCGAACGCGGCGTGATCACAAACCAGGAGCGTTACAACAAGGTGCTCGACATCTGGACGCATGCTCGTGAAGAAATTACGAAGTCCATGATGGAACAGCTCAAGGAAGACGTGCGCGAATCCGGTGCCTATGTCAATCCGATTTATCTCATGGCCCATTCTGGTGCCCGAGGCGGTGTCGGGCAGATTCAGCAGTTAGCCGGGATGCGCGGTTTGATGGCGAAGCCAAGCGGCGAAATCATCGAAACGCCGATCAAGTCAAATTTCCGCGAGGGGCTGTCGGTGCTGGAGTATTTCAGCTCGACGCACGGTGCCCGCAAGGGTCTGGCGGATACGGCTCTGAAAACGGCGGACAGCGGTTACCTGACTCGTAAGCTGGCAGATGTCTGTCAGAATATGGTCATCACCATGCACGACTGCAAGACGACCAGAGGTCTGACCCGCGGCGTTGTGTACCGCGGCGAAAAAGTGGAAGTCGGTTTGGCCGATGCGATTCGTGGTCGTGTCAGTCGGACCAACATTGTCAATCTGATCACTGAGGAACCGATCGTCAAAGAGGGTGAGTTGATCACCGTTGAGAAGGCTCGAAAGATTGAGGAAATGGGACTGGAGCGAATTCAGGTGCGCAGCCCGATGACCTGTGAATGCACGCTGGGTTTGTGTCAGCAGTGTTACGGCATGGACTTGTCGATGGGCGACCTGGTCGAGCTCGGCATGGCGGTCGGCATCATTGCGGCACAGAGTATCGGTGAACCGGGAACTCAGTTGACAATGCGTACGTTCCATATCGGTGGCGTGGCCTCGAAGGACGTTGAAACGAGCGAATTGTTTGCAAAACGCGGTGGCGAGGTACGGTTCACTCGGATTCGCAGCGTCATCAACGCCGAAGGCGGTCAGGTTGTGCTCGGGAGAAACGGTGAGATCAGCATCGTGGATGATCGTGGTCGCGAAGTGGAAAAACAGCGAGTGCCAAACGGTGCTCTGTTGCAGGTGAGGGAAAACCAGGCGGTGAATTCAGGTGATGTGCTGTGTACCTGGGACCCGCACTCGATTCCTATTATCGCTCAGGTCGGTGGACGTGTGCGTCTGGACGATTGCGTCGAAGGCCAGTCGATTCGTACCGAGAAAGAACAGTCCGGTACAATGCGCCGTACGGTGATCGAACATAAAGCCGGTCTCCATCCACAGGTCGTTGTGGAAGACGGGGCTGGAAAAATTCTGGACTTCTATTACCTGCCTGAAGGTGCAAGTCTGGATGTCGAAGATGGCGGACAGATTACGGCTGGTATGGTCGTCGCCAAAACACCGCGTGAATCCACCGGCACGCAGGACATTACGGGCGGTCTGCCACGCGTAACGGAACTGTTTGAAGTTCGAAAACCAAGAGATCCGGCGGTTGTGGCGGAGATCGACGGCGAAATTGAATTTCCACCGGAGAAGAAGCGCGGCAAGCGAATTGTGCTTGTGAAGGGTGCGGACGGCACTGAAGTCGAGCATGTGATTCCGCACGGCAAGGATCTGCAGGTGCATCCGGGTGACATCGTCAAGGCTGGTGACGCGCTGGTACGCGGCCCCTTGGTTCCACAGGACATTTTGCGCGTCAGCGGTCCGGAAGAAGTGCAACAGTATCTACTGCATGAAATTCAGAACGTTTATCGTGCTCAGCGCGTGGAAATCGATGACAAGCACATTGAAATTGTGATTGCTCAGATGCTGCGCAAAGTCCGAGTGGACAGTGTGGGTGATACCGACCTGCTGCCAGGGCTGTTGATCGACAAGTTTGAACTGAAGAAGATCAACGACGGACTGGAATCCATGGGAAAGGTCACCGATGCGGGCGGATCCGACTTCGAGATCGGTGATCGAGTGCAGTTGACAGATATCGCAGCGGTCAACGCGGAAGTCAGCAAGCCGATTAAGCACACGACGCTGAAGAAGGCGAAGGCCAGTCCACAGTTGCTGGGGATTACAAAGGCGGCAGTATCGAGCGAAAGCTTTATCTCTGCAGCCAGCTTCCAGGAAACGACAAAGGTTCTGACAGAGGCTGCTCTGGGCGGCAAGGTCGATAACCTGGTCGGATTGAAGGAAAACGTAATTCTGGGGCATCTGATTCCAGCGGGAACTGGATTCCATCTGCACCAGGAAGCTCAGGTTCGAATTCATGATTCCGCTTTGCGAGAACAGGAAGAGCAGAAAACTCGAATGGCGGCTGCCCGCAAGGATCTGATGGGAAATTCCGAGCTGCAGGCACGGCGGGTTGATCCCGATCGTCCTTCGGCACCTTCACTTGCGGATTTGACCCCCGATGAATTGATGTGATGTGTGAATTTGAATGATCGTTGACATACAAGGTTGACGATCGAGGAAAACGCGGATAGAGTGCTGCGTTTTCCGCATTTCCAGGGACATTTTTTTGCGTCCTTTGTTCCGGCTTTCAGCACTTTGTCTGGCGAACTATGCCCACGATCAATCAACTTGTTCGGAAACCCCGAAAACAACAGCGCACCAAGTCAAAAACCCCCGTGCTTGAGGGATGTCCTCAGAAGCGTGGTGTGTGTTTGCAGGTGAAGACCGTCACCCCGAAAAAGCCAAATTCGGCTCTGCGAAAGGTAGCGCGTGTTCGCCTGTCGAACAGCAAGGAAGTGACGGCCTATATTCCGGGCGAAGGTCACAACCTTCAGGAACACTCGATCGTGCTGATTCGCGGTGGGCGTGTACGCGACCTTCCGGGTGTGCGCTACAAGATCGTACGCGGTGTACTCGATACGCTGGGCGTTTCCGATCGTCGTCAGGCCCGTAGCTGCTACGGAGCCAAACGTCCCAAAGGCGGCGCTGCTGCTGGCAAGAAATAATTTACCGCGTTCCAGCCGCTGTGTTGGCTGGGATTCGCGATTACTGTAGTTCAGTCGCTCAGGTGGCTGAGGTTTATGATTTAAGTGATTGAGAGTTTCCATCAATGGTTAAGAAGTTCACCGCCAGCCGCAAGCAATTGAAGCCGGACACACGCTTTGGCAGTTTGCTGGTTTCCAAGTTCGTCAACTGCCTGATGTACGACGGCAAAAAGAGCGTCGCGTCAGGTGCTTTCTATCGTGCCATGGAAATTGTACAGAAGCAACTGCCGAATGAAGATCCGCTCAACGTTTTTGTCACAGCCGTGGACAACGTGAAGCCTGCGATCGAAGTTCGATCCAAGCGCGTCGGTGGTGCTACCTATCAGGTACCAACCCCCGTCAGTTCACGCCGTCAGCAGGCGCTGTCAATCCGCTGGCTTCTGGAAGCCGTGCGCGGTCGTAAAGGTCGCCCGGTTGACAAGTCATTGGCCGAAGAACTGCTCGCCGCGTTCCGCCGTGAAGGTGCGGCGATGAACAAACGCGAAAACGTACACCGCATGGCTGACGCAAATAAGGCATTCTCCCACTTCGCGTGGTAATGAACTACAACCTGAATTTCCCAGCCAGTTGGCGGGCGATTGCAGGGGAAGAGTTTTCAAAAGGGTATTTCCGGGAATTGCAGGCGTTCGTCGAGACTGAACGCCGGAGGCATTGTGTATTCCCCGCTGCCGACAACGTCTATCGAGCCTTCGAATTGACGCCGCTGCCGGATGTGCGTGTCGTGATTCTGGGGCAGGATCCGTATCACGATGACGACCAGGCGCATGGATTAAGTTTCTCGGTGAGACCCGGTGTGAAGGCACCACCCTCCCTGCGAAACATCTTCAAGGAACTTCATTCAGACCTTGGAATACGCCCGGCGATTCACGGTTGCCTTGAGTCATGGGCTCGGCAGGGTGTGTTGCTGCTGAACACGGTCCTCACCGTGCGCGCGCATGAAGCGCATTCGCATCGCGGCAAAGGGTGGGAAGAATTTACATCGCGCATGATTCAGGCGATCAACCAGCAGCCGCTTGTCGCGTTTGTACTCTGGGGCAAGCCAGCCCAGGAAATCGCAGGAACGCTTGCCGGCCGCCACCTGGTGATCGAGAGTCCTCATCCATCGCCGCTGTCAGCATATCGAGGCTTTTTCGGCAGTCGTCCGTTTTCACGGATCAACTCGTTTCTGAAGCAGACGGGTCAACCGGAGATTCACTGGGAGTTGCCTGCGGAAAGTAGTATCGCGGCTCCGCTGGACAACAGCTGTTCGGCGACCAGCACGCCAATCTGATCCGCACTGTCAGCCGGTCCCGACGCCGTCTGTTCCAGACGCGTCGTGCCATCAAAGCTCAACAGCACACCGGTCAGTGTGAGTCTGTCGCCTTCCACCGAAGTCCATGTGCCGAGTGGAGCATGGCAACCGGCGCGGAGTGTTCGGAGCAGAGAGCGTTCGGCAAGAATCTCGGCAAGAGATGTGTTGCACGTGATTTGCTGAAGCAGCGCGCGAGTGGTCTCATCGGAATTGCGGCATTCGATTCCCAATGCGCCTTGGCCGACGGCGGGATAGACGGCGGGCGGTTCGAGCATCAGTGAGATGCGATCCGCAAGTTCCAGCCTCCGCAGCCCGGCTTCTGCCAGGATGATCGCGTCGTACAGACCCTCGTCGAGCTTACGAATGCGTGTATCGACGTTGCCGCGGATCTCACACAACTTCAGATCCGGCCGCAGATACAGCAACTGAGCCTGGCGTCGAGGACTCCCCGTACCGATCTTAGCGCCTTTCGGAATGTCGTCGAGACTCTGAATGGCATCGACGTTCAGCGGCAGCAGTAAGGCGTCGCAGCGTTGTTCGCGTTCCGGCACAGCGGCAAGGACCAAACCGTCGGCCGATTGCGTGGGCAGATCCTTGAGACTATGGACGGCAAGATCTGCGCGCTCTTCGAGCACTGCAATCTGGACTTCGCGGGTAAAGACGCCCGTGCCGCCAAATTGCCGCAGGGCGTCGGACTGATTGGAGTCGCCTGCCGTGACGATCGGCACCAGTTCGACCTCAGGCGCTTCAGGCAGGCTTCGCAGCCGATCCGCCAGATAATGAGCCTGCCAGAGTGCAAGAGCACTTTTTCGTGTCGCGATTCTGATCATGGATCGCCAGATTTCCCTGCAAAGTGGCCAGCACATTGAATGGCCGCAGCGATTTTCTCAAAGCGCCCGTCGCTTTGGTGAAAACGGCATGATTTACCTCACGCGGTCATGAGAGTGACAATTGGCGAGCGGCAGATTTCTGGTTACCGTCGAAAACCGGGGGCTAGCGCCCTGCGGCTGATAAGATCAGCCGCCACGCGCTAGCGTCCGGTTGTTCGGCTTGGTAGTTCCTAATCTGCCGCTCGCCTAAGAGAGACAATTGGCGAGCGGCCTGCGTCAGCTTGCCGGTACAAAGCCGAGATACCGGAGGGCTCGCGCCGCTCCGCTCGCCGGTCTCATTTTCGACCGCGCGGAGTATAGCAGCCAGGTCGTTCAATGCGATGCTGCGGCAAGCGAACCCGAGTCCGGTCGGAGCTCGGCCTGCGATTCTACCCCTGCGTCGGCGCGGAAAATCGTCTCATCCTGACCGCACATCGTCAAGTCTTTAGATGTAGTTGGACATTCCTGTCCGACTGCGTTTTGACGGCCAAGAATGCCCATCGTACCCCAAAATCAACCATTGCCAGGGCAAACATTTCCCGCACGGAAAATTCCAGCTTTTGCGTGCCGCTCCTGATGGATTGGCGAAGGCCACTCCCTAAGATGGCGTCTGTCGTTTTTCCCGTTCGGGATATCTGGACCTGTTCTCTCCATGTCAAACCCACTCTCCGTCAACTTCACCTTTCTGCAAAAGCATGATCCCACATTGCTTCAGGCAGCGGCGTTGGCGGAGAAGTACGTGTTTGACGACCCCAACACGGCGTTATTCAAGATCCGGCAACTCGCTGAGTTGCTGGCAAAGAGAGTCGCCGCAGAAGTTGGTCTTCCGTGCGGTCGAGAAGATTCGTTCGCCGATGTCGTGTACGCGCTGCGATCGATCAGGCCGAACGTTATTCCAAAGCTTTCACGCTGGAAGACGATCATCAGGAACCCGGCGGTCCGTGGTCGGAGTTCGTGATTCCGTTCCTTTTCGCCACGAACGGCCGCGCGTTGCATCGCCAGTCTTTGCAGCAGACAGGAGTCTGGTTCCGAGATGCTCGGCGAGAGACCAATCATGCGAAGCCCCTCACGGGCAGGTATTCGCCGGAAGGTCTCATTGACCTGCTGAAGATGGATGTCTATGCTGCGAACGAGAAACTGAAAACAGAGACCAGTGAATATCTTCCGCTGCACTACTACCAGCACGATGCGACGAAAGTCTGCGGGACTGGATGGAAAATAATGCTCGCCTGATCAAAGAACTCGACATTGTTCGACCGGGTAGCGAAGTGCTTGTCTCCGAGCACCCCGATTCTCTGGTTTCTGTCGAACGCGGCTATGGCAGCACTCGGCCAGAAGACTATCTTGAATCGTTCCGCAACTATCTATACGTAGCCGAACATCAGGACGAAATCCCCGCACTTCTGGCGGTGACTCAGCGGCCACGCGAAGACATTCTTGGCGGCCTGATCGACAGTATGTGGAAAATTACCCTAATAGCGCTGGAGCTTTGTGGCTTGGGCATTCCTGCCCGAGACAATCTTTTTTTTTGTTCACAACAATAACAAACACGACGG
>Ga0209181_10008564_pt1 | contig 13684 bp, 16 predicted proteins | sample MAT05_FD_187208 | JGI IMG/M metagenome (GOLD analysis project Ga0209181, IMG submission 187208) | Freshwater microbial communities from Lake Fryxell liftoff mats and glacier meltwater in Antarctica - MAT-05 (SPAdes) (version 2) | ecosystem: Environmental > Aquatic > Freshwater > Ice > Liftoff... | reverse complement strand
TAAACAGAGCGCGAATATGCTATCTTTTTAGTAGCTACTCGCCCTTTGCGGTTCTGGGCTGCAGCCGAAATAGTCCTTACAGTGCGGGCCGCATCCATGAGCGACGCCTCAGAGATGTCATCCGAGTAGGCAAAGGCGGTTTTCTCGCCACTCACCGCGCGCACCCCCACGCCCTGATCAATGCTGAAGGAGCCGGTTTTGACGATGCCCTCTTCCAGGCTCCAGCCTTCGCTGCGGGTGTACTGAAAATACAGGTCAGCCTCGTCGACCTGATGCGCCTTGATGGCGGCCAGCGCCCGACTGAGGTGGCCCTCATCCAGACCAAAAGGGGTCAGCAGCAGGGACTTGGCAACGCCTAAGCGCTCGAGGGTGGGTTCGCGTGAAATCATGCTCGGGATTCTAGGGCTTGGGTTCCAACCCGACACCCACTGGTGTTATGACTGCACCAGCCGCTTCGATTTGGCAATCGACATCAGAATGCCCAGACCCAAGCCCAGGGTCACCATGGCCGTACCTCCGTAGCTGATAAATGGCAGTGGCACCCCCACCACGGGCAAGATGCCGCTGACCATGCCCATATTGACAAATGTGTAGCAAAAAAAGATGGCAGCCATGGCTCCGGCCAGCAGCCGGGAAAACACCGTGGGCGCCTCCAGCGCGATGGCCAGCGCCCGCAACACCAGAAAAAGGAAGGCCGCAATCAGCAGCAGGTTGCCCACCAGGCCAAACTCCTCGGAAAACGCGGCAAAAATAAAGTCGGTGGTGCGCTCGGGGATGAATTCAAGGTGGGTTTGTGTGCCCTGCATGAAGCCCTTGCCCCAGACACCGCCCGAGCCAATGGCGATCATGCCCTGGATGATGTGAAAACCCTTGCCCAGCGGGTCGCGGCCAGGGTCCAGCAGCGTACATATGCGCTGCTGCTGGTAGTCACGCAGCAGCACCCAGCGCACCCCGTCGGCGCACAGCTCGGGTTCAAACACCACCAGCAGGGTGATGCCCACCAAGCTCAGCAGCAACGGCGGCATCACCAGTTTCCAGCTCAAGCCGGCAAAAAAGATCACCGACAGGCCAGCTGCCAGCACCAGCAGCGAGGTGCCCAGGTCTGGCTGCTTCATGATCAGGCCCACCGGCAGCGCCAGCAGTAACCCTGCCACCAAGAAGTCCAATGCACGCAACTGACCTTCACGCCGCTGGAACCACCAGGCCAGCATCAGCGGCATGGCAATCTTCAGGATTTCGCTGGGCTGAATCACCACACCCACATTCAGCCAGCGGGTTGCACCCTTCTTGGTGACCCCAAAAACCGCCACCGCAATCAGCAAGGTGACACCCAAAATGTAGAGCGGCACCGCCAGGCTCATCAAGCGCTGCGGCGGTATTTGTGCGACTGTAAAAAGGATGGCGCCGGCAATCAGCATGTTGCGGCCATGGTCCTCGAACCGGCTGCCGTTGTCGAACCCGGCGGAGTACATGGTGATCAGCCCGGCGCAGACCAGCAGCAGCACGGCCAGCGCCAGGGGCCAGTCAAAACCACTCACCCACGGCGACAAGCGGCGCCAAAGCGTGGGACGTTCAAAAGAAAAAGACATGGGGCATGATTATCCGGTGCGTGGACGCCTCAGGCGCTCAGACGCAGCGCAATGGTGACTGGCCCGTCGTTGACCAGATGCACTTGCATATCCGCACCAAACTCGCCGGTCTGCACCACCGCGTGCTTTTGCCGCGCCTGCGCAAGCAGGTAATCAAACCAGCGGCGGCCTTCCTCGGGTGGCGCGGCACCGGTAAACCCGGGTCGGTTGCCGCTGGTGGTGTCAGCCGCCAGCGTGAACTGGCTGACCAGCAGCAGCCCGCCCACCTGGCCGTGGCCGTCCATGTCCTGCAGGCTGTGGTTCATCTTGCCTGCGGCATCGCTGAAGATGCGCAGTTTGAGGATCTTGCCCAACATTTTGTCGCAGACGGCAGCGGTGTCGCCGCGCTCGGCGCACAGCAACACCAGCAAACCGGCATCAATCGCGCCAATCACCTGCCCGGCCACCTCGACCCGGGCACAGCGCACGCGCTGAAGCAGCGCGATCATGGGCGCACGCAGGCGTTCATACCAGCGTCACGCGCGCAAACTTGCGCTTGCCCACCTGCAGCACATAGGTGCCAGCGCCCAGTTTCAAACTCTTATCGCTAACCACAGTGGCGTCCACGCGCACGCCGCCACCGTCAATCAGGCGGTTGCCTTCGCCACTCGACGCGGCTAGCCCGGTGGATTTCAGCAGCGCACCAATGCCTAGCGCTGCACCGCCCTCGCCCAGCGGCAGGCTGATCTCGTTGATCTCATCCGGAATGCCGCCTTGGCTGCGGTTGATGAAATCCTGCTCGGCGGCGTCTGCAGCTGCGGCGCTGTGAAAACGCGTGGTGATCTCTTTGGCCAGCGCCACTTTGGCGTCTTTCGGGTTACGCCCGCCAGCCACTTCGGCCTTCAGGGCGGCAATTTGCGCTTCTGACTGGAAACTCAGCAGCGCGTACCAGCGCCACATCAGCACGTCAGAAATGCTCAACACCTTGGCAAACATGGTGTTGGCGTCTTCGCTGATGCCGATGTAATTGTTTTTGCTCTTGGACATTTTCTCCACGCCGTCCAGCCCTTCGAGCAGCGGCATTGTCAGGATGCATTGCGGCTCCTGGCCGTATTCGGCTTGCAGATGGCGGCCCACCAAAAGATTGAATTTTTGGTCGGTGCCGCCCAACTCCAGGTCGCTCTTTAACGCCACCGAGTCGTAGCCTTGCATCAGCGGGTACAAAAACTCGTGCACGGAAATGGGTGTACCCGCGTGAAAGCGGTCGTGAAAGTCGTTGCGCTCCATCATGCGCGCCACGGTGTAGCGCGCGGCCAGTTGGATCATGCCGCGCGAACCCAAAGCGTCACCCCACTCGCTGTTGTAGCGGATTTCGGTTTTGGACGGGTCCAGCACCATCGAGGCCTGGCGGTAATAAGTCTGCGCATTGGTATCAATCTGTTCGCGGGTCAAGGGCGGGCGAGTGGTATTGCGCCCGGACGGGTCGCCAATCAGTGTGGTGAAGTCACCAATCAAAAAGATCACGGTGTGGCCCAGGTCCTGTAGTTGGCGCAGCTTGTTCAGCACCACGGTGTGACCGATGTGGATGTCAGGCGCGGTCGGGTCCAGCCCCAACTTGATGCGCAGCGGCGTGCCCGTGGCCTCGGAGCGCACCAGCTTTTTGATCCAGTCTTCTTGGGGGAGCAACTCTTCGCAGCCGCGCAGGGTCACCGCCAGGGCTTCGCGAACACGGTCAGAGGTCGGGGATTCGGTGGTTTTCAGCTGAGTCATAAGGGTTTTCCCGTATCCATTTTTCGGGGACGGGTTTATACTAGGTTTCGTTGATTTGCATGATTTTAAGTGGGTGTTTCTCAGGGTCTCAGTTACCTCTGGCGGATGCAATCCACCCCTACAGAGGATGTTCCCTTGATCCCTACCGTCTTGAACCGTGGCCAGGCTCTGCTGGTAACGTCTGCCAACACATTGGCAAAATACCCTAAACACCTCACAGCTGTTGTCACTGCCACACTTTTGGCAGGCGGTGGCGGTGCTTGGGCGCTGGCTTCCCTAGGCCCGGATGTGTCCGAATTGCCGGTGCAAATGGTGCTGCAAGCGGTGCAGCCGCAGCGGCCTTTGGCGCAGTCTGAGGCTGACCAGACCACCGCTGCGCTGAATTTTTACCGTTCGGACATCACCCGCAGCACCGACACTGCCGACACCCTGCTCAAGCGTCTGGGCGTGGATGACCCGCAAGCTGCACAGTTTTTGCGCTCCCATCCCCTGGTTCGGCAGGCTTTACTTGGCCGTAGCGGGCGCCATGTCACCGTTGAGACCCTCGACAACCATCAACTCAGCAAGCTTAGCGTGCGCTGGAGCGCGGACGATGGTCCCGAGTTTCAGCGTCTGGTGGTGGCGCGTGATGCCCAGGGCTTCACCGCCCACGAGGAATCTGCACCACTGGTGGCGTCCGCCCGGCTGGCCAGCGGCACCATCCAGTCGTCGCTGTTCGCTGCGATAGATGACGCGGGTTTGCCCGACAGCATTGCCACCCAACTGGCTGAAATGTTCTCTGGCGATATCGACTTTCGCCGCGCACTGCGCAAAGGCGACCGCTTCAATGTGGTCTACGAAGTGCTGGAGGGCGACGGCGAGCCTCTGCGCACCGGCCGAGTATTGAGCGCCGAGTTTGACAACGCGGGCAAGGTATTCCAGGCCATGTGGTTTCAGCCACCGGGCACCAACCCTGCCGGGCAAGCTAACGCCGGGGGCTATTACACACTTGATGGCCAGAGCCTTCGCCGCGCGTTCCTCAGCTCGCCGGTGGCTTTCTCGCGGGTCAGCAGCAGTTTTGCGATGCGCTTTCACCCGGTTCTGAAAGAGTGGCGCAGGCATTTGGGCACCGACTTTGCAGCCCCTACCGGCACGCCAGCGCGCACCGTAGGTGATGGCGTGGTGGCTTTTGCCGGGGTGCAAAACGGCTATGGCAACGTGGTCTTTGTCCAGCACCGCAACAACACCGAAACCGTTTATGCGCACCTGAGCCAACTCATGGTCAAGCGCGGCGACAACGTCTCGCAAGGCCAAACCGTCGGTCTGGTCGGCTCTACCGGCTGGGCCACCGGTCCCCACCTGCATTTTGAAGTGCGGGTGAACGGGGTGCAGCATGACCCGATGGCGATGGCTCAAAAGAGCGAAACCGTGCCGGTGTCGGCGGCGGCGTTGCCAGTGTTCAAGCAGGCTGCCAGCGAGGTGCGGGCCGGGTTGCAAGCAGCAGCCAGACTGCAACCAACCCGATTTGAGTGAGCGCAGCGGTGCGCCGCCCGCCTGAAGCATTGGCCTTTGGCAACCACACTGCGGCGCTTTGCATTGGCCTGATGTCGGGCACGTCTTTGGACGGTGTGGATGGCGTTCTGCTCAACTTGGCTGGGCCTGGTCTTCAGGTGCTGGCACAGGACAGCCTTCCCTTTGAGCCCGCTTTCAGAGCCGAGTTGCTTGCGCTCAACGCGCCATCACACAATGAACTGCACCAAGCTGCTCTGGCTGGCAATCGCATTGCCGCCGCTTACGCTCAGGTGGTCCACCAACTGTTGCGGCAAGTGGCAAGCCTGGGCTTGTGCGCCACCGATGTATTGGCGATGGGTGCACACGGCCAAACGGTACGCCACCAGCCACAACGCTGGTCTGACGCCGCCGAGGGTGCTGGCTACACTTTGCAACTGAACAATCCGGCTTTGCTGGCAGAGTTGACAGGCATCACCGTGGTGGCGGATTTTCGCAGCCGTGACGTGGCCGCTGGTGGCCAGGGTGCGCCCTTGGTGCCAGCGTTTCACCAGCAGGTTTTTGCTCAGCCGGGGGTGATGGTGGCGGTGCTGAATCTGGGTGGCATTGCCAACCTGAGCGTGTTACCTGTCCAGGCGTCAGACCCTGTGCTGGGCTTTGACTGCGGCCCCGGCAACGCCTTGATGGATGCTTGGTGCCAGCAGCATACTGGCCAACCCTTTGATCAAGGCGGTGCCTGGGCGGCCAGCGGGCAATGTCTGCCCGACCTGTTGGCACGCCTGCTTGACGAGCCGTACTTCAGCCAGCCACTGCCTAAAAGCACGGGTCGAGACCTGTTCAATTCAGACTGGCTGCAGGACAAGTTACAGGGTTTTACCAACGCACCGGCGCAAGACGTTCAAGCGACACTGACGGAATTGACTGCTAGCGCTTGTGCTGACTGCATTAGCAGCTACGCAAAAGAGAGCAAAAGATTAATTGTTTGTGGTGGCGGTGCCTTCAACCACCATCTCCTGCAACGCTTGCAAGCGCATCTTCCGTGCGTCACGGTGAACACCTCAGACAAATACGGCCTACCTCCGCTGGAGGTGGAAGCCGCTGCATTTGCCTGGCTGGCTTACCAGACCATGCACCAGAAACCTGGCAACCTGCCGAGCGTCACCGGTGCGGCAGGCCCCAGAATTCTGGGGGCCATCTACCCAGCCTAAGCCGCGTCAGGTGCCGAAACTGGAGCCACAACCACAGGTGGTGGTGGCGTTAGGGTTGCGGATGACGAACTGGGCACCCTGCAGGTCTTCCTTGTAGTCGATTTCAGCGCCCACCAGATACTGGTAGCTCATCGCATCAATCAACAGCGACACACCGTTTTTCGTCATAGTGGTGTCGTCTTCGTTGGTGATTTCGTCAAAGGTGAAGCCATACTGGAAGCCGGAGCAGCCACCGCCTTGTACAAACACACGCAACTTCAAATCAGGGTTACCTTCTTCGGCGATCAGGTCAGCCACCTTGGCAGCGGCGCTGTCGGTGAACAAAATCGGTGCGGGCATTTCGGTTTGAATAGCTTCGGCTACAGCGCTCATACGGGTCTCCTATCAATTGAAGGACTTGATGCTACAACAACTTGACCCAAAGCAAGGCAGCGCCAGATTTACCGTTAGTTGGCGCATGGGCATTGGCGACGCAGCAGCCACCTGATACCCACAAAAAAACCGCCAGGACTTGCATCCAGGCGGCCTTTTGGGGCGAAGCCGAAATTAACGCTTGGAGAACTGCTTGCGACGGCGAGCACCGTGCAAACCAACCTTCTTACGTTCAACTTCACGGGCATCGCGAGTCACAAAACCGGCTTTGCTCAGCTCAGGCTTGAGCGTTGCGTCATAGTCGATCAGGGCACGGGTAATACCGTGGCGCACTGCACCGGCTTGACCGGACTCACCGCCGCCTGCCACATTGACCATGATGTCAAAGGTTTGCGCGTGGTTGGTCAGCATCAGGGGCTGCTTGCAGATCATGATCGAGGTTGCACGGCCAAAGAAGTTTTGAATGTCTTTGCCGTTCACCACGATTTGGCCAGAGCCTTTTTTCAGGAAAACACGGGCGACGCTCGATTTGCGACGGCCGGTACCATTGTTCCATTCACCAATCATCTCAAAGCTCCTTAAAGAACCAACACTTTGGGTTGCTGGGCAGTGTGCGGGTGCTCTGCACCACCGTACACCTTGAGCTTCTTGATCATGGCGTAGCCAAGCGGGCCCTTGGGCAGCATGCCCTTGACGGCTTTTTCCAAAGCGCGGCCAGGGAATTTGGCTTGCATGTCACGGAAGTTGGTGGAACTGATGCCGCCTGGGTAACCAGAGTGGCTGTAATAGATTTTGTCCAGAGACTTGGCACCAGTTACGCGCAGCTGAGCTGCGTTGGTGACGATGATGAAGTCGCCGGTATCGACGTGAGGCGTGTAAATGGCCTTGTGTTTGCCGCGCAAACGGAGAGCAACTTCGCTGGCTACTCGTCCGAGGACCTTGTCGGTCGCGTCAATCACAAACCACTCGTGCACGACCTCAGCGGGTTTTGCGCTGAAAGTTGACATGAGATTTCTCTTTTATATAGAGGGTTTGCAGGGCTCTTTTCCACGGTCGGCGTTCCTCTGATGGGAATCTCTTAGGTGGGGTTAACTCGGCGCAGGGTCGTGAGACGATACTAAAGAGCTGCTTCGCCGCGGAGCCACAAAAGCGCTGCGAAGCCCGGCATTATACAAATTTCCCGGGCAACGCGGTAACATTACGAGATGTTCAGTTATCGCCACGCCTTCCATGCCGGCAACCATGCCGACGTTCTCAAGCACACCGCCCTGCTGGCGGTGCTGCGCCACATGACCCAAAAAGACACAGCACTCAACGTGTTTGACACCCACGCCGGAGCTGGCCTGTACCGGTTGGACGGCGATTACGCCCAGACCAGTGGCGAAGCGGCGGATGGTTACCTGAAACTGCTGGCCGCCATCGCACCCCCAGCTTCTATAGAAAATAAGCCTGTAGCCCACGCCAATCAAGCACAGACAGCTATGGATAGTGCAGCAGCCAAAACACCTGCTGCAGCCAAAGGCGCCAAAAAACCAAGCCCGGTTGCCGCGCTGGCCCCAGCCTTGCAAGACTACCTGGACATGGTGGCCAGCTTCAACAAGGCGGGCAGCCACAAGGTGTATCCAGGCTCGCCTTTCATCATCCACCACCTGTTGCAAGAGCGCGACCGCGATCGGCTGAAACTGTTTGAAATCCATCCCACCGACGCTAAAACTCTGGCGGCCAACATTGCCCAGCTCAACGCCGGGCGTTCCATTGCGGTGCTGCCGGAGGACGGTTTTGAGGCGTTGAAGAAGTTTTTACCCCCGCCCTCGCGCCGTGCGCTGGTGCTGTGCGACCCGAGCTACGAGATCAAAAGCGACTACCCGCGCGTGGTGGAAATGATGACCGATTCGGTGAAACGTTTCCCTACCGGCACCTACATGGTCTGGTACCCGATCATTCCGCGCCCGCAGGCGCACGACCTGCCGCGCAAGCTCAAAACCCTGGCTAACCGCGAGAAGCTGCCTTGGTTAAACGCCACGCTCACCGTCAAGTCCAGCAAGCTGGGGCACGACGATGCTGGCGAGGTAGTGCGCCCCGGCTTGCCTGCCAGCGGGGTGTTTGTGATCAACCCGCCGCACACGCTGAAAGCGGCGCTCACTGCTGCGCTCGGCCAAGCGGCGCAGTTTCTGGCGCAGGGCAAACACAAAGCGTTTGAGGTCGAGGCCGGCGGCTAGTAGTTTGCTTCACCAAAACGGTTACGAAATGGAATCGATGGATTTTTCTGGCTGGCTAGGCGAGAGGAGGCGACATAGCCGTAGCTATGGCATCGACGAACAACAACGCCAGGCAGGAAAAGACACGATTTCATGTAACTGTTTTGATGAAACGGACTACGAAGCTACGGCCACTGGCCAACTTGGTCTGCAGCGGCCCACGCGCTGTCAAACCACGGGTCTTCGTCCAGATAGGCCTTGAGCATCGGCAGCGAATCCAGGCCCCAGAACAATTTGCCATCCACCTCGAAGGTGGGCGCACCAAACACGCCTTTGGCAATGGCGTCGTCGGTATGGCTTCTGAGCTGAATCCTGGCCAGTGCGTCATTGACACCGAGCGGTGGGGCCAATTGCGCCGTCAAGGCCTGCAGGCGCTGCGCATCGGCCGCGTCCTGGCCACCTTGCCAAACATGGCGAAAGATGCGTTCACACACATATCGGCTGGGCAAACCTGAATCGCTGCAGGCCAGCGCCAGCCGCAGCAGGCCCAGCGGGTTGAACGGATGCTGGGCAGGCAGTTGCAGTTCCACACCGTTTTGTTGCGCCAGCCACAACACATGGCGGTCCGTCCACGCACGCTTGGCCGGTATTTCCGCCGGGCCAAGTTGGCCGTGGTGCTTGAGCAATGCCGCGAACAAAATCGGCCGGTAAGTGACGCTGTAGCTGTGGCCCAGCAGCGCCTCGGGCAGCTTTTCGAACGCCAGGTAGGCGTAGGGCGAGATGAAATCCAGGTAAAAAGTGATGTGTTTCACGGTGCGTATTGAACGATGCGCGCCTCGATGGCTTGCCAGATGGCGCGCCGTTGCTTGTCGTCCACGTTACCCCACTGACCAATTTCGCCCAGCGTGCGCAGGCAGCCCTGGCACAGCGCGGTGTCGTCGTCCATCTGGCAGACAGACATGCAGGGCGACGGCACACCTTTGTCATACTTTTGGCCTCCAGCCCTTATGTCGCGTGCGGTAGCAGCTAGAAAAATCATAGCTTTTGCATTAAGTGTCATGTGTTTGCCTGTTCTGTGACATCGGCTACGGGCGCGCCTGTGAGGTGCGCCAGATGCTCAGGATGCAATTTAAACACGCCATGCGGATGGCCTGCTGCCGCCCAGATTTCGTCAAAACGCAGCAGCTCGCGGTCAATCAGCGTGACCAGCGGCACCGCGTGGCCCACCGGGGCCACACCGCCTATCGAAAACCCGGTACTCGCTTTGACAAAGTCGGCGTCGGCCCGGCCGAGCTTTTGCCCGTCTTGGCACACCAGCGCCTGGACCTTTTTTTCATCCACACGTCGGTCACCCGAGGTGATGACCAGCACGGCAGCAGCGTCAGGCTTGCGTTTGAAGATGATGCTTTTGGCAATTTGCCCGAGCGCGATGCCCAGCGCATCGGCGGCCTGCTGGGCCGTGCGGGCCGCATCGCTGAGCATCATCGGCGCATGCGGGTGACCTTTGTCGCGCAGCACCTGCGCCACGCGCTGCACACCTTCGGGCAGGGGTTTGCTGGCGTCGTGACTCATGCGGATAAACGCTTGTTCAGCAGTGCCTTACCAACGCGCGAGTTAGTCGGCCGCCCCAGAAAGTCGCTGATGAACTGGCCCGCGTCGATGAGCTTGTCCAGGTCAATACCGGTGGCGATGCCCATGCCGTGCAACAGATACACCACGTCCTCAGTTGCTACATTTCCGGTAGCGCCTTTGGCATACGGGCAGCCGCCCAAGCCAGCCACTGACGATTGGAAGTTGAACACCCCCAGCTGTAGCGCCGCCAAGGTGTTGCTCAGCGCTTGACCATAGGTGTCGTGAAAGTGGCCGCTGATGTGGTTGAGATCGAAATGGGCCAGCGTCGCCTCGATGGCGCGCTGCACGCTTAAAGGGGTGCCGACACCGATCGTGTCGGCAACATCCACCCGTTGCACACCGATGCCCTTCATCAACCCGGCCAGGTAGCCCACACGCTCCGGGGCGATGTCGCCCTCATACGGGCAGCCCACGGTGCAACTCATGGCACCGCGCACATTGATGCCAGCGGCCAGCGCGGCTGCCACCACCGGCGCGAATCGCTCAATGCTCTCGGCAATGCTGCAATTGATGTTTTTTTGGCTAAAGGCCTCGCTGGCGGCACCAAACACGACGATTTCATCAGGCTTGCTGGCCAGCGCAGCTTCAAAGCCCTTCATGTTGGGCGTGAGCACCGAATAGCGCACACCGCTTTGGCGCGCGATGCCAGCCATGACCTCCAGGTTGTCGGCCATTTGCGGCACCCATTTGGGGCTGACAAAGCTGGTGACTTCAATTTCTTTCAGACCAGCATCTTGCAGGCGATGCACCAGCTCGATCTTGACGGCGGCGGGAACGGTTTGCTTTTCGTTCTGCAGCCCGTCACGCGGGCCGACATCGATGAGTTTGACGTGGGTGGGGAGAGTCATGGATGGTTCCGTTTCGTTTCAATAAAGGAGGGGTCTTATAAGCATCAGTCACGCACCACTGTCGGGCTTGCGCGTTGCTGACGCGCAGCTGGAAACTGTTGTGCTTTCAGTTCGAGGCTGGCGTAGAACAGTGCCTGCTTGGCTTCGATCACGGCGATCAAGCAAGTGCGCGTCTAGCCTGCACAGACGGCTGGCCTAGCAAAAGTCCGGCAATAGAAATATCTTCATCGATCTCCGGCCAATGAATACCTTCGCGATCGCCCAGCAATTCGTAATGCGCCCGCTCGGCTTGTGAAGCATGTGCCAGCCGTGCAAACCAGGCCATCGGCACCGAGAGCGATCGTCCATCGGCCAAGGACACTCGCAATTCGTCTTCGGAGCACACAACCGCCATGGCCCTAGGCGCCAATTTAAGCATTGAAAAATTCATCCCAGGCCTCCACAAAAGTTGCTTGATGTTGCTCCACCAGACTGAGCAGCTTGCTCAAATCCTGCGACGAAAACCAAGTGTCAAGTATGGCGCAAACCTTTACTCGAAACCCGGTCACTGGCAGCTTTCACTTTGGCCGCCATGCGGCACTCCACGCCAAAACAATGCACCCGTTCAACGGCGCTGCTTCGCCGACAAAGCTGCTAAGGGGTTCGTGTTTACGGCAGCAATCGTGTTTGACCGTTCTCAAACCATGCAGTGTCAAAACCATCTCGCAGCAAGACTGCTTTGGTTGTGGTTAACCCGGCACCCCTAGCTCGGTCTAAATATTTGTACAACGTGCTGGTATCTTCACTGATTAAATGACTGATGGCTTCACAGTCACACTGCGCCAAAAGCTTGTAGTCATCTTTGACCCGCACGCGGTCATCTTCCGGGTCACGCGGGCCCTTCGTCGTTTCGTGTGGAACTTGCCCTGAAAAATACAATGCAGTAGTAGGGTCCGGTGGGGCTTGTGGGCAACGCGCGCAGCGGGTTGTCCACAAATCCACCGGGCGGATGTTTAACCAACACAAGCCATATAGAAATGGGAATTGGAATCGAATCCTTGTTCACCAGTGCGCTGGGCTTAGCTGCACCCTGGCGTGTCGAAAAAGTTGAACTAGACACCGCTCACCGGCGCATCGACTTTGAGCTCACCTGTGATGGCATGCGACTGATTTGCCCGGCCTGTGGACTCAGCGACCAAGGCATTTGTGACCGACAAAAGCGAGACTGGCGACATCTGGACTTCTTTCAGTACGAGGCATGGCTGCACGCTCAAGTACCTCGCATTACCTGCAGTGGTTGCGCCAAGACCACGCAGATGCCAGGGCCCTGGGCGCGCGAAGGAAGTGGCTTCTACGCACTGTTTGAAGCCCTGGCGCTGTCGCTGTGTCAGGAACTGCCGGTGCGCCAAGCCGCAGCATTGCTGCGCTGCGCGGACAAACAGCTATGGCGGCGTATTGAACACTATGTAGGGGCGCCCGCAAGCTCGACGACATGTCTGAGGTGAAGATTGTCGGCATTGATGAGACCAGCCTGCGCAAAGGTCAGAACGACATCACTGTGGTGCATGACCTTCAAGCAAAACGTCTGCTCTTTGCCTGCGAGGGACGCGACCACCAAACAGTGGTGGACTTCTGCGCAGAGCTCAAGCTGCTGGCCAGAAAGTCGGGCAACTGCGCGGCACCCATAAAGGTGCGCACACCGTGCAGCGCCTTGGGCGAGCGGCTCCAGCCGCTGACCGGGAACTCAAACTGCTGCAGCGCCTGCGCCACCCGCGCGCCCAACACACCCAGCCCCATCACCCCGACGGAAAAGTCGCTGCGCTGGCGCGGTTTGTAATAGGTCCAGTGCCCGGCGCGAATATCGCCGGCGTAGGCGTTCAGGTCACGAAAGTACCGGATCACTGCCTGGCACACATACTCAGCCATTTGCACGGCCATGCCAGCGTCTTCGAGGCGCACCACCACCGCGTTTGGCGGCAGGCGTAGTTTCATCAACGCATCCACGCCCGCGCCGATGTTGAAAATGCCTTTGAGCTGCAGCTGCTCGTCCATAAATTGCTGCGGCGGTGCCCAGACCACGGCGTAGTCAGCAAGCGCTGCGCCACTTTGCCAAACCGACACCTGCGCCTTTGGCAGCGCGGCGCGCAAGCCCTCCAGCCACGGCTCTGGTTCGGTGTTGCTGCAGCAGAAGGTGATGTGGAAGGCACCCATAGTACTTTTAAGTTAATAGCTACTCACCCTTTAAATATAAGGGCTAGAGGCCTAAAAAGCTTATAAGTTCGGGTTAAACCGGCAGGCTGTTGAGCTTGAGCAACTCAGCCCCTTCGGGCACCTGATCGCCCGGCGCGTAGAGCAGCTCGGCCACCACACCGTCCATCGGCGCGGCAATGGTGTGCTCCATTTTCATGGCATCCATCACCGCCAGCGGCTGGCCTTTTTTGACCGTATCACCGGCCTGCACCGAAAACGACACCACCTTGCCGGGCATCGGCGCGGTCAGGCGGCCACCTTCGGCGGGGGCTTCACCGGCGTGCAATAGCAAATCAACCGCAATGATTTGTGTAGCACCTTGCGCAGTGTGGATATGGGCTACCTCGCCTTTTCGATACACATTCACCAAG